>OBLU010000703.1_pt1 | contig 31307 bp, 21 predicted proteins | sample 1518681 | NCBI WGS metagenome assembly OBLU01 (sample SAMEA3539304, study PRJEB22396) | soil metagenome | biome: tundra; feature: field; material: soil | place: USA | collected 2010-05 | depth 0.15 m
CTCATGGTCGGCCACCTTCTCGAGTTTCATCCTGCCATCACGCGTTTGAACGAACTCATCGAGCAGGGGGAACTAGGACGGCTGGAATATGTCTACTCCAATCGTTTGAACCTGGGCAAGGTTCGCCGGGAAGAAAACGCTCTGTGGAGTTTTGCGCCGCATGATATCTCTGTGATCCTACTCCTATTGAAGCAACTGCCTCTACAGGTTACCGCCACCGGCGGCACCTACTTGCAGCCCAACATAGCGGATGTAACGGTTTCAACCATGCTGTTCGATCGGGGCGTTAGGGCGCACCTGTTCGTAAGCTGGCTGCACCCGTATAAGGAACAGAAGCTAGTGGTGGTGGGAGAGCGCCGGATGGCCGTATTCGATGACGTCCGCAAAGTGGATAAGCTCCAGATATTCGAAAAGAAAATCGATCTGGTCAACGGACAGTTCGTTGTGGAGAAGCCGGTCGGCCGGCCGATCGAGTTTCCCCCCGACGAACCGCTTCTTTTGGAGTGCCGGCATTTTCTGGAATGCATCGAGCAGCGTAAGACTCCGAAAACAGACGGGCGCGACGCATGGCGCGTGCTGAAGGTCCTGGAAGCAAGCCAACGGTCGCTCAGTATGAATGGGGAGCCAGTGCGCCTGGAACCGGCCCGGCCGGCGCCGGCTGCGCGCCTATAATGCGGCGACCGAGAGCGCGCTCGGAAACAATTTAAGGCTCTTGAAACGAAAGGGCTTGCTTAAGTAAGCCCGACCTCTTGAATTTAGGGTTCCTGTCCCAAAAGTGTAGTTGCAGTTAATAGCCTTTCGACACAGTGAGTTCCGGATTCGGTGGTCTGCGGCGTGCTTCGGATCGCCGTGCCACCGGTGGTGGTGTTGACGCACCGAAGAAGGAAGCCGTTTCCAACACGCGACAGGCCGCGTTTGGGGAGGAGGAATTGTCGTTGGTTGCTTGCCAAAAGCAAGGTCTGCCAGATAAGCTACCTCTTTTGAATGAGTTGTGATCGGATCGGCAGTCCGTTCCTGTGCCAGCAACAGCGGAAGGGTGGCGTCTGCGATGCAAGGGACAACCGTCTACGTCCCGAACGGGTTGCTGCCCGGCGGAAGCCGCTCGGCCTTGCGCTGCGCCCCCAACCCCAAACCCATCCTTCTGAGAAACGGAGCCGCTGGGACATGTCTCCGCGATTCGGGGATGGAATGCCGTTTCCCACGGACGCCACCAACCCGCGGGAACCGCGTCACTCCGCAACTCCATGGATTCAAAGGCCACGAACGTTCAATTACACTTTTCGGATAGGAGCCGAATTTAGGAACGCCCGCGGAAATTTCTGCGCGCTTCCCGGTTGACTTTAGTTGACAGGAAGGCATGCCGCTATTTTCAATGTTGTGGACTTGCCATTTATGCTGGTAAAGTTTCCTATGAGCCAACCGATATGATGGGAAGCACAGCCCCTGTTGATGGCGGTGAAAAGCGGGGCCATTTGGGCGATGAAGGGGGCCCTGCCAGTAGTCGTTGGGAGTGAGCCATTCCCTTTATCGGATGTTGTCCAGAACGGCCCGGAGCCGTTTAGGGAGCGGCCGTTGTTGAGCGCCGGAAGCGAATAGTGGAGACTGCAGAAATGTCGTACATGAACAAGGTTTTCTTATTATCAGTCCTGGCCTTTAGTACGTCGCCGGGTTGGGCGGCGCTGAACGTGCCATTGACCGTGCAGGAGGCGAGATACTCCGGCGTTTCCGGTATCGCACGAACGAATGAACCGTTTTGCCAAGGTGTGCCGCTGGCGGACTCGCAGGGGATTACGAGTTCCAGCGTTCTTGGCCTCTCCGGGGCCAGTGCGGGACAGTTCCGGATCTTAGGTATCTGGCCTTCGGGCCATGCGAAATGGGTGGAGGTCTGCGGAATTATTCCCAGCCTGACCGCCGGAGGTACGGCTATCGTGACTCTGACAGACGGGGGCGCGGGAAACTTCGGCGGATCAAATCTGGCGACGGACAATGGTTCGACGATCACGGTTTCAACAGGGGCGGCGACCTTCACTGTCAAGAAAGCGCATTTCAACGTCGTCGATCAGGTAGTGATCGGAACAAAGACTGTGGTTGCCAGTGGGGCGTCCCAGGGGCTGGTGGTCACCGGACCTCCCGCCACAGCTGCTTATCCGGCCAATGTCACGTGCACGGCCGGGAGTTGTACGGTGGCGTACTCTTCCGCGAACGATCCGAATTCCCTTTGCTCGATCGAGAAAAACGGACCCGTGGAAGCCGTCTTGAAGTGTACCGGCGACCACGTAGACGGCTCCGGCCACGTATACATGCACTTCACCGTTCGCGAGTATTTTCACCAGGGAAAAACGTGGGTGAAGGTCACGTCCGAACTCCGCAACGCTGACTATGGCACCTCGAATACCTTTGCAACGGCTTACAAGGGGCACCAGGGGTACGAGCTCCGCCTCTCGCCGAATATCAGCGGCACTCTCAATTACAGCGTCGCCAACGACACCGCTTCGCCGACCACGGGAACCGTTAGCGGGACGGACAACGTGTATCTCTACCAGGGAGAGTCCCAGAACATGAAATCCCCAGATTGGTGCGGATACGGCTGCGTTCCGTATACCACCGACGCCGGGTACAGTATTGTCAAAAATGGAACTCCAGTTCTCAACGGAACAGACACACAGTACCCACAGGGGTGGGCCGACATCAGCGACGGTAATGGCGTAGGAGTGGAAATCGGCGTCTATCAATTAGCGGCTTATTGGCCGAAGTCGCTGGAATTCAACGGCGGAGGCAGCGATGTTCGCATCGGGATTTGGGCACGCCAAAACTCCCAGCCTTACTATCAGGCGTGGGCTCAACATAGCATTCACGATCTTTTTCTCAATTTTCACACATCTCTCCCCGCATCTTTACCAAATGAGTTTCTCAAGTTTCAGCATTATCTGGTCGGGCGGGCAGTGCTGAGCCAATACAATAACTCCGGAGTTTTCCCTTACACTGTCACCGACCCAACGGTGGAAGACGCATACTACACGGCTGTGCAGAATACGGCTAACCCCTCTCTGAGAGGTGGTAGTGGTTGCTGCGTCACCGATGGTCAGCCTAATATTTTTCGCTTCTACGCCTGGTCGCAAGGAGGCGGCGGCAATCAGGCCGAGTTCCGATGGTCCAATCTGTTGAACTTCGTCAAACGGGGAATGACAGGTCGCTATCTGGACTCCGCACACTTCTACCGGATGGAAGCCGAGAAGACATTCCCGAGAGCAGACGGATTTACGTGGCGCAGCAAGGGTGCCAGCGAAGTCAACGGCTATGGATTCCCGACTCCTAGTGTGGCTAACTACGGTCTAGGCGGAGGCTTTTCGAACACGATTGAATGGGAGCACGAGCACTGGTATGGCCTGACTGATTACTACTTCATGACTGGAGATGAAACCATCCACGACGCCCTGCTGGACGGGCCGACGAACTATTTCCTCGATCCTCGAACTTACATGAACAGCGGGCAGGACTGGAACAGCAGGGCAATCGGTTCTCATTTGATGGGGGCCGCGCGGTTAGGGCTCTTCCTGAGCGCCACAGGAGATCCCGCGGACGGCGCCAGCGTGTTGTCCATAGCGGCGGCTAATCCGTATGCCCGCCAAGTGCTAGCGTCGGCCAGCCCCTTGTGCGTCTCCGGATACCCGGCCGGGTGTACAGCGGGAAGCGGCGAAGGGGTTAGCATGACACGCGGCCTGCATTACATAGCCGGTACCGATAACCAATGTACTCCGGGAGGAGCGCAGCAACGGTCAGTCCATACCTTCATGCAGGGGATATTGCTCGGTGGTCTATGGGAACTCCGGCAAGCGGAAGGACCGACATGGTCCGAATACACCAGATCTCTCGATCTCGCCTACGGAATCAGCCAGTGGATGCTGTCGGAAGGTTATGGCAGCGACGGAACAGGCGTCTGGACAAATAACGGATTCCGGTATAACGTCCAGATGGACGTTGCGAACAACTGCGGGGCGGGTGAGTTTGCTCCGCAAGCCAGCGAGACAGTGTGGCTGCCGTTTCTCATCCAAAACAAGGAGATCGGCGGGACCTCCTGGCAAAGACTATTTAATGAAGCCCTTCAGCAAGAGATGTCCGCAGCGGGTATAAGTGGATCGGACTTCGGCCAGTATCAGATCGCATCCGTAATCGATATCATAAATAACCCAGGCTCGAATACTCTGCAAAATCAGGTCATTTCGGGTTTCATCGACAATGGAGGCGGTCAGTACACGATCTCCTGGACTGTCCCGGCTGGGGCACAGTTCTATCGCATCAAATGGGGGCAGAAGTCGATTGTAGACTGGATCGGGTTTGATCCGGCCAATAATGTCTTTGTTGGGAATCCAGCCACCAGCATGAACTGGTTCGCAGCCACGGACGTGCCGAATATTCCAGCTCCTGGGGCCGCGGGTGTCACCCAGAGCCTGGCGATTAGCACGGGTATGGTGGGGTTAACGGCGGCAAACTTCAGCGTAAAGGCGTATGTGGCGGGGACGGGCTCCACGACCGTTGGGCCGCCAGCTACGCTCGTACTTGTGAGTGGCAAGGGACAGACAGGCACGCCTGGCACAGCCCTGTCGAATCCGTTCACGGTGAAAGTGGCGGACGCCAATGGCAGTGCTGTCTCGGGCGTCGCAGTCACCTTTTCGGTGGCTTCTGGCGGGGGAACGCTGACCGCAACACAAGTGACCACGAATGGCCAAGGTTTGGCCTCGAGCACGCTGACTTTAGGGGCGAGCGCTGGAACAAATACTGTTACAGCGGCATCCGGAACGCTTGCCGGCAGCCCGATTGTGTTTAGTGTTACCGCCGCGGTGGTCACAGGGACGGCGGCAAAGCTTGTGCTTGTGAGCGGTAATAACCAGACAGGTGCCGTGTCGCAGCAACTGTCAAATCCATTTACCGTTGAGGTAACAGACGCGAATAGCAATCCGGTATCGGGCGCGGCTGTTACCTTTATGGTCACCTCTGGCGGAGGGACGCTGACGGCAACACAAGTGTCTACCAACAGTCAAGGCGTGGCGTCGGGCACGTTAAGGTTGGGAACAACTGCCGGAGCGAATACTGTAACAGCAACGTCCGGAGCGTTGGTTGGAAGTCCTGTAACTTTTACGGCTTCCGCAGCGAATCCGGGCGCTATCAGCTGGAAAATTGGGTGGACCAACATGACGCACGGTCCTAACGAACCCGGGTTTAACTATTGGTTGACGGACTTCTTTGACCCGGTTTCGCAGCAGGTTCTTCACTATGGTATTCCAGGAAATTCCAACAGTATCTATTCCTCGGACGTATTCTTCTACAGCGCCGTGACTCAGGCCTGGACGCATCTTGGCGGTAACGGCACGCTCTCAGACTCTTGCCCCGCCGACACAGCGTCATGGCCGGGGGACCGCCACCCGCTGAATCAAATGGCTATCGATACAAAGCGTAACGTGCTGTGGCTTTGGGGCGGGGTATGCCAGAGCAACGGAATAAGTGACACGTATTACTTGCAGCTCAATCCGAATCCGATGAACGATACGTGGCATAAGGTCAGCGTCGCCCATGCCCCCAGTTATTATGGAGGATCCGGGGTGTATGATCCGGATGACGATGTTCTGTACCACTATGGCTATGATGGTATTGGGCAAGCGAGCAATAACTGGGTCTACTGTAGCACCATCGGCAATCCAACTCCAGGAGCGTTGACGGCGAAACAATCTGTTGCCGGTTGCGCCAATCCGGACGACTGGACACGGGTTTCGCCGGTGGGAGGGGTACAGCCCCCTGGATCGTTTTTCGCGGGAACAATATATGACCCAATCACAAAGAAAGTGATCCTATATGGTGGTTTGAATTCGGGATTGAGTATGGGGTACAATCAAACTTGGGCCTATGATGTGCCCACTAAGACCTGGACACAAAAGGCGCTTTCGACGACGGCTCCACCTGTATACGCCGGCCAGCTTACTGCACATCCAGGATGGGCATATAATACCAGGACTAACAAAATCCTGTATCACCAAACAAGCAACACAGGTGCGCCCGCGGATTGGCAATATGATCCGGCTGCGGATACTTGGGCGCTCGTCTCGTCGGGCAGCGGGCCAACAGGTGACTCTGTTCTGTCTTACGATGCGACAAATAATCAATTGATAACCTTCAGTTATTGCGGCCCTGGGTGCCCGCAGGTGTGGCAGGGAACTGTTCAGTCCGTTTCTTCCGCTCCTCCGGCAGGCCGTTGCGACCTAAACTCGGACGGCGTGGTAGACCTTCTCGATGTACAGCTTGCTATCGGGCAGGTATTGGGAACGACTCCTTGTGGATCTGCCGATCTGGTAGGCAACGGTGTGTGTAGTGTAATCGATGTTCAAAGAATCGTCAACGCCAGCCTTGGTGGGACATGCCGGATAGGGCCGTAGGCAGAAGAAGGGCTCTGGTACAGCCAGCGGCCGGATTGGTAATGCGTGCGGTCGGCCCAGCGGCCCCGATTCTGCGGATGTTCTTTCTGTGCCTGCGATTGAGTTGGAGAAGTTGTCGATGGATTGAGATAGCAGGGCGGCAGGGTTAGACTACAGGATATGCCTCTTTCCGCGGATAATGTGCCCGATGCTCCGCCTGTGGTCGCCCGCCACAGGGTTCACTGTCCCCGTTGTGGCGGTCGGCTTCGCACCGCGGAAAACCTGCTCCGGTGCCTGGGCTGCGATTCCAAGTACCCGGTCGTGGACGGTGTGCCGATTTTGATCGTCGAGGAGCGAAGCGTATTTCGCCTCGCGCAGTTTACTCAACGTCAGTGCACGACGATTCCCCCGAAGTCCTTCCGAAGCCGTGTTGTCGCCGCCCTCCCCTCAATCACGCTTGCTACGGGCGGCCCGAAACACAGGAAGATGTTAGTGGACCGGTTGAATTCCAGGCACGGGAAGAAGACCGTGTTGGTTGTAGGCTCCGGGGACGGGGGATTCGCGCCCGAGGCTCTCGCCGGCATAGCGGACGCCGAGATCGTGTATACCGACGTGTCCCTGGAAGCCGGCGGCATCCAACTGATTTGCGACGCACACGACATTCCCTTCGAGACCGATTCCTTTGATGCGGTGATTGCTCAGGCCGTACTGGAGCACGTTGCAGACCCATACCGGCGTGTGGAGGAGTTCCATCGCGTATTAAAACCGAATGGCCTGGTATACGCGGAAACCCCGTTCATGCAACAGGGCCATGCCGAACCCTATGATTTCACCCGGTTCACGGCCAACGGCCACCGCCGCTTGTTCCGCCGTTTCGCTTCCATATCCTGCGGAACGACCGGTGGCCCGGCTACAGCCTTGGCGTGGGCGTGGCAATATTTTCTGTTAGCCTGCTCCAATGATTCGCGCCCAATGAATGCCCTCGCTCTCGTCGTTGGCCGGACTACTGGTGGATTATTGAAATATGTGGACTATTGGCTCTACGGGCGGCCTAATTCTGTTAGCGGCGCCTCGGGATTTTGTTTTCTCGGTTCCAAGTCGGATAAGAGCTTATCCGATTACGACATAATCGCGAGCTCAAAGCCGAAGAGATCGGCCGGTTGACGACGGGTGGTGTCAAGAACTGGCCGCAAGGTCTACCGCTTTGCGGATGGCTGACAAGGAACATTTACTTATGGCTGATGTCTCGGTAGTAATACCGACGAGAAACCGAGCTGCCCTGGTCAAACAGGCCATCGATAGTGTGCTCAGGCAAACGCATCCGGCCCGTGAAATCTTAGTGGTGGATGACGGTTCCACGGACGATACTCAAAAGCAGCTTGCCGCCTATGGCGACCGCATTCGCGTGATGTACCATACGCAGGGAGGCGTGGCTGCCGCCCGGAATCAGGCCTTTCGAGTTGCCGTCGGCGAGTGGATCGGATTCTTAGACGATGACGATGTCTGGTTGCCCACAAAGCTCGAACGCCAGATGACGCTGATCAGGCAGAACCCGGAGCTTGGATTGGTGCACTGCAGCGATTATGCGGTGGATGACCAGCTCAACATTCTGTATCCGCGGACCATTTCGCCTGAAAGCCGCGGCGACATATTCGAACGGTTGCTGATGGGAAACTTCATTTTTCAGTCCTGCGTCCTCGTTCGACGGGACGTGTTAGAAAAGGCCGGGTACATGGACCCAGATCTTCGATTTGCTCCAGACTGGGATTTGTGGCTCAAAATCGGAGCGAAATACTCGACGGACTTTGTAGCCGAGCCGCTCGTATTATGCCGCCAATCAGCTTCGGGATGCCTGACCAAGGATATTAAGCTCGATCAGCGTTTGCGGGAAACGGACAAGGTTTTTGAGATGGGCATCACGCTGAGGCCAATTGAGTCGAGGGTCCGGCGTATGGCGCGCCACGAATTGGAGCGCCGGTCCGCCGGGAGTTGGTTGATGGAGGGCAGGAACGATCGAGCCCTTCCGCATTCACTCCGGGCACTGGTCTCTCGCCCGACTACTTTCGCAGGATACCGCCTGGTAGCGTATTCGCTCATACCAAAAAACGTTCGAGACCGCTTAAGGCGCTTGAGAAGTCCTGCTTTGTCACAATCTTCGAGTTAAGGTCAGTCAACTGTGATGGTGGGGAGGATTGGAAATTGAGAATTCTTGTCACGGGGGGCGCCGGCTTCATCGGCGGTCATCTGGTGCGCGCGCTCGTGCGCGAGGGTCGGGGCTTCGTTACGGTACTCGACAATCTACACCGGGGGCGCTGGGATACTCTAAATGACGTACGCGGCCAGGTGCGCTTTGTGGAGGGAGACATCCTCAACGAAAGGCTGGTCCGTGAGGTGAGCCGTGGCGTCCATGTCATTTTTCACCTGGCTGCTCAGTCGCGCGTCATGACCGCAGCCGCAGATTCCGGGTATACATCCAGCGTGAATGCCAACGGAACCCGTGTCGTCCTGGAGGTGGCTGCAGCGGAAGGTGTTGGGCGCGTCGTCTTCACCTCGTCGCGCGAGGTCTATGGCGATCCACGAGAGCTTCCGGTTTCCGAGACTGCCCCTATTGCCCCCAAGAACGTGTACGGTATCAGCAAAGCAGAGGGAGAGAAACACTGCCGCGCGCTTGCCAACCGTATCAATACCAGCGTAGTGCGACTTGCCAATGTCTATGGGCCGGGCGACCGCGATCGCGTGCTGCCCCTATTTCTCGAAGCAGCGCTTTCAAACCGTCCGCTGATCCTGTACGGGGGCCAGCAGGTGATTGACTTTGTCTGGGTCAAGACCGTCGTCGATGCACTGATCTGCTGCGGCTTCGGACCGGCGATCGATGGGCCTGTCAACATAGGTTCCGGGAAGGGGACGACGGTCGCGGAATTAGCCCAGAGAGTGATCGCGGCTACCGGTTCCGGTTCAACTGTGGAGATCGCGCCAACTCGTGAAATCGAAGTCTCAAAATTTGTCGCTGACATCGGCCGCGCAAAGGAAATCTTCGGTCTTACGCCTCCGGAAGATCCGTTGTTTCAGCTAGAAGCAGTTGCGGCAGCCGCACGTGAAATCACGGGAAGATGAGGTCGGAAGCCGTCTTGGCGTGCCGGATCCGGAGCAAGCGGTTCGCCAGGACTTAAGGTGCCTCCGTGCCTTGCAATCAAATTCCAGAAGAACTACAATTTGAAAATGGTTTTCCCCAAATATACCGTCAAATCTGCTCTCGGGGCGCTTGTGGCGACGCTGCCGTGGGGAGGGCGGCGGGCTATATTGGATAGACTCATTCAGGACGTTGGCTGTTTCCAGCTGCTCACGGAACTCGGTGAGCGACTCCATGTGGAAGGCATCACTGTTTGCGGCGAGAATGGGACATTCCTTGGACCGTTACACGATCCTGATCTTTTTGGACGGTATGCAACGGAAGGTTCCTGGTCAATGGCGACTGTTCGTATGTTTCAGAGTTTCTTTGGCCAGCAAGGCGGGACCTATCTGGATATCGGAGCCAACATAGGTCTGACATTGGTTCCGATTGCCAGCCGCCGCAACGTGCAGTGCCATGGGTTTGAGCCCGCACCGCGCAATTTCATGTATTTGAGTCACAACGTCAAGGACACGTGCCCCTATGGCAACGTCGTCCTGCATCAGGTAGCACTCTTCGACCGGCAGGGAGAGGCGTCTATGGAGCTTTCTGCGTTCAACTGTGGGGATAATCAGCTTCGCAGGAACGGCGACGCACGGGCCTCTGGCGAGGTGATCACGGTGGCAACAGAACGCCTGGATAGTGTCATTGACGTCGCCGACATGAGGTTCCCGCTCGCTGTCAAAATCGACACGCAGGGCGCTGAACCAGGCATCTTTGCCGGAGGGAATAGAGTGCTGTCGGCGGCCAGTTTGATGAGCCTTGAATTCTGGCCATTCGGGATGCACCAGATTGGCACCGAACCTGAAAATGAACTCGTCTTTTTGGAGAACACGTTTCGCGAGGGCACGGCTGTTTCAGGAGATACCAGCGAAGGCGCGGACTGGCGGCCGATCAAAGAGATTGTCCAGCGGCTTCGAGAACACTGGAACGATCCGATGGTCGGCAAACGCTATCTGGACGTAGTTGTCCGAAAGTAATCATCGCTTACCGCCACGTGTCTTATTGCCCAGGAGGCACCCAAGGTGGGACGTTTGCTTAGCGAGCCAGACTTCGGATGTCCCCCTCAATTCGTTCTTCAATGGCACGCGCATCGTACAAAGCCAGAGCCCGTTTTCTGGCGGCCAGTCCAAGCTGCTCGCGTAGGTTTCGGTCATTCAACAGCCGCACGCAGCCCTCAGCCAGACCGTCATCGTCATCCCGCACGAGAATCTCGCCGGGATCCTCAAAATGCAGACCCTCTACCCCTATAGCTGTAGACACCATCGCTTTGCCATAGCCCGCCGCCTCCAGCAGCTTCACCCGTGTCCCGCCGCCGTTGAACAACGGGCAGCACACCACTTGGCATTGCCGGTACAAGGCGGAAAGGTCGGGTACAAATCCCGGAAAGCTTACACCATCCGGTTGCTGCTGGTACGACGGAATCCGCTCAGGGGACTGGCCTGCCACCACCAGACGCGCGTCCGGTATCTCGCGCCGAACCAGTGGCCAGATCCGTGTGATCAGGCGTTCCACCGCCTCGGCGTTAGGGTCATATAAATAGGTCCCTAGAAATAGTATAGTCGCCTCCTCGCCGCCCACGTAGGTCTCCTCCGGCATTGGAACCGCATTTGGAAGCGTTCTCACTGAACGTCCGAACCCTATTCGCCGCAGGTGCCGCTCATCGAGCTCGGAGCACACATATGTTCGCCGCGCCTTCCGTGTGCCCTGCCACTCCGCCAAAACAAGAGCCGGTGCCTGCAACAGGTACAGCCGTTGGCCCGGCCAGATGGGCCGTGCCATCGCCTGCCGTACCAAGACCCGGTGCTCCACGTCATCCAAGTCGAAAAGCGTCGGCGGCAAAGTCTTCCGCGTGCCCAGCACGGCGCCCATCGACGACAGCCGGTGCACTAGCAGCACGTCCGGATGCGCCCCCAGCCGCTCCTCTAGGCAGGCCACCTGATCCGGTCCGCAGAACTGGCAAAACTTTGGCTGGTAGCGCATCGAGAAAATGCCGGCGCCGTAATGCGCCCACGGAGTCTCCCGGCGCTCCGCACGAGCACAAAGCCGCACCTCCACCCTCACGCCCCAAAATCTCGACGCCAGTTGGCTCAAAGTGGACCCATCCGGGTACTCCGCTATTAAGCGCGCCGGCACGTAGTGCAACATCTCCACCGATCTCGACACCCGTGACAGAGCGCGAACGAACAACCCCAGCCGCTTGTAGATTCCGGCCGAGTCCGTCTCGCGCTGCGGGGGATGAGTTGGGGTAACGATCAGTGCCCTCACGGTGTTCTCTTATGGCGCCTCACCACACGATACCTTGATACAAAGGTGCCACCCTCCCGCGAACGATCCAACGCAATCAACACCAAGCACACCGGCCCCACCTCCCCTACCCTGACACCGTTACCGTTGAGGCTTCCCATCAGCCATACAACCTCCAGCTCCTACTGCGCCAACCTATACTCGCAATGGGCTATAGACCAAACTAGATAAACAGGCATCTTTAGCGTTAGGCGGTGTTTCGCCGCAGCAACTGTGTCCAAAGCCAGTATATCGACCGATACTGACGGAAGGTGAGAAACGGCCACCGGACCAAGCCCTTAAGAAGTGTGGAGATGGCTTTCGATCTCTCCCGCCGTTTGCCGTAAATCCACGCGGTATGCAGAAACAATTGCGCCTCCGATTGCCTGAAAACCACACCGTCCTGCCAGGACTGCGGCCATTTATGGCTCGCAAGCGCCTGCTTGCACCGTTTCAAGCAGATTAGACCGTCCCTGAGTGCCAACTGCGGTTGCGAGGATAGGCCCTCCTGCAACTGAGTCTTGCTAAACAGAGGCCGGTGTACTGCCACGATCTCGTAGGAGGCAGCAATCCGAGCGAAGGTCACCCAATCCTCGCCAAACATAAGATCCGCCGGGAAGCCACCAGCCTGAATCAGCACATCACGCTGAATTACTACCGCGGACGTGGTAAATGTGCACCGGGATCTCAGCCTAGACCGAATCACATCCCTGGTCAAAGGATACGGAAGCCTCAACTCATCAAGCACTGAGCCATCGGGCGTACACTCCACCCCATCACACACCACCATTGCCACAGTCGGCTTTGACTTAATCGCCTCCACCTGCGATGCCAACTTCTCCGGCATCCAAAAATCGTCGGAATCGAGGAAAGCAATCCAGCTTCCCGAGCTGAGTTGAATCCCCACATTTCTCGAGTTGCTAATGCCAGAATTCGCATGGTACCAATATCTAACTTGATCCCCGAACTCGCGTCGAACCTCGTCGGCGGTCCCATCTGTGGACCCGTCGTCAACGACAATGATCTCCCATGGCCTGAACGTTTGTGCGAGCACGCTGTGTATCGCTCTTCCAATATACTGGCTGTGATTATACGTATTGATCACGACAGTTATTTTAGGATCATTCATGCCGATATCCATTTTCGCGAAGTAAATATGCGCATCGGCTTGGCTCATGTTCTATTTTATCGTACCGTTCCGCTCAAGGCTCTCACTTCCGCGGCACCGTTCCGGACCATTACGCAATCGACCTCTATCAGTCGAAGGTTACGATCCCGGTTAACGGGAAACAAGCCAGTGACCTCAAAGCCGAGATCCCGCATTTTGGGAAGACTCTCCAAATAAGAAGGCATAGCTTCGTAAATCGGCTTAATTGATACCTCGGCTTGAAGACCCTGTATCCCATCTAAGTGGCAAGTCGCTCCTTGCAGTACGGCGAGCTCATATCCCTGCGTGTCGAGCTTTAGGTAAACACGAGGCTCGACGATGTCGGCGACACATTCGTCAAAGACGGTATCAACCGTCCTGACCTGGACCCGCTCGAGCCCAGAGACTAGATCACCGCTCCCCATGTGGGAGGCGCAGTAATCGTTGGGCGTCAAGAATGACGATAATTCTGACTCATGAAATACTTTGATGTCCATGAGCGTATCCTCCGAACCTAACGCCATATGATAGGCGTGCCACAGCGGATCCTTCTCAGCACGGATGCGGAGCTGCTTGAAGTTCGTCGAGACGGGCTCAAACGAAATAAGTTTGCCCGAATACCCGAGCTCTCGTAGGAATTCCCCGTATTCGCCATAGTGTGCGCCGACGTCAAAAACACAGTTGATTCTGCAACGCCTAAGTATCTGGATCAGATGCCTGCCGAGGGTGAGCCTTTGCTCAGACCACTGGTCGATGGGGAACGGAACGATATCGTATCCGAAGGATTGAAAGGTAGACCTAACGAGCCTCTTTAGAGTTGTTTGCACTGAAGTCATCGTCCTTGCGATCCCGGCAGCCATTTGAGGGGAAACCATTGTGTGGCTAGCTCGAGAATGAGTTTTCGCTCGCTTTTCGAGAATCCGACGAAATAGGTGAGTAATGCGAAGACAAAGGTCTGAGATGTGATTCTTAGCGTAAGCTCAAAGAACGTTTGTGATGACTTCATGGTCAGCAGGCAATAGCTAACGAATAGCATGTTGCTCACAAGCGGCCGCAGGACGCTCCGCCTAAAATATTCACCTGCGGGGAAAGCAATCACCCGCAGCGCGTACCAAGGAACGATCACGAGGTGGAGGACAAGGGCGGGTACGGTCGTCCCCATCGCAACCCCAATTAGTCCATATTTGTGGCCCCAGTAGACACTCAGGAGGACGTCCACAGTACCTTCGAATAACGCCAACCACGCAAGAAGCTGGTGCTGGGCCCGAGCGTAAATGACTGTCCATGCGGGAAGTTGAGCAAAGTAGGTTATATAACAACAGGTCAGGAGGACGAGCACACGATAAGTGAGGGTCAAATCTATTCCGCTGTTGGCTAGCCATAGAGTCAGGAGAGCGTTCCCGTCGAAGACCAACAGTGAGCCGAGCAGGACGCTCAACAAGAACGTCAGCTTGCTGCTCTTGACAAAGAGTGTGTGGAGTTCATGCTGTTGTGACCGACCATGCAATTCGCTCATTGCGGACATCAACGGGCCTTGTACTCCTCCGAAAACGGCGGCGAAATAATCCATGAGCCTGATGGCGATGCTATATGGGGTGACAAGGGCGACCGTCAAGATTCGCGCAATGACGATCGAATCAATGCGGCTGGTGAGGCGCGCGCCGATACTAGCGATGAAGACATAAATGCTAAAGCCGAAGAGTTCGCGTAAGCGTTTACGGCGGACATTTGCCCAGCTAACCGATAGCAGCGGGTCAGCTATGCGGATCATGGCGTAGTGGGCAACACAGGATGCCATTCCAATGATCAGTGTGATTGCAGCGACGGTCAGAACCTTGTAGCCGGCCAAAATAGCAGCTACGCACAACACAGCACGTATGATTACCGCACTCGTGCTGACGGCATTGAAGAGATCAAACCTCTGGAGTCCCCTCAAATACGAGGCCATGATACGTTCCGGAAAGGCGATGGCAGTTGTCAGGCCCAGCGAAAGGAGCAGCCACATGAAGGTTGGGCGATTCGGGCCCGTGAATCTGAAGAATGCCGGCAGAATTAGCGCGGCTGGGAGGGTAATGACAGAAATGCAGGACGCAATGAGGAGGGTGAATACGAGGGATGTGCAAAAGACCTCATCTAGCGCCTTGCGTTCCTCTGCCCCTTGGAAGTACCCGGTAAAACGCGCCAGAGCAGGTCCCATTCCCATTTCGAGCAGTCCGTACTGGTCCACCAGGGACATGACCAGCGCCCACATTCCGTAATAGTATGCACCGAGTCCTCGGATCATGATAGGGGTCTGTATGATAGACACTAGGACGCCCACCACTAGCGAGGCCCAGTTGAACGCCACGCCCTTGAGTAAGAGGGATCTCGGTCGGCGCGGAGCTTCGGGAGCGTCGGGGAGTTGTTCGGCTGGAAGTGTTGGCGTGGCGCTCATTCAGCTCGGCCCAAAACTAGCCGCCCCGCATCTTCCGCAGTCATACCGGCAGTCTTCTGCTCCCGATACCAGGCCACGAACTGTTTGATCCCTTGTGCAAACGGAGTCGTGGGAGAATAGCCCAAGACCCTGCCCGCTTTAGTGATATCCGCAAAGGTGATGGGGACGTCACCTGGTTGTGACGGGAGCGGGCGAATCTGCGCCTTCTTACCTAGAGCGCTCTCGATGGCCTGGATCAGAGTGGCGAGACTGATGGGGATGGCATTGCCGAGATTGAAAACGTCGTAAGAAGAGTTGAGCCGGACCGCGGAGATCACACCCTGGATAATGTCATCGACATATGTGTAGTCCCGGCCGCCACCGGAAGAGTCGCCGTACACGGGGATGGGATCGCCCCGATCAATCAGTTCCGTAAACTTCCGGATCGCCAGATCGGGCCGCTGACGAGGACCATACACCGTGAAGAAACGGAGGCAAACCACCTGTATTCCGTAGAGATGTGAGTAAGTGTAGCAGAGCCTTTCCCCGGCGATCTTGGTCGCCGCATAAGGCGAGATGGGCCGGTCGACACGATCGTCTTCCCGGAAGGGGACCGAGCTAGTGGCGCCGTATACAGAGCTGGATGAGGCGAAAACGAATTTCTTGACGCCGAAAGTCCGGGCAGCTTCCAATAGAGCCACCGTCCCTCCAACATTGACCTGTTCATATAGGAGAGGTCGCTCGAGCGAAGGCCGTACGCCCGCTCTCGCGGCAAGGTGAATGATCACCTCGGGACGGATTTGCTGTACGATTTCGGAAACGGTTTTGGCGTCACAGATATCGCACTCGTAGAAGCGGATAGGGGCCATTTCCCGAATTTTGGCAAGATTTCCCCGCTTCAAATCCGGCGCGTAGAAATCATTGAGGTCGTCGATGACCGAGACTTCTTCTCCAAGCTCCAGAAGCCGCTGAACGGCGTGAGATCCAATGAAGCCTGCGCCTCCAGTAACGAGTATTCGTGTCATTTCAGCAATTCCGTTGTTCAGGGACGATCACCCGCATCTCCTGTAGCACTTCCTGGGCCACTTGGCGCCAGGAACGCGCCATTCCCCAAGCGGAAATGGCCGGCCGATCCCAGGTCTTTTGCAGTGCCTTCTTCAGGGCGGATCGCAAAGCAGAAGTGTCGTTGAGCGGAACGATCAGGCCGTATCGATCATCCGGAAGCATGTCCGGAATGGCGCCCACGTCGGTGGCGACAACCGGAGTGCCGCACGCGAGCGCCTCGTGCACAACATTCGGCCAGCCTTCGTTCGTGCTGGCCAGACAGAGCACATCGGCGGCGGACATCACTTCCGCCATCGTTTCGGAATTGACGACGCCAAGGAATCGCACCGCCTGCTGCAATCCGGAATTGGACACCGCCTGGCGGATCCTGGCCTCATAATCCCCTTCGGGGCCGGCATCACCCGCGATCAGTAACTGGGCTTCGGTGCCTTCCCCCGAAATCGCCCGGAGCGCTTCGATAATCCGGTGGTGGCCTTTGCGTTCCACCAACGCGCCTGCCGAGAGTACTACCGGGCGATCCAGCGCCAAACCGTACTTATCGCGGCATGCGCGCCTGTCCCTGGGAAAGAAAACCGAGGTATCAACCCCGTTGGGAATGGTCTTAACCCTGTCAGCGTTGGCCCCGAGCCCAATTGCAAACTGACGAAGCCGTTCGGAGACGGTGAACACCCTGCTGGCTTTACGCAGTGCCCAACCCATACAGCAGCGCCCGGCCAAATTCCGCGCATGTTTCGGTTCGTTGCCTCGCAGTGTCATCGTAAATGGCACGCGCAGCGCCATTGACAAGAGCGCTCCAGCGATACCATCCGGGTATCCGAAGTGCGTGTCGATCACTTCAAAGGGAAAGAGTCTCCGCATTCGTGCCAAGGGGTAGAGAACCTGCAGGAAGAGCAGGAGTGCGGTCAGCCCGCCGCCAAAAGGAACGTAAAACCAGCGCGGATGCACAACCTGGATGGCTCCATCCTGCCGGTCGTCCGGACATTGGTACTTTCCGATCCGGAACCTCTTCCCTTTGGGATTTCCGTACTTCACTATCGCGAAGGGGGCTGCCACGCGGACTTCAGACATTCCAGCCAATTGCTGCAATCGACGTCGGATAAAGACTCCAAGATGCGGCTCTAACGGGTTGGGATAGGCGCAACTTAGACTTAGTATCTTCGGGCCGCTGCGCCCGACAGGAGCCAGTCCGTTCATCTCTTTACCCCTGCCGGCTTCTCGCCTTGCGCTGCCTGTTTGGGGCCAGACGAGGTATTGCGGGCCGCGACCTCGCGCCGAGCCACTTTCAAGCCCATGCCCGCCTCATCGGCATAGCTAATCCAAAGGACTCCATCATGCAGTTGGAGCGAGCTGGTGAAACCGGATGCTCCACTGTCTACGATTTCGATGGCCCATTTCGTCCCCTCACGATGAGCGATCTTCAGGAGGCCTTGCCCCGCGTCGTAATATCCTATATATGGCTCGCCCTGCTCATCGACCACAATCGAGTTGCGGTCCGGGTAGGCTACGGCCGCGAGCCTGTCCACCGCCTGCACCTCCCAATGGCCCGCCCGCCGCACGGCATACTTGAGAGTAGGGGTGGAGTAATTCATATAAGTGACGTGCGGGTTCGCATCTTTATCCAGTGCGACACAGGTGGAATAGCCAACCAACATGGTGGCATTTTCCTGTCGCCCATCGAAAGCCTCGAGGCTCCACGATCGACCGTCCCAGTATGCATATCGCATTCCCGCGGTCAAGGCGTTTACATTCGCGTAGGCAACATGGACGTGTCCTCGGAAATCGACTGCCAGTGAATTGAATTTGCCGCTTTGATTCTCACCGTCCAAGGTCTTCACTTCCCAAAATTTCCCGTTCCACGTCACAATCCTTAGCCGCACCGAGATTTCGGTGCCCTTGGGACCTCTATACTCGTAGAACGATATGCTCGGATAATCGTTCGCGTCCAAACCAATCGAAGTGTAGTACCCAACAGTATCGGAATTAAGCGGCAACTCCTCCTTGTGCCACGCCGCACCGTCCCAGTGGGCGTACCGGAGTTTGGCGCCAGAGCTCATTCCGAAATCGGCATACGAGATGTGCGGGCGCTGTTTCGAATCCAATGCCAGTGAGCTGAAACTGGCGTCCTTGGCGACGGTCATGACAAACCAGCGCTTCAGGCCGTGATCCCAAAAGGCGTATTTCAATGAATTTGCGCCGTCTTCGGAGACGTAGGCCACGTGAGCGTTGCCACTCGTGTCGATCCTTAGGGAAGAGAACTTTCCTGCGCCGCTTTGGTCCACGGTCTCAGTTTCCCAGTTGGCGGCAGTGGCCACGTATACGATGAACGCCGCGGCCACCGAAAGCCTAACTGCGGTTCTTGCCATCATCCAAAGTGCTCTCATACTGGATTACCCTTTCCTAGGACAAGTCGGGCCGACCCGCTTTTCTTAAGTCTCGCCCGCAAAACCCGCACCATCCGGCCCACTACTCCAGGAATAAATTGCGTCACCAGGTAAGCAATCGCCGGAAGCGGGTCTCTTGAACTCCAGATTGCGTATGTGCGTTTCCCGCGAGCGAGCCGGAAAAGAGAGCGCCACGCGGGATCGCGCACCCATAACATCTCCAGAACGCTCATCGCCAATGTGTCCTCCGCCACCCATTTTTGCACCGACGGTCTCGGATGAACGGGCGGCATGGGAAGGCCGGCATGTTCGTAATACGCCAGAAGCATCAAATCGACGCCACAACCGACTCCCAGGCGATGCTGATCCCATGGACGCGGATTGATCTCGATCAACTGATACACCTTCTTGGCCACGTCCCATTTGAACTCGACCTCCGCCAAGCCGGTGAACTTTAACGCCTTGAGCAACCGGACGGCGGGGTCGAACAATTCAGGATAGTCCGCCGCCTGCACGATACAGCCGGTTCCAACCAAGCTGGGTGCCTGAGCGAGTTTCTGTGCGTTGAAGCCTGCCACCAGATTCGAATTCCGGTCCAGATAGCAGGCCGCAATCACCAGGCACTCATCGCCACCCGGAATCATCTCTTGCAGCAGGACCCGTTCATCAGCACGCGCAACCACCGAATATTCCGCCAACAGTTGATCCTGCGATTCGATAACGACAACCTTGCGGCCGCCCACCAGGTTCCAGTTCCCCTCCCGTCGCCAGTAGTGGGCCGCGACCGGTTTCAAAATGCACGGATAGCTCACCTCGCCGGCTGTTTCGAGCAATTCCCGTCGGTTCCCGACAAGCCAGCACTTCGGAGTTGGCACCCCGGATTGTTGTGCGGCCAAGTAGGTCTGCCATTTGTCCAGGCAAGCACTCAGCGGCCCACTTTCAGGGACTACCAACGAATAGCTCGGCTCCAGTTCTCTGCGGAACCGGTCCAGAAAGACGAGATCATGGTCCCGCGTCGGGAACAGGACGCTCCGGCTCCCAACGGCCTTTCCCAACTTCAGCAGAAACGAAAGGAGTTCCTCGGGCTCGCTTCTGGAGTCCGGGCAGGCAAGGCACTTCGCATACCGGGTAAAGTTCCCGTAGATACCCCGTTGCGCCGAGAGCCCTATCACTGGAATGCCTTTCTCGCCCAAGCTACGAGCAATACCGAGCCCCGTGTAAAACATGTTCATTACGACGGCTGTTGGATGCATGGCACCTCCCTGATCTCCCCGTCTTCGATTTCCGGGTCGGCGTTTTGGAACAAGGAGTCATCCCATCTGTTGCGAACTACCCTCTCTAGAACGACGATGCACGCAACGATTGAAAAGTAGTAATCAAAGTAGGCGCGACCAAGAAAGATGCCAGACGCCAAGAAGGCGACCAAGCTGAACAGGAACATGTTCGCATAGCTTATCACCAGCGGGTCTCCATAATATCGTGCTAATCTCCCGAGCCGCACTAAGCTTGCCAGACACCAAACCACCAGGCCGAGGTAAAGAAATAAGCCCGTAAAGCCGTGCTCGGCAAGGACCCCAAAATATACGCTATGGGGGCCATGAACATCCTGCCCAACTGGGGCATACCGGCCAAACAGTTCCGGAGTGAATGTGCTGAAGCCTCCTCCCGCGATCGGGTAGTCCTGAGCCAGGTTCCAGGAAAATGTCCAGGAGTTGAAACGTTCACGAGCCGAGTTGTCCACCGCATTGTCCGGATTCATCCGCTGCCTCCAGCCTTCCGGAGCAAATAAGGCCGCAATCGCCACCGCGATCAGAATTGCCGGAATCAGGACGATACGACCCTTCATCCGAAGACACATCAACAACCCTATCACTACCAAGCCAAACACCGCGCCACGAGAATAAGTGAAGAAGATCGCCGGTATAGTGATCAGACAGAAGAAGGCAAACAGCCATTTGAGCCGCGGGTTGGTCTCGGCCTGCGCCAGAAAAAAGAACAGTGGCAACGTCATATCCAACGCCAACCCGAAGTCATTATTGTCGGCGATCATCGATTGCGGAGGTCCATACAGCCGGAAAGCCCCCCCTGTGAGGATGATAAAAGGTAACGACTTAAGAACATAGAAACCGAAGCAGGATGCCGTGACGATTACAAGGATTCTCAGCCGTTCGAACGAATCCACGATCGGGATCAGGGCGACCGTCATCAGTAGAACCTTGGAGACATCTCCCAAGTGCTGCCACGTATCGGCGGCATGATGCATAAACATCGGGTTGCTCGTGCTCAGCATTGAAGTGATTCCAAACCAGGCCCACAGGATAAGCAGAAGCAGTACTTTTCGTGAAAACAAAGCGTTCAAGTTTCGGGAGAAGAGGAACATTCCCGCCAGTGTTGGAATCGCCACCGCTTGGGCCCAAGGGAATAGATTCGTGGCCCCCCATAGATAGGATTGGGGATGGAGAAATGCAACGATTGTCCACACCAGAATTCCGTAAAATGGCCTGAAAAAGCACATCGGCAGACTGGCTACCAACGCCACCAACAGGACCAATGCACGTATGGGCACTAGGTTACCTCTACGGGTGCGTCGCCCCGTGCATTCGAGCGTTGGTACGAGGCGGAATCGCCAATTGGTTCCGCGTTACCGGGCCTCTGGAATACGCACAAAATGGAGCCGCGCAGTGACCGGAAGGCTCTCAAAGAAGTGAGTCGCTCATATACGACCCCGAGGCGGAAGAGTACCGGTGAAAACATTAAGTACGCGGGGTAATGGCTAATTGTGTCGAGTTCCACTTCGACCAAGCCGGCGGCGGTAAGCGATCTTCGGATCGATGAAATCGTATTGGCCCGGTACAAGGTAGGAAACACGTCATCCTCTGATATTTGAAAAACCCAGCTCACCAGCGTACGGTGTAGCCGATAGGGAGTCATGGCGGCGATGAGGGACACGTAGTCATATTTGTTTGGCGTGATAATTACGACTTTCCCCCTGGGACGAAGGACCCGATAAAACTCACGGAAGACGCGTGGAGGATCCGACAGGTGCTCGACCACACTTCGTGAGATCACCAAATCAAATGAGTGATCCGGAAACGGCAGCGCAGAAAGGTCCCCGCGTATGCCCAGGGGGAAACTCTGGTTCGCAGTGTCGAGTGTCGATTCCAAGTCGATACCCACGACGTTTGCCACCCCCGATAGTTCCTTGCTGAATTTAAGATAACGACCGCAACCGGCGTCCAAGACGCGCTGCCCAGGAAGCAGGTGCTTTCTGATCAGATCCCGGTAGCGCGCATCGTGAAATTTCGCGCCTGCATAATATTTTTCGAAAAGGCGTTGACATTTATCGCGATCGAACATTTTGAAGATCCGAGGGGAAGTCATATACGTATTCAGCCATTTGTAAATTGATACCAATCCAACTTATACGCAAACAGGGCGGCTGTCTCTTCCCATGGACCGCCGCGCCGGAGTTCCATGGGGTCGGTTGTAGGCCAGTTTATTCCCCACATGGTCGTCACGGCCGCCCGATAGCCGGCGCTGCGGAGCAGTTCCGCGTTCCACTTGCTGAAGTCTTCCTCGCGGCCGTTGGGATAGGCAAAGCAGTCTATGTCAACCTGCAATTCTTCTTCGATGCGGCGCTTGCATTCCGATACTTCCCAGAACGCACGGTCACGCGGCAACTTCGAGAGAAAAGGATGGGTCACGGTGTGGCCGCCAAAGTGGATCCCCTGCCTATGCATAGCACGAACCTGGTCCCAGGAGAGCATTTTGCCGCGCCTATCCCCGTCCTTAGCAGCGAGGTAACCTAGAATGCGTCCAAGCTGTTCCGTCCGCCGAGCATCGTCGAGAAGCCGCAAGAGACCGAAGATCTGGGCGTTGGCTTCCAGGCGTTCCGCCTCAGTGCGAAGCCAGAATCGCCGAGGTATATCAATTTCGACGTCGATGCACGTCCGCTCGGTAGTCTTCAGCGACCGCGCTAGCTTGTCGAACCAGAGCGGTTCGTCTGAGTCGATGGTTCCCGTCGTCAAAAAAACAGTTGCCGGGAGCCGATAGCGCTGGAGAATCGGAAAGGCGTTCCGATAATTATCTTCGTATCCGTCATCGAAGGTTATGGCTACGACGTTTTCTCTCTCCCGGTTCTCAAGATGTTGTATGAGGCGCGGTAGGCTGACGACATTGTAGCGCCTGCCGATGTATCGCATCTCGGCCTCAAAGAGTTCCATCGAAATCGCCGGGGAGAAGGGATCGTTGTCATTATTTACACGATGGTAATAGAGAATACGCGCAGAGCCCTGCGATCTGCGGCTACAGGAGATGTTCGGCCATTGGCCCCCAGTAGAAATGGAGAACTGGTACCGCTCACGAACGCGGCGCACCAACGCCGGCAGACCACAGTGGAAATAGCATTCAGCCGCGATTCGACGCAACCCACTTCTACGCTGCGACAGGGGAGCGAACAGGTTCCTATGATAGTCGTAACCGGCGAGTGTCCGCTTTTCTATCCATGCCCGGCGCACAGAAACGATGGGCGCCGGAAGAGCCTTCTTCACTAATTCGCGTGCGCGGGCTTCCCACTCTGGGCCGTGGCAGAACACGCGGTTCCGATAGCTGTCTCGGGCCACCGTGATTTGCTTGCTCCGCTTGACTTTTGCGCCCCAGTCGGTCTTGTGGCGTCCGACGCCTGCCAGGAAATCATATTCGCTGATCCCCGCGCTCAGCAGTTCCTTGATCGACCAGGCCCTGAGTCCAATACCAGCGTTCCAATGCTCGGATGCAGGCTCATATCCCTCTTGGAGCTGGAAGTATTTGCCTTGGTAGACAAATCCGTACTGGCAGGCAAGTACGCGCCCGCACCATTCGAGCCAGCTAAAACGAAGCCATCCGCGTTCGAGTAGCAAACAAGAAAGCCTCCCATAGAAGTCCCGTTTGTTCTCGCCCCCGAATACGCCGGGCATGCCCTCCTTGGCCCATCTCCTCGTGTGGAGGTCGAAGAGTACCGGCAACAGACGCTCAACCTGCTCTCGAGAATCGCAGAACCCAAACCGGACGTCTGGGTGGCTTTCCAGGTTACGCAGAACAGACCGGATCTTCGAACGGAAACGCGGTCGCAAAATACCCAGGTACTCTTCCCAGCTTCCGGGCAAGGCAACGCTGGCGCAGTCGACATCGCTCTCGGCCCAAAGGAAGTTGCTCGAGATGCTGTTCCGCTCCCGCAGGAAAGGTAGATTGGGAGAGCTTTCAGGCATCTCATTCAATACCAAAATGACGCCCCGATCCAATTCCTGCACCCAGTAAGCCTCAAAGGCGCGCATTACCTCATCTTCATGGCCTGATGCAATGATGAAATCAAGATAATCGGAATCGTTCGAACCATCCCCGATAAACGAATGCGTCGTCGCGGTCTGTCCGTATCTCCGCAATTCTCGCGAGCGCATAGGCGCAATTCCGCGTAGCACGCCGTCACGGTCGAAAGCCGCGGCAATCCGCAATTCGCCTGGGCAGCCATATTTAGACCACCACGCCGTCACCCACTCCCAGGTCACAAAGATGCCGCCGGAACTGGATTTCAGTAACAATGCGTCCCATGCGGGCCGGAGGTTCTGCAATTCGTCCTCTCGACGGATTTCGCGCACTGTCATATGGCGACTCCAGAAGGTTGATCTACCGCCTGCCGATGCCATAGCTCCAAAGTCAGAAACGTCCAAAGTGTGTCGCCGTAATAGCTGGACTGATCAACGTCATGTTTTCGAAACAGATCCTCGATGAACTCCCTCCGGAAATAGCCTCTTTCCACGGCGCGGACCGAGCGCAGCGTATCGTTCAACAGTTCGCGCATCTTGCGATCCGACTTCAGCCAGGACGCGACCGGAATGCCGAATCCGTGCTTCTTTTTCTTGATGATTTCCTGCGGAAGCAGCTGCCCAAACGCGCGTTTGAACAGGTAGCGCTTCTCCAAGCCCTTTACCTTTAGCCAAGCCGGTATACGGCCTGAAAATCCTGCTACAGGCAGGTCGAGGAACGGAAATCGCACCTGGATGCCGGCCAACTCCGACATGCAAGTCACCTTGGGAAGATCATTGTCACCGAGCGTGATCTTTACATCCACGTAGAGTAAACGGTCCAGGTGATCCCGAGCGGCGGCTTCGGCGTAATAGCGCGAAGGGGTGTCGAGAATCGAGTATCCGTCCAGGGATTTCAGAAAGTTTCCATCGAATACCTCCTCGAGTGAGTGCGTGCGCAGAAATTGGAACGACATCAGACGCTCGACACCGGGCATATTTGCCCGGCGCACGTAGCCTTTGGCCCACGTGAAAGGAAGGAAGTTTGGCGCGGCGGCCAAGGTCGGTTCGATCAGCCATTTCCGAAGTGACCGCGGAGTGTTGTGGTAGATTTCGAAGATCTTGTCGGTCGCATACCGCTCATTGCCCCCGAACAATTCATCGCCGCCGTCGCCCGCCAGCAGCACTTTCACCTGATGCTGAGCGGCCATTCGGGCGCAGAAGTACGTCGGTATGGCTGAAGAATTACCGAATGGCTCGTCAAAAAACCGAATCATGTCCGGTAATGCGGCAAAACAGTCTTGCGCTCCCACCAGAAGCGTATGATGCTCGGCATGGAACTTCCTGGCCGCCATTTCCGCGTAGCCCAACTCGTTAAAAGGTTGCTCCTCAAACCCGATCGAAAAGGCTTTTACAGAGCCTTGAGACTTCCGGGTCATCATTCCGAGAACTGTGCTGCTATCTGTGCCGCCGCTCAGAAACGCACCGAGGTCCGCGAAAGAGTCATTTCCGCAGCAAGCGGCTACCGATTCTTCCACAACCGCTTCCAATTGCAGACAAAGACGATTTTCATCCGCCTCGCCCCCGATGTCGTAGCGCATGTCCCAGTACTTGGTCACGTGGGAGTTGCGATTCGAGACGAGCAGCAGGCCTCCTGGGATGAGCCGGTTCACTCGGGTCAAAATAGTTTCGGGCGCTAGATTGGCGCTGTAATTCAGAACGTTTGCTATAGCTTTTGGATTTATTTCCGAGCTGATCTCACCCGATTTCATCAACGCGTCGATGCGCGAGGCGACCAGGGTAGTGTTTCCGTCCTCGTAATAGACGAGACGTTTGATACCGAAAGGGTCGACCGCAGCCAGCAAGCGCCTTTCCAGCCGGTCCCAAAGAACCACCGAAAACGCACCGCGCAACTTTTCGACAAAGCCGTCGCCGAAGCGCGCGTACAGGCCCGCCAAGAGGCAAGCCGTCATTGCGTTTTCGGTAGCGAACTCCCGCCCGGCGACTAACGCAGTCAGTTCTGCCTCGTTCTGAAGGTCCGCGTCGCACGCGACCAGCACCCGGATATTCTTGTAGATTTGCTGGGTTCCGAACCGGGCAGAGAGCCCTACGCCAGCTTCGCCATCGGTCGCTCGCCCCAGGTGCTTTGGCGCAACTAGCGAAAGCCCTTCAGAGACAGCGGTTAATGTTTCCGTGAGCCGCTCGGGATTCCCTCGCCTCCAGACTGCGCAGATTCCGCTCATACTGAACTAGTTGGCCTCCTGCCACAGTCTGAACATCAAAGTACACCATAGGAGGGCCGACCAATCGCGCTGCTGCCGTTGGTGCTGCTTCCAGCAGTGAGTCAGAAACCTGCTGTTTAGAATGTCGTCGTTCCGGTAGAATATGGTTTCGTAGGCAAAGTCTTTGAGCTCTCCCCGGAACCATTCCGCGACAGGCATCGCAAAGCCTTTCTTGGGCCGATTCAGAACCGCCGGAGGCAGCTTTCCTTCAAGGGCTTTCTTGAAGATATACTTTCCTCGGCCGTTGTGAAGTTTCAGGTCGGATGGCATACGAGCCACCAGTTCCATCAGCTTATGGTCCAGAAGCGGACAGCGAACCTCGAGAGAGTTGGCCATGCTCGCCCGGTCGACTTTTACCAAGATGTCATCCACCAAGTACGTCTTCATATCGACGTACTGGATACGGGAAAGAGCGTCGGCGCCATCCGCGCGGTCGTAGTGGCTGCGAAGCACCGACAGCGAGTCATAATCCCCTAGTTCCTTCCATATGCCAGGTTGGAGGAGCTGCTTTTTCAGGGACGGAGGACAACAGGAGATGCCATAGAAATATCCTTCGATCGGCGACCTCGCGATGCTCTGAAGCGTGTTCTTGGCGCGAAAAACTCGAGGCGCCCAGTCCATCTTTGGGTACAACTGCCCAAGGGGCCCAAAGACATTGCGCCGGAAAAACGCCGGTAGGACCGAACGAAGTTGGTTTTCGCGCATGTCGAGCTTGTATCGCCGATACCCGGCGAAGTTTTCATCGCCGCCATCGCCGGAAAGCGCCACGGTCACATGCCGGCGGGCCATTTGCGAAACGTAATAGGTGGGGACGGCTGAGGAGTCCCCAAAAGGTTCGTCATAATGCCAGGCTAGACTAGGCAGAAGATCTACCGCTCTTGGTTTGACGATGTGCTCAAAGTGATTTGCACCGAGTTCCGCCGCAAACCTTCGCGCATCGCCCGCCTCATCATAGCTCTCCTCGGCAAAGCCGATGGAGCACGTGGTGACCGGCGGCTGGAGATCGTTCATAAGCGTGACGACCGCAGAGGAATCGACTCCGGCGCTGAGGAATGCCCCTAGCGGGACATCACTCACCAACCGAGACTTCACAGCCGTTTGGAATTCTTCGAGAAAGAGCTCGGTCCACTCGGCGGTGGAACGCTGGAGTTGCGGTTTGAAACTTATGTCCCAGTATGCGGTTTCACGACTTCCCGTCGCATCCACGATCATATAGTGGGCGGCTTGCAGCTTCCGCACACCCCGGTAAATCGTCTTGGGAGCTGGGACGTATTGAAATGAAAAATAGTCGGAAAGGGCCGTCAGGTCGATGTCCTTCGAGAGCCCGCCCGCTTGGAACAGAGCCTTGATTTCGGATGCGAACAACAGGCGCCTGCCGTCCCATGAGTAGAATAGGGGCTTCTTCCCAATACGGTCCCGCGCCAGTATCATTCGCTTACGGCGACCATCCCACAGCGCAATGGCGAACATCCCGCGCAGCTCGGCGAAGCAGTCTTCGCCAAGTTCCTCGTATAGGTGAATGATCGTCTCTGTATCGGACCGGGTCCGGAAGCAATGTCCGCTGGACAGGTAGCGCCGATTCAACTCCTCGAAGTTATAGATCTCCCCATTGAAGACGATCCAGATACTGCCGTCCTCATTTGCGAGCGGCTGATGGCCGCCTTCGAGATCGATAATCGAGAGCCGCCGATGAGCCATCCCGACCCCAGGGCCAGAGTAGAACCCTTCGTCGTCAGGCCCGCGATGCCGGATGGTGTCCGACATCTTTTTCAACAGCGCCGGCTCGATCGTTGCGTCGCTCCCGGGTTCGAATATGCCTGCAATACCGCACATAAACGGCTACCCTCCACTCGCTGTCGCTATAGGCGCATGGACCGCCGGGCGCAAGCCTTCATACATCTCGTCGTATCTCCGTACCATGGAATCAATCGAAAAACTCTGGCTGACACGACGCTTCGCTGCTTTCCCCAACTCCGCGCACATGCCTGCCTCCGCCTGTAGCACGAGCAGCAAGGACGCGAGTTGCCGCCAATCGCCTACGGGAAACAGCAATCCGGATTTCCCGTCATCCACTACCTCGGGGTTACCTCCGGTAGCGGTCACGGCAACCGGCAGTGCGGCACTCATGGCTTCCAGAAGCGAGTTGCAGATGCCCTCCGAAACCGACGGCAGAACAAAAACGTCCATCGCCCGGAGCAGTTCCGGCACTCTGCGGCTGTGTCCTGCAAAATGGACCTTCTTTCTCCAACCGGGATGATCGTTGACGAAAGCTTGAAGGTGCGGTAATTCCGGACCATCGCCGACAACCAGCAATCGCCAGTTCCGGTAATTGCGGTCCAGCACATCGACCGACTTGAGTAGGGTGAGGTGGTCTTTCACGGGGATTAGATTCCCGACGCACCCAATGCAGAACTCGCCGTCCGAGATCCCGAGTTCCTTACGCATTGAGATTCGGCTGGCAGGGTCCGGAAGGAAGTGATTATGATCCACTCCGTTGTGGATCACTGTGATTTTGCGAGCGGGAAATCCGGTGCGACCTGAGTGGAAGGCTCTTAATTGGTACGAAACTGCCATGACCCGGTCAGCCGCTTCATACGCAAATCTTCGAAAACAGTTTCTGCGCCTGGGTTCCCTAGCCGTAGGTTCCGCGTCGATGCCATGCTCACTGTGGATCGAGGCGCACGAGCCTACCAGACGCGCCGCCAAAACAGCCTCTATTGCGCCCCAATTACGCGAGTGCACAATGTCGGGCTTGATCTCGCGGATTCTGCGGGCCAGCGCCCCGATTTGAATTCTCGAATTCGTTTCCTTCGGGCTCAGGCAGATTGTCTGCGTTCGGTCGTCTGGCAACGGCTGCGCGTTCGCACCGTCTACCGGCCTCAGGGTGCAACAGACGTGTTCAAAACGCGCCGGGTCCAACCGGGCGATCAGGCTTGCAACCCCTTTCTGCATTCCTCCTATCGCGAGGGTGTCCACAACGTGCATGATCCGGATGGGCATATTAATCATCTGCCCGCCCGATCTCTGCCGGCACATCGATTTCCCTGTCATGAAGGTGAGTCTGAAGCATGGCAACGTATTCTTGCGTTAGTATTTCTTCTCCCTTCTCCCAATTCTTCGCCGTTCCAGTGTGTTTAGCGTTTGCAGACATCGACCTTCGCACGCCTATGTCTTCGAGCGCTTCAATCGCCCTACCGATTTCTTCCGTGCTGTACTCCGACATCACAATTCCGCACTCCGATTCGCGCACCACATCAGCAATTTCACCAAAGTCTCCGGTGATCAGCGGCCGACCGGCCGCCAGGGCTTCATACAACTTGTTTGGCGCACTGAACCTCGCGTTGGGATTCTGGGGATCGAAGCCGTAGTAGACCACGTCCGCGGCACACGTGTAATCCGCAATCTGCTTCCCCGAAACGAAGCCGACGAACCGAATTCTCGGATTTGTTGCTGCCGCGTGCACTACGAGATCTTCCAAAACTCCCTTGCCGCCGATGATCACGTACACATTCACGCGCTCTTCCGCTGTCGCAAGCAATTCCTCAATTTTGCGGTCTGTTAACAACTGCGTAATGCAGACGACCAATATGGCCCCGTCCGGAATACCTAAACGCTGACGCACCTCCCGGTTCTGCTGTTCGGTCCGCAAAAAATCGCCTAGCCGCTTCCAGTTGCCCACCACGACCGATCTGCGAGCGCCTCTCTCCTCGAAGTGCCGCCGCAACTTCTCCCCAACGGTAATTAGCAGGTCGATCCTTCGCATAAGCAAGTTTTCCAGGCACACCAAGCCGCTCTGCACTACCGGATGAACGCTCCCCTCAAGCATGTCCGTAAAACTCTCGTGGGCATCGTAAACAATCGGCTTGCCCTTCAACTTCCCCAACATGAACCCGAGCGGCAGAGTATCCAGGTCGTGACAATGTACTACGTCAAATGAGGTTCTCATCCCCCGCCAGAACATCTTCAGGTACAGCCAGGCGTAAAAAAAAAGCTGTGACGTGCCCCTCCCGTGCGCGGACGAGAGGAACACACGTTCCACTTCAACACCCTCCATGCATTCCGTCGCCGGCGACTTCAGGTCCCGGTCCCAAGCAAGAATCCGCACCCGGCAGCCCATGCCGATCAGCGCCAACGCTTCCTGCCGCACCCTGGGATCCGGATCATATGCGTTCGTCAGCAGCATCAGTATCGTCTTGCGGCGTGTGTCCCCTCTAGAATTCATCGATTTTTCCAGATACTTATATGCTGCAATTCGACTTCCAACTACACGTCGACACCCGGGTACCAGCGGAGCTATGAACGCCCTGAGATTATGCGATGGAGGGCTGACTTGCGGACACCTGTGTTCTCACGGGCTTCTCCAGCAATTCCAGCAACTGATCGAGAGAGCGAGCCCACCTGTATTCTCCGGCTACACGCTGCCTGCCGTCTATACTTTTACGTTGGGCCAGCTCAGAATCGCGTAATAGGAGTACTACCCTTGAGGCCATCTCTTCTGGGGTGTCTCCCGTATCCACCAATTCGGCCACGCCAGGGGACAGCCCCTGTGCCGTGCGCAATGTGGCAACCACCGGAAGACCAAATGCCATGGCCTCCAGAATCTTGTTCTGAATGCCGGCAGCGATGGTAAAGGGCGCCACTGCTACGTGCGCTTTGGCGAGATAGGTACGCACATCAGGAACGAAGCCCGTGACCTCCACCCCATCGATCCTCTGCAACTGCAGCACGTCCCGGCTGGGGTTCCGGCCAACGATCAGAAACCGCGCCTCGGGATGGGACCCGCGAATGAGCGGCAGCACCTTCCGCGCGAAGTAGTTTACGGCTTCCTGGTTGGGGAAGTAGCTCATATCTCCTGTAAAAATCACGGTTGGTACCGTCCGA
>OBLU010000704.1_pt1 | contig 31288 bp, 33 predicted proteins | sample 1518681 | NCBI WGS metagenome assembly OBLU01 (sample SAMEA3539304, study PRJEB22396) | soil metagenome | biome: tundra; feature: field; material: soil | place: USA | collected 2010-05 | depth 0.15 m
CGGAAATCATCACCACCAATTTCATGCTGCCCGCGCGGCACGACCTCGGCGCGTTCCGCTCGCGCACGCTCGGCTCGGACTGGTCGTTCCGCAAATGGGTGAACCTGGAACTCGGCCTGAACGCGCCGTCGTTCCTGCACATTTGCGATTGGGAATTTTTGGCGAACCGTCTCGGCGGACTGGCCGCGCGCGACGAGCGTTCGTGGTTCGAGAGCAAACAGCCGTGTTCGTCCGCGCTGCTGGTGGAACTCGCGCGCGAAGCCGCGCACCTCATCGCCTCGCTCAAACGTGCGCCGAAAAAAGTTTTGGTGCTGGATTTGGACAACACGCTTTGGGGCGGCGTGGTGGCGGACGACGGTTTGGAAGGCATCGAGCTGGGCGACACCTCGCCGCGCGGCGAGGCGTTCAAGTCGTTTCAAAAATACATCGCCTCACTCAAACAGCGCGGCGTGCTGCTGGCCGTGTGCAGCAAAAATGATTTGGCGAAGGCGCAGGAGCCGTTTCAGAAGCATCCCGAAATGGTTTTGCGATTGGACGACATCGTTTCGTTCAAGGCCAATTGGGAGCCGAAATCCGAAAATATCCGCGCGATGGCGCCGGAATTGAATCTCGGCCTCGACAGCTTTGTGTTCGTGGACGACAACCCGGCGGAGATTGAAATCGTCCGCCAGTTTGTGCCGGAAGTGACGACAATTTTGCTTGGTGCCGACCCGTCGGATTACGTTGCGCAACTCGCGGACTGCCGGTTGTTCGAGCCGCGCAGCATCACGAGCGAAGATGCCGAGCGCACGAGCCAGTATCGTTCCGACGCGCAGCGCCAGGCGCTGGCGGCCACCGTCACGGACATGGCGTCGTATCTCGAATCGCTGCAAATGGAATCCACCATCAGCGAGTTCGCGCCGGTGGACGTGCCGCGCCTGTCGCAGCTCATCAACAAAAGCAACCAGTTCAACCTCACCACGCATCGCCGCAGCGAAGCGGAAGTCATTGCGGTGATGAATGACAAAAATTTCATCGGTTATTCCGTGCGGCTCAAAGACCGTTTCGGCGACCACGGCTTGATTTCCATCGTCATCGGCGAAAAATCCGGCGACACGATGAAAATTGACACCTGGCTGATGAGTTGTCGCGTGCTGAAACGCGGCGTGGAGGAAGAAGTTTTGAACGAACTCGTGCGGCTGGCAAAATTGAAAAATTGCGCGCGGCTGGAGGGCGTTTATTTGCCGACGGCGAAAAATGAAATGGTGCGTGATTTTTACGACCGGATGGGTTTTACTTTGACCGCCGAATCCGAAACGAAACGGGAATTTGAACTGCGGCTGGAAACTTTCCAGCCGATTCCAACAAAGATTAAAATTACGCGCCGCGCTTATGAAACTTTGCAAAAATAAATGCACCACCAGTGATGGCAGGGTCGTCTCGCCGCGCTCCGTCACCCGACCATGCAATGTTCAATAATTCGCGGCAACCAGGCAACTGTCCATTATGCTAAAGAACTCGCTAAAAACTTTGCTGAACAAACTCGGTCTTGAGGTGCGACGTGTTCACATACCGCGAGCGCAAGCTGCCGCCAGCATACCTGATATACCTGACGGCGATCTGTATCGCCCACTATTTTCACCGTGGTTCGGTCAAGGTGAGTTTCGGCGCTATTACGACTTAGCGGCCCCAAAAACCCTTGTTTCCCCGGATCGCTGTTATGTCCTTTATTCGCTTCTCCGGCAGGCAATTAAGATTAAGGGTGACGTTTGGGAGTGCGGTGTTTACAAGGGAGGAACGGCAGCTATGATGGCCGCCATTCTCAATGATAAATGCCCATCCAAACAATTGTATCTATTCGATACCTTTGAGGGGATGCCGGAGACGGACGCGGTTAGAGACTGGCACAAGCGGGGTGATTTTTCCGACACCAGTTTGGAAGCAGTCACGAGTTATATTGGACACAACGATTTGTGTGTCGTCCGCAAGGGCTTCATCCCTGAGACATTTACAGGGCTGGAATCGGCGCAGATCGCCTTTGCTCACATTGACGTTGACATCTACAAATCAATTATTGATTGCCTTCAGTTCATCTGGCCGAGGCTCTCCTTTGGTGGTTTCATCGTCTTCGATGACTATGGCTTTCCGACATGTCCTGGCGCTCGGTCCGCAGTTGATGAGTTTTTCCTACGAGAAGCATGCGTGCCGCTTTGTCTTCCGACGGGACAAGCTCTAATCTTCAAAGGCGCGGCCTCCTCCTGATAAGGGAACGGCGGGAGTTATTGAGCCGTGACAAGTTTGAGGCCAAGGGCGACGGTGTTGTGCGACCGGGCCAGTTTGCGCGCCTTCGCGGTGATGGCCTTGGGCAAGCCCAGGCACGCCTTCCACCGGCGGTGGAGTTTCTTGAAGTAATTCCCTGAGTCCCTGGTCCGCCAGACGCAGGGCGGTGGCCGCCCGGCTCTGCACGCCGCAGCGAGGGCGAAGTGATCGCCGTGATGAACGATAAAAACTTCATCGGCTTTTCCGTGCGGTTGAAAGACCGGTTTGGGGGACCACGGCCTGATTTCCATCGTCATCGGCAAAAAATCCGGCGACACGATGAAAATTGACACCTGGCTGATGAGTTGTCGCGTGCTGAAACGCGGCGTGGAGGAAGAAGTTTTGAACGAACTCGTGCGGCTGGCAAAATTGAAAAATTGCGCGCGGCTGGAGGGCGTTTATTTGCCGACGGCGAAAAATGAAATGGTGCGTGATTTTTACGACCGGATGGGTTTTACTTTGACCGCCGAATCCGAAACGAAACGGGAATTTGAACTGCGGCTGGAAAATTTCCAGCCCATTCGGACAAAAATCAAGATTGCGCGACGCACTTATGAACCAAGCTGAAGTTATTGCCAAATTGCAGACGATTTTCGACACCGTGTTTCTGGAGCCGGTCGTGCTCACGCCAGCCATCAGCGCCAAGGACGTGCCGGAATGGGATTCGCTCACGCACATTTCACTGATGGTGGCGGTCGAAAAAGCGTTCAACGTGCGTTTTCGCGTGGGCGAAGTGGAGAACGCCAGGAATGTCGGCGAGTTTGCGGACCTGATCATCAAGCGCCAGCAGGAACCGTGATGCGCCCGGCGTTTTCCACGACCCGTTCGGTGGCGGCGTTCGCGCTGCTGCTGCTGGTGCTGCTGGCCCTGCCGGCGGTCGTCGGGAAAAATCTAATCCCTCCGCGCGAACAGGCTTATGCGGCCCAGAGCTGGGGCACCGGCCCGTTTCCGTGGATCCAAAACCAGCTTTTTCAGGAGCCGGGCGCCATTGACATCGCCTTGATCGGGTCATCGCACATGTTGCACTGCCTTGACGCCCGGTGGCTGCAGGATCAGTTGGGCCGGAAACTGGGACGTCCCGCCGTCGTGCGGGTAATTGGCTGGGGCGGTGGCGGCTTTGATGCGGTTTATTTTATCACCCGCGATCTGCTTGAACATCGCCGGGTCCGGCTATTGGTCTTCTACAATGAAGGCAACGATCCCGTCGGGCATGGTGGCAAGAGCCCGGCGTGGTTCCGCCTGGCGGACGGGGCGGCGGCAATTCGCGGGCTGCCGTGGCCGGAGCAGGCCGGTTATTATTTTGCCGCGCTGGTGGGGCTGCCGCGGAATTTGCTCGCGTTGGTGGTTCCAAACCTGCCGGCGGAACTGCACGCGGCCACGCCCAATTACTGGGAGGATCATTATCGCTCGACCAACCTGGCGGACAACCTGGGTTCCACCACGTCGGAACTGGGCTTTGATTCCCGGCCCAAGGCGGATTGTGACCCGACGATTCCGTTCGTCCCCTATGCGCCACGGACCAGCGCCAGCCCGGCAGACACCTGTGTTTATTCGGCGGCCACCGGGACGAATTTTGAATTTTCCGCCAAACCACTGCCCGTCTGGCAGTCGCATTTCGCGCGGCTGTTTCTGGCGCAGGGGCGCGAACGGAGCTGCCGGCTGGTGTTGCTGCATATTCCCACGTTGGATGAGGCGCGGTCACTCAAAATCGCGGAGCACGCCTTCTGGCAGGAAAATCTGGGCGACAACCTCTTCCTGCTGGGCGTGCCGCCGGCAAAAATGTTCGGTGGCCTGACCGACGACGAGGTCCGCCGGCTCTACTTCAATCCGGGACACCTGAACAAAAACGGCCAGAAATATTTCACCTCGCTGATAGGTCCGTCCCTGCTGAAGCTTTATGAAACTGCGGGCAAGCCTTGAAAATCCATTTGCCTGCGGGCGGCAGGCTTGTTATCGCTGAACTTTTGACAATTGAAACCAGCTTTTTTATCCACAGGACAGGCGGCGGCGTTCGCACTTTTGCTGCTGCTGTTGCTGGCCTTGCCGATTGTTATGGGCCAGAATCTGCTGCCGTCGCGAGAACAGTCTTACTTGGTTCAAGGCTGGGGCAATGGTCTGTATCCATGGATTTACAATCAAATTTTTGAAGAAACCAACGATGTTGACATCGCCTTTGTAGGCTCGTCCCATATTAATGACTTGGACACACCTTATGTGCTGGCGAAATTGAGCGAAAAGCTCGGCCGGCCGGCAGTGGTGCGCACGCTGCCCTTTGCCGGGGCGGCCTATGACGGTTTGTATTTCATCACGCGGGATTTGCTGACGCATCGCCGGGTGCGGCTGTTGGTGTTTTATGACGAGAAGAATGTTTTGCACTATCGTAACAACGCGATTCCGACGTTGTTCCGGTTTGCCGACGACGCCTATGTATTGCCGGGCCTGTCGCTGCCAGAGCAGGCGCTGCTTTATTTCGCCGCCGTGGTCGGGATGCCACGCAACGGGCTGTGTCTGCTTCGTGACAACTTACCCGCGCCGCTCGACACTAACACGCCGAATTATTGGAAAAAAACAGCAAATGCACCTCCTGGCAACCGGTTCGGTTACATACCGGTGTTCAGAGGATTTGCGCCTGACCCCGGGGCCAGATCCGAGTCATTCAAGCGGTTTGCACCGGCCCAGCCTGCGCAGGCGGCAGACGCCATGGTCTATTCGCCCGCCACAAAAACAAATTTTGAATTTTCGACCGTGCCGCTGCCGGCCTGGCAGGCCCATTTTGCGCGCCTGTTTGCCGCGTTGACGCGTGAACACGGCGTTAAGACGGTCATGCTGTATTTGCCTGTGACGGCGGAACTTCGCAGGTCAGCTATTCCAGAGCGGACATTCTGGCCGGAGATCATGAACGGTGTGGTGCTGCTGGGTGTTCCACCGTTGAAAATGTTTGGCACATTGACGGACGCAGAGGCCAGCATGTTTTATTGCGATCCGGGTCATTTCAACCTGAATGGATCGGACTATTTCACACCGCTCATCACGCCCGCTTTGATTAAACTCTATGAAAATCAGCCCGCTCATTAACCGGCTCATTTATGCGCTGGCGGTCATTCTTTCGTTGATCGTTTTATGGCTGGTGCAAAACGCGCCCGCTGATTTCCTCAATGCCCGCGTGGTTTATCAGGGGTTTTAACGCATGGACACGCTTCCCATTCTGGCCGGCCTCCTGGCCTACGTTGTTGCGGGACGGCTGGTGATGCGCCGGTTGACCGGTGGCCTCCGCGAAGCGGCGCTGGCCGCCTTGAACGTCGCCGGCGTTTTTATTTTCCTGTTCTACGGCGGCAGGGAGCATTACGTCCTCCGCTTCGCGATCTATGTGGCGCTCATCATTGGCCTGTATCTGACCGTGCGCGTGTTCGCAGATCAGCGTGGCCGCTGGCCGTGGCTGGCGTTTTTTGCGCCCATCGTGGCCTTGATCGTCGTCCGGTATGTGCCCGCGGAGGCGTATGTGGCGCTGGGGCGCGCGCTGGGCAAAACCTGGCGTGGTGTGCCACAGATGATCGGCATTTCCTATCTCGCCTTCCGGTGCAGCCGGCTGGTGCTGGAAATCCGCAATGGCGTGGTCAAGAAACCGAACTTCCTCGAATACGTTAACTTCGCCTTTTTCCTGCCCACCATGTCCGTCGGCCCCATCAACACCTACGCCAATTTCCGGCGCGGCTTCGCAGAACGGTATGACGTGCCGGTCGGCCGGGCCGCGTTGCGCATTCTCGTCGGCGCGGTCAAATATGAGTTTCTCGGAGGCTTGTGCAACCAGTTGACTTATTCCGGCCTGCTGTTCGACGACCATCCGCATCACTGGCTGGATCTGCCGGTGGCGATGTTCTTTTACTATTTGTTTCTCTATCTGAATTTTTCCGGCTTTTGTGACATAGCCATCGGCGCGGCGGCGCTGATCGGCATTGCCGTGCCGGAAAATTTTGACAATCCTCTCGCCTCCCGCAACATGAAGGAGTTTTGGAACCGCTGGCACATCTCGCTTTCCACCTGGATGCGCGACATGGTGTTCTCGCCGCTTTCCAAATTCCTCGTGCGGGTCATGGGTGTCCGTCTGGCCGACCATGCGATTGCGCTGACCATCACGATTGTCTTTCTGCTTGTCGGTATCTGGCACGGCGTTGGTTGGAATTTTGTCGCGTTTGGCGCCGCGCAATCGTTAGGCGTGGTGACGGTGCATTATTACACCATATTCCTAAAAAAGAGGCTGGGGCGCGACGGTTTCAAGGCTTACAACGGAAACGCCTGGATTCATGCGGTTGCCGTGTCGCTAACCTTTTGTTATTTTGCCACCAGCCTGGTTTTTTTCGCCTGCTCGTTCGACCAAATTAAACAGATATTCATGGTGTTAAGGCCATAAACACGCGCGGCATCCCATGCACTGTCGTATTTTTACACTCGCGGATCAAATTGCTTTTGCCGAACTTTCCGGTGACAACAATCCTTTGCATGTTGATCCCGTGGTGGCGCGGCGGTCTTTGTTTGGTCAGCCGATTGCTCACGGTGTTCATACCTTGATGTGGGCACTGGATGAGTGGTTGGAAGGCCGCACCGCGCCCGTGCGGTTCAAGCAACTTCGGGTTGCCTTTTTGAAACAGATTGGTCTGAATCAAGAAGTGCGGTTCAATCTGGTTTCCCAACAAAATAATCGTGTCCGCATTGACGTCATCAAAGAAAATGAAGTCGCCGTTCGAATGGTGTTTGAATGGTTGGCGGACGAGGCGTCTTACCGTGGCAATGTTTCACCCGATTTGCCCGAACAACAGCCGCCCGATTTGCTGGGCGAGGAGGAAATCCGGCGCTCTCACGGTTTTCTGGATTTATATTTGCAGCCCGAAACAGCCCGCCGGCTTTTTCCAAACTTGGCCCGGTTCCTTAGCCCCGTGCAATCGGCTGTCCTTTTAGGCATGACGCGCCTGGTCGGGGTAAAATGTCCGGGACTGCAATCCATTTTTTCCGAACTGAATCTGACGGCGGACGCTGCGGATGACGGGCAAAGAATTAAATACGCCGTCGCCGAGTTTGATGAGCGGTATGGGTTGGTGTTGTTGACCGTTGCTGCTCCACGCCTGCGCGGCACTATCCGGGCATTCATCCGCCCGCCGCCACAAGCCCAAGCCTCCTTCGAAAATCTGAAGCCATTGGTCGGCGATGCCGCCTTCGCCGAGCAACGGGCGCTGGTCATTGGCGGCTCGCGGGGGTTGGGCGAAGTCACCGCCAAGCTCCTGGCGGCGGCCGGCGCGCATGTGCAGTTGACCTATCGCATGGGTAAGAGTGACGCCGAAAGAATTGTCGGCGAGATTATTGAGGGCGGCGGACAGGCCAGCCTCTGTGAACTGGATATTCTCCGGCCCGATTGGAGCGGCCTGACATTGCCGACCCACCTCTACTATTTTGCCAGCCCTCTGATTTCGGGTTCTGCGAAAGCGGATTTTTCATCCGCTTTGTTTCACGCTTTTTGTGACTATTATGTGAATGGTTTCGCCGCCATTGTTGAATTATTTCAAAAAAAAGGGCTGCGAAATGTGTTTTATCCTTCCACGGTGTTTATTGATGAAATGCCCGCGAACTTTCTTGAATACGCGATGGCGAAACAGGCGGGGGAGATGCTGTGTCAGGCATTTGAAAAAAAATACCCGCAAATGCGTTTTTACTGTCCTCGTTTGCCTAAAATGGCGACCGATCAAACCGTGAGTTTTCATCAGGTGCAGAATCCTGATCCCGTCCCCATACTATTAACCGCCTTGCAAAACTTTGGAGACTCGATTGTTTCAAGATAATTATTCGATTCGGCGACACTACGGGGCCGGTGGACAAACTGGCCCAGCGTTTTGCCGCCGGCATCATCTACCATTTGTGTTACGAGACCAATGACCTGACGGCCGCGCTCGCCGAACTGGCTGCGGCCGGCCTGCGCCCGCTGTGTATTTCGCCGCCCACGCCCGCGCCGCTGTTCGGTGGCCGGCCGGTTTCCTTTTACAACGTCGGCGGCTTGGGGCTGGTGGAAATATTGGAATGACAGCGGAAGCTTGCTCAAGTCGTGAAGGGAATTAATAGAATGCAAATCACGGATGCAGGTCCAAAGAGCTGAAAATTGCGATTACTGCTTTCGTTTCCGCGCTCACGCTGGCAAGATGCGCGCCGACCATGACCGAACTGGACATCGAAGCCGGCAAGACCGAACGCCATTACTGGGCCGATCTGTGGCGCTATCGCGAACTGTTCTTTTTCCTCTCATGGCGCGACATCCTGGTGCGCTACAAGCAGACTGTCATCGGCGTCCTGTGGGCGGTCCTGCGGCCGCTGTTGACAATGATCGTGTTCACCGTGGTGTTCGGCAAGCTGGCCAAAATGCCGTCCGATGGCCTGCCCTATCCGGTGTTTGTGTATGTGGCCATGCTGCCGTGGCAGTTCTTCGCGCAGTCGCTGGCGGAAGCCAGCAACAGCCTCATCACCAACTCGAACATGATTTCCAAAATCTATTTTCCCCGGCTGGTCATCCCGGCCAGCTCGGTCATCGTGTGTTTCGTGGATTTTCTGATCTCCGCCGTCATCCTGGTGGGACTGATGGCCTGCTATCAAGTAGCACCCGACTGGCGGCTGCTCTGGCTGCCGCTGTTCACGGGACTGGCGTTCCTCGCCTCGTTCGGCATCAGCCTCTGGCTCGCGGCGCTTAATGTGAAATACCGTGACTTCCGCTACATCATCCCCTTCATTGTTCAGTTTGGGCTGTATGCCTCGCCGGTTGGCTTTAGCAGCGGCGTGGTGCGTGCGAAATGCAGTGACCTCATCTATCAACTCTATTGCCTGAACCCGATGGTTGGCGTGATTGACGGTTTCCGCTGGGCGGTCGGCAGCAATGCCCCATTCAACCTCTCCGGCCTGGTCACCTCGATTACAGTCTCGATTCTGCTGTTGTTCTCCGGCGTAAAATACTTCCGTGCCACGGAAAAGGCCTTTGCCGACATTATCTGAACCATGTCTGATTACGTCATCAAAATCGAGGGCCTTGGGAAAAAATATCTGCTCCAGCATCAGGCCGCCGGCAAACGCTACGTGGCCTTGCGCGACGTCCTGGCCGACAAGGCCCAGTCCCTGTTTGGAAACCGGAAACCGGAAATCGGAAACCGGAACTCCGTGGAGGAATTTTGGGCGCTCAAGGACGTTTCTTTTGAGGTCCAGCCGGGCGAGGCGGTGGGCATCATTGGACGGAACGGTGCGGGCAAATCCACCCTGCTGAAACTGTTGAGCCGCATCACCGAGCCGACCACCGGGCGGATGCGGTTGCGCGGGCGGGTGGCGAGTTTGCTCGAGGTGGGCACCGGCTTTCACCCGGAACTGACCGGGCGTGAGAATATCTTCCTCAATGGAGCCGTCTTGGGGATGCCCCGGGCGGAAATTAAAAAGAAGTTCGATGAGATAGTGGACTTTGCCGAGGTGGAAAAGTTTCTGGACACACCGGTGAAACGCTATTCCAGCGGCATGTATATGCGGCTGGCGTTTGCCGTGGCGGCGCATTTGGACCCGGAAATCCTGATCGTGGACGAAGTGCTGGCCGTGGGCGACGCGCAATTTCAAAAAAAGTGCCTTGGGAAAATGCAGGACGTCGGGGCTCAAGGCAGAACGGTCCTCTTCGTTTCCCATTCAATGCCGGTGGTTTTGCGCTTGTGCAATCGGGTGATGCTGCTCAAAGATGGCCAGGTTTTGGCCGATGGATTGCCGGAATCAGTTACCAAGGCATATCTAAACGTGGCTTCAAATCTCGCCTCTGCGCAGCGGGTGTGGGGGGATGGGAACAAAGCTCCCGGTGATGATGTTGCGCGGCTGCATGCGGTGCGGGTGTTGGATAAAAATCTTCAGCCCAACGATTCGATTGATATTAACTCGGAATGTTTCATTCAAATTGAATACTATTACAATGGCGGCGACTTGCGGCCCACCGCCACCTTCCATTTGATAAATGAGTTTGGAACAGTGCTATTTGCCAGTGCTGACTTCAACAATGTAACTTGGCATCAAACCAAGCGGACCAAGGGGTTGGTATGCACACGGTGCCGCATACCGGCGCATTTTCTGGCGGAAGGCCAGTTCAGCGTGCTGGCAGCGGTCTGCACTTATAATCCCAATATGGTTCACGCCATGGAACCCAGTGCGGTTTTTTTTCAAGGCGTGGATCGCAGTGAAGGCGACGGGGTTCGCGGAGAATATGTTGGCGGCGCCTGGCCGGGCGTCGTGCGCCCGATGCTAGCCTGGGAGGTGTCTTCCTCTTAAGCACCCCATATTCGTTTGCCCACAAACTATGTCTCTAATAATAACATCTCCATTTTCAGCATCCCCAGCCGCTTTTTTTGATGCGTCAATGCGTGCCAAGATTGAAGTCCAAACATCCCTATGGTGAATTTCGTTGCCAAATTTATTCTTCCAATTCTTCCCCAGAGCCTTCGTTTGAGGATTCATCTCCTCCGCCGATACCGGGATTATGTTTTTTTGAATAAGGAATCCTTGCGTTATGGCGAGGATGGTCTCTATACCTTTCAAGCGGCGGCGTTTCTTAAGGAAGAAAGATTTTGCAAGGCCTATTCCTTGGGGGAACAAACCCAGTCTTGGGGTGGCATATCAATACGCTGGCGTATTCATGTGCTGCTTTGGGGTGCAAGTTGCGCAGCACGGTTACCGGGCGCGTTCGTTGAATGCGGAGTCAACAGAGGCGGGTTTGCCAAGGCAATCATTGATTATACCGCATTCGAAAGGCTGGAAAAACAATACTATCTGTTCGATACATTTACTGGCTTCGACGTCGCACAACTGAACCCAGAGGAACGCGTAACCATCGCGAATAGTTACCAGTATGATGATTGTTTCAGCGCCGTCCAAACAGCATTTGCTGATAAGCCGTTTGTGAAGTTGGTGAAGGGTTCTGTGCCGGGATCTTTGGCGAGCGTCAACGTTGGGCCAGTGGCCTTCTTGAGCATAGACATGAATTGTGTCGCTCCGGAGATTGCGACCGCCAAATTTTTTTGGCCCAATCTCGTGGCTGGTGGAATAATTGTGTTGGATGATTATGGGTTCAGTGCTCACCATCTGCAAAAAGAAGCGTTTGACCAGCTTGCGCGTGAGTGGAATGTTGAAATACTTTCTTTGCCCACCGGTCAAGGCCTCATCATTAAGCCTGGCATCCAATAAACCAATATGAGATCGAATAGATTTTCTCAAATTTTGCCCGATGCCGTCACAATAAGGTTTGCCTATGTCTGATTCGGAAAAATTCAAACCGATCGAAATCTGCGCCTGCTGCGGCGCGGATACATTTGTTACTCATCCTGTTTTGTGGAAAGGCTTAATTGATGAATGGGGATTGTCGCCGATTGAGATTAATTACATCAATCGTCAGCAGGGGGTCACGTGCAAAAAATGCGGCAATAACTTGCGATCCATCGCGCTTGCCAAGGCAATTTTGAGTGCCTGGAAAAGCAAGGGAAACTTCAAGAGTTTTGTCCGATCACCTCGGACTTGGCTGCTCCAAATTTTGGAAATTAACCCGGCCGGAAGCCTTACAGAATATTTTTCTAAAATGCCCCGCCGGACTCTGGCGGTCTATCCAGAAGTGGATATGCAGCGGATGCCTTATGCCAGTGACCGATTTGATCTGGTGGTCCACTCCGACACCTTGGAACATGTTCCCAATCCTGTCCTAGCCCTTTCGGAATGCCAGCGCGTGCTGAAACCCGGCGGGTTCTGCTGCTTTACCATTCCAATTATTTTGGGCCGGCTTACTCGAACCCGATCAGGACTTCCTCCAAGTTATCACGGCGAGCAGAGCAACAGTAACAGTGACTTTTTGGTGCAGACCGAATACGGCAGTGACTTTTGGACGCAGTTGTTTGAAGCCGGCTTTGCGGAGTGCCGGATAGTAAGCGCCGAATTTCCGTCAGCCCAAGCAATCGTGGCCCAGAAACCCTGTTAATTACGATGAAAATGACATATACTGGTGAGCGAATGGTTCCGGAAGAGGCTGACATTAATACGTTCTGGGAACACATCTATCGCTATCGTTTTGCCATTCCCTATGTGCAAGACAAAAGAGTTTTGGATATTGCATGCGGGGAGGGATACGGGTCCGCTGCCTTGCAACAAGCCGGAGCCGCTAGCATCATCGGGGTGGATATTTCCTTGGAAGCGTGCGAGCACGCCTCCCAGCGATATGGCATCCAGACGAAGGTGGGCGACGCAAAGAAGATTCCCCTTCCGGACAAATCGCTGGATGTCGTTGTTTCCTTCGAGACGATTGAACACACGGATAATCCCAATCTTTTTTTGGATGAATGCGTTCGGGTTCTCATTCCCGGCGGCAAGCTGGTCATTTCCACGCCGAATCTGGATTCACGGGACGCAAGCGCCACGAAAAACCCCTTTCACCTCAAAGAACTGAGCGCCGAGGAGTTTGTTGCAGCGTTGAAAAACCGTTTCCAAAAAGTCGAAATTTTTACACAGCGGCCTAAAACGGTAGCTTGGTGGTCGGCCAGGTCGCTCTCTGCCAGCCGGGCTTTTTGGCAGAAGCTGCCAAGGTTTGGACGTTTTCGAAAACTGCTCCAATTGCTCTGCTGCCCGGAGATTCAGAGTGTTGATCGCTTAAATGAAGCAAGAGCAAATCCAGTTCAGGCAATACTGGCTGGATCAAAAGAAAAGAAGCAATTTTGCAATCCATTTTCAGTTCGAGAGTATCAACCCACCATTGGGGAAGTGCCCGTTTATTTTATAGCCGTCGCCTCCCTCTGAATGAACAGATATGACGAACCAGAATTCACATCCATTTTGGTCCGTGATGATTCCAACCTACCGACCGCAGGAAGCCTTCTTGCGGAAAACCCTGGAATCGGTTTTGCAACAGGATGCCGGCGCGGATACGATGCAAATTGAGGTGGTGGATGATGGTTCGCCGGAGGGGAACGTCGAGGCAATGGTCAAGTCCATCGCCGGTGCCCGCGTGCAAATTTCCAGGACGCCAAAGAATCTGGGGCTGGCCGGTTGCTGGAACACCTGCATTGAACGCGCCCGCGGCCAGTGGGTGCATCTGTTGCATCATGATGACTACGTTCTGCCCGGTTTTTACGCGCAGCTGAAGGAATCGATGGAGAAGCATCCCGGAGTGGCGCTGGTGGCAAGCCGCTGCTTTAGCGTGGACGAGCAGGATGTCATTTTGGATGTTTCGCCTCGTGTGCCTGAACTGGAAAGCGGAAAACGGGCGGTGGAATGTTTTTTTTACGCCAATCCCATCCAATGTCCGGGCGTGGTGATGCGACGGGAATTTTATGAAGCCCATGGCGGGTTTCGGCCGGACCTGTTTTTTGTGCTGGATGTGGAAATGTGGGCGCGGGCCGTGGGCCTAGTCGGCGGCGTGGTGCTGCCCGAGGTGCTGGCCTGCTTTCGCACGTCCGAGGGCCAGACTACTTCGCGGCTGGAGCGCAGCGGCGAATCGTTGCGCGATGTGCGGCGGCTCATTGAAATCTACGCCAGCCAGTATCCAGAGTTTGACCGCCAGCGTTCGCTGCGGCAGCTCTGCGAAAAAACCCTGGAACAGGCGCGGAATTTTTCCAAGGCGGGCGACGCCGAGGCGGCCCGCGCCAACTGGGATTTCTGGCGCACACTGCCGGCCACCCTGCGCCTGACCGTTTTTGCCAGTCGGCTCGCCTTGACCCTGTCCCGGCGGCTGGCGTTGCGAAAATCACAAGCTTATGAATGAAGCGTCAAAATCCAGAAAATACTGGGGTGCGTTGGAGCAATCCGTTCTCGTCGGCCGCGGCATAGACATCGGCTGCGGGCCGGACCCGGTGACGCCGGAAGCGCGCCGGTTCGATCTGGAGCATGGTGATGCCAACGTGGTTAACCAAAACTCGAAGAAGCAGTTCGAGTTCGTTTATTCCTCTCCTTGCTTGGAGCACATGCACAATCACAGGTCGGCTGCTACAGTTCACAGCCAGACAGCTCGCCACCCGAAAATCCAATCCCCAAACCTCATCCAGCTAAAATCAACGTCTGCAGATTGCCCAATCGAGTTTTCTTTGTTAAAAAATCAGCATGAATGAAATTACCAACCCCAAAAACCACGGAGTAAAACCTATGTTCAAATCTGCCATTCGCTCCCTCCTACACGCTTGCGGTTGCGAATTAAGACGGGTTCGGCCACTCGTGAAAATTCCTGACATCCCTGACGCTGAACTGTATCAACCAGTCTTCTCTCCCTGACTAGGGGGCGGGGATTTCAAACGATTTTACGATTTGGCGGCGCCAAAGTCGCTTGTTTCTCCCGATCGTTGTTACATGCTGTATGCCTTACTCCGTCAAGCCGTTTCGGTGCCGGGCGATGTATGGGAATGCGGCGTTTATAAAGGTGGCACCGCGGCCATGATGGCTGCCATGTTGGATCGTTATGCGCCGCAAAAGCGATTACACTTGTTTGACACTTTCGAAGGCATGCCTGATACGGATCCAGTTAAGGACCGGCACAAGCGTGGCGATTTTTCCGACACGTCTCTTGAGTCGGTTTCAGCATACGTTGGTTTGGTAAAACTGTGTGTGTTTCACAAAGGCTTTATCCCAGATACTTTCAAAGGCTTGGAGACATCGGCCATTGCGCTGGCCCATGTTGACGTAGATATCTTTAAATCCATTTTGGACTGCTTGGAATTCATTTGGCCGCGCTTGTCCGTGAGGGGATTTGTTGTTTTTGACGACTACGGTTTCCCCACCTGTCCTGGAGCCAGGGCGGCAGTGGACAAATTCTTTTCTGACAAGGATTGTTTTCCGCTGTGCTTACCTACTGGACAAGCGCTTGTATTCAAACACAAAATTTAAACTGTGAACGAAAGCACAAAATCTCAAGCCCACTGGGGAAAGCTTGAAAAACGAGTCACGCAGGGTAGCGGTATAGACATTGGTTGTGGTCCCGATCCAGTTACTCCCACGGCGCGCCGGTTCGATCTGGAGCACGGTGACGCCAACCGCGTCAGCGAGTTTGTCAAGGAACAATTTGATTTCGTTTATTCCTCGCATTGCCTGGAACACATGCACGATCCGCGCGCGACCATTTTGGACTGGTGGGAATCCGGGAAACCGGCGAGCATCCCGCCACTTGATTCTGTCTTGGCAGCAGGACTATCCACGCCTGCGTAGCATAACCTGCCAGGCTCCCCATGTCGTGAAACCGTTGAATTTCTCATCATCACAAACGCCGGCTGGTCGCATTGATGAATTGGACGGTTTGCGTGGATTGCTGGCGCTCTGGGTCGCGCTCTCACACATCTTCAGTTGGTGTGGTTTTGCTAACGTGCCGGATACGGTTTCGATTCCCCACCGAGTGAAGCTCCTCTGGACGCAGTTTGCGTATGCGCCGGGGGCGGTGGACACATTCATAATCTTAAGCGGGTTTGTGATTTCATACCTGTTGCATTCTCGGCCGCAAAGTTATCGCCAGTTTATGATCGGCCGTTTCTTTAGGATTTATCCCGTTTATTTAATTTGTCTCCTGATGGGCCTCGCCATGATTTATTGGGAACCCTTCGTGCTCAGGCAAGCCCCGTGGCATAGAACGGAATACTTTGACTGGGTGCGGCCGGTTGCAGACTCGCAACTCGGCAACATCTGGGTTCATCTGCTGGCCACTTAACCCTCCTTTTCGGAATTATTCCCGACAAGTATCTGCCTTTTGGCTCGGTTGCTTTCGTGGCTCCGGCTTGGAGGAACAGCGGCGCATCTCCCATCCAGACAATGTAGCAAGGCAGCAGCAGCAAAACCGAAAGCGCCAGCGGCGGATAAATTTTCCAGAAACGCCGGGATGGCCAAGCCCCGCAGGCCGTCAATGAAATCGTAGGTGCGGTTGGCGCTGGGATCCACGTGCCACGGTTCGAGCCAGTGGCGGGCGGGTTGGTCTGGAGACTTTTTTCTCAAGGCGCGTGTGTCGGCGGCGCGAGTTGCGGCGCAATAATCCCGGCCAACCGGCGATATCCTTGCGCATTTAGATGCAGACCGTCAACGGTAAGTTCGTCCGCCAGCCCCCCATTAGCAGCGATGACGGCGGGATTCACGTCCAGAAATTCAACCTGGTGTCGCCGGCAACAGGCGGCCAGAGCATTATTAAATTGACTGACCTTCGCATTCAGTTGGTGGCTCGCGTGATCAATGACGGATTCACCCACCGGCATCACGGACAATACCAGGATGGATTCCGGCTGGAGTTGCGAGCGGACCGCTGCCAGCAACGCTTCATAATCACGGAGACAGGCTTCGTGGCTTTCGCCGGCTCCGAGGTTATTGATGCCGCACATCAGCACCGCCTTCTTCGGCTGCCGGTCGCCAATGGCGGAAACCAGTTGGGTGACGTCGGCGATTTTGGCGCGGGCCAGACCGCAATTGCGCACCGCCCAGGCACCCGCCAACAAGTCATACCAGTTGCCAAATTCAACCTGGCTGTCCCCGGCCAGAATAATCAGCGGCCGTTGGTCGTGCCACGGAACTGAAAGTTCGCGTTTCTTCTCAGCCAGCCGGTGGTTCCAATCCGCGTTTTGGGTGCCAGAGAATTGGGTGATCAGGTGGCGATAAGCTCGCGGTGCAGCCCAGATACTCAAAAACACGGCCAACACCCAGCCGGCTCCGCAGAACCATTTCCATCCATGCCATCCGAACAGGGTTTTTGAGAATGGGTTCAATGAATCAGTGCTGGGTGTTTCTGCTTTGCGGCTGCACCTTTGGTATTGGATTTGCCGCTTCCGGTCAAGCGCGGCGTAACTGGAATCGCGTGCTGCCGCTTACATGGATCTGCATACCGGAGCGAAAATGGCTGCCTGGCGGCGCAAAAATCTGGAGTCCTGACTGGCGCCGCAAGGTCTTATTGTTGATTTGCTGAATCTGGGAATTTCCGCCAGACTGTCGGCATGTCGGCGCCAATGGAAATTGCCAGTCGCATTTTGTCACCCCTTGCGGGCGTGGTCAATCGTGCGCGCTACGGCTTTCCCAGCCGTTTTTTTCAGGGTGCCGGCCGCATCGGGGACGACGTGATGTGTTCCACGGTTTTTCGCGAACTGCGCAAACGCAGCAAACGCAGTATTGCCATCGTGACCCGGAACCCGACTCTGTTTGACCATAATCCCGACGTGGAAAAGATCATCCCCCAGACGGATCTTAGCCTCAACCGTTGGGGACGCGCCGGGCTGCCGCTGAAGAAGCTGGTCCATTCCGGCTATGATGCCACCCGCGACCTGGATTTGCCGCCGGACGAACACATTCTCATCCGCATGTGCCGGCTGGGCGGCGTCCGCGGCCCGGTGGAATTGCGGCCTTATATTTTTCTGACGGCGGAAGAACTTGCCGCCGGCAAGCTCGCGGAAAACCAAGTCACCATCCAGTCCACGGGCCTCGCCTCGCCGCTGGCGATGAAGAACCGGGAATGGTATCCGCAACGCTTTCAGGAACTCTGCGCCCAACTCCGCTCCGACGTGCGGGTGGTCCAGGTCGGCAGCGCCAGCGATATGAAACTGGAAGGCGCGATTGATTTGCGCGGCAAGACCAGCCTGCGCCAGACCGCCGCCATCCTCGCAAATTCACTGGTTTACGTCGGCCTCGTGGGTCTGGTCATGCACCTGGCCCGCGCGGTGGACTGCCGTTCCGTCATCATTTACGGTGGACGCGAAAAACCGGCGATCACGGGTTACGTCGCCAACAAAAATCTTTATCAGCAAGTCCGCTGCGCGCCGTGCTGGCTGCGCAACCCGTGTGAATTCAACCGCAAATGCATGGACATGATCACCGTGGATCAGGTCATCGCCGCCACCGCCGATCAAATCAGCCGCTACGGCACACTGCTCGAAGTGCAGACGGCAGTGCTGTGAACGGGCGGGATTATGTCGTTGACGGAAGTTGCGGCTGGTGGGGACGCCGCGCTGCGGTGTCACCGTCCGGCAGGACGGAACGGTCGTGCCAAGACACGCGTCCCGACAATTCGTTTTCGTCGCCTGACTTCGCTCGGCGACGGGATGGCGCAGCGCACCGTCCCCACCACTTGAACTCCCGTCAAAAAGTGATTGAACCGGCGGCAGTGTGTCCGGAAACATGGGGGAACATCGTCTGCACTTGGCTGATTCTTTGGATCACTTTTACCACATGATAAGTTATTCAGCCTGTAAGTTTTTTTGTCTATAGCTTGCACAACCATGTTTTGATTGTTAAAAAAACAGCATGAATGAAAGCACCAAAGCTCAAGCCTATTGGGGAACCATTGAAAAACAGGCAACTCAAGGCAATGGCATTGACATCGGATGCGGCCCCGACCCGGTGACTCCCAATGCCCGCCGGTTTGATTTGGAGCATGGCGATGCCAATGTGGTTAGCCAATATGTAAAAGCGCAGTTCGACTTTGTTTATTCCTCGCATTGTCTGGAACATATGCACGATCCCCGCTTGACGATTTTAGATTGGTGGAAGCTGGTCAAACCCGGCGGTCACCTTTTCATGGTGGTGCCGGACGAAGATTTATATGAGCAAGGCGTTTTCCCAAGCCGTTTCAATGATGACCACAAGGCCACCTTTACTATAAGCAAATCAAAATCATGGTCGTCCAAAAGCGTTAATATCTTGGATCTTGCCAATAGTCTGCCGGGCGGACAGCTAGTAAGCCTGCAATTGCAAGATCTCGGATATGACCGACGTTTGATGAGTTTTGGGAGCCAACAACCTGGTCTCCATTCAAGATTTCTGGCTAAAATATATGCCATCGCACACAAATGGATGAATGAATCCCGTTTGATTGGGCTCCGGCGATATTTGACTAGCTATTATGCTATTGACCAGACCGCTTGGCCTTTCAACGCTCAGGCGCAGATTCAACTGATTGTCAAGAAGACTGGCGGCAACGGGCACCATGTGTAAATCCCCGTCAAAAATCTGATGCCCCTTATTTGAAAAATCTTCCACCATTGTTGAAGCGCCACGCCCAGGTTTTCTGGTATGTGCTGACGGTTACTTTGCCGATCATCATTCGCACGGGAAAACGACCGGTGCTCTTTTCCAAATACAGCGGCATCGGCGACATCATCTGCACCTTTCCAGCTGTGCTGAAACTTAAGGCGCGGCATCCGGGCGCGACCTTCATTTACAACTGTCACCAGTCTTATGCCTGCCTGCCAGTCATGGGTGGCATCACCGGCCAGGTGACAAGTCTGCGCCATGCCGGGATTTTGCGTTATTGGTATGGCTGGCTGTTCAGCGCATTTTATCAATTCCCTTGCGCGGATGAACTGCCGGACAACTTTTGCAAACAATATGTGGTCATGGAATATGCCGCCGACCACGGAGTGATCGTGGCCTCGGCTCACCCGCATTTGGAGATTGCCCCGTCCGTCCGCGAACGCATTCACACCAAATTCCAGGGCCAAATCCAACCAAACTCACCGCTCATCATCATTCAAACCGGTCCGAGTTGGCCGATTCGCGAATGGCCGCAAACCGCCTGGGCAAACCTCATAACGGAATTAAGAAGAAATCCTCGGGCAAGCGTCATTCAAATCGGCACGGACAACCATCTGGCCATGGGAACCGCGGAAGTTCCCAAACTGCCCGGCGTGGTGTCATTGGTCAACCAACTATCCCTTGAGGAGTCGTGCGCCGTTATTGCGCTGAGCCATTTGTTCATCGGTATAGATTCCGGGCTGCTGCATGTCGCCGCTGCTTTGAAGGTTCCTTGCGTCGGCATCTTTGGCCCAACTTCCCCACAATTACGTTTACCGGACACCGATGCACAAAATTGTGTGGTCAGCCAGATACAATGCCAAGGCTGCCATCACCGCATTCCGCGCATCCATTGGGAAACGGGCTGCCCCCATGATGCCGCCTGCATGAAGAGCATTCCCGTCTCGGAAGTATTGGAAGCCTGCCGGCGCTTGTTGCCGCAACTGCGGACCCGCCAAAAATTATCGCAATGAAATTTAGTGGTGTTTTCAAAAATTAAAAGCCCTGGAACAAAAACTGACCGGCCGACTACCGCTCTGTCCGTGAGGGCGATTCTGGAACGATTTGACCCGCGCACTTTTTCAGCCTACCCGCCACCAGTGAATATCCGTGTGATGGCTGAAGACGGTTGTTTCAAACAACTCCGGTTCAACGACACCCACGACGCTTGGTTTCCCAAGACGACCGCGCTTTCCGCTGAATTGTGGAGCGAATATCTCTGCGTGTTCTGGCCGCACCGCGCCAACGGCCATTACTATTTGAACCGGGGCACCACGATTCATCCAGGCGACATCTGCGTTGACTGTGGGGCGTGCGAGGGCTTTTTTGGATTGCAGGCACTGGCGTCTGGAGCTGCAAAAGTGGTTTGCATTGAGCCGAGCGAAACTATGGCCGCCGGTCTTGAAAAAACGTTTGCGGCGGAAATTAAAGCCGGCCGGGTGTCTGTGCAGCATTTTGCCGCCGGGGTCATGGAGGGAACCACCCGGTTTTCCTTTGACGCGGCGGATCCGTTTAGCGGCAGAATGGGATCGGCAGCCACAGCCGTCAATGTCCCGCTGACCACCATTACGAAGATTTGCACCGACCTGCAACTGCCACGAGTGGATTTTATCAAGATGGACATTGAAGGCGCAGAAATTCAGGCGCTGGAAGGTGCTTTTCCGCTGCTGCAAGAATTTCATCCCAAGCTTGCCATCACCACCTACCATCGCGCGTTTGATTATAAAATGTTGCACGCGCTCGTGACCGCCGCTGGTTATCGGCAAATCCGTCCCGCCGGCTTGACCCAGCGGAACAATGGCATTTATCGTCCGGTGATGCTGCACGCCTGGAGGTGAGTCAACGGCGAAATACAAGTTTCACCGTCTGCCACCACAACCAGCCCAAAGTTTCCAGACTTTGCCAGCGCAGGCGCGGCGCACAGCGGCTCAAAAACCACCACCAATCTCGCCACGCCCGCTCACGCGGTGCCACCAGCAATAAATTATTGGCCCGGACGGCGGCCACCTCATCAAGCTGCAAAAAATTACGGCAGTGTCGCGTACCGATCCGGCGGGCGAGCGCCTGCTGCGCCGCCAGGTTCTGGCGGGAAACCGACTGGTCATGCACGCGGAAGCGGACCAGTTTTTCCGGCAGCGCCACGAATTCGCCCTGTTCCAACAACCGGCCCCAGAGTGAAAAATCTTCCGCATGGCGTTCGTCGAGAAAGTAGCCGCCCGCCGCCAGCGCCAGTTCTTTTTTGAATAGCACGGTGCTGTGGACAATCGGGCATTGGTAGCAAAGCCGCAGCGCCATGAAGCTGCGCGAACGCGGCAGTCGCGCCGCACCGGGTGTCACGCCGCCGTCGCCAAAAAAGGTGACGGCCGAATGGCACAGCACCGCCTGCGGATTCCGGTTCAGGGCCTGCCATTGGATGTCCAGCCGGCGCGGTTCGCTGAGGTCATCGGCATCGAGGCGCGCAATCCAGTCGGCTTTGGCCTGGGTCAGCCCGTGGTTCAGGGCCACCACAATGCCGGCGTGGTCCAACCGCAGCACGCGCAACCGGGGATCGTTGTAGGCGCGGAGAATTTCGGGCGTGCGGTCGGTGCTGCCGTCGTCAATCACCAGCAGTTCAAAATCCGTGAAAGTCTGCGCCAGCAGGCTGTCCACGGCGGCGGCGAGAAATTTCTCTCCGTTCCAGACCGGCATGAGAATGGAAATGCACGGGGACATAAATTCAAACTTCGGCTAAACTGGAATTGAATGGCGGGAAGAAACAAGAAATCATCCGCACATGCAAGTCTGCGCTCGCAGGAAATTTTCAAACTTCACTCGGCTGCCGGTTCCACCTAACCTGCGGCTTGAATGACTGACCCCGCCAACCTTGATGTCCGCAAAGCCGGCAGCTTGGCGTCCCATCAATTTTCGCTGGCGGAAAAACTCGCCGGTGCGCTGGCCGATTTGCGGCTGCGGTTTTTTCCACGCCGCATTCTCGTCGCCGGGCCGTATGTGGGCGAGTTTGGCCACGAACTGATGGACTGGCAGCCGTGGGTGCGCGCCCAGATCGCCCGGCACGACGAGGTCCACGTCATCACGTATCCCGGCCGCGATTATCTTTATCCCGGATGCAAGGTGCATTACCACGATGTGCCGCTGGAAAAGGCGGGCTACCAACATGGCCGTTTAAGTCCCCGTCAACTGGCGGGCATGGCACACCGAAAAGCCGCCGAGTTGGGCTTGAAAGGCTATGACGTGATGACGGCGGTGAACATTTGCACGTCATATCATCGGCGGTTGTGCCTGCCGGCCAAATTTGAATTGCTTGGCCAACCGCCAAGGCCGGAAGAAATTCGCGATCTTGCCTTTCACTTTCGTTACGTGGAAAAGGAAGGTCCGGACCACGCGCGAAACTATCCGGTGGTCCTGTGTGACCGGCTGGTCGAATTTTGCCGTCAGCAGAATTTGAGTTTTTTTTGCGTCGGCCATCCGCGCTACTCGTATTGCCCGCCTGGGGTGGAAGACCGCCGCTCCGAAGACCTCGCGGCCAGCGTCGCGGCGATTCGTTCAGCCCGACTTGCCGCTGGCGAGTTAAGCGGACCGATGCATCTGGCTCAGTTGTGCGGCGTGCCTATTTTGATTTGGGCTGACGGTCAATGGCGCGTGGACGGCTGCATTGGGTGGAATGTGTTTCGCGTGCCGATCTACATAGTTGCCAACGACACTTTCAAACCGGAGCCAGTGCGGGTCGGTGAAAAAATCCTCGATGCGTTCGCTGACCTGCGACAGCGGACTAACAATTTTTCGACGCCGGCTTATACGCTGCCGAAGTAACCGGCTGGGGAAAACAAGAGGCGAGATTTCTGCCATCATCTCTTACTTTCTGGACGAATTGTTCAGCAAACGTTCGTAGAGCGCCTTGAGTTGCGCGGCGACCTCATCCCAACTCAGAGGCTTGGGCGGCAGCGGCAGTTGCGGGGCAGCGTCGTAAAATTGTCGCAACACCTTCGCGGTCCTTTCAACGGAATCGGTCACCGGGCAATAAGTTGCGGTTTGGCCAAAGCTGCTGCGTGCTGACGGCAGGTCGCTCAAGAGCAGGGGACACTCGCAGGCGGCTGCTTCCAGCGCGGAAAGGCTCAATGTTTCCTTGGTGCTCAGCAGGACAAACCCACGAGCAGTCCGGTAAATTCGCGCCAGTTCGGCGCGATCAGAGACTGATCCTTCGTAGCGAAGTATCTGCGGATGCTGCTGGGCCAGTGCGAAAAACTGTTGCGCGTAGGGATCGTTTTGGCCATAGGCTTTGCCGATGACCCAGAGCGGTGTTTTTGCCGCCACTGCCGCTTGGGCCAGTTCCAGCACCCGTTTCCGTTCCGTGATCACAGCGGTGCAGACCAGCCATTGGCCGCGAGTCGCGCGCGTAGTATTGAAAAATTCAGGCTCCACCCCATTGGGCACCACGTAAACGCGCTCTGCCGGAGCATCGAACAGGTAGCGCATGATCTCGCCTTCCCAAACGGTCAAGGGCATCAATGCGTCGGCGCGTTGATAGGATTCCCAGTTAAACGCCGCTATGAAGCTGTGCGGCGCAAAATGTTTTACGGCGCGGGTGATGATTTTTTGCACGCGCAACTGCGCGCGCGACCGTGAGCCCGCGCCGGTCAGCAGTTCGGCCATGACCACTTTCATGTTTTTCTGCTGGGCCAGGCGAATTTGATCGGTCGGCATGCGTCCGAAAAATTGCAGCACGTCGCCGGTCTGGCTTTCATCCCACCAGCGCAATGGCTCGGCCTCGACGCCGATCCGTCGCAGGGCAGTCATGGTTTGATGCACCTGTATTGCCTGTCCGCCGTGGGCGAGACAAAAAGGCAGATTGCAATTGAATAAAACTTTCATGCTTGGATTTTTTTCTCGCGGCAAATGCCATCAAATGTCGCGACGCACGCCGGCTTGGTGCAAATGTGAAAAATCGCGATGGATTCAGAATGCCCTCGACATTCCGGGGCAGCAATTGAAAACTTTGGCCACGCAAATTGGAATCCGGCCGGTCGCCGATCTCCAGTGCCATTGCATTCATGCGCATCGTCATCCTGACCACCGACAACCGCGAGCCGCACAAGGATTACGCGAATCCGCAGCCGCACTTCGGCACCGCGCCCGCCGCGCTGCTGCAAGGGCTGGCGATGATTCCCGAAATCGAAGTCCATGTCGTTTCGTGCATCCGTCAGCCGGTGGTGTCGCCGGAAAGAATTGCGCCGAACACTTTTTTTCACAGCCTCGTCGTTCCAGAAATGGGCTGGATGAAAACCTTGTTCCAAGGCTGCGTCCGCGCCGCGCGAAAAAAAATCCGTGAAATCCAGCCGGACATCGTCCACGGCCAGGGCACCGAGGCGGATTGCAGCCTCAGCGCCATCTATTCTGGTTTCCCGAACGTGCTGACGCTGCACGGCAACATGCGCGCGGTCGCGCGCATCAACGGTGACGGGCTGTTTTCCTACAACTGGGTGGCGGCGCGTTTGGAGGCTTTTGTGTTGCCGCGCACGGACGGCGTGGTGTGCATCACAAATTACACCCGCAACGCCGTGCAGGCGCTGGCTCACCAGACTTGGGTTTTGCCGAACGCCGTGGACGCGCAGTTTTTTGACGTGCAGGCCGCGCCGGATTTGACCCTGCCGCCCATTGGTTTGTGCGTAGGGGTCATCTGCGGCTACAAAAATCAAAATGATTTCATTCGTGCGCTCGACCCGCTGGCCCTGCAAAAGAAGTTCAAACTCGTTTTCATCGGCCAAGTGGCCAAAGGCGATTATGGCCGGGAATTTCTACAGCTCGTCCGCGAACGGGCCTGGTGCGAACACGTCGGGTTTGTGAACCGCGAACAATTGAAGGCGCGACTCAAGGCGGCAACTTTTCTGGCGCTGCCCACGCGGGAAGACAACTGCCCGATGGTGGTGCTGGAGGCGATGGCGGCGGGCGTGCCGGTGCTGGCCTCCAGCATCGGCGGCGTGCCGGACTTGATCAAGTCCGAAAAGACCGGCCTCTTCTGCGACCCGGACCGGCCGGAAAGTTTTTCCGAAGGCGTGGCAAGATTGCTGGCTGACCGGGAATTTAGCCGGCAACTGGCAACAGAAGCCAAGATTGAAGCACTGTGTCGTTTTCATCCGCACGTCATCGCCCGGCAACACCTGGAAATTTACCGCGAATCCCTTATGAGGAAATAGTAGGATGCTGCCAAAACCAATCGCCTGCTGGCAAAGACCGATTAAAATGAAAGTGGACTGAGCCTTGCACCCAACAATTGTTGTTTTAACGAAAAATCATCTTTGAATCATTGCACGTCTCGCTTAACAATTCTAAAAACATGAATCCTCTCAAATTCATAGCTGGCAAGTTAAAGAAGTGGCGTGCGGCATCCGAACGCCGGCGACTTCGACAAAACTGCCCCGGCACACTGGCTGAAATTTCCCGTGCTGACTGGTCACAAAGCATCGCGAACCCGACAGAATTTTATCTCCGTTGCTGTCATTATTTTGACCGCAATTTACCAGAGGAATTGCATCAACATCGAAAATACTTCACCCAAGCAAATCGCGGGTTTGGTGAAGATGCCTTCCATGCGATGTGGTTTCTGATCTTCCGCGAATTTCAGCCTGAAAGTTTTTTGGAAATCGGCGTATATCGCGGTCAGAGCTTGAGCCTTGCAGCTATGCTTGCGCGCCAGTTCAAACTGAACTGCCTGATTCAGGGCGTCTCACCCTTTTCTCCCGCTGGTGATGCCGTTTCAAAATACCGGCACAATGTGAATTACTATGACGACACGCTGGAAAATTTTTCCCATTTCAAACTGCCGGTGCCGTCACTGCTGAAGGCATATTCGACGGACGATTCCGCCGCCAAGCTCATCGCATCGCGGCAATGGAGCTTTATCTACATTGACGGCAACCATGATTACGAAATCGCCCGGCGGGACTGGGACTTGTGCGCCAAAAATCTTTCGCCCGGTGGATTGATCGTTTTGGATGACGCCAGCTTAAATACTGATTACAGGCCACCGGCCTTCGCGTCTGCCGGACATCCTGGGCCGTCGCAACTGGCGAAGGAAATCAGCCATTTGCCCTTTGTCGAAATCCTCCGGGTCGGTCATAACCGCGTCTTCCAAAAGATTTCTGCTTGAGAATTGCAATACTTACCACGGATAGCCGGGAGCATTTCAAGGATTATGTTAATCCAACGCCGTATTTTGGCACTGCGCCAGCAGCCTTATTGCACGGCTTCGCCCTGCTGCCGGAGGTGGAGGTGCATGTTATTTCCTGCGTGCAGCAGCCGCTCAATTCGCCGGGAAAAATCGCACCCAACATTTTTTACCACAATCTCATCGTCCCGAAATTCGGTTGGATGCGCACGCTGTATCAGGGCTGCATCCGCGCAACGCGGAAAAAACTGCGCGAGATAAATCCGGACATCGTTCACGGTCAGGGCACAGAGCGTGACTGCAGCATCAGCGCGATTTATTCAGGCTTTCCGAACGTGCTGACGTTGCACGGCAACATGCGCTCGGTTGCGCGTATCAACGGTGACGGGCCGTTTTCCTACAACTGGGTGGCGGCTCGGCTGGAAGGTTTTGTGTTGCCACGCACGGACGGCGTGGTGTGCATCACGAATTACACTCGCGACAAAGTAAGAGGCCTCGCCCGCCGGACATGGCTCGTGCCGAACGCGGTGGACGCGAGTTTTTTTGACGTGCAAGCCGCGCCGGATTTGACCGCGCCGCCGGTCGGCTTGTGCGTGGGCACCATCTGCGGCTACAAAAATCAAAATGATTTCATCCGCGCGCTCGACCCGCTGGCAAAAGAAAAAAAGTTCAAACTGGTTTTTATCGGCCAGGTGATCAAAGGCGATTATGGCCGGGAGTTTTTGCAGCTCGTCCGCGAACGTGAATGGTGCGAACACATCGGATTTGTGAACCGTGAGCAGTTAAAGGCCCGGCTGAAGGCGGCGAGTTTTCTCGCGTTGCCCACGCGCGAAGACAACTGCCCGATGGTGGTTCTGGAAGCGATGGCGGCGGGCGTGCCGGTGCTGGCCTCAAAAATTGGCGGCGTGCCGGACTTGATTGAATCCGAAAAGACCGGGCTGTTCTGCGACCCGGACCGGCCCGAAAGTTTTTGCGAAGGCGTGGAAAAAATTCTGGCTGACCAAAAATTCGCGCAACAACTCGCGGCGGCAGCCAAGGCGGAAGCCTTGCACCGTTTTCATCCGCAAGTCGTCGCCCGGCGGCACGTTGAGATCTACCAGGGACTGTTGCACGAGCGCGGTGCAACAATTCATGGCCACCGCTAATTTTTCAACGACCGCGTGGTTTTACTTGGGAACCAGCGATCCCTGAGCTTGAGCACGGGAACTTCAACGATGCGCCCGGCGACGATTCCTGTGCCCCAAGCCATTCCGTGACTTAACAAACAATAGGCTATCCAGGCGCTTGCGGTGCGCGTGTGCTGGGCAAGCATCATGGCTGCAAGACTAATTCCGAGCTGGTGCCAAAGATAAACCGAGTATGAATTGGCTCCCAGAAATCCAACCAAGCGGGCCAATGGAGATATGGCTCCTTCAAATATTTTCAAAGTGCCGAGCAGGAGCGCGCCACCCGCGAGATAGCAAAGGACAAAACCATACACGCGAATCCAAGTTTGCCTTGGGTCGAAGGGCTGCGCTGAAAACATTGGGGCCAGAAGCCCGATCCCAACGAAAACCAATACCCAGCGGAATTGGTAAATAACACGATGATGTTTGGCCGTAAAATAGAAGTGCCAGAGATACGAAAGCAGAACCCCAAAAAAGAGTGAGTCCACCCGGATGTGTGTGCCAAAAAACAGGAGTCTGACACGGCCTGGAGGAAAGAGGTGATTGCTGACCAGACGGGTCACCAGACAAATGGCGGCCACCAGCATGAAAAGAAAGGGAATGGACTTGAAGGGGTTTTCGCCGGTCGTTCGCCGCATCCGCAAAAGCAGCCATGCGCCGACGGCACAGAGCAGATAGAAATGCTCCTCTACCGCCAGCGACCAGGTATGATTGAATAAATTCGCCCAGCAATTTTGCAGGAATAAAAACTCGCCCAGCAATCCGCGTTTATCAATGGGTCTGTGCTGGATGATGGAAAGAACCAGCATGCTGAACAAAAAAAACCAAAATGCGGGATATATTTTAAGTCCGCGGCGCACTAAAAACCGGCCGAGGGAGATTTCTTTTCGCTGATGCCATTCCCGAAACAAGAGCCCAGAAACCAGGAACCCGCTTAAAACAAAAAAAATATCCACTCCCACCCAACCGCCACAATTCAAAGTGTCCGCAATTTTTTGAACCCAAACGCACCACGAGCTGGCCTCGGGCGAACACTCCAACCCTTCCAAATGCCGGAATACGACCAAGGAAATGGCAATGAAGCGAAGCACATCCAATCCGAGCAGACGTTTGTCAGGAGGCGGGGTGGATTCTTTAAATGCTTTTAGCCCCTCACATTTGTTGGTAGCTGGCGGTCCGCTCATTGCGTTGTTTTTGACCTTGGCATTTTGTTTGAGCGGGCTCATGCAATGCGCCGCGCCACGGCAAAGAGCGAGGTGCCGGTGCGCAATTTTCCATGTAGTGCGCGGCCATGCTCCCACGCATAGCAAGTCCGCATCAGCAGCGGGGCCGGCCAAGGAGGCAACCGGAGGTAATCGGCGTAGGTCTTGGGCGCGGCCTGTTCTTTGGTCGAAGATTTTTGCCGCATCCGGCGGAGAATGGGAACCATCCAGCCGCCCCACCAGAAAATTTTTTGCACGGCAAAGCCGGTGTCATCAAATGCGGCTCGCAAAGTTTCTGGATCATAACGTCGGCGGTGGCCTTGAATCCGGTCGAACTCCGAAAACAATTCCGGCAGCGCGGGAACGCTCACGGCCAACAGGCCGCCGGGTTGCAGGAGCGGGGCAATTCGCCGCAAGGTGCCCCGGTCATCGTCGAGATGCTCGATGACATCCAGCAGCAGCGCGCCAGCGGACAATTCGCGGCCGGCAGGTGGCGGCTGGTTGAGGTCCGCCTCGACGAGGTGGCGGTCGGGCTGATCAATCAATTCGAGGATGCGCCGGGAAATATCGAGTCCGGCGGCGCGGTAGCCGGCCGTTTCCAACGCCTGCAAATTCACGCCCCAGCCGCAGCCGACATCCAGCACGGACGCCGGGGGCGTGACCCCGCCCGCCTGCAGCACGGCCAGCGCCAGCCGGGCGCGCGCGCTCCACCACGGATGACTGCGGACGCGGGTGAGCGTTTCCACCAGCATGGCTTCCGGCATGTTTTCATCGGCCGGGCCGCGTGACCAGATTTCAATCATGCGCGGCCTCCGGGGGAAAACCGAGTTTGGTGCGAATGATCCAGCGGGGTCGCTGCTGCACCTCGGCGTAAATGCGCCGGATAAATTCGCCGAGGATGCCGAGGATGAGAAACTGCATTCCACCCAGAAACAAGATCAGGCAGACCAATGATGTCCAGCCCGGCACTTCGGACGGGTAATGACCGAGGATTTGGAAGTTGAGAATTTTCCAGGCGATGACCACGGCCGCCCCGGCCAGCGACACGGCCAGGCTGAAAAAGCCGAGATAAATCGCGAGTCGCAGAGGCAGCGAGGAAAAAGCGAACACGCCGTCGAGCGCGAGTTTGACGAGTTTATGGAGCGGGTATTTGGTTTCACCGGCGGCGCGGGCGGCGCGTTCGTATTCCACGCCGACCTGCCGGAAACCGCTCCACGCGCGCAGACCGCGCACGAACACGTCGCGTTCAGGCATGGAGCGCAACACGGCCACCACACACTGCCGCATCACGCAGAAATCGCCGGAGTCCAATGGGATTTCCACTTCAGCGATGGACTTGAGCAGGCGGTAAAAACCAGCGTAGGCGGTGCGTTTAAACAGATTTTCCTTGCGTTGCCGGCGCACCGCATAGACCACATCGTAACCTTCCTTCAGCTTGGCGACACAGGTGGCGACAAATTCCGGCGGATCCTGCAAGTCGGCGTCCAGCACGGCCACGAAGTCGCCGGTAGCGTGTGACAACCCGGCGAACACGGCGGTCTGATGGCCAAAATTTCGCGAGAAGGCGAGCACCTTGAAGCGGGAATCGGCGGTGTGCATGGCGGCAGCTTGTGCAAAGGTGTCGTCCCGCGAGCCGTCATCCACCAAGATGACTTCCCAAGTCATGCCTGACCGGGAAAGACTTTCGATCAGGCGCTGGCGCAGGAGCGGCAGAACACGGCTTTCGTTGAAGCATGGGATGACAAGGCTTAATTCTGGCGACTGGATGGTCATGCGGCAAATCAGTCGTTGGACGGATAAAGAAAATATTGTTCGCCGATGTCAAGTTTGTCACCCACGCGGCGATGGGCGATGTGGCTGGCATACCAGTCGAGCAGTTTTTTCAGGGCGGGCGAGGTGCTGTCTGTGCCGTCGGTCTGCGCGAGCATTTTTTCCGACGTCCGGGCGGTGGCGGTGAGGAACATCCGTTTGGCCGGAACGCCGGCCAGATTGTTTTCAACTGCATCCGGCACCACGACGAGGTGGCGGTCGAAAAGTTCGTCCAGACGCGAGGCGAGTTCGGCCAGCGCGGGGTCGGTGTCGCGGCGGATGACAATGGTGGCGTCGCGTTCCGTGTGTTGGCGGATGAAAGTCACGAGGGCCAATTCCCGATCGTTGTGCGCATGGCCGGCGGCGAGAACCACAAAGCTGTATGCAAACACCGCCGCCAGCCACGCAAGACGAACTGGCAGACGGGTTGTGTCGCCGGCAGTCGCCACGCCGGCACGGTCTTTCCAAGCGACCATGGCAAGGATGATTCCCATCAGGAAAAAATTGACGGACATCCAGGGGTGATGGCCGAAATAATTACGCATTCCCAGCGCTTCCACGGCCGGCACGAGCAACGGCAGATCGGAAGAGCGTCGTTGAGGGAAAGA
>OBLU010000705.1_pt1 | contig 31234 bp, 28 predicted proteins | sample 1518681 | NCBI WGS metagenome assembly OBLU01 (sample SAMEA3539304, study PRJEB22396) | soil metagenome | biome: tundra; feature: field; material: soil | place: USA | collected 2010-05 | depth 0.15 m
GCAGAGGTCCGGGCCGTCATCGAGGTGGAGTCCAACATTGCCAGGCCGGCGTAGTTCTGCCCAAGGCCAGATACGGCGGGATCGGCTGGGCGGCTCAGGTCGCCGCGGCGACCGGCTTTGGCTCCTTGGGTAGTCCGAGTACCCGTTCGCCCACGATATTGCGCTGAATCTCTGCCGTGCCTCCCCAGATCGTCTCCGAGCGGGAGAAGAAGAAGGATGACTGCAGATCGCTGACCGGGTAGTCGTCGCGACCCCGACGCATACGTTCATCCACCGAGTCGTCGCGTGAACCACTGAGAATCTGACCGTCGAGGCCGAGGATGTCCATGGCCAGATCCAGGGTGTCCTGATGGAATTCGGACCAGAACATCTTGTTGCATGCACCGAGTGCGGCCATGTGATGGGTGCCGTTGAGAGAGTCGGTCAACGAACGGTATCCGTTGATCTCCATGATCTTGACCTTCGTCCAGGCCGTCGCCAGCCGTTGTCGAATGAGTGGATCGGCACTCCGGCCGTTCTTTCTGGCTTCATCGATAATTTGATCGAGCTCCCGGAGGAACCGGCGGTGTCCGGTGGTGGCCGACGAGCCCCGCTCGAATCCGAGGGTGGTCATCGCCACCTTCCACCCGTTGTTCACCCCGCCGACGACGTTCGCTACAGGGCACCGGACGTCGGTGAAGAAGACCTCATTGAAATCGGCGCTTCCGTCGACCTGCTCGATGGGCCTTACTTCGATGCCCGGTTGCTTCATCGGCACCAGGAGATAGGAGATGCCTGCATGCTTGGGCGCATCCGGGTCGGTGCGGGCCAGCAAAAAGATGTAGTCGGCGAACTGGGCCTGGGTCGTCCACACCTTTTGACCGTTGATGACCCATTCGTCGCCGTCGAGCTCGGCCCGGGTCTTCAGCGAGGCGAGGTCGCTCCCGGCGTCGGGTTCGGAAAATCCTTGGCACCAGGAAATCGTCCCGTGGAGGATCCTGGGTATGAACTCCTGTTTTTGCTCTTCCGACGCCCACTGCAGGATGGTCGGGCCCACCAGCGTGTCGCCGAAGAAGTCGGCCCGAAGGGGTGCCTCCGCCCGGGCGAACTCCTCATTCAGGACCACCGACTCCATCAGCGTGAGGCCCTTGCCGCCGTACTCTGTCGGCCAGGAGGCGCAGATCCAGCCTCCGTCGTAGAGTTTTTCGGTCCAGGCGCTGTTGAAGGCCTTCTTCTCGTCGGGCTCCATGGAGAATTCCGGCGTTCCCCATCCGTCGGGCAGATTCTCCACGAGCCAGGTGCGGATCTCCGCGCGGAATGGTTCCGTCTCGGGTGGGTAGTTCAGATCCATGCAGATGACATTACCCGCAAGCTGCCGGACGCTCGGATCGACTGCCACCTGCCCGGGCATGCTCCCGCCCCTGCGAACTGGCACTGCACCACATGCTGTGCCGGTGGAGGGTGCCACCCCGAGAAGCGTCTGCCTCGGAGTGTCGCAGACCGGAAGCGCCGATTACTTGTTGACCCCGAGTTCGATGGCCTTGACCAGCAGCATCAACACGGCCACAACCAGATAGCCCCTCAGCAGATACATCCCGATTATCCGGCCCCGCGACCACTTCGGCCGATCAAGCAAGTTGAGGGGCGGCATCCGCCAGTTTGCCCGATGCTGCTTGGACATCGGCGGTGTCGGAGTTCGCTTCGATCGGGCCCGGAGCATGAATATCCCTCCGACGGCGAAGGCCACGACAAGGACACCGCCGAGGACGATCGCCAAGAGATTCACGTTGATCCGGGAGAAGAGGGTCGTTGCCATAAGGACAAGCGACATCATGAGGAGCACCGAGATGATCACGGTGGAGAGCACGTTCAGCCACGGGCGATTCACCCAGGGACCGAGCACTTCCTTGTCATTGCAGAGCAGCAGTAGGAACACTGTGGCGCTAGGCAGGAGTACCCCCGCCAAGGCCTGGACGCCTGTCGTGATGAGGCCGAGAGGGGCGCCTGGGATCATGACGATGAAGGCCGCCAGAGCGACCATGGCGCTGAACGCCCCGTAGAAGAACTTGGCGTCTCGCCAGCTCCGGTGCAACGAGTGGTGAGCCCCGAACACGTCGCCGAAGGCATAGGACGTGGCCAGGGTGACCGATGCTGCCCCGATCATCGAGGCGTTCAACAAAATGATGGCGAAGATCGTCCCGGTGGCGTGGCCCACATAGTGGTTGAGACCGCGGGCAACGCCCCCGGCGTCGGTAAAATGGCCGGCCAATGAAGTGTGGCTGAAAGCCGCAGCCGTGACGGCCATGAGAAGCGCAGCAGCGAAGACAGTGATGATGGATCCGAACACGGTGTCGACCCGCTCGTAGTTGATCCAGCGGGGCGTAATGCGCTTGTCCACAATGTTGGACTGCTGGAAGAACAGCTGCCACGGAGCCACGGTTGTGCCCACGATGGCGATGATGAGCAGGACCGAGGTGGAGTTGAACCCGCCCTTGACGCCAGGGACCACAAATCCGTGGAAGAACGAACCCGCCTTCGGGTGGCTGAAGATGGCCAGGGGGATCACCAGAAAGTTGGCGAGGATGAATACGAACATGAACCTCTCCCAACGGCGGAAGCTGCCGGTAGCGGTCATGACGATCAAGAGGACTGCAGCGATGGGCACCGAGATGTACTCGCTCACCCCGAAGTAACCGAGAGCCAGGCTGACGCCGATGAACTCCGTGGCGATGGTGAGGAGGTTCAAGATGAAAAGGTCGCCTACAGAGAAAGCACCCCAGAACTTTCCGAACCGCTCATTGATGAGACGGGCGTGGCCCACGCCGGTCACGGCCCCCAGGCGGACCACCATCTCCTGGTTGACGATAAGGACCGGGATCAGTATGGGAAGGACCCACAGGAGCGTGAGGCCGAAATTCTGCCCGGCCTGAGCGTACGTCGAGATCCCCCCGGCGTCATTGTCGGCGACCATCACGATCAGCCCCGGCCCCATGATGGCGAAGAGGGTCAAGAGCCGGGTCGACCACGATCGGCGCGCGCCGGTGTCGTGCTGGCGGATGGTGCCGAACGCGCCGTGGATGTCGCCGACGTGGGCTTCGTCCAGGACGGTGGTGGCGTTCTCGACTTCACTCGGCTCTTCGGCCATATCTCACCTCCCGACGGCTGTGTCGCCTGTGTGTGCCCGATGACAGGCACACAGACGCCCGTTCAGGACGTGTGCGACCAAGCGCATCCATACCGCGACCGAGCAAGTATGCGTGTCATCGGTTCTGTTACCGACTGCGAGCGCCCAGCGCTCGTCCTTCATAAGAACCATGTGTGGCCGTCTCGGTCTATGGAGACGCTCGGCGACCTTCGGAGTTGGGGCGGGGGCTGCCCCATGCCGGCCCACAGGCCTTTGTGGGCCGGACACTCGATCAGCTATTGGCTGTCGATCGCGTTCGGCGGACCGTGAATGTCGCGGGTCTTCGCTTTCGGAGCATCCTTCAGTCCTCTGCTGCCATAATTCCGAAATCTCGGCGCCATCCATTTGGCAACAGAACTTCGAGTACATCGTCGACCGTGACGACGCCCAGTATCTTCCGGTGATCGCCATCCATCACCGGAGCGACGGTCAGGTTGAAGTCCGACATCTTGCGCACGGTGGCCCCGAAGTCCCAATCGGCATGGACGTGGGCTGGGTTGGGCCGGACTACCGAACCCAGCAGAGCCGTCGGCTCACCCTGGATGAGACGAACGGCGGAGACCGACCCGACCACGCTTCCCTCGACATTGGCGGCAAAGACCACATTCAAGGTCTCCGGGGGCGCGGTGCTCGTGTGAATCGCGGCCAAGGCGTTGGCCACCGAGTCCGACTCGGGAAGGCATAGGAAGTCTGGGCTCATGAGCCCGCCGGCGGTCTCGGGGTTGTAGCTGAGGAGCGAGCGGACTTTGCGCTGTTGGACTTCGGGGAGAAGGTTCAGAATAGGGAGCCGCCGTTCCTGATCAACCTCGGCGATGAGGTCGGCAGCATCGTCGGGCGCCATCGAGGCGAGCAACTGGGCGGCGTCGGTGTCCGATCGGGTTCGGACAAACTCGAGTTGGTGCTCGGTGTCGAGCTCTTCGAAAACGTCGGCTTCGAGCTCTCGGTCTTGGCCGACGGCCTCGATGATTTCCTCGCCTTCCTCGTGGGAGGCCGCCTCAACCAGGTCGGCGATCTGGGCCGGGTGCAACCGGGCCAGTTTGCGGTAGGGGATGCGGAGGCGAGCCGACGGGACGTGGGCGACGAAGGGCTCGATACTCTCCCAGTCGACGATCGCTCCCGACCGGATTCCTTGGTCGAGGCGCCCGGGTAGGAAGCGGCGGAGGACGGGTCGGCTGGACGGATCAACACCCACTACTTCCCAAACGCCAGCGATCCGAGCCAGCTCGATCTCGTTGGCCCGGATGAGACGTCCGCCTACGAAGTTGATGAGATGTCGGGCCATGAGGTCCCGAGCGAGCAACAGCTCACCGGGACGCCGCTCGAATCGGCGCAAGTCGACCCGCTCGCCCTCAAATCGCACGCGGCCGGGTTCGAACCCCGAAATCTTCCGGATCGGAACGAAGAGGTCACGTCCACCGATGGTGACCACCAAGCCCACGATCGGGGGATGAGGCTGCTCCCCGACCCGGACAATCAGGTCTTGGACGCGCCCAAGTCGGTCGCCCGCCCGATCGACCAGGGGACGCTTGATGACACTGGAAAGATGGAGGATTTCAATTGTCACGGCTCTCTCAATGTCCTGAATCGGCATCCCGAGCAAACCCTAGTGCCTCGTCAACGACGGGCGAGGCAACTGATGACGACGATGGATGATGGCCGGGTTGTCTTGTCATTCGGCAGCTCAAGTGGCGCGGTTTGCGTCGAAGTGCCGGCGCGGGGGAGGCTTGCCCCCTTATGCGCTCATATGCAGGGGGATTCCGTGCCTAGTTTCGGTCGTCGCCGAGCCAAGGCAAAGGGCCCGAAACGGCCACCTCCGGTTCCTGAGCGGATACCGGCCCGCCCTCCGGGCCCGGGTGGTCTTCGGATCGCCTTTCTCGTCTACCGGGGGAATCCCCGGTGCGGCGGTCAAGGCGTCTATACCCGCCATCTCACCCGGGAGTTGGTGGCCCTTGGCCATTCGGTCGAGGTATTCGCCGGCCAACCCTGGCCCGAAGTCGATGAAGGCGTCGGGTTCACTCCGGTGCCCAGTCTGGACCTGTATCGCGATCCCGACCCGTTTCGGGTTCCCCACCCCCGTGAATTCCACACGGGGATCGACGCCCTCGAGTTCGCGGTGATGGGTACGGCTGGTTTTCCTGAACCGTGGACGTTCAGCCTCCGGGCCCGCCGGTTGCTGGCCGCGCGCCGCCACGAATTTGATCTGGTCCATGACAATCAATGCCTGGGCAACGGGATGCTGGGGATGATCGACGACGGGTGGCCGCTGCTCACCACCTTGCATCATCCGATTACCGTCGATCGCCAGTTGGCCCTCAGCCACGCCACCAACCCATGGCAACGTTTCACCCAACGCCGGTGGTTCGGCTTTCTGCGGATGCAGGTGCGGGTGGCCCGGGCCCTTCCCCGGGTGATGACGGTGTCGGAGTCGTCGAAGACCGATATCGCCGCGCAGTTGGGGGTGGCGACGGAGCGGATGACCGTCGTCCCAGTGGGCGTCGACCATTCAGTCTTTCGACCACGACCCGATGTGACGCCCGTCCCCGGTCGCATCATGGTCACCTCGTCTTCCGATGTCCCCATGAAGGGATTGGTGCCGCTGTTGGAGGCGGTGGCCAAGCTCCGTACCGAGCGGGAGGTCGAATTGGTGGTGGTGGGTAACCCTCGGCCCGAGGGCCGGGTCGCGCGGGCTATCGAACGACTCGACCTGGCGTCCATCGTCCATTGCGTGTCAGGGATCAGCGACGACGAGTTGGCCTGCAACTACGCCCAGGCCCAAGTGGCGGTGGTGCCCTCTCTCTACGAGGGCTTCTCGCTGCCGGCCATCGAAGCCATGGCCTGTGGAGTGGCCCTGGTCGCCACCACCGGGGGAGCCCTTCCCGAGGTGGTGGGTGAGGATGGGGTGACCGGACTTCTGGTTCCACCCAATGATCCCGGTGCCCTGGCCGGGGCCATCAAACGGTTGCTTGACGATGCCGAATTGCGGGAACGGCTGGGTACTGCCGGGCGTGAGCGGGTACTCGGTCGGTTCACCTGGCAGGTGACCGCCGCTGGTACCGCGGCGGAGTACCGCCTGCTTCTCGATGATCACCGATCCGGCCCCGACGCGGTGACTGATCCTACGGAGATGTTGACATGTTGACAGTTGACTATCGCAAACTCGGCGTACAGCCTGGCGATCGGCTACTCGATTTGGGCTGTGGATTCGGTCGCCACGCCTACCAGGCGGCCCGTCTCGGGGCCCAGGTGGTGGCGTTCGATGCCGGCGCCGACGAGGTCCGCCAGGTACTCGACACGTTCGGGGCGATGGCCGATGCCGGAGAACTCGACACCGTAAAGAGCCGGTTCGGTTCCGTCCAGGGGGATGCCTTGCGTCTCCCCTTTGCCGATGGTTCGTTCGACCGGGTCATCGCGTCCGAGGTGCTCGAGCACATCCCCGAGGACGAAACAGCCATGGCCGAGTTGACCCGGGTGCTCCGTCCCGGCGGCTCGATGGCTGTAACCGTGCCCCGGTGCGGACCCGAGTTTGTCAACTGGGCCATCTCCGACGAGTACCACAACGTTCCCGGCGGCCATGTCCGCATCTACCGGCACACCGAACTTTCTCGGCGTCTCGAAGCTACCGGTTTGACCGAGGTCGGAAGCCACCACGCCCACGGATTGCACTCGCCCTATTGGTGGCTCCGTTGCGTGGTCGGACCATCCAAGGACGACCATCCGGCGGTCGCCGCCTACCACCGCCTGTTGGCGTGGGACATCATCAAAGCGCCGAAGGTCACCCGGTATACCGAGCGCGTGCTCAACCCGCTCATCGGCAAGAGCCTGGTGGTATATCTGCACAAGCCAGTGGTGGCTCAGTACCGTCCGGATGACACCATGGTGAGCATCAGTAACCGATTCGACGTTGAGCCATCTGAGTCCGCATCAGTTGCGGCATCGGCTTCTGGCCTGATGACGGCCGTCGAGATAGAGGCCGGGGTCGGGGCGTGAGGACGATCCCCGAGGTTCCGGGCATTCTCAGCACTGCCCAAGTAATGCAGACTGCACAGTCGATCGCCGATCTTCAGTTTCCTGACGGCATGATCCCGTGGTTCAGCGGGGGTCATTGTGACCCTTGGAACCACGTGGAGGCAGCCATGGCCCTTACTGCCTGCGGCTTCGATGCCGAGGCGGACCGGGCCTATCAGTGGCTGGTCGATACTCAGCTTCCCGACGGCAGTTGGTTCAACTACTACGTGGCCAGCGGGGTCAAAGACGCCCGTCTCGACACCAATGTCTGTGCATATCTGGCTGCCGGTGCCTGGCACCGCTATATCTCGACCGGAGAGATCGAGGGACTCGAGGAGCTGTGGCCGGCAGTGGAGGCGGGCGTGGACTTCGTCTTGCGTTGGCAGCGGAACGACGGTTCCGTCCGCTGGTCGCTCGACGCGTCGGGCTTCGTCGAGGAGTACGCGCTGCTCACCGGTTCATCATCGATCTACCACAGCCTCCGTTGTGCCATTGCCTGCGCCGAACGGCTCGGTCACGAACGGCCCGACTGGGAGTTCGCCGCCGGTCGCCTGGCCCATGCCATTGCCTACAACCCGTCAGCATTCGCTCCCAAGGTGGAGTTCGCCATGGATTGGTACTACCCGGTGCTGTCAGGCGCCCTCACCGGCGACGCCGCACGACGCTGCATCGAGGTTTCGTGGTCCACGTTTGTGATGGAGGGCTTCGGAGTCCGGTGCGTGTCGACCGGCGAATGGGTCACCGCCGCCGAGACGGCTGAGTGCGTGCTGGCGCTGGATGCCGCCGGCATGACCGATGTGGCCCGCCGACTTTTCGCCTGGGTCCAAGCTCTGCGGAACGAGGACGGTTCGTACTGGACCGGCATGGTGTATCCCGAAGAGGCGACGTTCCCACCGCTCGAACGGTCGACCTACACGGCGGGGGCCATTGTCTTGGCCGCCGACGCCCTCAGCCGGACCACATTGGCATCGGGGCTGTTCCGTGGTGAGGGATTGCCGACCCACCTCGACCTGACCGAGCCGGCGCCCGATGCTCCGGTGGAACCGGCCTATCCGTTGCCGGGGTCTGGGTCGGGGTCCTGACCGGAGTCTTCGGACAGTGCTCCTGCCGGAGAGAGGGCTACAGGGGAACTCTCGCCTCTTAGGCAGCGGTACCTCGGCGACCGTGTCCCCGCACCAGGATCTGTGTCGCCATCTGTAGTCCCTCTCAGTTGCCGTCGATGAGGCATCGTGCCAATTCACCAGGATCCGGCCGTTGGGGAGACCTACCTGGGAGTTGCAAGCACTCGGCGGGCTCACCCCCGGGACCGCCTCTCGTTTCGGCGGGGCAACGTGATCACCTGCCACCATGAGCCGCCAACGCCGGCCAAGGCTGCGCCCGATTCATTCAGTGCCTGTTCCTCACCCGTTCCTAACCCGCTTCAGCACCCGCAGAGAGCCACACTCGCCATCCTCGACGAACTCACCGGAGTCGAGGGCGTTCCGCCACAAGTCGTAGGGAGGGCGTCCTCCGTCGGCCGGGTCGGGAAAGACGTCGTGGATGGCCACCCACCCACCCATGACGACATGGGGGGACCATCCCCGATAGTCGGCCCAGGCCGGCTCTTCGCCGTGACCACCGTCGATGAAACAGAACGCCAGCGGGGTCGACCAGCGTGAGGAAACGGTAGGCGAGTCACCCACCAGGCCGATCACCGCAAGCTCGAGATCGGCGCCCACGATGGTCCGCCGCCAGTGGGGGAGGGTGTCGATCCGACCGGTGTCGGCATCCACCAGCGTGGTGTCGTGGTGTTCCCACCCGGCCTGGTTCTCCTCGGAGCCGTGGTGATGGTCGAGACAGAAGAGCACAGCCCCTGTCTTTTCGGCGGCGGCGCCGATATAGACGCTTGACTTGCCGCACCACGCCCCGACCTCGACGAATGTGGAATCCCCAAAAGTCGCCCCGGCCCGCTCGGCGGCCAGGTAGAGCGCCTCGCCTTCGTCGTCGGGCATGAACCCGGTGGTGGCCCGGGCCAGATCGAACAGATGGTCGAGACGGGTCATGGCCTGGGCGGATCCGCCATCGGAGGCGGAGGTGAGGGTGACGTCCATCCGTGCAGCCTCGCACGGCCTGGGCCACTCGGTGGACCGGTGCCTGATGTGGCCGAATTGGAGAAACGCACGAGGCCGAGCTAGCCCCGGACCAGGGTGACCAGGGTGTAGACGGCGAATCCCGCCAGCACCACGCCCCCGGTCTTACGGATGACGTTCACCGGCAATACCCGGAGCAGGGCCTTACCCCCGAACGCAGCCAACGCCGCGGCAGTGGTCAATCCCGCCATTGCTCCCACGAAGACCGAGATGGCCGAGTGGTACTTGGCGGTCAGGTTGACCGTCAGTATTTGGGTCAGGTCCCCGAACTCGCCCACCAGAATGACCAGAAACGCCGCGGTGACGGTTCTCAATCCTTGCCGGGCCTGGTCGGCTTCTTCCTCGCCCCTCTTCTCGTCCTCCTTTTCGGGGACAAAGAGAAGGTAGGCGGCCCCGGCGGCAAAGAGCGAGGCGGTGACCCCCTCGACCCAGCGATGGGGAAGGAGCTGCAGGAGGCGCCCCACCGCCACCGCCACCGTGACGTGGACGGCGAAGGCCAGGGTGGCGCCGATCCATACAGCCACCGGCCTGTAGCGGCTCCCCATGATCAGGACGGCGATCATGGTCTTGTCGGGGAGCTCGGCCAGCAAGATGAGGATGAAAACCGTCAGGGTGACTCCGAGATTCACCGCTTCAGGTTACGGACTCGGACGACCCCGAGGCGCATGGGGTCACTTTGGATCCCCGCCAACCTGGTGGGGACCTATCATGGGCGCTGAAACCGACTGGTGATGAGAGGCTGGATAGCAGCGATGTACGACTCCATTGTTGTAGGGACCGACGGCTCGACGACGGCGAGTGTGGCGGTGCGAAGGGCTGCCGAGTTGGCGGCCGGTAACCCCGGCTCCCGGCTGCATCTGGTCAGCGCGTACCGGCCGGTTCAAAAGGATCGGCTGGAGAGTGAACGCCAGGGGATTCCATCGGATATCGACTGGAAGGTCAGCCGCAGTGAGGATGCCGATGAAATTCTGCGACGCGGGAAGGAAATCGCGGCCGAGGGTGGCGCCACCGACGTCCACGTCCACGCCCTCGACGTACCGGCGGCCGATGCCATCCTCGACGTGGCATCCGATGTCAGCGCCGGGTTGATTGTGGTGGGCAGCCAGGGGATGACAGGTGCCCGGCGCTATCTGTTGGGGAGTGTTCCGAACCGCATTGCCCACCACGCCGAGTGCGACGTGCTGATCGTCAATACCCGTAACGCCTGATCCTCAGCTAGAGCTTCCGGACCGAGGGTCGATCGGGAAGCGGGTCCAATGCTTGGCGGAGATGACCGGCCAGCTGGCCACCTTCGCTCTCCCCGAACGCCACATTGACGGCTAGGCGCTCGAGGATCTGTTCGACTGTCTTGCCACCGGCCGGCAGTGGATGCGTCTCGATGAACCGGGTGATCTTGACGGCCAGAGACGGGGGATTGCACAGCACCCGAACGCCGTCGAGCATGCGGGGCAGGATGTTGGAGGGGAACTTGGACACCATGGTTTCCCATTCGCTGGTGATCCGTCGCCAGACGGCCGGGCCGGTTACCCGGTTGGCTACCAACGACCGGAGCACGAACGGGGCATTTTGGGTACGGACCTCGCCCATGGCCAGATCGAAGGTGCGAGTGGCCAGTCCGGGATCGTCGAATGAGGCCAGTGCGTAGAGGTACCGGTTCTCCTCCTGCGGGGTGGAGGGATTGCGGTAACGGGTGAGAAACGACTCGAATTCCGCTTCGCCGCCGGTGGTGGCCACAATGTCGAGAATGGTCGACTCGGTGTCGGGGTGGAGCGCCACGGTGGCCGTCGCCGCGAACCGACGTTGGGCTTCGGTCCGTACCGCCGCATCAGCCCCGATCGTCCCGAGCATCCGGAGCAGCGAGGCCCGGAGGGACGGGGTGCGCTCCGAATCGTCGGGCCGTGGGTCCCACCCGAGTTCGGCGACCAACGGGCCGAACAAGGCACGGATCGCCCCCTGTAGGACCGGACGGTCTTCATCGGGGATCACCCGATCGGCCATGCCCATGGCTTCGAGGATGACCGACCAGACGCTCGGATCCCTTTCACCCGAATCGGCCAGGGCGCGGGCCAGGCGCAACACGTCGAGAAAGGGTCCCTGCCCGGACAATGCCGCCGCCCAGGCATCGGAGACCAGGTTGTATCGCTCGAGGGGGGCAAGATCACCCAGGCCGGCGGCCAGGCGCTCCACCGTGGCCGGTGGGTAGGACACCCGATAGAAACCGGATCCACCCGCGTTGACCAGTCGGTCACCCACGGTCCCGGCCGCTCCGCCGCCGGTCCCATCCAAGAGGACAGGCACGGGGTCAGGGTCACCCTCTTGCAGGGAACGCGACACCACGGGAACCTTCCACGCCGAGCCGATGGCGCCACCCCGATCACCACGGTAGGAGAAAGGGGTCTGGGAGAGGCTTCCGTCCTCGCCCACCCGGACGAGGGGGTAGCCGCCCTGGTTGATCCAGGTGTCCATGATGTCGCGCACCGGGCGCCCGCTGGAGCGCTCGAGGGCGTCCCACAGGTCGGAGGTCTCGGTGTTGGAGTGGCTATGGGTGGTCAGGTAGTCGCGGATGCCGTCCCGGAAGACGTCGGGACCCACGAACTGCTCGAGCATGCGGAGTACGCTCCCACCCTTTTGATAGGTGAGTACATCGAACATGCCCTGGGCCTCCTCGGGTCGCCCGACCGGGAATTCCACCGGTCGGGTGGCATGGAGACCGTCGACGGCCATGGCCGCCTCGCGTTCGACGCCGAAGCTGACCCAGCGCTGCCACTCGGGACGGAAGGCGTCGACCGCAAGCACCTCCATGAACGTGGCGAATGCCTCGTTCAGCCAGATGCCGTTCCACCACTTCATGGTGACCAGGTCCCCGAACCACATGTGGGCGATCTCGTGGCAGACCACGTCGGCCACCCGCTCGAGTTCGGTGCGGGCCGCTTGGGCCGGATCGACAAGTAGTGCCGACTCCCGGAAGGTCACACAGCCCAGGTTCTCCATGGCGCCGAAGGCGAAGTCGGGGATGGCCACCAGATCGAGCTTGTCGGTCGGATAGGGGATGCCGAAGTAGTCGGTGAAGAATCGGAGGGCGTGGGCTCCCACCTCCAGGGCGAACGGGGCAAGGTGGGCCTTGCCGGGAGGGTGCACGATGCGCAGGGGCACGCCGTTCACATCCACCGGCTCGGTGGCCTCGAGCGGCCCGACGATGAAAGCCACCAGGTACGTGGACATCACCATGGTGGGGGCGAACCGGACCACCTTCTTGCCTCCGGGGACGGCGGTCTCCTCGACGGCCGGTCCGTTGGAGTAGGCGGCCAGGTTCTCGTCGACCACCAGGGTCACCTCAAAGGTGGCTTTGCGATCGGGCTCGTCCCAGCAGGGGAAGGCCCGACGGGCATCGGTGGCCTCCATTTGGGTGGTGGCGATCACGTGCTCGACGCCGGCCTCATCGGTGAAGGTGGATCGATAGAACCCATGAAGCTTGTCGTTGAGGATTCCGGCGAAGGTGAGATGCAGTGTGGCCGACCCGGGCGCCAGCGGCTCTCCGAAGGTGAGGGTGGCCCGTTCCTCCTCTTCATCGAGGTCGATGGTCATCGGACTCAGCGCATTCCCGGCGGGGTTGCCCGGGGTCATCTCGGCCAAGGTGATGTCGAGCTCGGCGGCGTTGAGGGTGATGGTATCGACAGCTTCGTGGACGGTCACGTCGATCTCCACGTCACCGGCAAAGGTGGCCGCATCGAGGTCCGGGGTGAGCACCAACCGGTACCGGTGGGGCTCGACGATGGTGGACAGACGGTACGTGGATGGGTCAGCTGTCGTTGCACTCATTGCGGGCAGGCTACCGTCGCACCGTGCAGAACGATCACGACAACACCCCTGATAAGGAAGCCGGGACCTCGGAGGTCGGATCCGGCGAGGGCCCGACACTCGATGTGGTGGCCATCGGCAACGCACTGGTCGATGTGCTGGCGTTGGCCGAGGACGCCGATCTCACCCAGCTCGGACTGGTGAAGGGCACCATGGCGCTGGTGGATCTGGCCCGGTCGGAAGCCATCTATGCCACGCTCGGGCCCACGACGGAGGCATCGGGCGGTTCGGCCGCCAACACGGTGGCCGGGGTGGCCGCCCTCGGTGGCCGGGCGGCGTTTCTGGGCCGGGTGGCGGACGACCAACTCGGGCAGGCGTTTACCCACGACATCCGCTCCATCGGCGTGGCCTTTGACCCGACACCCACCAAAGCAGTGGCCGGGAGCGCGGTGACCGGGCACTGCCTGGTGCTGGTGACCGACGACGCCGAACGCACCATGGCCACCCATTTAGGGGTGGCATCCGACTTCGGGCCCGGTGACCTCCACAGTGCCCACCTGTCCTCCGCCCATGTGCTCTACCTCGAGGGATACCTGTGGGATCAGCCGGCGGCCAAGGCAGGGATGCGGGAGGCCATCGACATCGCCCACACCCATGACGCCGCGGTTGCCCTCTCCCTGTCCGACCCGTTCTGCGTCCAGAGTCACCAGGCCGAATTCCTTGAGCTCCTCAACGGCGACCTCGACATGCTGTTCGCCAACGAAGAGGAGATCACCCTGTTGTTCGGAGCCGCGGACTTCGGCACGGCCGTCGAAGCTGTTGCCGAGACGGGCATCCTGGCGGTGCTCACCCGCGGTTCGGCCGGCTGTGTGGTGGTCACCGCGTCAGGGCCGATTGCAGTCCCCGCCGCTCCGGTCGATCGGGTGGTCGACACCACCGGAGCCGGTGACCTGTTCGCCGCGGGTTTCCTCTACGGGATCACGAATGGGCTGTCCCCGGAAGCATCGGCTCGCTTGGGCGGGGTGTGCGCGGCGGAGATCATCGCCCATGTCGGAGCCCGGCCTCTGGCCAACCTGCGGGACTTGGCGGTGGCGGCGGGACTGTTCGGGTGAGCAGTTCGGGTGAGCGGCCTGACGCCGCACGGTCGACTCGTCCTGTGAGTTTCCCGCTCCGGCTTCGCCTAACCCTGTGGCGTTTCGACCGGGCGGAAGACGAAGGGCAGATCGCCGATCCGTACGAGCACCGAGGCAACTGCCTGCCCGAGAGGCGCTAGGGCGTCATCAAGTTGCGTCGGGTCTTCGAGGATGGACTCCTCGATGGCACACGATCCCTCGTAGGACACCTCAATGGCGTACTCCGGCCCACCGGGACCCTCGCTCACAACCTGTTCGATGGTGGTGGCACCCCGGTTCAGCGCTTGGTCGCCCAGTACATCGAGATGGTGCGGAACCACGTCGAGGAGCAGACCCGGTTCGGGCGCCACATCCAACCCCTGCACCCGGAAGGCGATTTCGACCAATAGCTCGGGGAGTTCGTCGGAGTCCTCGTCGATGGCCCAACTCCGGTAAGCGGTTTGGCTCCAGGTGGGCCAGTCGAAGCTGGTGTCGACACGGATGCGCGCCGGGCGCGGCTCCCCGGGCAGGCTGTAGGACGTCTCGAAACTCACGTCCCCCAGGAAGACGTCGACCTGAAATCGCTCCTCGACGGCTTGGCGCTGGAGCAGCGCTGCCTCGAACGATCGACGGTGGGAGGTAACGATTTGGGTGAACACATGGTCGAGCATGGCGGGGTAGAGGCTACCGTTCTTCCGTGGACGACTCACCCGATCCGAGGCGGCAATCTCCCTGGATGCTCCGGCGGGTCATCTCCTACGCCCATCAAGGTGGGGCATGGGAGGGCCCGTCGTCGACGCTGTACGCGATCCGGTCCGCCCTGGCCGCCGGGGCCACCGGCATCGAACTCGACGTGCACGCAACCTCGGACGGCCATCTGGTGGTTAGCCACGATCCGACGGTCGACCGCACCACCAACGGCTCGGGAAACCTTGCCGACCTGACCCTGGCCGAGGTGCGCTCACTCGACAATGCCTATTGGTGGGTACCCGGCGCCGACGTGTCACCCGGGTTGGACCCGGGCAGCTACCCCTTTCGTGGCCGGGCCCCCGATGACCCTGCCTTCGGGGTCGCCACTTTGGAACAAGTTCTCGAAGAATTCCCGGGGGTGGTGCTCAATCTCGACATTAAGCAGACCTCCCCGACGGTGGCGCCCTACGAAGAGGCGCTGGCTGTCATGCTGAAGAGTTTTGGGCGAGGTGACAACGTGATCGTGGCGTCGTTTCTGGACAGTGCCACCGACACGTTTTCATCGTTTGCGCCCGACATTCCCACGTCTGCCGGCACCATGGCGGTGGCTGCCTTCTTTCAGGCGGTGAGGGCAGGTGACGACCCGCTTCCGATGCGTCACGTCGCCTTGCAGGTGCCTGCTGCCTACGGTGAGCTGACGCTTGTTGACGAAAGGTTCGTCGAAGTGGCCCACCGGGAGGGCCTGGCGGTCCACGTGTGGACCATCGAAGAAGAGCCAGAGATGCAACGCTTGTGCGACCTGGGGGTCGACGGCATCATCACCGATCGACCTACCGCCTTGGTCGGCGTACTCAACGCCCGCCAGGAAGCGTGGCGCCCAGGAACGGAAGAAGCGTGAACGTCGGAGTCAGACAGACGAGCCGGAAAGGCTCAGCCCCGACCGCAGTTCGGCTTCTTGCCGTGGTTGGCCTTCTTTTTGGCGCGCAGCTTGCGCTTGTTGGTTCGCTTGGACACAGTTTGAAGATGCTAGTCGGGATAGGGGCCCCTGAGCCAACGGGCGACCACTCGTGACCTGGCTGTTGCGCGAAGGAGATGTGTTGGCGACTGCGGAGGTGGCATCGAACTTTGGCCAGCGATCCAAGGGCCTTCTCGGGCAGACCGCCTACGAAGGGGCCATGGTGCTTCCCCACACCCGGGCCGTGCATACGTTGGGGATGAAATTCGGGATCGATGTGGCCTTTTGCGACAAGGAGATGGTGGTGGTCGGTGTCACCACGTTGGCACCTTGGCGGATGTCATTTCCCCGCCGGGGGGGTCGTTCGGTGATCGAAGCGCAAGCCGGGGCATTCGAACGATGGGGGCTCCGGGTCGGCGACCACCTGGAGCTCCGGTGATGATCGACCCGGAGGTCCTCGAAGAACTCGAGGGTTGGGATGACGCCGACGACGACGACGACGACGACGACGAGGCCGGCATCGACTACGACGGGCGGACGGTTTCGGACGCGGTGGGGTCGGTGGGGTCGGTGGGGCAGGGGAGTGCTGAAAGGGGAGCTCTGGTCCTCGTTGGAACCCCCATCGGCAACCTGGGTGACCTGTCCCCCAGGGCCGTCGACGTTCTGTCCACCGCCGACGTCATCTACTGCGAGGACACCCGGCACTCCCGCAAGCTCCTGACTCACGCCGGCATCTCGGGGGTGAGGCTTCGCTCCCTCCACCAGCACAATGAAGTCGACCGGATCGATGAAGTGATTGCGTCGGTCGCCCGAGGCCGGACGGTGGCGGTCGTCAGTGATGCCGGTATGCCCGGGATCTCCGACCCCGGGAGTCGGGTTGTGGCCGCGGTCGCTGCAGCCGGCCTGACCATCTCGGTGATTCCCGGACCTTCGGCTGGGCTGGCTGCACTGGTGGCCAGCGGGTTACCCACCGAGCGATTCTGTTTCGAGGGGTTCCTCCCGCGGTCGGGAAAAGAGCGGCGAAGTCGACTGACGACGGTGGCCGAGGAGTCTCGCACCACCGTGCTGTACGAAGCACCGGGTCGCCTGGCTGCCACCTTGGCTGACTTGGCCCGCGAGTGTGGCGACGACCGCGAGATAGCTGTGGCCCGGGAGTTGACCAAACTCCACGAGGAAATCTGGCGCGGCACGGTTGCCGGCGCAGCATCGCGGGCATCATCAATGCCAGTTCGGGGAGAAGTGGTCATTGTGCTGGCCGGTGCTCCCGAGGTGGAGATGGATGACGTTGCAGACGGGCCTCTGATCGAGGCTCTGGAAGTCCGTCTCGCCGCCGGCGAGAGAACCCGAGGGGCGGTCGATGAGGTGGCGGCCGAGTTCGGAATCGCCCGTCGGCGGGTGTACGACCTGGCCCTCGCCGCCCGGAATGACGACCCGACCCCCGGTGTTCCACCTGGGGGGACAAGATAGCGACGGCGGGTTGGACCGACCGAGAGGGACTGTGATGTTCGGACGAACTGAGTTGGACAAGACACAGGCGTCAGGGATCGGACCCGACGACGTCGCTGAAGGATTGGACAGCGCCGCCTTCGCCGCCGGCTGCTTCTGGGGTGTTGAGGAGTTCTTCCGGGCCATACCCGGGGTGCTGGATGCCATCTCCGGTTACGAGGGAGGTGAGGTCGGCCATCCGTCCTATGAGCAGGTGTGTTCGGGCAGAACCGGGCACGCGGAAGCGGTGCTGGTCACCTTCGACCCGAGTCAGGTCTCGTTCGAGACCCTCCTCGAGGAGTTCTGGCGGCACCACGACCCCACCACCCTCAACCGGCAGGGCCCCGATCACGGTACCCAGTACCGTTCGGCTGTCTTCACTCGCAACAAGGCACAGGAGAATGCGGCACGGACCTCCCTCGACGAGTATCAAGTGCGATTCAAGCGGCCCATCGTGACCGAAGTAACGCCGGCGAGCACCTTCTGGCCCGCCGAGGAGTACCACCAGCGTTTTTCCGAACGAACCGGGCGTGGTGGTTGCCACGTAGCAAACTGGTGACCGCATAGCTGAAGAAAGTGACCGACGGTGCCGGACCGGTGCATGGCCCCACACCGGTGCATGGCTCCACACCTCCACGATGCGGTCGGCGACCAGGGGCGGGATCGGTACGCTACTGGGCAGTGTCCCGCTACTACATCACCACGCCGATCTACTACGTCAACGACGCGCCCCACGTCGGCCACGCCTATGCCACCGTCAATGCCGATGCACTGGCCCGCTGGCACCGGCTGATCGGCGACGACGTCTTCTTTCTCACCGGTACCGATGAGCACGGCCAGAAAGTGGCACGGGCCGCTGAAGAACATGGCGTCACCCCCCAGGAGTGGACCGATCTGCTGTCTCCGCGATTCGCGGCGGCATGGGCCGACCTCAACATCTCCAACGACGACTTCATCCGGACCACGGAGCCCCGTCACCATCGGGCCGTGCAGCAGTTTTTGACCAAAATCCATGAGAACGGGTGGATCGTCAAGGACACCTACCGTGGTCTCTACTGCGTACCGTGCGAGCAGTACTACAACGAAGACGAGCTGGTCGACGCCACTCTCTGCCCGGTCCACCTTCGCCCGGTGGAGCTCCTCGAGGAGGACAACTACTTCTTTCGGCTCAGTGCCTTCGAACAGCGGCTGATCGACTGGTATGAGGCGAACCCAGAGGCGGTGGCCCCCGAATCGAAGCGAAACGAGGCGCTGAGCTTCATCAGGGGAGGCTTACGGGACATCTCCATAACCCGGACCTCCATCGACTGGGGCGTCCCGGTCCCGTGGGACGAGCAACACGTCTTCTACGTCTGGTACGACGCGCTGGTCAACTATCTGACTGCCATTGGGTACGGCCAGGACATGGAGCGGTTCGAGCAGTGGTGGCCATCGGTTCACCATCTCATCGGCAAGGAGATCATCCGGTTCCACTGTGTGTGGTGGCCCGCCATGTGCATGGCCGCCGGCCTCGACCCTCCGGCGCACGTGCAGGTCCACGGATGGTTACTGGTCAGCGGCGTCAAAATGTCGAAATCCAGCCTCAACAAGATCTCTCCCGGCGAGCTCACTGCCGAATTCGGCGTCGATCCGGTGCGTTACTACCTGCTGAGAGATACTCCATTGGGGTTGGACGGGGACTTCTCAGCCGAAGGGATAGCCAGTCGTTACAACACCGACCTGGCCAACAATCTGGGGAACCTCTTGTCGCGGGTAGCCACGGTGGTGGGATCCAAATGCGGAGGAACGGGTCCCGCTCCGGACCCCGAAAGTCGTCTGGCATCGGTGGCGGTCGAAGTGGTGTCCGAAGTGACCGACGCGTGGAACGCCGGGCAACCCCATCTGGGCCTCGAGGCGACCTGGAGACTCCTACGGGAGACCAACGCCGAGTTGGAGACTGCCGAGCCCTGGAAGGCCGACCCCGGCCCGGGTGTCGACGCAGTATTGGGCAGCGCCCTCGAGGTACTCCGCCTGGTGTCGGTCTTGGTTGTGCCGGCCATGCCCGCCACCGCCGAGCAGATATGGCGACGGATCGGACTCAGCGGATCCCCGGCTGACCAGCGCCTGCCCGAGGCAGCCGTTTGGGGCGGCTATCCCGGGGGCCTGGACGTGGAGAAGGGTGCCCCGCTCTTTCCACGACGGAAATGAGCCTCACCGGGGTGAATCTCGATGCCACGGGCGGCGACGGACACCAGGGCAGCCGGCCCAACGATGCCGTCGTCGAATGGTTTGACTCGCACTGTCATCTTCAATCGGACTACCTGGCAGACGAAGAAGGGGACGGGGGTCAAGAGGCGGAGACCCATCGAGAGCCTCATGCCACCCGACTGGCCCAGGCCATTGCCCGGGCATCGGAAGCCGGGGTGACCCGGATGGTCTGCGTGGGAACTGACGCCACCACCTCGCGGGAGGCAGTAGATCTGGCCCGGAGAATGGCCCGAGCCGATTCGGTGGCCACGGCTGAGGGGGTCCAGATTTGGGCAACCGTTGGGCTTCATCCTCACGATGCCATCAACGGAGTGGAGACTTTGGACTCCATCCTCGGTGCCGAACTGCCGGACCTGGGGGCCGGTTCAGTCGCCGGTTCAGTCGCCGGTTCAGTCGCCGGATCGAACGCGAATAATCCTTCGACAATTGTGGTCGGTATAGGAGAATGCGGACTCGATTATCACTACGATCATTCACCGCGTGACGCGCAGCGCGCCGCGTTCGCCGCGCAGATTGGATTGGCCTTCCACCACCGCCTTGCCCTGGTGATCCATACCCGCGAGGCGTGGGACGACACCATCGATATCCTCGTCGCCACCGGCGTCCCTGAGCACACCATCATCCACTGCTTCACCGGAGGACCCGAGGAGGCTCGCCGCTGTCTCGACCTCGGGGCATCGCTCTCCTTCAGTGGGGTGGTTACTTTCAAGACCGCGGTCGAAGTCCGGGAAGCGGCCAAAATCTGCCCGATTGACCGCCTGTTGATCGAAACGGACTCCCCATTTCTGACCCCGGTGCCTCATCGTGGATCACCCAACGAGCCCGCCCGGGTACCCCTGGTGGGAGCAACAATTGCCGCCGTCAAGGGGGTAAGCAGAGAGTTGGTGGCTGAGGTCTCGACCCGCAATTCCAGAGCCAGTTTCGGCTTGTGAAATTGTGCACTAACTGTTACCAGGGGTAACCGTTTTGGCGTCCCGCGTTTGATTCGCGCGCAAGAACCTGTCTAGCGTATTGGTCGCGGCCGCTGTTTATAGCGGTCGATTTCATTTAAGTCGGCTTGGAGGAGACGGCTTGAATGTGTCCATATACGTCCCCGACGAAGGTGGAGTTCTGAGGACCTCAATCGAACGGAGTGGTCGGCCCGGTGCCGCACTGCTCCTCTGTGGAGCGCTACTTATCGTGCCGCTCATCGCCATCCAAACCGGTTCGAGTTCGGCTGCGTCCGGGCCCGGCCACGGCCACGCGCACCAAGCGTCGGCCCCGCCAAGCCATGGTGGGTACTTCCCTGCCTGGCAACTGGCTGCAGACAGCATCAAGACATCCGGTCCCGCGGGCACAGCGGCCGGCGACGTGAACGCAACGGCCACCCCACCAACCACGGTGGCGACCCCTCCACCCACCACCACGCCGACCACGGTGCCGGCCCACATCTACTCCACGCCGACCACCCAACCTCAGCGGGCGTGGATCTCACCGACCACGGTGCCGGCTCCGACCACCACCCAGGCTCCTCAGGCCGCCCCGGCCGCCGCCCCGGCTCAGGCCCCAGCGGCCCACTCGACGACGGGCGTCGTCACCTACTACGACGCCACCCCCGGAACGTGCGCCAGCCCCACGTTGCCGTTCGGCACGGTGGTGACCATCACCAATCCGGATAACGGGAAGACGGTCAGCTGCACGGTGGACGACCGCGAGGCCGATACGTCGCGACAGATCGACCTGGCCACTGACACCTTCGCTCAGATCGCCCCTCTGTCCCAGGGGGTCATTCCCAATGCCGAGCTGAGCTGGTGACACACTGAGCGGGTGACCCACGGCCGAGCAGACATTCATGCACTGCTTGAAGCAAATGATCTCCATCCCAGTCGGGCCCTCGGTCAGAACTTCGTGGCCGACGGCAACACGGTTCGGAAAATTGTCCACCTGGCCGGTATCGGTCCGGGATCCCGGGTGGTGGAGATCGGCGCCGGTCTCGGATCATTGACGTTGGCGTTGGCCGAGGCGGGCGCTTCCGTGACCGCCGTGGAGATCGATCGGCACGTACTTCCGGTGCTCCGGTCCCAGGTGGAACCACTTGGCGTCCGGGTTGTGGAGGCAGACGCACTGTCGCTCGACTGGCGGGCCCTCTTGGAAGAAGAGGTCGGCGCCGATGCCGAAGGCGGGTCTTCGGACTCGGCATGGTCCCTGGTGGCCAATCTGCCTTACAACGTGGCCGTTCCGTTGGTCATTCGGGTACTAGAGGAGGCGCCGCAGGTCTCATCGTTGCTGGTCATGGTCCAACGTGAGGTCGGCGAGCGGTTGGCGGCCGAGGCGGGAGATGAGGCGTACGGGGCGGTGTCGGTGAAGGTGGCCTACTGGGCTCGCGCCTCTGTGGTCGGCAGGGTACCGGCTTCGGTCTTCATCCCCCGCCCCAAGGTGGAGTCGGTGCTGGTGCGTCTGGACCGCCGGCCACCTCCAATGGGAGACACTGCCAACGTGTCGTACGACCGTCTGTTCGCTGTCGTCCGTGCCGGCTTCGCCCACCGTCGCAAGATGCTCCGCCGTTCCCTGGATGGGCTGGTTCAATCCGAAGCATTCGAAGCGGCGGGCATCGCACCGACGGCCCGGGCGGAGGAACTGGGCCTGGACGAGTGGGGGAGACTGGCAGCGTGGCACCCGACGGAACCGAGCCTCCCTTGAGACAGGGGGATACCGGGGAGCGCAGAGGGCACAACCAGACCCGTGAGACCGGTGGTACTACCCAAGTTTCGGCTCCGGCCAAACTGACCCTGTCGTTGACGGTCACGGGGGTCCATCTCGACGGGTATCACGAGATCGAATCCGAAATGGTCACACTCGACCTGGCTGACACGCTGGAGATCGGCCCGGGGGACGGGCTCACCATCGAGAGTGGAGAAAGGCCTCGTGACGCTGAAGTGTCGGGCTCATCCGCTGACTCGGCGGCCGAGTTTTCGGCCCTCTCGACCGGTCCCGACAATTTGGTCAATCGGGCTCTACTTACCGTCGATCGCGCCGCTCGGGTCCGGCTGATCAAAAGGATCCCGGTGGGTGCCGGGCTCGGAGGCGGATCCGCCGACGCCGCGGCCATCCTCCGGTGGGCCGGATGCACAGATCTCGACGTGGCCGCGAATCTGGGGGCTGACGTCCCGTTCTGTGTAGCCGGAGGACGGGCTCTTGTGAAGGGCATCGGTGAATCAGTGACACCGCTGGAGCATAAAGACGAGGCGTTCACCCTTTTGCTGCTGCCGTTCGGAGTGGATACCGGCGCGGTCTACAGGGCGTGGGACTCGTTGGCTCCCCAGAGGTCGGCTCCGCTAGCAGGTGCAGGTGGCAACGACCTCGAGATGCCGGCGATTTCGGTAGAGCCGCGGCTTGCCCTCTGGCGTGATGTGTTCGCAACCGCCACCGGCGCGGAACCACGGCTGGCCGGAAGCGGTTCGACTTGGTTTGTCGAGGGAACGCCGGAATCGTTGGGGCTCGATGGTCGACGATCGCTGGCATTGGGTCGGACGTCGGCCCAACTCATCAGCGCGAGGACAGTTCCCGCCCAGTACACCCCAGTCCGGTAATCGCCCGCCGCCCTCGCCCTGCCGTAGGTGATCTGTTGTCCGGCTGCCCTGCCCCGCAGGACCAGGGTGAGGATCGTTACAGACCTACTTGCCCGCCCGGCGCTGCCAGCGGGTGGCCTTCAGCATCTTCTTGTGCTTCTTCTTACGCATGCGCTTACGGCGCTTCTTGATCAGTGATCCCATGTTGTGCGGCAGGCTAGTCGTCCGGGATGCTCAGCGCCATGTGAGCCGGTATGACACTCGAGGTTGCTATCCCGGCACTCCGGCAATGAGTGGAATCCAGTACCCGGTGAAGCGATGAGCGATGGCTTCCATCCGGGAGTTCTCGGCATGGGCAAAAGCCTTGGCGCCATGTGAGTCTTCGATCCCATAGGGCTCGGGCGGACCGGGCTGCCGCCGACAGACCCGGCCCGAATCCAAAGACCGGCTATTCCTCGAGACCTGCATTCTCGGGAGGAGTGATCTCGGGAAGGCTGAATCGGAACAGTGCGCCGCCACCAGGCGCCTGTTGCGCCTCCACTGATCCCCCTTCCTCCCGAGCCACCTGGGCGACGATGGCCAGGCCCAAACCGGAACCCGGGAGGCCACGGGCCGTAGCGGCCCGGTAGAAACGGTCGAAGAGGTGATCGATGTCGGATTCGTCGATGCCGGGACCGTGATCCCGAACGATCACTGTCCCGCCCGAGCAACTGATCTCAACCGAACCACCATCCGGGCTCCACTTGAGGGCATTGTCGAGCAGGTTCCCGATGGCCCGTTCGATGCGAGGCTTCGAGCCCATGACCCACGATGGTGTGATGAAGGCGTTGAACGTCACTCCGCGACTGCGCCCATGAGTGGTGGCGACTCCGACAGTTTCCTGCACCACCGCATGGAGCCCCACCGGCTCTGAGATCGGGGGAGGTTGTTCCCCCCTGGCCAGCTCGGCCAAGTCGGTAACCACGGTGGTCAGTTCATCGAGCTGGGTAAGGACGTCACCGATCAGCACCTCGCGTTCGGCCGGCTCGAGCTCATCCATACGACGCGCCACTTCCATATTGGTCCGAAGGCTGGTCAGCGGGGTCCGTAGTTCGTGGGATGCGTCCAATACCAACTGTCGTTGCGAGTCGCGGGAGGTGTCGAGGGCTTCGAACAAGCGGTTGAACGCCCGTCTCAGGCGTCCCAACTCGTCCATCCCGCCGGGGTCGAGCCTCCGCGAGACGTCGGTCGTATCGGCCAACTCCTCCACCGTGGATGTGAGGCTGTTGAGGGGCCCGAGGACAGCGCGACCCACCACCAGACCGAGTAGCACAGCCAGGGCCACCCCCAAAAAGGCGATGATCCACAACGCCAGGGCCAGATGGCCCAGCTCCTGGTTCACCCCGGTGAGAGGTGAGGTCAACTGGAGAGTCCCACCCGAAGGCATTCCGTACGAGTACGAGTTGTAGCCCTCCCGGTAGTCGAAACCGGGAGCCAAAGGCAGTACCACCTCACGGACTTCGGTCGTTGCCCCGTTGTTGTTGATGGTGGTGGAAAACAAGAGGGGCGAACCGTTTCCTTGTGACGCTGCCATCCGTTTGACTGCCGGCGGAATGGGGAGCGACTGGGGGTCGTTCGGATTCACGGCGCCATTCGGCCACACGACCTGTGAGCACTGGCCGACAGTGGTGGGGCTGCAGGAGTTGGTGATATCCCGCTGGGCGATGAGAGCCTGCGCCCCTTGCGAGAGGTTGACGTCGATCGAACCCACCAATGAGTTGTGGGCCACCACCTCGGCGGCGATCGAGCCGAGGACCACCGCCATCATCACGGCGATGGTTGCCGCCATCACCAGGCGGGTGCGGAACGTCATGGTTCACGCAGTACGTAGCCGACGCCCCGGGCGGTGTGAATGAGCCGAGGTTCGGCACCTTCTTCGGTCTTGCGCCGCAGGTAGCCCACGTAGACGGCGAGGGAATTGGTGCCGGAGTCGAAGGTGTACCCCCATACACGGTCGAGGATCACCTCGCGGGTCAATACCTGGCGAGGGTGACGAAGCAACAGTTCGAGCAGGTCGTACTCGATCCGGGTGAGCGAGAACTCGCGTGTACCCCGGGAGGCGACCCGGCTGGCCGGATCGAGACTGAGGTCGGCGAACCGGAGAATGTCATTCGAATCCTCGTGGCGGCGCCGTAGGAGCGCCCGCAACCGGGCCAGAAGCTCGGCGAGGGCAAATGGCTTCACGAGGTAATCGTCGGCGCCGGCATCGAGTCCCTGGACTCGATCGCTGATGGCATCGCGGGCTGTCAGCATCAAGACCGGGGTGTCGTCGCCCGCGGCTCGAAGGCGTCGGCAGACTTCGAGTCCATCAATGGTCGGCAACCCGATATCGAGGACCACCGCGTCGGGGGGCCGGATCGCGATGTCTTCGAGCGCCCGCGGACCGTCGACGGCCAACGAGACGTCGTACCCCTCGAGTTTCAACGCCCGTTGCAGCGCCCCGCTCACAGCTGGATCGTCATCGACGACAAGCACCCTCATCAGGGCGGGAGCCTACCCGGGCAATCCTTCGAGTCCATGGCACGGGTGGGATCGGTGACCCAGGCGGTGACCCAGGCGGTGACCCAGGCGGTGACCCAGGCGAGGGCGCACCTCCCTCGTGGTCCAGACCACCGGCCGGCCACCAATCGTGGCCAAGCGGCGCTGTCCATCGCCTAACCTGGAGTCACACCCGCCTATCCATCAGGTGAACGTTCCGAGGTAGTTCAATCGGCAGAACGCTGGCCTTTGGAGCCAGATGTTGGAGGTTCGAGCCCTCCCCTCGGAGCCGAGATTCGCCCGATTCCAATTTCCGATTCCAATTTCCGATTGACATCGACCCGGATGACGGCTTCCGACTTACCCCTTGGGATTACGGGACCTGCTGCGCAGCCGTCCCCGGATGGCCTGGTCGAGGATGACCTTGCGTAGGCGCACCGACTTCGGGGTCACCTCGACACATTCGTCGTCGGCGATGAACTCCAGGGCTTGCTCCAGTGAGAGAAGCAACGGAGGTGTGAGGCGGATGGCCTCGTCGGCGGTGGCCGACCGCACGTTGGTGAGCTTCTTCTCCTTGATCGGGTTGACGTCCATCTCCTCATCCCGGGCGTTCTCTCCGATCACCATGCCCTCGTATACCTCGGTACCCGGGCCGACGAGCAGCATGCCCCGCTCCTGGAGACTCATCAGTGTGTAACCGGTGGTCATCCCTCGCCTGTCGGCCACCATCGAGCCGTTCCGCTTGGTCTTGAGCTCGCCGTGCCATGGCTCCCACCCGTCGAAGACATGGTGCAGCATGCCGGTGCCCCGGGTCGCGGTCATGAACTCGGTGCGAAAGCCGACCAGGCCGCGGGCGGGTACCCGGTAGTCCATGCGGACCCATCCGGTGCCGTGGTTGACCATCTCGATGAGCGTGGCCTTGCGGAGCGCCATCAACTGGGTCACCACACCGAGATAGTCATCGGGAACATCGATGGCCACCCGCTCCATGGGCTCGTTGAGTTTGCCGTCGATCTCCCTGGTAACCACCTGGGGTTTTCCCACCGTCATTTCAAAACCCTCGCGCCGCATGGTCTCGACCAGCACCGCCAACTGGAGCTCGCCCCGACCTTGGACCTCCCAGGTGTCGGGGCGTTCGGTCGTGTTGACCCGCAGGGCCACGTTCCCGACCAGTTCGGCATCGAGCCGGCTGAGGATCTGGCGGGCGGTGAGTTTCGAACCGTCGATGCCGGCCAATGGCGACGTGTTGATCCCGATGGTCATGGACAAGCTGGGCTCGTCCACGGTAATGACGGGCAGGGGCCTCGGATCGTCAGGATCGGCCAGGGTCTCACCGATGGTGATCTCCGCCATACCTGCCACCGCGGCGATCTCACCCGGGCCGGCTTCGGCGGCGTCGACCCGGTCCAATGCATCAGTGATGTAGAGCTCGGTGATCTTGGTGCGCTCGATGGTCCCGTCCAGCTTGCACCAGGCCACCGTGGAGCCCTTGCGGAGAGTGCCGTTCCGGATTCGGCAAATAGCCAGTCGGCCCAGATAGGGGGAGGCGTCGAGGTTCGACACGATGGCCTGCAAGGGAACATCCGTGTCGAACTGCGGGGCCGGGATGCTGTCCAAAATGGCCTGGAACAACGGTTCGAGATCAGTTCCTTTCACGCCCCGTTCGGTGGCGGCCCATCCGGCCCGGGCATTGGAGTAGAGGATGGGAAAGTCGATCTGATCCTCGTCGGCATCGAGATCCAAGAACAACTCTTCCACCTCGTTGACAACTTCTTCGATTCGGGCGTCGGGACGATCGACCTTGTTGACTACCAACACCACCGGCAGTCGTGCCTGAAGGGCTTTGCGGAGGACGAATCGGGTCTGGGGGAGGGGTCCTTCGGACGCGTCGACCAAGAGCAGTACCCCGTCGACCATTGTCAATCCGCGTTCCACTTCGCCGCCGAAGTCGGCGTGGCCCGGCGTGTCGATGATGTTGATCTTCACCCCGCCATGGAGCACCGCGGTGTTTTTGGCCAGGATCGTGATGCCCTTTTCGCGCTCGAGATCACCGGAGTCCATGACCCGTTCGTTGACCGACTGATTGGCCCGGAAGGCACCGGACTGCCAGAGCATGGCATCGACCAGTGTCGTCTTCCCATGGTCGACGTGGGCCACGATGGCCACATTGCGGATGTCGTCACGGGTCTGCATAGGCATAGGGAGAGCAGGATACTCTCGCTGGCCAGGGGCACCGACCAGCCGCCGACAGGGGCACCGACCGGCCGCCGACAGGGGCACTGACCGGCCGCCGACCCGGTGATCCGGCGGTCAATATGACTTGGGCAGGCCCAATGAGTGCTGAGCCACGAAATTCAGGATCATCTCGCGGCTGACGGGAGCTATTCGAAGAAGTCGGGCCATGCCCCACAGGTCGGCGAGCCCGTACTCGGACGACATGCCGTTGCCTCCGTGGGTCTGAATTGCCTGGTCGAGCGCGGCCAGGGTGGCCTCAGCCGCCGCGTACTTGGCCATATTGGCCACCTCGCCCGCCGCCGGGGAGTCCCCGTCGAAGTCGCAGAGCCACGCAGCCTTGTCGGTCATCACCCGGGCCAGTTCGACCTCGATCTTGGCCTTGGCCAGCGGGTGGGAGATGCCCTGATGGCGCCCGATGGGTGTTCCCCACACCTCTCGCTCACGGGCGTAGGCGGACGCCTTGTCCAACGCGTAGCGGCTGATGCCATTGGCCAGGGATGCCGACAGGATACGTTCCGGATTGAGGCCGAAGAAGACCTGGCGAAGCCCTTCGCCCTCCGCCCCGATGAGCCGGTCCGCCTCGACCTCGACATTGTCGAAGAACAAGGTGAACTGCTTCTCCGGCGCGGTGATCTCCACCGGAAGGACCTGCTTCTCGAGTCCCGGTGTATCGGTGTCCACTACGAACAGGGACAGCCGTCCCCGACCGGTGTCTGGCTCCACGCCCGATCGGGTGACTACCAGCATCGCCTCGGCTTCGTCTACCCCCGAGATGTAGTACTTCGTCCCGTTGAGTCGGTAGATGTCCCCGTCTTTGGTGGCGGTGAGCGACAGGTTGTGCGAGTTGGAACCGGCATCGGGCTCGGTGATGGCGAAGGCCATCTTCAGCTCGCCGGTGGCGAAGCGGGGGAGCCAGCGCTGCTTTTGGGCGTCAGTCCCGAATTTGGCGATGATGGTGGCGCAGATGGCCGGCGACACCACCATGATCAAGAGGGGGCAGCCGGCGGCGGCCAGTTCCTCGGCCACCAGGGCCAGTTCGGTGATCCCGCCACCGCCACCGCCGTACTCCTCGGGCACGCTGACCCCGAGGAACCCGGGCTCGGCCACCGCGTTCCACAGCTCTTCGGTGCGCTCATCGGCCCGGGCCTTGGCCACGTAGTAGTCGTGTCCGAACTTGGAGGCGATGGCACTGACCGCCTCGCGCAGCATCTGATGCTCGTCGGATTGTCTGAAGTCCACGGTGCTACTCCTTTGGCCGTTCAGGGGGATCAGCGCGATCACGCAGGAGGCTGACCGGGATGTCGACCAGCCGGCTCCGAAGGTACTCGCCCAGGCTCTTGGCCTGAGGGTCGGGGCGGGTAGATGAGGCTACCCCTTCCCCCAACAGGCCCACCACGACGAAGTTGACGGCACGCAGCTTGGAAAACCCGAAACGCTGGACGACGAGGCCGTCGGCTTCGGGAAGCAGGCACCGAAACCGGTCGACGGTCAGGAAGGTGTCCAACCATGCCCATCCGGCATCGGATCGAGCCCACAATCCCACATTGGCATTGCCCCCTTTGTCACCCGAGCGCGCCCCGACGATGGTTCCCAAGGGCAGGTGCTCCGTGGGACCGGACGCGGGCACAGCTGCCACGGGCACAGCTGCCACGGGCACAGCTGCCGGGATCGCCTCCTCGTCGACCGGATCGGACTCGCCGGTGGTCAGATGGGCCGAATGGGGAACCGGCTCCCGGCGGCCGTCGGCGTGGACCACCTCGGGAATCACCAGATCGGCCGGAACCAAAGTCGGCCAATAGACGCCGTAGACGGAACCTGCCGTGGGGGGTGAGACCAAGTGGAGCCCGGGATACCCGGCCAGGGCCAACTCGATGGCGGCATCGGAGAACGCCCGCCCCACCCGTTCCCCATCGGCATCCTTCACGGTGATCCGTAGCTGGGCCGCCGCCTCGGCGTTGGTGGGTGCATCAGGCTTGTCGGTGCGAATGAGCCGGGTGTCGTACTCGGCGAAGCTCTCGGGTCCGCCCACCTTCGCTTCCAGGGCGGCCAGGGTGAGCCCGGCCTTGGCCTCGATGTCCAACCCGGTGAGGACGAAGGTCATGGTATTGCGCCACCCACCCAACAGGTTGAGGCAGACCTTGATGCGCTCGGGGGCGGGCCGTCCCCTGATCCCCGAGATCCGTACCCGGTCGTCACCATCTGCAGCCAAGTCCAAGGTGTCGAACCGGGCCACCACGTCGGTATTCGGATATTCGGGCCCGGCGATCTCATAGAGCAGCTGGGCTGTGACCGTGCCGATCGACACTTCGCCACCGGTGCCCGGGTGCTTGGTGATGACCGACGAGCCGTCCTCGGCGACTTCGGCGATGGGAAAGCCCGGATGCTCGAGCCCGGAGACCTCGGTGAAGAAGGCGTAGTTGCCCCCGGTGGCCTGAGGCCCGCACTCGATCACGTGACCGGCTACCACCGCCCCGGCCAGTCGGTCCCAGTCGGTGGGGGACCATCCGTGGTGCCAGGCAGCCGGGCCCACCACCAGCGACGCGTCGGTGATCCGGGGACAGATGACCACGTCGGCCCCGTTGGACAGCGCCTCCACGATGGGCCAGGCCCCGAGGTAGGCGTTGGCCGTGACCACCTGGCCGGTGGCATCGGCCAGGGGTTGACCGGTGTCGAGGTGACTGAGCGGGTGCCCGCCTCGTTGCAACTCGTCGATACGCGGCATGAGGTCGTCGCCTTCGACGTGGGCCACCGACACCGAGAGCCCGAGCCGGTCCGAGAGGAGCCTGACCTGTTCGGCCAGACCGGCTGGATTGAGGCCACCGGCGTTGGTGACCACCTTGATGCCGTGGTCCGAACAGGTACCGAGCACTGCCTCCATTTGGGAGAGAAAGGTGCGGGCCCAACCCTTGGAGGCGTCGCGTTGGCGACTCTTCCACAGGATGAGCATCGTCAGTTCGGCAAGCCAGTCGCCGGTGAGGAAATCGATGGGCCCACCGTCGACCATCTCTGTGGCCGCGGACAGGCGATCGCCGTAGAACCCCGAACAGTTGGCGATGCGCAGCGGTGCGGTCACGGTTCAGAGTCTTCCATCACCATCGTCACCATCATCACCACCAGCACCTGCCCGGTCTCGACCTGATCGCCCACCGATACATCGACTTCACTGACCGTGCCGGCGGCGGAGGCGTGAATGGCATGCTCCATCTTCATGGCTTCGAGCACGACCAGCAGCTGTCCCGGCTCCACCTCGTCCCCTACGGCCACCGCCACTCGGACCACCCCACCCGGCATCGGCGCCAGTGAGGATCCCGGAGCCGCCTGACTGCCGGGGATGGGGAACCGCTCGTGCT
>OBLU010000706.1_pt1 | contig 31145 bp, 36 predicted proteins | sample 1518681 | NCBI WGS metagenome assembly OBLU01 (sample SAMEA3539304, study PRJEB22396) | soil metagenome | biome: tundra; feature: field; material: soil | place: USA | collected 2010-05 | depth 0.15 m
GCGTCTTCGATGCTTCAAACCCTAACCTTCAAAAACCCAGTTCCGTAACAGGCTCAGTGAGCCGGGCCTCTGTCTTTGCGCGAAGCGCGTCTGCCTCGATGGCAGATCGTCAGATCCTCATCGGCATCAGGATGTAGCGGTACTTGACATCCTCGCTGCCGTCTTCGGGGCGCATCTGGCCGGCGGATTGCGCGTCCTTGAACTCCAGCCGCACCTCGCCCGTCGTCCCAATCGCCTTCAGGAAGTCGATCAGATATTGGCTGTTGAAGCCGACGACCAGCGGATCGTAGTTGTACGGCGTCTCAATCGTGTCCTCTGATTCGCCGGAGTCCGTCGATGACGACGACAGCTTCAGTTCGTTCTGCTCGAGCCGAATCTTGATCGCGCCCGAGCGCTCGTCCGCGAACTGCGCCACGCGCTGGATCGAACCCATCAGGTCCTCCGAGCGCACAATCACGAACTTGTTGTTATCGCGCGGCAGCACCGCCTCGTAGTTGGGGAACTGCCCGGTCAGCTTGCGGCTGGTCAGCACGCGTCCGCCCACGCGGAAGAACAGGGTCTGCTCGTCGTCCGCAAATTCAATCGTCTCGGCTTCGGTGTTGTTCAGCAGCGACAGCAACTCACTCAACGCCTTGCGCGGGATCAGAGTCTTCTTCTCGCCCGAGATGCCTTCCAGTTGCTCGCCCAGTTTCTCGATATGCGCCAGGCGGTGTCCATCGGTCGCCACCATCGCCATCGACTCGGCCTTCAGCACCAGCAGCGCGCCGTTCAGCGTGTAGCGCGACTCCTCGCTGGAGATCGAGAAGATGGTCTTCGAAATCATGTTCTGCAACGACTTCGCCGAAATCTTGAACGCGCCCGACGCCGGGAACTCCGCCACCTGCGGGAAGTTCGCCCGCGCCATGCCCACCATCTTGGTGTTCGAGCGGCCCGCGCGAATCTGCACCCAGTGGTTGTCCATCAGCTTGATGCTGATGTCGCCCTCGGGCAGCAACTTGATGTAGTCATACAACTTGCGCGCCGGAATGGTGCACGCGCCGGACTTCTTCACCTTGGCCGCGCAACTGGTGCGGATGCTCTGGTCCAGATCGGTCGCCGTGATCGTCAGCGTGCCCTCGACCGCTTCAAAGAGGAAGTTCGACAGAATCGGAATGGTCGTCTTGCGCTCCACAACCGACTGCGCCGCCGTCAGTTCGCGCAGCAGTTCGGCGCGGGAGACGGTGATTTCAAGGTTTCCTGTGGGCGCAGACGTCGTCATCGTGGGCTCCTGGGTTGCTGCTCCTGCATCCTGGGTTACGGGTGTCATGCGGGGTTCTCCTGAGAATCTTCCAGCGAACGGGATGCTGGGGGAAACTTTACACCGAATTGGGTGTAGCGTGCACTCCTGTGCCGTCGATCCCTTGATTCTATTGGCGGACAGCCTGTGCGTGCGACCGCATTCTCTGTGGAAAGCGCGTACGTTCGATGCGGTCGGAATCGGTCGCCTCATCCACGTGCGTGCGACTGCGTTCGCGACTAATACTACTAAGAACAAGGATTAAAGAGAGAGAAATACTAGTAGTAGTACTAGTTGTCGCTGGAAATGTGGAAACCTGGCCGATGTCGTGCCAGCAGCAACGGTTGCGGGTCACTCCGGATTTAGGAAACCGGTCCGCGATTCTCGAACAAGCAGGAAGACCTGGGAGCGCCGGCCGGGTAGCGGCCCAATTATCGTAGTTCTTCACAGGTGGGAGTTCCGAGCCGCGGAGCGAATTCGTTCCTACGGGGGGAATTTGGAACAAACCGCGCGCTATCAGCATCCTACTGGGGGCGTCTTATTAACAGATGCCAATCCATCGCAGAGGAAAATGAGGCCATCGCCAATAGAGAGGCGCATATGAAGGTCGCCATCTTCGGAGCAAGCGGGCGGGTCGGGGGTTTGCTCACCGAGCGCTCGCTCGCCGCCGGATACGAGGTCGCAGCGCTGGTCCGTACGCCGGCCGCGTTCAAATCTCGCGACCAGGTGCGCGTGGTGGAGGGCAGCGCCTTCGATTCCGCTGCGATTCGCCGGACGATTGAGGGCGCGGACGTCGTCCTCTCCGCGCTTGGTGCCCGATCCTGGCGCAGGGAAGATGTGCTGGAGCGCGCGATTCCCTTGATCGTCGCCGCGATGCGCGAGACGGGTGTCCGCCGCATCATCGCCCTGGGCTCCGCCGGCGCCGAACCCGATTCGCTGAAGCAGCAGCCCTTCGTCAGCCGCTGGATCGCCGAGAACATCATCTACAAGACCTTCCTGAAGTGGCCGGTCGCCTCGCAGATTGCCCAATGGAAGACGCTCTCCGCCAGCGGCCTCGACTGGACCATGGTGATGCCGCCCAAACTGGAGGACGCGCAGGCCCGCGGGAAGTTGCGGGTCGACGGTGAGGCGCTTCCGCGCAACGCCCTGCGCATCTCCCGCGCGGACGTTGCGGACTTCATGATGCAGCAGATCGGCAACCCGCAGTGGGTGGCCAAAGGCGTCTACATCGCGTGGTGAGGCGCACACAGCGTCATAGAGGAACGAACTGCTCCAGGAATTCTCTGGCATTAACGATCTTTGTGCGTTTCCAGGTCTTGGGAAAATGCCGCTTGTTTCCGGTGATCAGGAACTCGGCATCGAACGTCTCTGCACACTCGAGAAACCGGTTGTCCGGTTCGTCGGGCGAGGTTGCCACCGTATGCAGGGGTTGGACAAGCCTCGCCTGCACTTCAAGTTGCGAAAACAAGGCGTTGATCTTCCCTTTGGGAACCTTGAATCTTGGCCTCTCCAGCACCTCGCGGTACTCATTGAGAATTGCGGTCGAGACGCCGATTTCGCATCGGCCGGTGAGTGCAAGCCGGAGAGCCAAGGATTCATTGCCTCTCGGAGCGAGCATGGCGGATACCAGCACGTTCGTATCCAGAATGATGCGTCTCAACTAGGATGCCTTCCTGCTCTTTCTGCGGGCCGCGGCGCTCCGGACTTCGGCAATCTCCCGATCAATCTCGCGCATAGTCAGTTTGTCCGTGCCATTCGCCTGGGAAGTCGCCCATGCACTCTTGAGCCAATCCGGGGCCGGCGCCACCGTGTCGATGTAATCTTCGATACTCATGACGACAGCCTGCGGCTGGCCGCGACGACCGATGATGAACCGCTCGTTATTCGTCTTTACCCGCTTAAGGATTTGCCCAAGTTGAGTCCGCGCCGTGAGGGCAGAAACCATCGTGGAAGCAGCTTTCCGTTCTGTTTTCATCTCGCTTCCCTCCCGAACTGATTAATTAGTTCATCGCATCAGGATACAGCTTTTTCCGCCCCAGATCACCAGACCTACCTGCGTGCCTGGAGTGAGATCTTCCGAAAAGAAACGACAGACAACCACGGATCATATCGATAAGAACGGATAAACCCCGAGCCGTTCTTTAATCCGCGTCTATCCGCGTCTATCCGTGGTCGTCTGTCAACATTGGGCGTCCAGCGTAAAATTGAACCTGTTGCGAAATCAATGAAATCGATGGGAGCTTCCTGGTGGCAGACACGATCTTTGATGCAGTGGTGGTGGGCGGTGGGCCAGCCGGCTATACGTGCGCGATTCGCGCCTCGCAGCTTGGCCTGAAGGTCGCGCTGGTCGACGCAAACGACCGCCTGGGCGGCACCTGCCTGCTGTGGGGATGCATCCCCACCAAGGCGATGCTCTTCACCGCCGAGATCTGGGACCACCTGAAGCACGCGGAAAAGTTCGGCATTGACGTGGCCGCGCCCAAGCTCAACTGGAAGAACGTCCTCGCCCGCAAGGACGACGTCATCAGCCGCCATACCAAGGGCCTCGACTTCCTGATGAAGAAGAACAAGATCACCACCTTCAAGGGATTCGGCAAGCTCACCGGCCCCGCGAAGGACGGCGTCCACACCATCGACGTCAAGCTCGCCGACGGCAAATCCGAAACCGTCAAGGCGAAGAAGATCGTCCTCGCCACGGGCTCCGACGCACGCATGCTCCCCGGCTACACAGCCGACGACACCATCCTGACGAACTACGAAATCCTCAAGATCGCCGAGATGCCCAAGTCGCTGGTCATCATCGGCTCGGGCGCGGTGGGCGTGGAGTTCGCGTCCATCTTCAAAAGCTTCGGCGCCGAGATCACCATCCTCGAAATGCTGCCGCGCGTCGTCCCGGTGGAAGACGAGGACATCTCCAAAGAACTGCTCCGGCTGTTCAAGAAGCGCGGCATCGATGTGAGCCTCGGCATCAAGGACTCGAAGATTGAGAAGAACAAGGATGGCGCGCTGGTCTCGTGGACCGACTCGAACGGCAAGCCGCAGTCGAAGCAGGCGGAGAAGGTGCTGGTCGCCGTCGGCCGCTCGCCGCGCACCGCGGACCTCGGCCTGGACAAGACCAGCATCAAGCCCGACCGCGGCTTCATCCTGACCAACGAGTGGATGGAGACCACTGAGCCCGGCGTCTACGCCATCGGCGACATCGTCGGCGGCATGCCGCTGCTGGCGCACTCGGGGTCGATGGCGGGCCTGGTCGTCGCCGCACGCATGGCCGGTAAGTACGCCAAGCCGGTCAACAAGACGCGCATCCCCGGATGCACCTATACCGACCCGCAGATCGCGAGCGTGGGTCTGACGGAGACGCAGGCCAAGGAGAAGGGCTTCCAGGTGAAGACCGGCAAGTTCCCGTTCGTCGGTAACTCCAAGGCCACCATCCTCGACGCGCACGACGGCTTCGTGAAGGTGGTCAGCGACGCAAAGTACGGCGAGATTCTCGGCGTCCACATCATCGGCCCCTACGCCACGGAGATCATCGCCGAAGCCGTCACCGCGCTCGAACTCGAAGCCACGGTGGAAGAGATGATGTTCACCATCCACGCCCACCCCACCGTCGCCGAAGCCCTGCTCGACGGCTTCTCGAGCGTGCAGGGCATGGCGGTGAATGTCTAGGAGCGGCATGCACAATTCGGCGAGCGAGCAAGGGGCACTGAGTGTGATAGGCAAACGAGCTGTATGCACTTGCCTCTTGCTCGTCGTGGCCATGGCGGCGATGGGACAGAGCAAGCAAGAAAACTTGGACAAATGCCGGTCAGCTGACCCTGAAATCAGAATCGCCGGATGCACGGCGGTCATAAACGTAGGGCGGGAAACGCCGGACAATCTGTCTGCCGCCTACGAGATTCGCGGCGTCGCCTACGATGACGAGGGCGATTACGACCACGCCATTCCGGATCTCAATGAATCGATCCGTCTGAATCCGCGTGTGGCAGCTTCGTTCTACAGCCGTGGTATAGCGTACAACCGCAAGGGTGAATTCGACCGCGCGATCCAGGACTACAACGAGGCCATTCGCCTGGGCCTCAGCTCTGCCCGTGTCTACGACGACCGCGGCCACGCCTATAGAAACCAGGGCAATTACGACCGCGCGATTCAGGATTACAACAATGCAATTCGCCTCGACGCGAACTATGCGGGTGCCTACAACGATCGTGGCGAGTCTTTCTTTCACAAGGGCGACTACGACCGCGCGCTTCAGGGCTACAACGAAGCGATTCGCCTGAACCCGAATCAACCAATTGCCTACAACAACCGCGGCCTCGTCTACCTTATCCAGAACAAACTGACTGCGGCCATTGCAGATTTCGAGCACACAATTTTTGCCTCACCGTCATCGAGCGCGGCGCCTAACGCAGCGCTGTGGCTGGACGTGGCCTCGAAGCGGCAGGGATTCAACGACGCGCACCTGCTTGCGCAAGTAGCTTCGGTTGCGGATTTGTCGAAGTGGCCGGGGCCAGTGTTGAAGCTTGATCTGGGACAGGTAACAGCCGCTGAGTTAATGGCCGCCGCGCTCAACGGCGACGCCCGGGTACAGAGTCGCCAGGTTTGCGACGCGAACTTCTTCACAGGCGAGGACGCGCTCTTCCATCATCAACGGACGGCGGCACTGGCGCATCTCAGAGCAGCGCGCGATGGCTGTCCAAAAAGCGACGGGGTGTATGACGCGGCGGCGTTGGAGCTGAAGCGGCTGAGCTCATCGGCTGCATCGGTTAAGTAATCAAGTACGCAATTGGTCCGAATGCACCAGCGTATGGATCAGGGTCTTAACCCCAGCACAAGGGTACCGCGTTGACATCATGATGTCCTGGGTGAAAGCCTCTTGATGTGCGGACTACCCTGGCTATCGACGATGACGTGGCGAGTCTCCTTGAGAAGGAGATGCGGCGCACGGGTCATCCGCTGAAGACTACGGTGAACCAGTTGTTGCGCTTGGGTCTACAGCAGGCTGCCGCGCCGGTGAAGCCGAAGCCGTTTAAGGTGAAGGCGAGAGGAATTGGTCTCCCGAAAGAATGGACCTCAGGCAGCGTCTCGGAGTTGATTGAGATGCTTGAGGGTCCCGGCTACCGATGATCGTCCTCGATGCGAACATCGTGCTTTATGCGTATGACGTGGATTCGCTACGATATAAGGCCGCCAGCAGCTATTCTCTCAGCGCCTGACCCCTCACCGCTGCAAGCGGTATGATGAAGGTGCAGTGGCGGCGTGGAAGGACACGCAACCGTGACGGTGGCCGAAAGGCTAGAGTGACAGTGAGGGCAAGCGGATAAGAGACCGTGACTGGATTACCAGACAACGGATTAGAGGTCACAATCGCCGATCCTGCGAAGAACGTCTCTTTGATACGCAGGTGACTGATTCCCAAAAATTGGCGACGAAGCCCCACAAGCCGGTATCGATTCCGGCCCACTGCAACGCACAAGGAAACCCTCCAGGTGGAGGGTTTTCAATTTGGAATCCGGTTAGATATGTACCTCCACCTCCTCCAACTCGGCCGGATCCCCTACGCCGAAGGCCTCGCCCTCCAGCCCCGCGTGGTCGCCGCGCGCAACGTCCCCTGGCGACCTACTTCGTTGCCAACACACGGTACGTGGTTGGGTCTGGATACTGTTGAAAGTTCCCGATGAGTTCGTGTCCATACGGAATCCTCGTCACCCGAATCGAGCGGTATCGCACGCCTGCGGCGGACAGACGAAGCTGGACCGCATCGTGGAAGTAACGCGAGCTCACCTCATACTCTTCACCGCTCTCCCGAAGCTCCCGCAGTTGCCGGCGCAAACCCACCGTGTTCTTAATCTCCCACCGCATCCGGATCACGCCAACCATCGCAGCGTTCGCCAATAGAACCACCAGCAGCACCCACGAGAAGATCGCCCCTCGGGCCTTCCCTCTGAAACCTAGAACCAGTGGCACCATCGGCAACAGCCACAATTGCGGCCCGTAACGCGGCCACCACAGCGCCGCGTTGATCAACAACGATGCGACGATCGTCAGGACCGCAAGCGCAAGCTGCCAGCGCGCCACGCTGTCCCTGATCCCCACCCAAACACCCAAACCCAGAGCCAGAATCAGGCACCCGCTAAAGAACGGACCGAACCCTGCCACGCGCGTCTCCTGGTAGTCGTAGCTGTATAGGTCCGACGGACGCGCTGTGAACGGCCACATCAGCGTTGCCGTCTGGCCTTTGTAATACGGCTGATTTCCCGGCCGTCCAAAGATGGCGTAACCCAGGCGCACAAACCGGTTTCGCCCCACCAGATTCTTCGGCGTCTCATACTGTTCAATCCCTTCACGCCCCTGCTGGCTCAGGCTTGGAAACGCAGCCGATCCCAGCACCGGATAGAACGGCTGTCTGCGGTAGATCGTATTCGTGACATACGGGTTATACCCCCACACACAGGTTCCGAGCACCAGCGCAATCGCGGCCACCGACCCCAATCGCACCAAGTTGCCGACGCTGTTTCAGCACACACCAAACCAACGCGGCAGCGATCACAAAGCACAGAAAAACCAGTCCCGTAAACTTCGCGTTGATGCAAGCAATCGCGCCCGCCACTCCGGCCACCACCACGGACAATCGTGGCCGGGTCAATCCTGAAATCATCGCAGCGGCCGCCAGCGTCAGAAACGACGCCATGATCCCATCTACGAGAAACGACGTCAGCTCGCTGACAATCACCGGGTTCAACGCGACCACCAGCGCGATTCCCGCCGACCTTCCGCGACTCAACCCAATATCCAGAGCCGCGCCCATTGCGGCAAACAGCATCGCCGCGAAGCCCAGCCAGTTGATGCATTTTCCCGCCTCGATAAGTCCTGTCGTGCGATAGATCGCCGCAGCCATGTACCATGGCCCCTTCGCATAGTGCCGGACCCATAACTCCATGTCCGGCGCAAAACCCCGCAGCGGATCGGTAAGCGGATTCCAGTCCCGCGCGATGTGAATGATTCCGGGCTGGTGATACCACATCCCGTCCCAGGAAAGATCGTAGAAGAACATCGACACCCCGAGCGAAACCGCAATCAGGGTCAGCGTCAGCACCACCGGCCACCACCGCGTTCGTCCGCTCAGGCCCTCGCGCCCTGCAAGCCAGAGTGCGATTGGCACCATGGCAATCACCATCATTGGCGCCAGCAGCGAAAAGCCGTGCCAGCCACACATCAGGCTCACCATAACGCCGAGCTGCAAACAGCACATCGCCGCAGTAATCGTCGCCGCGGATACCCAGCAAACTCCGGCAAGACCTTCGTTCTCCTGCATCCACTCCTCTTTGGTGCCTTCAGCCTACCATTGTTCCTGGCACCGTTCCGGCAGCCGTAAGCTAATACCAGCATGTTCGTTCACCTCCTCCAACTCGGGCGCGTGCCCTACGCCGAAGGCCTCGCCCTCCAGGCCCGCGTCGTCGCCGCGCGCAAGGCCGGCCTCATCGGCGACACGCTCCTTCTGCTCGAGCACCCGCCCGTCATCACCCTCGGCCGCAACTCCTCGCGCGCCAACGTCCTCGCCAGCGACGCCTGGCTCGCCGCGCGCAACGTCGAGTTGCACGAGATCAATCGCGGCGGCGATGTCACCTACCACGGCCCCGGCCAGCTCGTCGGCTATCCCATCATGGATCTGCGGGGCGACTTCCCCAACAAGCGCGGCCCGCACCTCGGCCCGGTCGACTTCGTCCGCATGCTCGAAGAAGCCCTCATCCGCACCTGCGCCGACTTCGGCGTCATGGCCAAGCGCATCCCCAAATGCACCGGCGTCTGGACCTACGGCGGGGGAGAAGACAGTGGTCAGTGGTCAGTGGTCAGTGATCGGTCGAGGGGCGAAGTCAAATACGGAGATTCTGACTCTGCGAGTCAGAATGACGAGCGTGGGGGGATGCGGGAGAAGAAGTTGGCGGCGATTGGCGTGCACGTGTCCCAGGGCATCACCTCGCACGGCTTCGCCCTCAACGTCACCACCGACCTCCGCGACTTCGAGTGGATCGTCCCCTGCGGCATCACCGATCGCGGCGTCACCTCGCTCGAGCTCGAAGCCGACGCCGCAGCCGAGCCCACCCTGGAGCGCGCCGCCCTCTCCGCAGCTCGCAACTTCGGCCGCGTCTTCGACCGCCAGGTGCTGGCCTGCGAATCGCTGGAGCAGCTCCTGGCGAGCCGTGCCGGCACTGGCTAAAGAGGATGCTGAAGAACTCCGTCTTGCTTAAGGGCACGGCTTCAGCCGTGCCGTAAGTCGCGCAGTTGAGAACTCGGCTTTAGCCGCTGGGGCACTTTCTCGGCGTGATCCCGATCGGCCCTCCGGTTTTCCCCGGCGTTCCCAGGATAGGTATCCGCCCAAAGCGCCCGACACCTACTGAGCCGGCGCAGCACCAGCCTGGGGAGCTTCGATTTTCACCGCCCAGAATACAAAGTTCTTCCCCGGCTCCAGCACCGTCCAATGGGCCACGCCTGGCATGATGTGGATCACATCGCCCTTGTGCATCAGGTGGTGCGTGCCGCCCTCGCTGCGCGTGCCGCGCGACTCGCCGCCCGCCTGGTCCTTGCGATCGACCAGCGTGCCGCCCGTAATCACATCGGCTTCTCCGTCGATCGCCACCAGCACGTCGGACCAGTTCGCGTGCATCTCGCCGATCCCTGTCCGCACTCGCACCATCAGATTAAGGTAGTTGCCCGGATAGCGATGCATCACCATCGACGCCGTCCCGTCGGAGGTCGTCTTGGCCTTCTCCAGCAGAGCCGGCACATGTTGCAGCATGTAGTCCGTCGTGAACTCGTCGCCGGCCGCCTGAGCCTGAGGCGCCGCGTCCTGTGCCCGCAGCGTCATTCCAAACAACCCCACCGCCAGAGCCATTACACCCACAACGCGCTGTCTCATTCCACTCTCCTCAAAAGGTATGGACAACGATACGAAGGCTGCGAACAGCAGTCAACAACCCCCCGGGCGCCCCATGCGTCGCAGTCTTACCGCGATGAGTAGGATGTGAACCGTCCGCCCCGCCACCCGACCTCCAACTTCACCGCATCGAATGGAGCAGGAGCCCTCTTCAGCACACCCCTCCGTGCCAAGTCCTATAATCAGAAGGCGGACTGCGAAACTTCTGGAAGGAACACTCCCCCATGTCAACTGACGTAATCATGCCCCAGATGGGCGAATCGATCACCGAAGGCACCCTGACCAAGTGGCTGAAAAAGGTAGGAGACACGGTCCAGCGCGACGAGCCGCTGTTTGAAATCTCCACCGACAAGGTCGACGCCGAGATTTCATCCCCCGCCGCCGGCACGCTCGAGGAGATCAAAATCGCCGAGGGCGCCACCGTGCAGATCAACACGGTCGTCGCCGTCATCTCCGACGGCGCAAATGGCGCCGCCCCCCCACCGTCCGCCGCCGCCAAAGCCGCCGCTGCCCCCGCTCCAGAAGCGCCCGCCGCACCCGTCGCTGAAGCCCCCGCCGCTGCCGCGCCACCTGCAGCCGCCGCTGCCGCCTCCGGCCCCGGCACCGACGTCCCCATGCCGCAGATGGGCGAATCCATCACCGAGGGCACCATCACCAAGTGGCTCAAGCAGGTCGGCGAATCCGTCGAGCGCGACGAGCCCCTCTTCGAAATCTCCACCGACAAAGTCGACGCCGAAATCCCGTCGCCCACCGCCGGCGTCCTCACCGAAATCCGCTTCCCCGAGGGCGCTACCGTCACCATCAACACCATCGTCGCCGTCATCGGTGGCGGTGCAGGCGCAGGCAAGCCAGCCGCCGCACCCGCCGCAGCCGCGCCCACCACAGCCGCGGGTGCCCCATCCGTGACAGCCCCACCGTCACGGGTGGGGTCCGAAGCCGCAGCCACAACTGCAGCCTCCGGAGAAAAACTCCGCTCCTCGCCGCTGGTCCGCAAGATCGCCAAGGACAACAACGTCGACCTCGCCCAGATCTCCGGCACCGGAGCCGCCGGCCGCATCACCAAGACGGACATCCTCGCCCACCTCGAGAATCCCACCGCCAGGCCTGCTCCCGCAGCAGCCGCAACTCCGGCCGCGCCCAAACCAGCCGCCGCCGCCCCGCTCCCCGGCGAACTCGTCCCCATGACCAAGATGCGCAGCATCATCGCGCGCCGCATGGTCGAGTCCAAGCAGACCAGCCCGCACGTCCACACCGTCTTCAAGGTGGACATGACCCGCATCGTCCGCCTGCGCGACAAGGAGAAGTCGAAGTACGAGCAGCGCAACGGCGTCAAGCTCACCTACATGCCGTTCATCACCCGCGCCGCCATCATCGCGCTGCGCAAGCATCCCATCGTCAACGGCTCCATCGAAGGCGACGCCATCCGCTACAACAAGAACATCAACATCGGCATCGCGGTCGCGCTGGACTGGGGCCTCATCGTCCCCGTCATCAAGCAGGCGGAGGAGAAGAATTTCCTCGGCGTCGCCCGCGCCATCGTCGACGTCGCCGAGCGCGCCCGCGGCAAAAAGCTCGCCCCCGACGAGATCTCCGGCGGCACCTTCACGCTCACCAACGCCGGCATCTTCGGCGAGCAGTTCGGCACGCCCATCATCAACCAGCCGCAGGCCGCCATCATGGGCATCGGCGGCCTCAACAAGGAGCCCCTGGTCCTCACCGACAAGGACGGCAACGACTCCATCGCCATCCGCTCCATCCAGCGCTTCACGCTGGGCTTCGACCACCGCATCGTCGACGGCGCCGACGCCGGCAAATTCATGTCCGACTTCAAGTCCTACCTGGAAAACTGGAACGAAGACATCGGGTAGTCCTCCGCTGACTGGATGACTGCAACCCGCCAACCCGACTCCGGCCCAGCGGCTGTCGCGTTGTTCTAATCTAGAACATTTTGACTCAATTCAGCGATTACCTTCGGGACTGTGAGCAAAGGTTCGCGTAAGAAGAACATCGTCGGTCGACGTGTCGCTGAAGCGCGCGGTTCATCGCAACCCCCTCTCACGCAAGATGCTCTGTCTGGAAAACTGGCCCGGCTGGGGGTTCAGCTTGATCGCGCTGCGATCGCAAAAATCGAAGGCGGCGGTAGATATGTCCTTGATTATGAATTGAAGGCGCTTGCGCGCGCTTTGGACGTTACGGTGGACTGGCTCCTAGGCGGCAAGCCATGAGCGACGGCACGGGTCAACTCCGATCAGCGACAAGACGCGCCAAGTCCGATGTAGCAAACAAACTTATAAGCATGTTTCTCCATGAGCTGAGCCGGAAAGTCTGCCGTGAATGGGGAATGCGAATAGAGGGAACGGACTATGGCGAGCTTGTTCGCGCCCGTTTCGGCAATTGCTGTCCCTATTGCCTTCGTAGTTTAGAGGACACAATTCCAGTGATAGAGCACCTGGACGGAATGAACCGCTATCGGACAGGCTTGCACATTCCGGGCAACGTCCTCGTTTCGTGCAAGAAGTGCAACGGGGAGAAGAGGCGCGATGACGGCCTAAAAACCCTCCTTCTTGCAGATTCCGGCTGGGCCTCTTTCTTATCGCACGACGGAGGTCATTGCACTTCCTCGTGTAAGACGTGTCGCTACTGGGCAACTGTCTGGCCAGATGAGCAGGAAAGGTCGATGCGACTTTCGGAGAATATGGAGAGAATTCGCTCCTTCCGCAGGGAGTTTCCAAAGCTCGATGAGGTGATCGCTTCGTTAGCTTTAAAACTTCCCGAGGCGCTGACAAAGCTCTACGTTGACTGCCAACTGTTTGCAGAATCCGAGATCAACTCGCTCCTTGAGAGGTTCTGAAACGCACCATCTGCCAATTCAGCGAGCATCGGGCGGGGATTGATACGCAATCATGTCACCGCGGTAAATCCGCGGTACGCGGTAGATACGTTCAAAATACGGTCTCAAGATTTCGCCAGTGTCGAGGTCGTGTATCTCCGTAATTTCGGCCTCACAGTTACCCGATTCGAGCAGTTTCGCTATCTCTCTCAAGCTGTCGGCTTGGTGCGCCTTTAACGGCATACCGAATTCATCCGACTCAATTACAAGATATCGAGTTGGCGGCTCATCAAGCGCGAACCCAGGAATTGGTGACCGATCCTCTTCCGTAAGCAGTGCCTCCGCCCGTTCCAAACGATCGGGAGAGTTAGGCATTTGGAAGATCTCAGCTTGCGTGGAAGACTTGCGCGGCTCTACTGGTCCGACACCCTTACGCCTGATGTCTAGAAGGACAGTTATCTTTCTCATATGCTTCTCCTGTTCGCTTTTTGTCTTTGGACAAGACTGCGACTCAGAACGACGCCCTCCATGTCTCAGGAGAGAGCCTCAAGTTGTTCTCAAGCGGTGGTGCAAGAGTAAAAATGCGCGGACCGGTGGCAAACAGGTGGACACGATAGATGCGCCACTCGTTGGGGTACTCCTTCGCGACATCGCATTCGTTGCGGGTTAAGTAGAACGGTGTGTGGCGAGATCCGTTCGTTGTTTTGACTTCGATGAATTGAGGCTGACCTCCCAGCTTGAAAGACGAAACATCGTAGCCTGCACCGTCCCCGTCTTCAGCGGAGGTCCATCGTACTTTCCGTGCTAAATCCGAGCGATCTCCATCGTAGAGTCGCTTCCTTTCTATATCAACAACAAACCTTTCCCCTTCCCTGCCAAGAGAGCGGTTGAGGTGGTCCCGTTCCACTGGATCGAACTTCGCAATCAGTCTGCGAAGCCGTTCCGGAATCGGCTTGCTGGGCTCCTTTAGAATCGGTGGCTCTACAAAGGTATCGACCGGCGTGGACAAAGCGGCGTCTGGCTTTGGTGTCGGTTCAAGAGTACTGGCGTGGTTGGTGAGATAGCGGTCTATCGCATCGAAGAGCGCATTTTGATAGTTCAACTTTGGTTTGTATCCGCGAATCCATGGCATCCCCAATTTGTCCAGCACAGCGGATATGTTCTGGTGCTTGAACTCCACAGAACGATGGGAGCGGTCAATCTTTGCCATCAGGGCTGCACTATGTTTCGACTTCACATATGCCTGCCCCGACAAATCGGCAGCGAGCATGGCGAAATAGTCGGCGACGATTAGGTCATTCTCGTCATCCTGCCAGACTGTCCCGCTCTTGGCATCTTCAGCCATGTATCGCTATCGATTCCTCTTGCAATAAATCAATATTCTCTATGTTGATCGATCCTACAGCAGCGACTTCTCCTTCAACGCCACCGCCGCTGCCTCTTCCGGCGTAGCGGCGACCGCGCTTAGGTGGCCCAGCTCCCGCCCTTTGCGCGGGTGAAGCATTTCGTAGAGATCCAGCTGTACCCCAGGCAGTCCAGGCACGCGGCCGTGCGCGCCAGCTCTTTCTTCCGGGCCAACCAGCGCGCGCCGTGAGAAAATCATCCCATGAGCGATTTCATCCCCAAACCCGGCACTATCAAAATCGGCGGACTGGGCCGCAAAGCTCAAAAGCTTCAGGCCATGCGCGACAAAGCAGCGCAAATGGAAGCCCAGAAGAACGGCGCCAAGCCCCAATCCGGCGCCTCCGCAGCCTCGTTCAAAGCGAAGGACTCCTTCGCCAACACCAAGAAAACCACCTTCCAGCGCAAAGCCGTCTAGCCAGGCGCCTCCGCAGCGGACACCGCCGCAGGATGCAGAGCTGAACACGGGGTGTTGACGCCGCAGCCTCTGGCGGAACTCCGCGTCGCCATGATCCGCGAACTGAGAAGCTCGGCGGTTCGGTCCCGCTCGAACCCCCTCCTGCACCATCGCGGTCATGCTCAAATGATCGCGTGCACGGAGCCGCTTCAGCCGTCCCCGATCGCCCGCAAGGCACCGCAGCCTTCTAAAATTCGGTAACCGCCCGAAATCGCTGATAACAGGCCGGATTCGCGCCTTAAGTGGTACTTACAATCCCGCCCCCCGCAGGTACGTTGGTACTGTCCCATTAGAACGTGAGGGTTGGGCCCACACCATGAAATCCCTTGAAGACAGGTTCCGCAACACGAAACGCACGCACAATTTCCTGGAAAACATCACCCTCGTCAAGCCGCCGGCCGCGCCCGTCCCGCAGACCGTTCCCCTTCGCAACCGCCAGCCGGAACCTGTTCGACCGCCGATCGAAGTCCTCGAGGGTCTTCGCCAGGACTGGCTGACTCAGGAATCTACCCCAACGCCAAATACCGAAGCAACCGCCCGACCACGCCGCAAGCCGCGCCCGAAGCGGTCCACCCCGTTCGCCGATTACACGCCGTTCCTCGAAGCACTGAAATCGTCCATCCGCAGGAGACTGTCTTCGCCGGCGGAAGGCCGCAATGTCCGCGACAGGCAAGGAAGGTCCACTCTGGCGGTGGCTGGCGCCATGGTCGCCGGCATCGCCATCCTGATTCTGATCGGCGCGCTGCTCTATGCCGCGTCGGTTAACTCTCTCATCGACCTTACCCAGCCCTCCGCCACCGCCAGACCGGTCGACGCCAACATTTCCATCGCCGGGCAGACGACCCAGGCCGGTGCGCTCGGCGCCGCTACCGATCCTGCCGCCGCTACCCCCTCCAGCTTTACCACCGCTGTAACCATCGTCAGCGATAGCGACTCCGCGTCGCCCGCCAGCCAGTTCCGGCTCCCCCGGCTCAACCTCGACCAGGCCAACGCCCCCAGCGCGACGGCCACGGACTCAACCTCCCATCCCGAACAGGCCGCCGATGGATTCATCCAGGCGCTGGGCTCGACTTCCGCTCCCTCTCTGCCCCCGGGCACGCCGAATCCGCCGCCCGCCTCTCCCGCAACCGGCCACCCCGTGCTTCCCCCCGCAACTGGCTATGCTCCCGCGGCCTCTTCTCTCAGCCTGGTTCGCGCCGGCCAGGGTCTGCTGCAAAAAAGCGATCTCCGTGGCGCCTACCAATCGGCCGCGCAGGCAAAGGCTCTCGATCCCAACAGTCTCCCGGCGCTGCAGTTGATGCAAACCGTCCTCGCCCAGGCCGGCGACCCGCACGCTGCACAAGTCTCCGCGCTCGACGCAATCGCACACGGCGGCAAGGCAGTCTTCGAGCTGCAGCACATCCACGCATCGCCTGCCACCCTGCACCCCGCGCGAATCGTCATTACCGCCAGCACGCTCGAGTTCCTTCCCGAAGGTCCCTGCACCCTCGGAAGCTTCACCATTCCTCTGTCGTCCATCACCGCGGTGCAGATGCGTGCGGATGCCTCAGGCCCCGCCAGCCTCCCGGTGTTGAACATCCGGTTCGATGGTTCCGGCAGCAGCAGCGCGCGAGCGGCCAAAGGCGAACTCAGCTTCCGCGACGCCTCCTCGCAACTCCGCAACGCAAACCCCGCCCAGCTCTCGTCGCGACTCTCCTCGGCGCAGCAGACCGCCCTCTTCACCGCGATCCGCAATGTCCTGCTCGCACCCAAAGCGCGTTCCTGACCGGGCTCACTTAACCGCGGTGCGCGGCGGCTGCTCGCGCGCATCCTCACCCGGCCGCCGGCCCACAAAACGCTTCAGAGCCTTCTGAAACGCAGGCGTCTGCACATACTCCTCGGTCGCCAGCAGCCGAACCTCCTCGCGCCGCCGCACCGCGTACCGCCGCGCGCTCAACCCCAGAAATCCCAGCACCAGCACTCCACCCAGAACCAGCGCTTCATCCAGCTCGATGGTCCGCGGCACCACCCCGCTCGCCTTCCTCAGGAAGTCGTACTTGTACGCCAGGCCCAGGCCAACCAGCAGCACGGCCAGCAAAACGAAGAAATCCCTCAGACCGATACGCCACCGAACAACGGGTCCCTGGGAATGGATCAAGAGCTTCACTATGGCTACACCAAAGAACGGTTACTTCTCTGGAGCATGGGCGCAACCCGCCCCCATTGTCAATCTCGCCAACGCCCCCCGCGCCGAAGCTCACGCACACAACCGAGTTTCCGCGGCGGAATCTCACCCTTCCGCCGTCAAACGCGAACGCGCCGCGCAAACCCGGCGCCGCTGACCAGCAACCCTCAGGAGAACTTAGTTCTCCAGGCTCGCTTCAAATACCTCGGTCCGGCACGTGCAACAGTAACCGCGAGCGGTCCCGTCGCTGTGAACCGCGGCCTGCGCAATGTCGATCATCCGCCCGCAATGCGGGCAGTTGGCATGCAGTTCGTGAATCAGGTGAGGGAAGGAAGCGGAGGAGTGGGATGCTGCGGTTTCCGTGTGCAAAGCTGCACCTCCAGAAATACTCTTGCCCCGTTTTATACGCCCGGCCGTTTAGAGACGTCAATATGACCGCTGTGTAAATATTCCGCCGCCAGCAGCTAAAGTCAGCAAACCACTTCTCCCCTCCATCCAAGGCGTCATCTCGACCGGAGCGCGCAGCGAGGAGCGGAGAGACCCCCGCATCTCGCCTTTGCCGTTGCTCGTTCTCCTACACCCTCCGGACGGGTGTGCCCTGGTGGTTTCGGAGGCTTAGTTTCCTCCGGGCTCAGCCCTTGCGCCCCGCCGGAGAGGATGGCTGGCATGAAGAGATCGACCTATATCGGATTGGTCGCTGTATGGACTCTGTGGGGTTTGTTGGCTCTGACTGAGTTGACACTCACTTACTTTGTAGGCGAACCCGCAGTGTTGGGTACGATTAGGTTTGGGTTCACACGCTGGGCCATATTGAAACCGGACTTGCTCTATTTTTCAGGGATGTTCATGGGCCAGATGATCAGACTCGCGATTGCCTCCGGTCTCATCTGGCATGCCAGAATCCCGCAATCTCCCGCACCGCTTGGGCTAGCCAAGGTATTTATTGCCATGGGTTAGCCAAGTCGAATGGCTCGCGGCGGTCCCGCAGCCTCGCTAACTTGCTGACTCGCTAACCCGCTGCTTCTAAACCTCCGCCATCACCAGGCAAACCCGCCCCACCACGTAATCCGCCGGCGTTTCCTCCGCCCCCGGAGCCAGCAGCAGCACCGGAAACGCCGCCGAAAGCGGCCGCAGAATCAGCCGCCCATCGTCGAATTCCACGAACCGCAGCACCAGCCCGCCCCCGGCCCGCACCGCATACAGCGTCTTCTGCTGCGCGCGGTAAGGAGCCAGCGACCGGTAATGGCGGTCCAGCACCACCACCGCCCCCGGCCCGATCAGCGGCTCCATCGCCGCCGCCTGCTGCGCATCCGCCCGCACCGCCACAAACCGCTGCCACTGCTGCTGGCCCGGCGCCGACACCCGCGGCCGCATCTCCTCCAGCCGCGACGCCGCCACCGGCACCGTCTCAATCACCAGCCCCGGCCGCACCACCGGCTCATCCATCGCCGTCGTCGCCGAAACCACCGGAATCGCCAAAATCCCATCCGCCGCCGGACCCGAATCCGCCGCCGCGCTCAGATCCAGCGGCATCAGATCCCCCACTGTCAGCCCCTGGGCCGCCAGCACCCGGTCCAGCCCAGCCAGCGACAACGCCCGCTTCTTGTTCAAAAAATTGGAGATATGGGCCCGCCTGAATCCGCGCACCCACACACCGTTCGGGCTCGGCCGCCTGGAGGTTGCCTTCGAGACGGTCAATCAGTTTCTCTCCGCCAATCGCTATGCCGGCCGGCTCGCGTCGAACTCCGTGGTGCAGTACGCGCTGTGGCTGAACGAGGCGACGCCCGAGCAGCACGACCGCCTGATCCGCTGGTGGCAGGACGAGATCGAGGGCACCGGCCGCGTGCCGCTGCTGAGCTGCGAGCAGAAGCCCGAGGTGCTGCGCTTCGCCGGCGGCACCGACGCGGACCTGCGCATCCAGTGGCAGGAGTTCCTGATGCGCATGATCGCCAACGCGTTCGAACTGCCGCCCATGTTGCTCGGATTGCAGTCCGACGTCAATCGCTCGACCGCGGGCGAGATGGCGGACGAGGCGTTTCAAAGCGCCGTCGTGCCTGTCGCCCGGCTCGTGGCCGAACATATCACGCGCGATCTGTTCGCGAAGAAGCTGGGCTGGCGCGAGTTCGACTTCAGCTTCAACGCCCTCGAATCGCGCGACGAAATGCAGGAGCTGCAGATCCAGACCGAGCTGCTGAAGGCCGGCGTGCTGAGCGTCGACGAGGTGCGCGAGATGCGCGGCCTGCCCCCCATCGCAGCCCAGCCGGGAACGGCGGTGGCGTCGTGAGGCTCACCCTCGACAACCTCGACGGCAAGGGCGCGGTGGACTATTCCGCCGCGCTCTCGGCCGATTCTCCGCTCGCGATCGAGCGCGTGCTGAATGCGCCCTCGCGCTGCAGCGGCGCACTCGAGCTCGGCGGCGCCGCGAATCCAGGCGCCTGGCCCGCGCTGCCTGTGCCGGCGCGGCGAGCGCGCGCCGTCGTCACGAACAGCCAGGGCGCTCCGCTCTTCACCGGATATCTTGCAACCGAACCGGTTGCAGAATATGTCGGCGCGGGTCTAGCGGGCCCAGTGTACCGGGTCGCGTTCACCGCCATCAGCGACGAGTGGCTGCTGGACAAGCAGACACCCACGCTCAGCGGCGATGGGTTCGCGGTTGCGGGCGGCACGCTGCTCGCGACGTTGGCGACGCGCACCGCGGCAGGTCTGCTTAGCACCTCCGGCGTGGCGAACGGCAAGCCCGTCGGCGTGTTCACGCCTGACCCCGCGCAGCCCTGGTCCGGCAATGCGGGCGCGATCGCAGGCTCGACCTACGCCGCGTATCGAGCGCTCAACGGGGCGCTCGCCATGCAGACCGTCGGCTCGGTCACGCACGCGCTCGACTTCGATTCGGGCGATGGCGATGGGGCGCTGCAGGTTGCGGCGCTCGCGACCGCGATGGTGAAGGAACTGGCCAATGACGTCACGCTCACCGGCGCAATCGAGCCCAGCGCATTTGTAACCGAACTGTTCTCGGGCGACGGAACCACCAGCGTCTTCCAGCTCTCGAACGCTCCCTTCCGCGTCAGCAAGCCCACACTGCTCGCCGACAGCTTCAACCAACCCGCGCTCAACCTGCAAACCTGGAACCTCACCGACCCCGGCTCGCACCTGTCCCTTGGCGGCGGCGGGTTGACCCTGTCCGGCGGAACCGGCCTCGATGGCCAGACGACGCTCGCCGCCATCGACCAGGTGGAGATGGGCGGCACGCTGGTGGTCGAAGCGGCCAACGTCCAACTCACTGAGCCCTCCGACGGTGTGTTGTGCGGGCTCTACGATGGGCCCGTGTCGCGCGCGAACTGCTTCGCCGGATACAACGTGCGGACGAGCGGCGGCGCGGCCATCCTTACGCCGTTCGTCAACGGGGCGGAGGTCGGAACCAGCACGACGCTGCTGAACGGTCACGCCTATACGCTCCGCATCCGGTTACATTCTCCGGAGATGCAGCGCGTGCTGCAGACCTACTACGCGCGGGTGGATGGCGTCATCGAGGCCTTCGGCGGCGGGCTGGTCGCGTCGCCCATGTCCCTGGTGTTCGACCTCGTCGATCTCGGCAACACGTCCAACACACCGGCCACCGTGCTCTATGACGGCCAGGTCGCCGGCTCGCCTGCCGCCTGCACCTTCGCTGTTGTGGACATCGTGGCGCTGGGCGGCTCCATCGGTTCCTGTTCTGTCACGCAGGCAGGTTCCGCGTGGATTGTCAGCACGCTGCCGGGAGGTGCGACCCAGACTCGACTGATCGGAATCGCCGGCACCGGCGTCGACTGCCAGATGAACGCAACCGGTAAAGTTACGTTCTCCGCGGGGAGGATTCCCGTCGCCGGGGAACTTGTAACCATTCTGTATCGCACGCGCGATCGGGCCGTCGCACGACTGGAAGATGCGGCCAGTGTCGCCGCCGAAGCTGCCGGTGGAATGCCGGGGACGGCGCGCTGGCTGGGCAAGGTGGTTCGTCCGCTCGCGCGCTCGAGCGTGGATTGCGAGGTGGCCGCGCAGGCCGTGTTGGCGCTCGCGTCCAGCCGGGCGGCGGCCCTCGCGGGCAGCACCGTCGCCGTCAATCCTGCGGACATCTGGCCCGGCGATGTCCTCGCCATCACGGCCAATGGCGCGACCATCAGCGTGGTCGTCCGCAAGGTGGCGATCGCCGACGGCCACGCTGTTCCGGAACTGCTCACCTACCGCATCGCGTTCGCGAATGACTGGGCGGAGTCGCTGGGGCTGACGCTGTCGGAGGCCATCGCGACGGACGCGTACCTGCCACCCGCGGCTGCGAGCGCTCCGGGCGCCGTGCTCGCCAACCTGCAGCAACTCACGGTCACCAGCGCGACCGGCAGCGCGTTACAGATCGACGCGGGCATCGATCCTCCCGCGGGCGGAGGCTTCGAAGTGCGGCGGCGCGACTGGGACTTCGGAACGGGTGCGGGCCAGGACCTGGTGCTGCGCTCGCCCGTCCGCAGCTTCTCGATTCCGCGTTGCGCGCAGGCGGAGAAGTACTACGTGCGGATGTTCGATGCGTCCTCGCCGCCGCTCTATTCGCGGCTTTCCAGCGCCGTGTTCACCAATCTTCCCGTCGCCTGACGACGTGTAACCAAAGGAGGAGCAAATGACGGAGTTTGAAGGACAGGTGCTGGCCGATCTGTCCGTATTGAAGAGCCAGATGAAGGAGATTCTCGGCAACGGCCAGCCCGGCCGCCTGGCACAACTCGAGAGCCGCATCTTCGACCACGAGAGAACGATGCAGCGAATGAAGGGGATTGCCGCCGCCTTCGGTGGCTTCCTCACCATCGCCCATGTCGCCATCGATCTTTTTGTTGGGAGGCGTTGACTGCGGTGCGAGCTGGAATGGCGGCCTCAGGGGCTAAAGCCCTACTGACTATGTAGAGATTGCGGCACGGGTGAACCCGTGCCCTTAAGCAAAACGGGGTATCAAAACTGGAGGATACACATGGATTTCCTGAAACTATTTTTACGCGGCATCTCTCTTCTTCCCTCGCTGGTGCAGGGCGTTGAGTCGCTCTACGGCGCGAAATCCGGCGTGCAGAAGAAGGACGCTGCCCTCGCCATCGTCAGCTCCAGCATTAATATGGCGGACGCGGTCAGCTCGAAGCAGATCGCCGACGCGCCCAAGTTCACCGCCGGCCTCAACCTCATCGTCGACGGCGTGGTCGAATGCCTGAACGCCAGCCTGTGGGCGAAGAGCAGCGAGTCAGCAGGTTAGCAGGCCAGCGAGTCAGCCGAGCGGCCTTATGCTGACTCGCTGTTCCTTCGCTGACTCGCTGGCTTCCGTATAATCGTCCCCATGCCTGCCAAACCGCAGAAGCCCCTGGTCGGGGTCATTATGGGGAGCAAGAATGACTACGCGGTAATGCGCGCCGCGGTGGAGATGCTGCGCGAGTTCGGCGTGGCGCACGAGGCGAAGGTGGTCTCCGCGCACCGCACGCCGGACCGGATGTTCGCCTACGCCGAGGCGGCGGCCGGACGCGGCCTGCGCGTGATCATCGCAGGCGCGGGCGGCGCGGCGCATCTGCCCGGGATGGTGGCGGCCAAAACGGTGCTGCCGGTGCTCGGCGTGCCCATTGCGGCCACCGCGCTGCAGGGCTTCGATTCGCTGCTCTCGATTGTGCAGATGCCGAAGGGCGTGCCGGTGGGGACGCTGGCGATCGGCGCGGCCGGCGCGGCCAATGCAGGCTTGCTCGCGGTGCAGATCCTCGCGACCACTGATCGCAAGCTGCAGGCGAAGCTGGTGAAGTGGCGCGCGGCACGGCGCGACGAGGTGCTGGCGCAATCGCTTGAAGACGAGGTCCCCGCGTGAGCGACGCAGCGGCGCCAACGCTGCTGCCGGGCGCGACGATTGGCATCTTCGGCGGCGGCCAGCTTGGGCGCCTCACCGCGATGGCCGCGCGCGGCATGGGCTATCGCATCCACGTGCTCGATCCGGATCCCGGCTGCCCGGCGCGCTTCGTCGTCGACCAGTGCGTGGAGGCGGACTGGACCGATGCGCGCGAGGCTGCGCGGCTGGCGCGCGGGTGCGACGTGGTGACGCTGGAGATCGAGCAGATCTCGCTGGCCAGCATGAACGCCGCGGCGAGCTACGTGCCGGTGCGCCCCAGCGAGAGCGTGCTGGAGGTGATCCAGGACCGCATCGTGCAGAAGGACTGGCTGCTGCGCAACGGATTTCCGGGGGGCAAGTATCGCGGCGTGCGCTCACTGGAGGAGCTGCGCGCGGCGGTGGCGGAGCTGGGCGGAAAATGTTTCTGCAAGAGCGCGACGGGCGGGTACGACGGGCGCGGCCAGGGCAAGGTCGGATTTTCCGCCGACCCCGCGTACAACGGCTCGGAGGCCGAGATTCGCGGCGCGTGGGAGGCGCTGGGCGGCGCGGCCGGCGTGGTGGAGCAGGCCATCGATCTCGACCGCGAGATTTCGATCCTGGTGGCGCGCTCGCCCAACGGCGAGGTGAAGGTGTATCCCGCCGCCTGGAATCACCACGAAGATCAGATCCTGGCGTGGAGCGTGATTCCCGCGCCGCTGCCGGACGCGCTGGCCGCCGAGGCTACGCAACTCGCCGAGGCGATCGCGAACACGTTCCTGCTGGAAGGGATTCTGGCGGTGGAATTATTTGTAACCAAAGATGGTCGCATTCTGGTCAACGAGCTGGCCCCGCGTCCGCACAACAGCTACCACGCCAGCGAGCGCGCCTGCGTCACCAGCCAGTTCGAGCAGTTGGTGCGCGCCGTGTGCAACCTGCCGCTGGGCGAGGTGGACGTGGTCGAGCCGTGCGCGATCGCGAACCTGCTGGGCGACCACTGGCTGACTCCGGCAGGCCCGGGAGAAAAGGCCGTTCCGCGCGTGCCGCACTTCGACCGCGCCCTCGCGGTGCCCGGCGTCCGTCTGCATCTCTACGAAAAACTCCGTCCCCGCAAAGGCCGCAAGATGGGCCACCTATCCGCCATCGCCGCAACGCCCGACGAGGCGGTAGCACTGGTGCTGAGAGCGAAGTCGCTGTTGTAGGCTGCCTCAGCAGGCAGTGCCCGCGATTTCAGAGGGTCCTACTTCGCGTCGAACTTGAGCTCGATGGTGGTCGCCTTCGCTACCGGCTGGCCGTTCTCGAACACCAACGCGCGGAGCGCAAGCGGACTCACAGCAGCGGGACGGCGTCCTGCCGCGCGCCACTGGAGAACCCGCTAGAGCGGCTTTGGGTGTCTCATCTCCGCGCCGCGCAGGAGCACGTATGCGATGAGCGCGAAGACAAAGAAGATGAGCAGCATCCAGGTGATGGATTGCGCGGTGCCAATCGCGGTGCGGTAGATCTCCAGGACCCACCGATCGGAGTTCAGGACGGGTAGAGCCTGGTCCTTGACCGGGGTGATGTACTTTTCGTAGTCCCATGGGCGAACGCCGCCGCTGACGCCGACGACCACAATTGCGCCCAGGACGTAACGCACCCACGACAGGCCAAGCGGGTCGCCAATGATGCGGGCCATGATGTTGGTGACGGGCTTGCGAAAGAACCAGGCGATCAGGCAGGCGATAACGAACGACAATAAAAAGGTAATAACGAGCAGCTTGACGATCATTTGAGGGTCCTCCGTTTCCAGGACCGGAGACGCAGCATTCGGGAAGACACTTCCTTCCCGAGGGGAAGCATCCGAATTGTACCCCTCTGGCGTTGTTTCGCAAGCCGGATCTTCGCGCTTCCGTTTTCGGCGGCCGTTGGCAGGCGACTGCAACCCGTGACAGGCGTCCTACCCGTCTCCGGCCCACCGGTTGATAAACTAACCGCATGAGTTTGGGTTGGTACGGCAGGTGGATGACGCGCTGGGAGACGGACCTGACCACGCGCGACACCAATCGGATTGTGCGGCCGCTGGAGTGGGGATTCGACTGGCTGGCGGATTGCAGCGATGCGCATGTCCCGGGGGCTAAAGCCCCGGTTGACGGCGCAGGCTTTGTGCCGGGACTTAAGTCCCGGCCTATCTCAGAAGCGGATTCCGCGGCGGCAGAATCCAGTTCCGCGGCGGCAGAATCCAGTTCCGCAGCGGCAGAATCCAGTTCCGCAGCGGCATCGGTCGGAGTGGCGCTGGCGGTAGAAGGCCCGAACGGCGGCTATGCAAGCGAGGCAGGCGCGGGCCTCGGCGATCTCGACCGCATGATTGCGCTGAACCAGGAGATCGCGCGGCGGTCGGATGACTTTTTCGGCTACGTGACGCCGACGGATTTTCGCCTGGAAGAGCGGCATCCCGAGCTGTTCCCCACCAACGTGCGGCCGGAGACGCTGGCCGAGGAGGCGGAGATGAAGCGCCAGGCCGCGGAGGGCGAGCTGGAGCCGGCCGAGTTTCTACGCTTCACCTCGCCGGTGCGCACGCCCTATCCGGAAAACGACCTCGCGAATGCCCGCTGGTATCCGGCGCCCGCCGCGAAGCAGCAGGGCAAGCCGAAGCAGGCGCTGATCGTGATGCCGCAGTGGAACGCCGACGCCATCAGCCACAACGTCTTCTGCAAGATGGCGAACCGGTTCGGCATCTCGGCGCTGCGGCTGTCCAAGCCGTACCACGACATTCGCCGGCCCGCGGAGCTGGAGCGCTCCGACTACGCGATGAGCGCGAACATTGGGCGCACCATCAGCTCGTGCCGGCAGGCGGTGGCGGATATTCGCAGCTGCATGGACTGGCTGGAAACCCAGGGCTACACGCAGTTCGGCGTGCTGGGCACGAGCCTGGGATCGTGCTACGCGTTCATCACGGCGGCGCACGATCCGCGGCTGAGGATCTGCGCGTTCAACCACGCGTCCACGTGGTTCGGCGACGTGGTGTGGGAGGGCCAGAGCACGCGGCACGTGCGCGCGGGCTTCGAGCAGGCAGGCCTCACGCAGGATCAGGTGCGCGCGATGTTTTCGGCGATCAGCCCGATGACGTACATGGAGCGGTTCGCGACCACGCCGAAACGCACGCTGGTGGTGCATGCCACGTACGACCTGACGTTCCCGCTGCACCTGTCGCTGGATGTGCTGAAAAATTTCGATCGCTGCGGTGTGGACTACGTTTCGAAGGTGCTGCCGTGCGGCCACTACACCTCGGGCGAGACGCCGTACAAGTACATGGACGGCTGGTACCTGGGCTCGTTCCTCTACCAGGCGTTCAAGGACCTCGCCGCGCGCGGTTAGAGCACCACCTCAAGCCCTTTACGGCGAATGACGTTGAGTAGAGTGAGTGCCGCGCCTTTGGGTTGCTTGGCTCCGCGTTCCAACTGCGAGATGTAGCCCGGCGTGAGATTCAAATAGCGAGCAAAAGCCGCCTGACTCAGGTTGGCGCGTTCCCTCAGCGAGCGGATTTCTTCGGCGCTGATCGGTTTCGCGACGTCGGGAGCCTGTGGCCCCAGGTGGCGAATGGTGATCTTGCGGAAGTCGGCGTCACTCATAATGCCGACGCGATTCATCCCCTCGGCGGTTTCGAGGAGGGCCTCCTCCAGCCGGCTAAGTTTCTTCGTGGTCATTTGGTACCTCCTCGATCTCGTTCTCTTCGATTGCCCTCGCGAGCCCATCCGCGTCAGTTGCGAGGAAATCTGCTGCGACCTTGCGTGCTGTCGACAGCTCGTTCTGGCTGAGGTTCTCCCGGTCGCTCTTGGCAAAGCCGTAAAAGAACACCGCTCGGTCCCTCTCCCGGTAGGCAATCATCATGCGATAGCCGCCGGATCGTCCCTGGCCTTGCCGTGCGACGCGCTGTTTGATGAGTCCGCCGCCCAGATCGGCGTCGATCAGGCCTCGTTCCGCTCGTGCTATGGCCTCAAGCAAGCTCTCATCAGTGATTCGCTCTTGCCGGGCAAACCGTGCGAGCCATCTCGTCTTGAAAATCCGCATCGCACGCCCTAACACTAAGAACTATAGCACAATGAACGATAGTTTGGCACTAACGCGAGATAGCCATTTGGGAGCACCGGGCTTTAATCGACTGTGGAATTTAAACGCGTCGAGGCGCTATCGTGCGCGACCTGCTCGCCGCGCGCGGTTAGACCGCGATGTCGTGGCGGGAGAGGTTCGAATCCCGCGGCTTTTCGGTGTGGCCTACCGAGACGAGGGCGATCACGCAGGGCGTAATGACCAGGATCACGTAGACGGCTCCAACCAGAAAACTATGCATCATCGTGCCTCGATTATGCCGGAGCCCTGTTACGCCCCGAACAAAGTCAAGCATCCCCTAGCCGAAGTAGTTAACCCCATCCCACTTCAGGGTCAGCGTCTGCGACAAAGGCACTACATACGCTGCAATCCGGTTGAGGCCGCCTAAGCGCTCATCGCCGCATCTCTGGCTGCGTCTGCGCGATGCACGCGGACTTTGACCTCCACGCGCGCGCCGAGCCGGTTGAGGGTCGACATCAGGCGGTCCACGGTAAAGCGCCCGAGATCGGCGTTGCGGATGCGCGAAAAATCCGCGGCCGCGATGCCGGTTCGGGCGTGGGCCGCACGCACGGTCAGCTTGTCCCGATCGAGCGTCTTGATGATCTCCGCGGCCAGGATCGCTTTGAACTGCTCCACGTCGGCGTTCTTGTGGCCGAGGTCGCGGAAGACGTTGCCGCTTCCGCGCACCAGTTCCAGCTTTTCGCTCTTCATGGCAGCATCTCCTTCAATCTGCCTTGCGCACCGCTAGAAACCCTGAGAGCATGGCTGGCATGGCGGAACGATTTTATGTGGCGATTCGAGGATACTACCGAGTTGCGATCATCTGCTTTTATGTATCCCTCGCAGCAATTTTCGCCTTATATATTGCCGGTGAAATTGTGGGAGACGAACGCGTTAACTCTTTGCCCTTTATCGTCAGACTTCCCTTTGGACTGGTCGGAGCTTTCGCTGCAATCGGCATCCTTTCGCTGTGGCTGGGGATGATCTGGGATTGCGCTATCACAAGCAAACTACCTGTGTGGTCCAGAGTTAAATGGCTTTTGCTGTTAGTGCTTATTAACTGGCTGGGTGCCCTGATTTACTACTATCGAGTATTCAAAGATCGACCGTGGCCAGAGTCTGTATCAAGTGCTCCATCGGCGCCCGCCACCGATGGTTAGCCAAGCGTTGGGTTTTGGGCCACGGGGAGAAGGCCCGGCACCGCGCGATGGCATAAAATAAGGTAATGCCCATTGATTTGACTGCTTCGCTCGCCTCGTCCGACCCCGACATTGCCGCCCAGATCCGCAACGAGATCATCCGCCAGCACGAGGGGCTGGAGATGATTGCCTCGGAGAATTTCGTCAGCCGCGCGGTGCTCGAAGCCGCCGGAACCGTCTTCACCAACAAGTACGCCGAGGGCTATCCCGGCAAGCGCTACTACGGCGGATGCGAGTTCGCCGACGTCGTCGAGAATCTCGCCCGCGATCGCGCCAAGCAGCTCTTCGGCGCCGAGCACGTGAACGTGCAGCCGCATTCGGGCTCGCAGGCCAACGCGGCGGCGTACATGACGCTGCTGACGCCGGGCGACACGATTCTCGGCCTCGACCTCGCGCATGGCGGGCACCTGACGCATGGACACAAGCTGAATTTTTCCGGCAAGCTCTACCGCGTCGTCGGCTACCAGGTTCGGCGCGACACCGAGACCGTCGACTACGACGAGCTGCAGGCCACCGCCGAGCGCGAGAGGCCGAAGATGATCATCGGCGGCGGCAGCGCCTATCCGCGGCAGTTCGATTTTGCGCGGATGCGGGCGATCGCCGACAAGGTGGGCGCGTACTTCGTCGTCGACATGGCGCACTTTGCCGGGCTGGTGGCGGGCGGCGTGCATCCTTCGCCGATTCCGTATGCGCACATCGTCACCACCACCACGCACAAGACGCTGCGCGGACCGCGCGCGGGCATGATTCTCTGCCGCCAGGAGTTCGCCACAGGAGTCGACCGCAGCGTGTTCCCCGGCCAACAGGGCGGCCCGCTGGTGCACATCATCGCGGCCAAGGCGGTGGCGTTCAAAGAGGCGCTGCAGCCGGAGTTTGCCGCGTACGCCGCGCAGATCGTCGCCAACGCGAAGGTGCTGGCCGAGGCGCTCGCCGCCGAGGGATATCGCATCATCTCCGGCGGAACGGATACGCACCTGATCCTGATCGACGTGTTCCAGAAGGGCATTCTGGGCAGCGAGGCGGAGCATGCGCTGGGCGAGGCGGGCATCACGGTGAACAAGAACGCGATTCCGTACGACACCAATCCGCCGATGAAGCCGAGCGGCATCCGCATCGGCACCCCGGCGCTGACTACGCGCGGCATGAAGGAAGCCGAGATGCGCGTGATCGCGAAGTGGATCGTTGCGGCGCTCGAGCACCGGGCGGATGCGGCGCAGCTCGCGAAGATCCGCGCCGAGGTGCTGGAGATGGCCGACCGCTTCCCGCTGTATGCGTGGCTGCGTCCTTAGGCAGTGTCGGACGAATCGATTGTGCTTTTGTTCTTGCCTCTGAGATAGGCCCGGACTTTAGTCCGGGCATTCCGCAGCCCCCACAAATCCGGGCTTTAGCCCCCGGGATAGGGTCGTCCTGTCGGCGCCGAAAACCGCAAAATGGCCTCTCAACGATTCGTCCGACTCTATCTACTCTCCAACCAGATTCCAGGCTTGCAGGATTCGTGCACGCGATGGCCTTTGCGTGAGACACTCTCCACGACCGAAACTCCGGCGGCGCAGACAACGTCTGTGCGTACAGCCGCGGGCTCCGGCGAGGTCGAGAGGACTCCTTCGATGGCTGTAGCAATGATGTCCTTGCTGATTGCGATTCCTCTGCTGGGTCTGACCACCGGGTTGCGATCGATGACGCCGATGGCCTTGATCTGCTGGTACGCGGTTCTGGGATACCTGCCGGTGGATGGGACCTGGGCGGCGTGGACGGCGCATTTGTGGGTGGCCGTGGTGCTGACGGTGCTGGCGGTGGGCGAGCTGATCGCCGATAAGCTGCCCAGGACGCCGGACCGGACTGCGACCGGACCGCTGCTGTGGCGGCTGATCCTGGCGGGGATGGCGGGGTCGATTGCGGCGGGGGCGATCAACGAGCCGGGCCTCGAAGGCGTTCTGCTGGCCGAGCTGGGCGCGCTGCTGGGAGCGTTCGGCGGGTTCATGGTGCGGCGCGACCTGGTGGAGAAGATGGACTGCAAGGACTGGCACGTTGCGGTGGCCGAGGACCTGATCACGATCCTGTGCGCGGGGTTCGCACTGCACGTGGTGACGGGCTAGCAGCGGCCCCGGCCACCGATCCACGAGCTATGCGGGTAGATATTAAAGGGTATATACCAACGTGTAACTGCTTGTAGAATCAGTAAAGCATGGGTATATACCGGGGGGGGGTAGGAACATTCCCTGTTTTCCTCGCCCACCCTAAACTGCGTCATCTCGACCGAAGCGCGCAGCGCGCAGTGGAGAGACCCCCCGCATTTTGTCTTTGTATTTGCATTTGCTCTTACCCGTTCTCCCGGCTCCCCCAAACTCGCCGGCCTTTACGGATTCTTAGCGAATTCTCTACTCCCTCTTTATGCGGAAAGGAGTGTTCTTAGAGTGGCGCTGGGAGCGCCGGCGGGAAGTACGGAGGTACGGGCTATGCGGCATACGATGACAATGCAGCCGATCGGGGTGGAAGGGGTAAAGCTGGAGAGGCCGGTTCGGCGGGAGCCGGCGGTTGGGATCGGGCGCAGGATCTGGATGCTGGGCTGGGGGCTCGGGTTTGTGATTGTGATGACGCTGCTGTCGGAGTGGGGTCCGCACGCAGCGTACTCGAAGGTTCCGCCCGCACCCGCGGTGAGCGAGCAGGCAGTGCATGCGGTGAAGTAAAGCGATCGAATCGATGCGCTCGCGAGCAGTCACTCCAGGGTCGACTTCGCTCAGGGCACTTCGAGCACCGCGTGGCGGAGGCGGGCCTTCGAGTGAACCTGTCATCCGCGCGTACGGCGTGCGGGCGGCGCGCCGAGCACCATGGCTGGCCTCTACGAAGCGATCACTCGATAATCCTCACGGTTTTCGCTGAACCTGTTCTGAATATGAATATTCGTGAAACCGGCACTTCTCAAGCGTTCTATCAACTCTTCGACGCGAAATGGAT
>OBLU010000707.1_pt1 | contig 31134 bp, 26 predicted proteins | sample 1518681 | NCBI WGS metagenome assembly OBLU01 (sample SAMEA3539304, study PRJEB22396) | soil metagenome | biome: tundra; feature: field; material: soil | place: USA | collected 2010-05 | depth 0.15 m
GCCCGGGTGAACCCAGGGCCCATCCGCGGACCGAGATCTCGATGCCGGGCACCGGCCGAGCGGGCGCGGCGGGCGGAGGGGTCCCGGGGCCGGAGCCTGGAGCAGGCGCGGGCGCAGGGCTGGAAGCGCGTGCCGGTGCCGCGACTGACTGGGCGGCAGGTCAGCCTGGCGGCCCCCGCGAAGGTGGCGCGTCCTGGGAACCTGGCGGGCCGCCGACTGAAGCGCGGCGTGTCCCGCGGGCCGCTAAACCGGGCCTCACTGAGCCGCCCGGCGCATACCCGCCTTCTGGGCTGGCCGGGTACCCGTCGTCGGGCCGAGCGGCGTACCCGCCATCCCAAGGCCAGGGCGGCTATGCGCCATCGGGCCGCCAGGGCGGCGGCTACCCGCCAGGTGGCCAGGGTGGTTATCCGCAGCAGGGATACGGCAGCCAGCAGCGCCGGCCGTGGTGGCGGTCGCCGGCGGCGGTGATCATCGCTTGCGTGATCGTGATCGGTGCCGCCGGAGGTGCGTACGCCCTCCGCGGCGGGCACGGAAGCGGCGGTACTGACGGCAAGACCGGCACGGTAGTTTCCATGCCGGGCTGTACGGCCGCGGTCGCGTCCGCGGCCTCCCTGTCCAAGGTGCGCACGGCAATGACGAAAACCGGCGGTGGCCCGTTCGCAGTCAACGTCACTGCGGACGGCAAGTACTCCTTCGTCACGCTGGGCGACTCGATCGCGCTGCTCAGCAACGGTGTCACCCTTGCGCCGACGCTGATCAGGACCTTCTCCGCGCCGGGTGCCAAACACGGCGCGGCGCTGACCAGCGACGGCCGTTATCTGGTTGCCGCGGCCAATAGCGGTGCGATCGTGATCAGCGTGCCGGCCGCCGAGCAAGGCAGCAGCAACCCGATCGTCGGTACCCTCACCAGCACGTATGGCAGCGGAGCGGTGGAGGTGGCGATCTCGCCCGGCGGCAAGTTCGCCTTCGTCACCCTGCAGAACAGCGCCGACATGGTGGTATTCAATCTGGCCAGCGCGCTGAGCAGCGGCTTCGGTCCGTCTGACGTCGTGGGGGAGATCAACCTCGGTCAGCAGCCAGTCGGGATGGTCATCTCGCCGGACGGCAAGTGGCTTTACGTGACCAGCATGTCGCGTACCAAGACCGTCAGCCCATCCGAGGGTACGATCACCGTTCTCGACCTGCACCGCGCCGAGGTCAAGCCCTCGTCGTCGATCGTGTCGACGGCGACGGCGGGCTGCAGCCCGGTCCGCCTGATCACCTCCGCGGCCGGCAGCGACGTCTGGGCGACCAGCAGGGAGAGCGACACGTTGCTCGGCTTCTCCGCCGTCAGGCTGCGCACCGACCCGGCGCACGCGCTCATTGCCCGCGTCAACGTGGGAGCGGCTCCGATCGGGATGATCATGGTGAACAACAGCAGCCGGATCCTGATCGCCAACTCCAACGTGCACAACCAGCCGGGCGCGACCGCCAGCCTCGCCGTGATCAGCGTGCCGGCGGCGCTCGCCCACGGCCAAGCCCTGCTGGGCGTCATCAAAACCGGGCTGGTGCCGCGCGAGTTCGGGCTCGAGCGTGGCGGCAGGACCGTGCTGCTGGCCGACAACGGCTCCGGGCAGGTGCAGGCGATCGACGTTGGCAGCCTGCCGTGACGGGACCTCAGCGGGAAGCAGCCGCCGCGCGGGCCCAATGCCATAACATCGGATCATGAACCGGGCCAGGGCGGCTGAAAGCGCCGCGCAGCTGCCGCTGCGGATAGCTGCGTGAGCGGGGGACCGGGCCCGCGCCCGCGCCCGCGCAGGCGGCTGCGCACCAGCCTGATCACCCTGATCGTGCTGGTCGTCGTCCTGGTAGTCGCGGATTTCGCCGCGAAGGCATTCGCCGAGAGCCAGGTAGCGAACCAGATCCAGAAGCAGGCCGGCACCTCGAAGAAGCCGAGCGTCTCGATCCAGGGCTTCCCGTTCCTGACGCAGGTGATCACCCGTGACGTCCACGCGATGAACATTTCCTGGACTGATCTGAACGAGGGACCGGTAACCTTCAAAACCATCAATGCCGTGCTTAACGGTGTGCACATCAACTCAAGCTTCAATGGCGCGACGGTCAGCCAGCTGACCGGAACTGCCAATATCAGCTTCGGCGAGCTCTCGAGCGCGCTGGCCTCGCAGGTGGGCCCGCTGGGCTCCCTGGGCGGAGCCGGTCTCACGCTGTCCGCCGCTGGTCCCAACGAGGTGAAAGCCAGCCTGGACCTGGTCATCACGAGTGGCTCGGCGACGTGGCGGATATCCAGGCTCAGCGGTAACCGGCTCAGCGCGCAGCTGGTCGCCAGCAACGGGCTGCCATCAGGGCTGCTCGGCTCCGTGCAGGACATCACGGTGCCGTTGTCCGGCTTGCCGCTGCATCTGCAGATCCAGAACGTGAGCGTTACCCCCAACGGCGTCGTCGGGACGCTGACCGGACAGAACGTGACCTTCGGCGGTTAGTGCCCCGCCGGCACGTGGCCCCGGCCTTGCCGCCAGCGCCCGCCCGGTCATCGAGTTAAGCCGCGCCTTCCGGCGAGCCAGCGGGGACCGCGGGCAGAACGGTCTCGAAATAGGAGCGGGCGGCCGCCGTCGTCCCGACGTCCCGGCCTGCCTCCTCGGACAAGTACCAGCGGTGCTCCAGGATCTCGTGAAAGATCTCCGCGGGAGCCAGCCGGCCGCGCAGCCCGGCCGGGATCGCCTCGACCACCGGGTCGTACACCTCGTCAAGCCAGCGGCTGGCCGCCACTATCTCCGACACCGGCTTGTTGTCCTTCTGCTCCAGGTAGCCGCGGAAGCTCGCGATGTCATTGAGCAGCCTGCGGGCCTGGTTCTCCTCGACGCCCAGCCCGGTGCGGAGGAAGAGCTGCCGGCCGTAATGACCGGCGTCGGCCACCTTGGTCCGCACCCGCAGCCGGTTCCCGTCCGGCGCGCTGACTATCTCTAGCTCGTCGGCGTCGAAACCGAGCTCATTGATCCGGCGCAATCGCTCAGCGATCCGGTAGCGCTGCTCGTCGGGGCGCAGGATCTCCTCCTGGGTCAGCTCGTCCCAGAGCCCCCCGTACCGGCTGGCCAGCTCGTCGGCGATCTGCATGGGATCGACTTCGGGCGGCAGCAACTCGCCGGCCCGCAGGTCGAGCAGCTCACCGCAGACCCGTTCCTGGGCGAGATCGAGATCAAAGTGACGCTGGCCATCGGTCAGTGACGGGTGCTGCTCGCTCGTCTCCGCATCGACGAGATAGGCCTCGAGCGCGCCCGCATCAAAGCAGAACAGTGTGTTGGAAAGGGAGCAGTCGCCCCAGAAGAACCCGGACAGGTGCAGGCGGACCAGGAGTTCGACCATGGCGTCGAGCAGCCGCTGTGTCGGCTGGCCACCGCGCGGATTCGAGAACAGCGCCCGGTAGGTGGTGGAGTAACCGAGGAACCGGGTGACCAGGATCGCGTCCGCGTCGCGGCCCCGGTCGACGACCACGCCGACCACCTCGACGGCGGGAACGTTCAGCTCCGCCAGGGATCGGAGCAGCCGGTACTCGCGCCGGGCGAGCCGCTCGCTGATTGCCTTGAGCGCATAAATCTCGCCGCCGTCAGCAACGAAGCGGACGATGTGCCGGGAAATCCCGCGCTGCCGTATCTCGACGAGCCGCTCGTCTTGCCAGTCCTCCAGCGGCTCTGCCCAGGGCAATGTCAGGAGGCCCGCTGCCTCCTCCGCAGGGGGACTGAAGACGAACTTCATCTGCCTGTCCGCTCCTTCGCGCCGAGGTGGCGGTCAGCCCGCCCGTGTCGGCCAGCCGCCGGTGCCCGGCCGGCCGGCCAGCCTGCCGCTGCCAATGCTGGCCAGCCTCATCGCCCCATGTTGCTGATCCGTTGCGCGGCTGTTTCCGCTTGGTATGTCTTATGAATGTAGCGTCCGTTACCGGGACCGGGGGAGCGAGCCGGCGCCGTGCCTTGCTCAGGCGGGCCAGTTCGTCGTGTGCGGTGAACGCCTGCGCAAGTCGTCCCGCACGTCGTTGCCCAGGCGGCGGGTCTCGCGCCGGTTGAGAGCCGCGCCTGCGGCCGCGCCGGTGAGCAGCGGCCCGAGTGATGTCGCGCTGCGCCCGGCGCGGACGATGAGCCGGCGCTGCAGCCGCCTGCGCAGCGGTGAGCCCACGGCAATGACCAGGCCGGCCGGCGCGACCGCAACGCCGCGCCGGTGCGCCCACGCCGCGACGTAAGCGAGCATGCGCTCGGTTGGCGTGCCTGGCGGGCGCATGCCGTACACCTCATGTAGCTCGGCCACGAGCTTGATCTCGATGCCGACCAGCGCCAGCGTCTCGATCGCGACCTCGACGGGGGCGGCCGGCAGCGGCAGCACCATGGCCATCCCGGCCGCCGCGCCAACCGCAGTGGCGGACCGGGCCGCGCCGTGGATCAGCGCGTCGGCCAGTTCCTCGGGAGGCAGGGACGGGAACTGCGCCCGGAGGGTCTCGCGATCCCGCACCGGCAGGCGCGGCGCCATCGCGAGTACCTCGGCCGTCAGCCATCGGCCGCCGTAGCGCGCGCCGTACGCGCCGTAGCGGGTGGCCTGCCCGCTGCGGCGCGCGAGCACGGAGATCGCCGCCGGCAGCCTGCGTCGCCGTGACAGGCTTGTGTCCTCGCTGATCTCCCCGACAAGCTCGGCGACCTGACCGGGTAGCTCCGGCGAATCACCGATCAGGTCCGGGGGCTCACCCGGCAGGCCGCCGGGCTGACCGGGCTGACCGGGCGTCCCCTGGCGCTCACCCGGCGGCCTTTCGTGCTCACTAGGCACCGCCTGGGAACCCGGCTCGGCAGGAGGCAGGGCTTCGCGGCGGCGGGTCACTTCCGCTGGACTGTCTGATGCGTGGCCGGAATTGTCCATCAGCTAGGCCTACCCGCTGAGGGCCGTCATACGCCAAACTGGCCGCTTACGATTGCGCCTCCTGGCGGGCCGTCCGGTCAGACGACGGCACCGCCGGCCGGCCAGTTTCGAGTGTCCGCATTGGGGCAGTAAGCGGCGGTGCGCCGGAGTCGTCGCTAGCGACATGCACCGGCGTGCAAGGTGGCCAGAAGGGAAACATGGCGGCCAGGTCGCCGGGTGCTAAGGAGCGGTTTCGATGGGCAAGGTACTCCTGATCATCCTGTGCTTCTTCCTTCCGTTTGTCGCCGTGCTGATCCATGACGGGCCGTGCCGCAAGGTGCTGTGGGCACTGCTGCTGCAGCTGCTCGGGCACTTCCCGGGCGTGATTTACGGCATCTATCAGGTGACCCGCGACTGAGAGTCGAGAAGCGCTGGCTGGCCGCCGGAAAGCCAGGATGCTCGCCGGCGGCCAGAGCCAGAAGTGCCCTCGGGCGATCAGGCAGGGCGGTCGGCGGTGCGGCCGCTGCCCTTCGGCCACGCCGCCGGCTGGCCGCCTGGGCGGGCCCCGGTCTCGGCGTCGTGGAGGCTGTCCAGAGCGGCGCTGGCGACCGCATCGGGCGTGATGCCGAACTCGCGGTAGATCGTCTGGTAGTCAGCAGACGCGCCATAGTGCTCCACGCTGATGCTGCGCCCCGCGTCCCCGACGATCTTCTCCCAGCCGCTTGCGACCGCGGCCTCGACGCTGACCCTGGCGCGGACCGCGGGCGGCAGCACCTCGTCGCGGAAGGCCTGCTCCTGCGCGCCGAACCATTCCATGCACGGCATGGACACCACCCGGGTGGGGATTCCCTGGGCCTGCAGCTGATGGCGGGCGTCGAGGGCGATCTGTACCTCGGAGCCGGTGCCGATCACGATGACCTGCGGGGTGCCGCCGTCGGCTTCGGCGAGGATGTACCCGCCGCGCGCGGCGCCGTCGGCGGAGGCATAGCCGGTGGCCTCGCCGCGGCCGACCACGGGTATGTCCTGCCGGCTGAGGATCATCCCGGCGGGGCGGTCGCGGTGCTCGATGACCGTCCGCCAGCAAATGCTGGTCTCGTTCGCGTCGCCCGGCCGCACTACGTCGAGGCCGGGGATGGCGCGCAGCGCAGCCAGGTGCTCGATTGGCTGGTGGGTCGGCCCGTCCTCGCCGAGCCCGATCGAATCGTGGGTCCATACGTAGATCGCGGGCAGCTGCATTAGCGCGGCCAGCCGCACCGCGGGGCGCATGTAGTCGCTGAACGTCAGGAAGGTGCCGCCGTAGGGCCTGGTCAGGGACTGCAGCGCGATCCCGTTCAGGATCGCGCCCATCGCATGCTCGCGGATACCGAAGTGCAGCGTGCGCCCGTAAGGGCCGCCTGGCCACTCCTTAGTCTGATGGCTGGACGGGATGAAGGAATCCGCGCCATCCATGGTGGTGTTGTTGCTCTCGGCCAGGTCCGCCGATCCGCCCCACAGCTCGGGCAGGACCGGCGCCAGCGCGGATAGCACGGCGCCGCTGGCCTTGCGGGTTCCCATCCCCTTCGGGTCGGCGTCGAAGCCGGGCAGTACGTCCGCCCAGCCCGCGGGCAGCTCCTGGGCCAGGAGCCGGTCAAGCAGCGCGGCGCGGTCCGGGTTGGCCTGACGCCATTCCTGGTAGCGGGGCTCCCAGGCGGCGTGCGCGGCACGGCCTCGGTCCGCAACCTTGCGGGCGTGCCCGAGCACCTCCGCCTCGACGGCGAAGTTCAGCTCCGGGTCGAAGCCCAGCAGCTTCTTGGTGGCCGCAACCTCGTCCGCACCGAGCGCAGCGCCGTGGGCCTTGCCCGTGTTCTGCTTGGTGGGCGCTGGCCAGCCGATGATCGTGTTGAGCACGATCAGGGACGGGCGGCCGGTTTCGTCCTTGGCGGCATTGATCGCGGTGAGCAGGCTGTCGACGTCCTCGACGTACCCGTCAGGGGTGCGCCAGTCGAGCTTCTGGACGTGCCAGCCGTAGGCGGCGTAGCGGGCGGCGGTGTCCTCGCTCATGGAGATGTGGGTGTCGTCCTCGATGGAGATGTGATTCTGGTCATAGAAGACGATTAGGCCGCCCAGTTCCTGGTGCCCGGCCAGCGAGCTCGCCTCGCTGGTGAGGCCCTCCATGATGTCGCCGTCCGAAGCGATGACGTACACATGGTGGTCGAACGGGCTCCTGCCGGGCTCGGCATCGGGGTCAAGCAGGCCGCGCTCGCGGCGCGCTGCCATCGCCATCCCCACCGCGGAGGCCAGCCCTTGCCCGAGCGGCCCGGTGGTGATCTCGACGCCCCTGGTGTGCCGGTACTCAGGGTGCCCTGGGGTCTTCGAGCCCCAGGTCCGCAGCGCCTCCAGGTCCTCGATTTCCAGCCCGTATCCGGACAGGTAGAGCTGGATGTAGAGGGTCAGGCTGCTGTGGCCGCACGACAGCACGAACCTGTCCCGGCCAAGCCACTGGACATCGGCCGGGTCATGGACGAGCACGTGCTGGAACAGCAGATACGCCAGCGGGGCCAGGCTCATCGCCGTTCCCGGGTGCCCGTTGCCGACCTTCTGGACCGCGTCGGCCGCCAGCAGCCGGACGGTGTCGGCCGCGCGGACGTCGACATCCTGCCAGCCGGCCAGTTCGGCTTTCGGCCGGGCCAGCGACGGGTCACGGTATTGCAGGCCGGTATGTGGCGCGGCCGCGGGATCGCTGCCGGCGGCGTTCTGCTGGTCCATCGCTACCTCGTCCATTCGTATCGAGTCGGGTCGCTCGTCAGTTGGTGTGGCGTTCTGTCCTGATCGCCGGCTGGGCGGGCCAGCCATCGGCTCCGGGCCAGCTGGGGCCGGCTCCGTCAGGCACTCTCGATCAGGCTGGCGGCTGACGGCCAGGACTGGCGCCGGAGATCGTTAATTCCAGGATTTTCAACGACACCAGCATCAGACCACATTCCGCTCACCTGCGCGCTAGCGGTTACCCGGCAGCGCTCCGCCGCTGCTATCGAGCCATCGCCGGCTTAGCCGGGACTACCCGGCGGCGCCGGCGGTAAACGGCACGGCGGGGGCCGCGAACGATGCTGCGGCGGAGGCGGCAACGGCGCAGGCATCCCGGGCGCGGAGCGGCATCGAGGCATCCTGGGCGCGGCGGTCGGCTGGCCGGGGGCGGCTGCGGTCCCTCGGTTAGCATCGTCGCGGTGGTCGTGTGGCTCATCGCCGCCGGGCTCTTCGCCCTTTACGTCGTGAATTTCGGGCATTACAACAAGGTGTACGGAAGTATCGCCGCGGTGATCATTTTTCTCAGCTGGCTGTGGATATCCAATGCGGCCGGGCCATAGCTGGCGGGCTACCGCCTGACAAGGAGCCGTTCGCAGAGCTACGCGACACAAGGAAACTCCGCAAGAAGTCCGGACGCAAGCTCCGGTCTTGATGCGGCTGTCCCACGAGGAAGGTGCCACCATGTCGGTTGCCTCGTTCGCTGACCTGCCCCTGGCCAGCAAATCCCGGCGCTGGAACGGCGGCGCCGCCAACCGGCGGCTGCGCAGGTGGGCTGGCGCCCAAGACGAGCCCACTGCCAGATACCGGCGGGGTTTCGTCTGGTACGACGAGCAGGCCAAGGATAACTTCACCGGCTACAAGCTGCAGATCGCCGACATCGTTGACGGCGAGCTGAAGGCCGTTCCGCACGCCATCATGAGCGCCGCGGCGGTCATGCAGGGCTCGCGCGGCGGAGCTGATCTCCCGCATGGCGATATCTCAGCGGTGAAGAATCACCTGGCTCGGTATTACGAGAAAATGGGCGCTAAGCCGCCCTGGGAAGCCAAGTAGCGCGACCTGCGCGACCGCGCCACGCGGGGCCGCCCCGCGCACCTGGCGCTGTTGCGGCCGCGGTGCGGCGGACCGGGCTGGGTGGCTCAGCGGCGCCGGCCTCTCGCTTGGCCGACACAATGGACCGAGCTCCTATTACCCTTGGTGCCGCGTTCAATCTAGCCAGGATCAGCGAGGAGTCAGCTATGTCGTCCCGAGTCGAGTCTGTCCAGACGCCCGAAGGGTCGTTCGACCTGACGGTTTGGCTGCCGGAGGGCGGTACCGGCCCGGGGCTGCTGCTGATCCAGGAGATCTACGGCGTGAGCGATTACATCCGGGCGGTGGCCGAGGACCTGGCCGGGCTTGGCTATGTCGTGGCGGCGCCGGATCTGTTCTGGCGGCTCGAGCCCGGCTATCAGGCCGACCATGACGAGGAAGGCTTGACCAAGTCGCTTGAGCTGGCGTCGCGGTTCGACTTCGGGCTGGGGGTAACCGATGCCGCTGCCGCCTTGCAGGCCCTGGCCGCGCTGCCCGAAGTAGATGGCGGCACGGGGATCATCGGATTCTGCCTCGGCGGGTCGATCGCTTACTTCGTGGCCGCGCAGGCTGAGCTGGACGCCGCGATCTCGTTCTACGGCTCGGCCGTGCCTGACAACCTGGATACGCTCGTGCAGATAGAGGGCCCGCTGCAGTTCCATTTCGGGGGGAGTGACCCGTACATTCCGCGCGACCAGGTCAGGCGAGTGGAAGTCAAAGTCGCAGAACGCCCCAACGCGGAGATCCATGTCGAGGAGGACGCCGGGCATGCCTTCCACAATCGGAAGGCCCCGATGTTCCACCAGCCGGAGCCTGCCGCCCGGGCGTGGCACCGGACCGAAGAATTCCTCCGGCGCCACCTGCCGGTCCGGCACGGGACGTCACCAAAGTCCTGAGCCGCTGGCGGGGCCCTGACAGGTCTGGGAGCGAGTCCGGGCAAGCGCCGCCAGGGTCCGCGCAAAGTCGCTTCCCGGTGGTCCCGATGCTGCGGGCTCCTGGCTATCGGCGTCGTGAGCGGCGGGCATGATGGATGGACCATGACGCTGACCGAACTGCTGCCGCAGACCGCCGCCCCCGATCCCGTTTTCGATGCCTTCGCCAGCTGGGCGGCGGCGCAGGGGCTCCTCCTGTACCCGCATCAGGAAGAGGCGCTGATCGAGATCGTGTCGGGCGCGAACGTGATTCTCAGTACGCCGACCGGGTCGGGCAAGAGCCTGGTCGCCGCGGGCGCGCACTTCACGGCGCTGGCGCAGGGGCGGCGGAGTTTCTACACCGCGCCGATCAAGGCCCTGGTGTCAGAGAAGTTCTTCAGCCTGTGCGACATGTTCGGCCCGGCCAACGTCGGGATGATGACCGGCGATGCCAGCGTCAACGCGAGCGCCCCGATCATCTGCTGCACCGCGGAGATCCTGGCCAGCATCGCCCTGCGCGAGGGCGAGTTCGCCGACGTGGGCCAGGTCGTGATGGACGAATTCCACTACTACGCCGATCCGGATCGGGGCTGGGCCTGGCAGGTACCGCTCATTGAGCTACCGCAGGCGCAGTTCGTCCTGATGTCGGCGACACTGGGCGACGTCACCCGTTTTGAACGTGATCTGACCAGGCGCACGGGACAGCCGACCTCGGTCGTCCGCTCGGCGGAACGGCCGGTGCCGCTGGTCTTCTCCTACGTGATCACGCCACTGCACGAGACGCTGGAGGAGCTGCTCGCCACCCGGCAGGCGCCCATCTACATCGTGCACTTCACCCAGGTAGCGGCGATCGAGCAGGCCCAGGCGCTGATGAGCGTCAACGTCTGCACCCGCGCGGAGAAAGACGCGATCGCGGACCTGATCGGCAACTTCCGGTTCACCGCCGGCTTCGGCAAGACCTTGTCACGGCTGGTCCGGCACGGGATCGGCGTCCACCACGCGGGGATGCTGCCCAGGTACCGGCGGCTGGTGGAGACGCTGGCGCAGGCCGGGCTGCTGAAGGTCATCTGCGGGACCGACACCCTCGGCGTCGGCATCAACGTCCCGATCCGCACGGTGGTGTTCACCGCTCTGTCCAAATACGACGGGAGCACCACCCGCCTGCTGCAGGCACGTGAGTTCCACCAGATCGCCGGCCGGGCCGGCCGCGCCGGGTTCGACACCATGGGATATGTGGTCGTGCAGGCGCCCGAGCACGTGGTGGAGAACGAGCGGGCGCTGGCCAAGGCCGGTGATGACCCGAAGAAGCGGCGCAAGGTCGTGCGGAAGAAGCCGGCCGCGGGATTCGTGTCCTGGGGGAAGCCGACCTTCGAGCGGCTGGTGGCGGCCGAGCCTGAGCCGCTGCGGTCCAGCTTCAAGGTCAGCCACGCGATGCTGCTGGGGGTGATCAGCCGGCCAGGGGACGCATTCGCGGCGATGCGCCACCTGCTGACGGACAACGACGAGGACCCCGCCGCGCGGCGGCGGCACATCCGGCGCGCCTTCGCCATCTACCGCGCGCTGCTGGCCGGCGGAGTGGTCGAACGGCTCGCCGAGCCCGATGCCGACGGCCGCCGCTGGCGGCTGACCGTGGACCTGCAAGCGGACTTCGCGCTGAACCAGCCGCTCTCGCCGCTCGCCCTCGCGGCGATCGAGCTGCTGGACCGGGAATCGCCGGGCTATCCGCTGGATGCGCTGTCGATCATCGAAGCCACCCTCGATGATCCGCGGCAGGTGCTTTCGGCGCAGCTGTTCAAGGCGCGCGGCGAGGCTGTGGCGCAGATGAAGGCCGACGGCATCGAATACGAGGAGCGGCTTGAGCTGCTGGATTCGGTCACCTATCCCCGGCCCCTGGCCGACCTGCTCGGTGCCGCCTACGAGATGTACCGGCGCGGACATCCCTGGGTCGCCGACCACCAGCTGCGGCCGAAGTCGGTGGCGCGGGACATGTACGAGCGGGCGATGACGTTCGTGGAGTACGTGGGTTTTTACGGGCTGGCCCGCTCGGAGGGGCTGGTGCTGCGTTACCTGGCCGACGCCTTCAAGGCGCTGCGGCAGACCGTGCCGGAGGAGGCAAGGACCGAGGAGCTCGCCGACCTGATCGAATGGCTGGGCGAGCTGGTCCGGCAGGTCGACTCCAGCCTGATCGACGAATGGGAGCGGCTGCGGAACCCGGCGGAAGAGGCCGTCGTCGAGCTTGACGAGCGGCCGCCGGCGGTGACCGGCAACCAGCGGGCGTTTCGCGTGCTGGTGCGCAACGCGCTGTTCCGGCGGGTCGAGCTTGCGGCGCTGCGCCGCTACGGCGAGCTTGGCACGCTGGACGCCGAGGACGGCTGGGACGCCGGCGCGTGGGCCGGCGCGCTGGAGCCGTACTTCGGGGAACATGCTGACATCGGCACCGGTGCCGATGCGCGCGGCTCCGGGATGCTGATCATCACCCAGCACTCCGGCCACTGGATGGTGCGCCAGATCTTCGACGATCCGGCCGGCGATCACGACTGGGGGATCAGCGCGCGGATCGACCTGGCAGCCTCGGACGAGGCGGGCGCGGCGGTGGTGACCGTGACCGAGGTGGGCCAGCTGTAGCTTGCGGAGACCGAACCTGTCCCAGATGCTGGTGAGAGGGGCGCCCAGGGCAAAGCGCCGCTGGGGCCGGGCGCCCTCGCTCCGGCCATTGGCTACGTGACGGCCGACGATGGCCAGCAGGAGCGTGAATGACAGCGAGCCGGGATGTGGTGGTCATCGGCGGTGGGCACAACGGGCTGGTCGCGGCCGCGTATCTGGCGAAGAGCGGGCTGGGGACGCTGGTGTGCGAGCGGCGCGACGCGCTGGGCGGGGCGGCGGTGAGCGAGCAGCCGTTCGGGCCCGGCTACACGGTGACAACGTTGTCGTACGTGGTCTCGCTGCTGCCGCCCGGGCTGGTCCGTGATCTTGGGCTGGCCCGGCATGGGTATCACGTGTTCCCGCAGGGCCCGTATTTCGCGCCTCGGGCGGACGGGCGGTACCTGCGGCTGCCGCATGACCCGGCGCAGTGCCGCGCCGAGATCGCCAGATTCTCCGCCCGGGACGCCGCCGTCTACGACGACTACGAGGCGCATCTGGCGGGCATCGGCGCGATCCTGGGGCCGATGCTGGATGAGATCCCACCGCGGCTCGGCTCCCGGCGGCCGCCGGACCTGTGGCGGCAGGGCCTGCTGCTGCGGCACCTGCGCAAGCTGGATGTGCGGGGCGCGGTCGATGTCACGCGGCTGCTGACCGGGAGCATCGCCGACCTGATCGAGCGGTATTTCGAGAGCGACGCGATGCTCGGCTTGCTGTCGGTGTCGGGGGTGATCGGGACCTGGGCGGGCCCGCGGTCGGCGGGGACGGCGTACGTGATGCTGCATCATCACATCGGCGGGGTCGACGGGCAGCCAGGCGGCTGGGGATTCCCGCGCGGCGGGATGGGCGGGGTGTCCGCGGCCCTGGCGGGGGCAGCCAGGTCGTTCGGCGCCGAGCTGCGCACCGGCGCGGAGGTCGCAAAGATCAGGACCAGCGCCGGCCGGGTGACCGGCGTGACGCTGGCCAGCGGCGAAGAGGTGGACGCGACCACCGTGGTCACGACGTGCCACCCCCAGATATCGTTCTTGCGGCTCCTCGATCCCGCGGATCTGCCGGCCGGGTTCCTGGCCGACATCCGCGGCTGGCAGACGCGCAGCGGCACCGTGAAGATCAACCTCGCCCTGGCGCGGCTGCCGGTGTTCGCCAGCCACCCGCAGGTCGATCCGCAGGTGCACGGTGGCACGATCGTGCTGGCCGAGAGCCTCGACGACGTCGAGAACGCCTACCAGCAGGCGGTCGCGGGAACGCCTGCAGCAGTGCCGTTCGCCGACATCTGCATCCCGAGCGTGTTCGACGACTCGCTGGCCCCGCCGGGCCAGCACATCATGTCGATGTTCACCCAGTGGGTGCCGCATACCTACGCCGGCAAGCCCGACGAGGGGGCCCTGGCCGCCTACGCCGACCGGGTGATCGCCCGGATGGAAACCGTCGCGCCGGGCTTCACCGACTCGGTCCTGCACCGGCAGGTCATCGGGCCGCACCAGATGCAGGAAGAGTACGGGCTGGTCGGCGGGAACATCTTCCACGGCGAGCTCAGCCTCGGGCAGATGTTCCACGCCCGGCCCGCCGCCGGCTACGCGGACCTGCGCACTCCCATCCGCGGCCTTTACCAGGCCGGGTCAGCGACTCACGGCGGCGGCGGCGTCACCGGCATCCCCGGCCGCAACGTCGTCCGCCAGATCCACGCCGACCATCGCGCCGCCCGGTGGCGCCGGCCGGGCGCAGGGCGCTCCGCATGAGCCGCGCCCTCGCTGGCGCCGCGGGCAGGCCATTCCGCTTGACCCGTTCCGCGTGAGCCGCGGCTGTGACCTGGGGCTGTGCGCAGGCGCAGCTCAGCTCCCCGGCCAGGGGGCGCGACCTTCGGCCCCTCCCCGCCTGGAGGCGGGACCTTCGGCCCTTCGCGCGCCGCCGCCGCGGTGTGACGCTGAGAATGGCACCTTCACCGGAACGTGGAAGGGAGGTGTAGGCAATGAGGCTGACGTGGAAGGACGCGGTCACCACCGCGTTCATGGCGGCGGTCGTCGCCGTGTACGCGGCATTCCTCAACGGGACGAGCCTCTGGCTGATCTCCAGCGCGCGGGGCGCGACTTGCGCAGTGCTGGTCCTTGGCATCGTCGGCGGATGCGCCCTCGGCGCCGCCGCCGAGCTGTACTCGGGAGCGCAGTCGCAACCGCAGGGCCCGTTCATTGTCCTCGCGACAATGGCCGGAATCGTTGCGCTCGTCGCCGCCGTGGCCGGTCTGATCACTGGCAGCACGGTGGCGCTCGCGATCCTCGTCGCGGCGACGCTCGCATTGTGGCTCATGGCCACGATGCGGCACGCGCTTACGGTTCGCGCGGAGCCTGTCCGCGGGCGTGACGTGCACGAGGCGATCAACCCGGAACTGGCGGCCAGGCACTAACGACAGTGCAGGAAGACCGGCGGGAGCCCGCCGGTCTTTCCCGTGCTCCGGATTGCGGGCGCCGCGAGCGCGGGCCTTGGGATTGCAGACGCCGCGGGTCGCGGGCTGGGTTCCTATGCCGCGGCGCGGGCCTCGAAGAAGCGGCGCGGGGTGTCGACGAGCATGGTCGTGATCTCCTCGTCGGTGACACCGTGCTTGCGGACGTAGGGCAGGACCTCATCGCCGATGTGCAGGTAGTGCCATTGCGGCAGGACTGGCAGGACCAGCGGGTCGATCCAGTCGATGTAGCAGGACGCGTCGTGTGACAGCACCATGCTGCTCGCGTAACCGCGCCGGCACATCTCTACCAGCGTGCCGGCTCGCGCCTCGAACGTCGTCTCAGTGTTGATGCCAAACCGGTCAAAGCCGAGGACGAAGCCGTACTCGGCCAGTTTGGCGAGGTGGTCGCAGTCGGTGGTGTCGCCACTATGGCCGAGCACGACGCGGCCGGGTGCCACGCCTTCGTCATCGCAGAGCACCCGCTTGACTTCCAGCCCCGCTTGGGACCCTGGGTGGGTGTGCACGGTAATGGGCGTGCCGGTCTGGAGATGCGCCTTGGCGACGGCACGCATAACGCGCTCCACGCCAGGCGTCATGCCGTTGGCGTCAATGGCGCATTTCAGCATGCCTGCCTTGACGCCGGTGCCGGCGATTCCGCCGGTGATGTCCCCGACGAACATGTCGACCATCGGATCGGGTACCTCGGCGCCGAGCGCCTCGTTCAGCGCAGGGCCGCGGAAGGCGAAGAAGAACGGGGCGCTGTCGTAAGTGTAGATACCGGTCGCGGCGATGATGTTGAGCTCGGGCACCTGCTCAGCGATGCGCTGGATGCGCGGGATGTAGCGGCCTAGCCCGACCACGGTGGGATCGACGATGGTCTGGATTCCCTGGGCGGCAAGGGCGCGCAGCTTGCTCACCGCGTCGGCGACGCGGGCCTCCTCGCTGCCCCACTCCTGCGGGTAGTTCTGCTGGATGTCGGTGGTGAGGCTGAAGATGTGCTCGTGCATGTAGGTCCGCCCCAGGACAGCCGTATCAACGGGGCCACGGACGGTTGGTACCTGGCTCATCGTGCGGCTCCTGTCAGGTGGCCCGGGTTATCGCCGGCGGCCCGAGTTATCGCCAGCCATGGCACCTCGTGGACATTGACTAAGCGTGTGCCCCTCGTGACGGGCCTCCTAGAGACGAAGGTCCCCATCCCGTCCCGCCGCCGGCCGGCGGCTCGCCAGAAATAGCTGAAGCGCGCCAGTTGTCATCTCCTGGCCGATTCCCGATCATCGGTGTATGGGCTGAGCATGCGTCATGGAGGTCCCGATGGCGAGAGCGCGACACGGCGAAGGTCCTCATGGCTGAGGTGCCTATTGCGGGCGGGGCGCAGGGCGTGCTCGTCGCACCGGAAAAGGCCAAGCTCCGTAAGGTTCTCAGGCGTTTTGACCTGGTCCTGTTCACCGCGTGCGCCATCGTGGGGCTGGACAGTGTCGCCTTCGCGGCCCAGGCAGGCGCTCAGGCGATCACCTGGCTCGCGATCTCGCTCGTGTTGTTCCTGATCCCCTACGGGATGCTCGTCGCCGAGCTCGGATCGGCATTTCCCGTCGAGGGCGGCCCGTATGAGTGGGCCAAGATGTCCTTCGGCAGGCTCGCCGGCTCGGTTACCGCGGTGCTCTACTGGCTGTCGAACCCGATCTGGGTCGGCGGGACGCTGTCAGCCACCACGATCGCCACCCTGAATGATTTCGTGTTACACAAGCCTCTTGGCACGACTGGCGAGATCGTCGTCGGCCTTGTCTTCACCTGGGTCACCGTGGGGACTGCCATCGTCGCCTTTCGCTACGGCAAGTGGGCGCCCAATGCCGGCACCTTCGTCAAGATCGCGGTCATCGTAATATTCACGGTCCTGTTCATCGTGTTCCTGACCCAGCACGGCCGGCCTGCGGGGGTGTCCACCGCGGCTGACCTGAAGCCCTCGGTCAACGGGTTCCTGACCGTGATCGGGGTCCTTGTCTTCCTGTGGGTCGGCTTCGAGCTGTCGAACGGCGCGTCCGAGGAGATGCACAACCCGCAGCGCGACGTGCCGCGGATGATCCTCCGATCGGGGCTGATCGGCGCCGTCCTGTACGGCCTGGCGATCGCCGGGATCATCCTGGTGGTCTCCAAGGCCAACCTGTCGAGCGTGTCGGGATTCACCGACGCTTACAAGGCGGTCGCCAGCGACCTGCACTCCCGTCCGCTGGACGTCACCTTCGGGATCCTGATCATCGTCACGCTGGTCGGCAGCGGCTCGGTCTGGCTCGAGGGCGCCGACCGGACGCAGGCAATCGCCGCGCTCGACGGCGCGGCGCCGGCCTGGATGGGCAGGTTCGCGAGCTTCGGAACGCCGATCGCGGTGAACCTCATGTCAGGCCTGATCGCCTCGGCGTTCGTGTTCTTCGTGTTCTTGATCACGAAGGGGAGCCTGGCGCATTTCTTCTCGGTGATGATCTCGCTGGTGATCTCGACCACGTCGCTGAGCTATGTTTTCGTGTTCCCTGCTCTGGTGGTGCTCCGGCGGAAGCATCCGGCTGTGCATCGCCCTTACCGGGTGCCCGGCGGCATGGCCGGAGCCTGGCTCGCGGCCGGGATCGCCGAGCTGTTTGTCCTCGTGACAGCGATCACCCTGGTCTGGCCAGGCGCGGTCAACTCCTGGCTCGGGCAGTCTTATTCAATCCAGAGCGGCTGGGGCGTGTCGCGGGTCTTCTTCGAGTCCGTCACCCTCGGGGCGCTCGGGGCCATGGTTGCCATCGGCGTGCTCTTCTGGGCGATCGGCTCTCGCAGCAGGCGGCGCGGCCTGACCGGAGAGGTCAACGCGTACGTCGAGGCGCCCGTGGGCCGGCACCGCGCGTAACCACGCGAATCAAGCGTGCGGCGCTGCCCGCCTCATCGGCGGCGGCGCGGACGAGGCCGGCCTGCGGCTGCCGAGATGCCCGTTGTTCGTGCACGCATGGCGATGCCTTACCGGGCAGTAGGTAGTTTGGCTCTATGAGGCTGAACATCGTCCGGCTCGTGAGCTGCCCCGTTGGGAATGCGGGCGGCAGGCAAGGAGCATCGGCGTGACCGCGGATCCGTACGCGTCCGCTGCGGGGCTGGTCGAGCGCTCGGCAGCAGCCTACGCGTCCAGCATCCCGGAAAAACCTGCGGATAACGGTTTCTTCGGGCCGGCCAGCGTGGCCTGGCGAGTGAGCACCGACCTGGCGTCGTCGGTGGCCGGCCTGCGGTCGTTGCTGATGCAGGCGCTGCATCCGCTCGCGATGGCCGGAGTCGATCAGCACAGTGACTGGCGCGGCGACCCGGTTGGCAGGCTCGCGGCGACCTCGGCCTACGTTGCCACGGTCACCTTCGGCGAGCGGGCGGCAGCGCAGCGGGCCGCGGCGCGGGTCCGCCGGATCCATGAGCACGTCCGGGGCGTGGACGCGGTGACCGGCCGCGAATATGCGGCCGGCGATCCGGCGCTGCTGCTGTGGGTGCACGCTGCGCTGGTCGAGTCCGCCCTGGTTGCCGGCCAGCTGTTCGGAACGCCGCTGTCGCCGGAGGACGCCGGCCGGTACGTCGCGGAGATGGTGGTCGCGGCCGAGCTCGTCGGCGTGCCGCGCGCGCTGGTGCCCGCCAGCCGCGCCGAGCTCGACGGCTACATCTTGTCGGTCCGCCCAGAGCTGCGCTGCACGCCCGCGGCCGCCGAGTCGATGGCGTATCTGCTGGACCCGCCGGGGCTGGACGAGAACATTGCCGAGATCTGGCAGGACGTCAGGGACGGCGCGATCGGCTCGCTCCCGGAGTGGGCCAGGGACATGTACGGCTACCCGGCCCCGGAGTCGCTGACTCCCGGCCGCCGGACCGAGATCCGGCAGGCGCTCGGCGTCCTGGACATGGTGTTCCTCGGTGAGCCGGGCGTGCTCGAGGCACGGCAGCGCATCGCCGTGCGGATGCGCTCGGCGCGGGCCGCGTGAGGACGCCGGCGCGAGCCACTACGCCGGCGCGAGCCACTACGCCGGTACCGGTGAAGAGGCTTGTCGCGGGGGTGGCGGCGTCGGCCGGCGCCGCGACCGTGGTGGTGCTCCTGCTGCGCCGCCGGATCGGGCGGCTGCGGTTCGACCGGGGCCTGGCCGCTCTTCAGCTCGCCGGGCGCGGCGCGGCCCGCTACGCGGGCAGTGCGCCGCGGCTGTTCGCGGCGGCCGGGGAGAACAGGGAGCGGCTGCGCAACGATCTCGCCCTGCAGACGGCGGAGGATGTCGCCACCACGCTGGGGGCGATGAAGGGCGTCCTGATGAAGCTCGGCCAGATGGCCAGCTACGTCGACGACGGCCTGTCGCCGTCGGTCCGCCGGACGCTCAGCCGCTTGCAGGACAGCGTACCGCCGATGACCGCAGAACTCGCCGTCGGCGTGATCACCGAAGAGCTGGGGCTGCCACCGGAGCAGGCCTTTGCCCGCTGGGACCCGGAGCCGATCGCCGCGGCTTCGATCGGCCAGGTGCACCGCGCGATCACGCACGACGGCCGGGCGGTCGCGGTCAAGGTCCAGTACCCGGGGATCGCCGAGACCATGGCGGCTGACCTCGGCAACGTCGCGCTGCTGCGCCGGATGCTGCGCGTCACCGCGCCGAGCCAGGACGTCGACGGGCTGGTCGCCGAGCTCAGGGACCGGGTCCTTGAGGAACTTGACTACCGCCGCGAGGCCGATAACCAGCGCCTCCTGGCGGCCTACTACGACGGCCATCCGACCATCCACATCCCCGCCGTCATCAGTGAGCTGTCGACGCGGCGGGTGGTGACGAGCGAGCTTGCCGACGGAGCCCGTTTTGCTGAACTTGCCAGCTGGTCCCAGGACGAGCGGGACCTGGCCGCCGAGACCATCTACCGGTTCGTATTCAGGAGCCTGTACGACGTCCACGCGTTCAACGGTGACCCGCATCCGGGCAATTACCTGTTCCACGGCGGCGGCCGGGTCACCTTCCTCGACTTCGGCCTGGTGAAGCACTTCACCCTGGCCGAGCTGCAACCGCTCATGCAGATGGCCCGCCACCTGTGCGTCCGGGGTGACCCCGAGGCGTTCCGGCAGAGCATGGAGAAGGCCGGCTTCCTGATCCCTGGCGCACCGCTCAGCACCGAGACGGTCGTCGATCACATGGCCGTCTTCTACGACACCATCCGCGAGCGAGGGCCGCTGACCATCACCGGCGAGTACGCCTCCGCGGTGGTGCGCCGGTTCTTCGACCTGCGCAGCCCGGTGGCCGGTTACGTGAGCATCCCCCGGTCATACGTGATCCTGCAGCGCATCAACCTGGGCCTGTTCGCCGTGCTCGGGCAGCTGACCGCCACCGCCGACTGGCGGTCGATCGCCGAGGAGATCTGGCCCTTCGTCCAGGGCCCGCCATCCACCCCCATCGGCGAAGCCGAAGCCGTCTGGCGGGCCACCCGCTCCGCGGTCGCCGAGCAGCTGGGCGGTACCTCGTCCGCCGCCAGCTGACGCCGCGTACTTCGTCCTGGCGATCTACCTGAGGGGGATGTAGTAGGCGGCCCCGGCGGAGGCCAGGTGGGTCGCGTCACCGGCATATTCGGCCGACCAGGTCGCACTCTGCGGGTCGACGAAGGTCTTCTTGAAGTATCCCCTGGAGTTCGCGGCGACCTGATAGATCCAGTACCAGGTCTTGCTGCCCTTCGGCTTCAAGATGATCAGGATCTGCTGCCCGCCGAAGTCCCGCCAGGACCGCACGTACTGCAGAAGCCGCCCGCTGATGGTGATCTTTCCGCCGCGTTTGACGCTGCGGGGAGACAGGCTCACGGACGCGACCTCCGTGAAGTGCTTCCAGGCGTGGACGACCTTGCTGACCGTGCTCAGGAAGCTGGCGTTCCCCAGGTACTCCGCCCGGTAGTAGGCGCTGGCGAGCTGGGCCGGAATCGAGGTAGTGAAGTAGGCTTCGGAACTGGCGGCGCAAGAAGTGCTGCCCCGGACCGTCAACGAGGCCGTGCCTAGCTCGTTCCAGGGCCCGTTAGCGCCTTTGGAGTACTGGATCTCGACCCGGGGGGCACTTGGCCCGGTGAAGTGCGCTGGCGCCTGCAGGCAGCCGTGGGCGTTGATAATGCCGAACGAGCTGAGGCCGGCGCGGAACCAGCGCACCGTCACCGGAATGGCGCTAATGCTGAGCGCGCCACTGGACTGCGACGAGACGAGAAAGGCGCTCCCGGTTCCGACAGACACCGTCCAGGACGGACCAGCTGTGGTCGGTATGGCCGAGCTGAACCGGCCCTGCGGGCTGGTATGCACCGCCGGCAGCTGAGTGCCGCCGGCGCTCACCTGGACAGTCGTGCTGGCCAGCGCCTTATATGTACCCGCGTCGTCATACTGGGCGGTGCCAGAGATCGTGCCGGTCTTTCCGTAGCTGAGGTCAGCGGGCGTGACCGTGACCGACTGCAGTCTCGTCTTGGCTTGCACCACGTTGAGCGAAAGCGGAGTGCTGGCGGTGGTCATGCTGGAGCTGGCGTCCACTTCGACGTCGTAGCTGTCAGCGGGATTGGGCACCGTCGTGAATTGGAAGGCGCCGGTGCCGGTGCTGCTCATCGTGGCGATCGGCTGTGATGTGCTTGTGGTCGTGTCGTAGAGGTTGACAGGTACCCCGCTGAGGCCGGTCGGCGACGCCCCCGGCAGGGTGCCGTTCAGCTGGCCGGTGATCGTGGTGGTCTGGTCGGCGTAGCTGATCGGGCTTGAGCTGGCCGTGAGCGTCGCTGTGTTGAGGTAAGCCAGCACGGTGCCCGGCGGCGGCAAGAGCCCGGTGTCTGTCTCGGAACTGTCCGCCGCAGCTACGGTCATCGTGTACGTGCCAGCCGGGACGTCGCCCGGCGCGATCGAGCCGGTCCAGGTCTGGTCGGCCGGGTCCGTCGTGGACGCGGCGCTCATGGGGACGTCATGCACGTCGGCCGTTCCCGAGAGCAGGTGCACGGTCATGGTCTCGATCGCCAGCGAGTTGGCGTCGTTCGCCACGACGGTCAGTTCGGCCGCGTTCCCGTTGGTAGCGCCGGCCGAGGTGATGGTGATGTTCGGGGTAGCCGCGCTGGCCGGCACGGCAATGGCCCCCGCGGCCAGCAAGATGGCGGACAAGCTCAGCAGGGCGCCGGTGACGAGGCTGCGTCGTTGCATGACAAACTCCAGGGCCGCGCCGTCCGGTTACCCGGCCGGCTGCTGTCAACCAAGTACTGTCAGGTCCAGGAGCGTGCGACTCCGCGAGCGGCGGGGCTGGTCTCTGGCGGCTGGCCGCCAGATCCATGAGGACGTCGCTACGTGATGGGTCCGTACCGAACGATAGCTATGCGCGTTTCAAAGAGATAGGCCTGCCTTGCTTCGCTATATAACGATTCGGCCAGGACGGCAGCGGTAGGTCGGATTTGCGATGCTGGTCCGGGCGTCAGGCCTCGCTCGCCGCTGTGGCCTGCGCGAAGAGGAATTCGCCGGGCGTGCCGGGTACCCAGCTCAGCTCCTTCTCGAAGTGGACGGTCGTCCCGTTCGCTTCGTTGCCCGTCAGGCGCAGGTTGTCGACGACCGCATCGATGATCCTCAGGCCGCGGCCGTGCTCGGCGGTCGGCGGCACCGGCTCGTCGTCAGGAGGCAGCACCGCTGCGCCGTTCCCGGCGTTCACCACCTCGATGATGCACCGCCCGTCCACGGCGCTTGCCCGCACCTCGTACTCGTCGCCGCGCCCGGCGTGCTGGATGACGTTGGCGCATGCCTCATCGAGGGCCAGGGCAATGTCGGTTCGAGTATCTGGCGTCACGCCGAGGATTCCCAGGCAGCCATCAAGCACCCGGCGGCTCACCGGCACGCTAGCGGCATCGCGGGGCAGGAACAGCACCATCTTGATCTCCACGCCATCCACCTCCAGGCACGGCAGCAGGCCCTGCGGCCTGCGGCGGTCGCTATCCCCCGGCCGGGCGGTCCCTGACAAGGCGAGGGCGGTACCTATCACGTCGAGCCCGTGCTGAGGCCGGCCGATCCGGCTGGCTTCTGCACGCGATCTTGGCCTTCCCGGCAAAGCCGAGTTCAATCGCGCGGCATGATGATGATCGCGATCCGGTAAAGCCGGATCTTTTCTTGATCCGGTAAAGAAAGGGGTGCGGGAGCGCCCGGACAACTACGACGGCAGGCAGCGGCGGTGATCGCCGTCGACCGGCTCGCTGGATCCGACGGCGTTGTCCTGCTCGTCAACGAAATCTCGGGCCAGCGCCCCGCATCCGCGCCGACCGGCTGAGCCCAGGGACAGCCCCGTTAGGCGGGAGGCTGCTGGCCTACAGGTCCAGCGTCGCCCGCAGGGAGATGCTGACAGCTTCCATCGCCTCGCTGTCGGCCCGGCCGGCCAGCTCGCCGATCCGCTCCTTGCGGACCGAGGCGATATTGTCCAGCCGCACCAGTCCAGCGACAGGCGCACCCAGCCGCACGGTGACCAGGGTCTCGGGTGCTAATCCTTCGGTGTCGATCGGCGCGGTGAGCACGGTCGGGACAGCATCGGACTCGTTCAGCGCATCGTTCCCCACGAGGAGGGCGTAACGTTCCCTGCCCGTGACCCTGCTATGTACGACGCGGACCTCGCCGCGCCTCACGAACCGTCAGCTTCGGCCATGTCCAGCCACTCTGGATCCTCAGGCAGGGGGGACGACGCGAGCTGCTCTCTGAGGGTCTCGTTGCGCAGCGCCCGGGCGACGTAGACGCTGAACGGCGCCCCGGCCCGCTTAGCTGCGGCCTGGGCGGCGGTCACCGTGTGCCCAGGCAGGGAGAGCGTTACCTTCCGTTGCGCCATACGAGAGACCATACACCGATACGGTGCGCCGTTGGCGGCCGTGGCTCGTGCGCACCTTCCTGCCTGCATGGCGGTTGGCGGCGCGCCCGGCGCGACACGATGGGATGCTGCGGGCATGGCGGCATCGACGATCTCTGCGCCGAAAGGCGAGCTTCCCGTTTACGTTGCGACGCCGGACGGCCCGGGCCCGTGGCCTGGAGTCGTCGTCATTCATGACGCGCTGGGGATGACTCAGGACCTGCGGAATCAGGCTGACTGGCTGGCGAGCGAGGGGTACCTGGCCGTGGCGCCCGACCTGTTCGCCGGGCGCGGGAAGCTGACGTGCATGGTCTCGGTGATGCGCGAGACCCGCGCCACCGGGGAAGGTCGTTCGATGACATCGAGGCTTCGCGGGCGTGGCTGGCGGGGCGGGACGACTGCACGGGCGCGGTCGGGGTGATCGGGTACTGCATGGGCGGCGGGCTGGCCCTGCTGCTCGCTCCTGATCGCGGGTTCGCCGCGTCGAGCGTCAACTATGGCGCCGCCCCGAAGAGCGCCTACACGGCCGACTTCCTGCGCCGGGCCTGCCCCATCGTCGGCAGTTACGGCGGGATGGACCGGACCTTGCGGGGTGCGGCGGGCCGCCTCGACCGGGTACTGACGGCAGTCGGGGTCGAGCACGACGTGAAGGAGTATCCGGGGGCCGGGCACGGCTTCCTCAACGACCATGAGGGAGCGGGCGACAAGCTGCCTGCCGTCATTGCCATCATGGCGAGGTTTTCTGGCATGGGTTACAACGAAGCAGCCACGCAAGATGCCCGCCGCCGCATCACAGCTTTCTTCGACGCACACCTGAAGGGGTAAGCCGTGATGAGGCGCGTTACCGTCGCAACCAACTTCATCGCGATGGCACCCTAGCGGCCTTCCTGGCGCGGGCCGGCCGTCTCGGGCTGAGCGACCTGCTCGGCGCGGAGCAGGCGGGCGTCGAAGTGCGCGGTGCGAAACGGGTTGGGCAGCCCTGCCTCGGCTGCGCGGGCGGGATCGTCGACGGTCGGGAATCGCCGCACCAGACTGTCCTTCACGCCAAACACCGCGTCGGAGTCGATGTACAGGCTCTCGTCGACGAACAGGTGGGTGGTCACCGGCCGGTACCCGGGCGCGCTGACGATGAAGTGGATATGCGCGGGCCGGTAGGGATGCCGGCCGGTGGCCCGGAGGAGGTCGCCGACCGGCCCGTCGCCAGGAATCGGATAATGGCTCGGCACGATGGTGCGGAACCAGAATCTGCCGTCGCTGCCGGCGGTGAACAGGCCGCGCAGGTTGCCTTCGGGCTGGACGGCGGGCTGCTGGACATCGTAGAAGCCGTCCGCGCTGGCCTGCCAGACGTCGATCGTGGCCCCGCCGAGCGGCTCGCTTTCCGGTCCGGTGACCTGCCCGGTGACCAGGCACGGCTCGCCAGGGCCGGCCAGCGCGATATCGGCACCGAGCTGCCGGGGCGGCGAGGCCACCAGGTGGAAGGGCCCGGTGACGGTCGATTCGGTGGCCTGCCCGCCGGTTCGGTGGTTGATGGTCTCGACCAGCATCGAGACGCCGAGCACGTCGGAGAGCAGGATGAACTCCTGCCGCACGCTGTCGCACTTCTGGCCGGTGGCGGTGAGGAAGGCTATTGCCTGTTCCCATTCCGCGTTCGTGAGCTCGACGTCCTTGACGAAGTCATGCAGGTGCCGGACCAGCGATGTCATGACTCGCCGCAACCGCGGGTCGGCGTCAGCGCCGAAGCTGGCCGCGACGACCTCCGCTGAGCGCTCCTCACTGAACAAGCTGTCGTTCATTCGCTACCTCCGCCTTCCTGCGTGCCGCATCCAGCGTGCCGCATCCCGCGGGACGCTGGTACCTGCCGAGGGCATAGTGCGGACGCCATCGGCGCAACCTGGGACCGGACGGCAAAGGTTAGCAAATTTCACGAGACCGGACAGATAGTCCTAGCGATGGAGTAAGTCGACAAGAACGACATTCCATAGTGAATTAGAAACTGCCGCCCGATCCGACGGGGCGCTAACCGGAGGTGGTCTTGATGTGCCGCTCATCCCGCAGCGGGTCGCCTGATCTCGGCGCGGCGGTGACCGTCGTCGCGGTCACGGCTGTCGCGGTGGCGGTCGCCCGCCCTGGCGGCAGTGGCGTTCATCGTTATTCATTCGCATCGCCGTCAGGCCCGTGCGCTCCGCGCCACGCCGTCGCGCGCCCTGCCCGCCGGCCGGCCGGTGCCGGCCATTCCGGCGCCGCGGGTACTGGCCATCGAGGGACCCCGCCAGGCGGCCGCTGAGCCGCTCTGCCTGGACGAGGCTGAGTCGATGGGCTTGGCGGAGAGAGCACGTGAGCTGGTGCAGCTTTCCGGGCTGCGCTGAATCGCGCTGATGCCCGGGCCATTTTTCGGCAGCCGTTATATGGGCTTGAATGTTCATGGCGGGTTTACCCGGTTGTCAGGGAATGGCCTTCCCGGGTGAGCAACGTGTCCTTCGCCGGGTCAGCATGGGGCTGGCCGGGGGAGGAGGGTCGCGACCGATGACGCCGGAGCGTTTGCACTCAATGATCCGCCGACGTTCGCGTTGGCGCATGCCGATGATGCTTGCGGTGACCGTGCTCACCGGCGGTTTGCTGATGGCCGCGGCGAACGTGCCCGCCGGGTCGGCCCGCCACGACGGCCCTTCGTACTTCCGGCCAGGGAACCTGCTGGTGAGCGGCTCGGTGTATGACGCCAGGGCGGTCAATCTGGTGCCGGGCGTCACGGTACTGCCACCGGGCTGCACGAGCGGCTGCGCGACGGCGAGCGACGGCGGCACGTTCCCGCAGGTGTGGGACAACGCGCTAGTCGACGGCAGTTTCGGCATCACGTCGCCGGCATTTCTCGACCAGCTCACCCCGTCCGGCCACCTGGTGAACAAGCTGTGGGTGCCCGACGGTTCGCAGCGGGGCCTGGCCGGAGACCACCTGGTGACCAGCTTCTCCTCCAAGTCGGAGCTGGCGCTGAACTTGTCGACGGACGGCCGCTCGGTGACGTTCATGGGGTACGCGGCGCGGCCCGGTGCGATCGATGTCTCCAACTCGAACACGCCAGGCGTCATCGATCCGACCAACCCGGTCGCAGGCGCCTACTACCGCGTGGTCGCGCAGGTGGACCGCAATGGCAGGTTCCGCTTCACCGAGACCAATGCCTACAGCGGCAACAACGGGCGAGCCGCGATCCTGGACGACAGCCATGGCGCGCGGGTGCTCTACACCTCCGGCAACGCGGGTAACGGCAGCAACCCCCAGCCTGACGGCGTCATCCTCGGCGCGGGCGCGCAGATCATGTCGCCGTCGCGCAAGCCCGAGAGCGCGCAGGACCCCGGCCTGCCCACGCCGGTCGGCAGCTTCAATATCACCCAGCTGGGTGACCCCGCCGACAAGATCGGGAAGGACACCAACTTCCGCGGCCTGACGATCTTCCACAATGTGCTGTACTACACCAAGGGGAGCGGCGGGAACGGCGTCAACACCGTCTATTTCCTCGACACGACCGGCCATGCGTGCCCGAATGGTGCCGGCGTCCCGCAGCCCGGCGCGAAGCTGCCCACCGCGCCGATTGCTTACAATCCGGCCGTGCTGCAGACCGCCGGTGTACAGCCCTACAACATGTGCATCCTGCAGGGCTTCCCGGCCGCGCTGAAGTCGAAGACCGCTTTTCCGTTCGGCGTCTGGTTCGCCAACGCCGGCACGCTCTACGTGGCCGACGAGGGTAACGGCGACACCACCTATTCGACCGCCTCCGGCGCGTACACCGGGGCCGCCGCGCAGGCCACCGCGGGTCTGCAGAAGTGGGTCCGGGAGAACGGGACCTGGAAGCTCGCTTACACGCTGGACGATGGCCTGGCGCTGGGCGTCCCTTATACGGTGCCCGGATACCCAGCGGGCAACAACCCGGCGACCGGCCTGCCGTGGGCCCCGGCCACCGATGGCCTGCGGAACATCACCGGCCGGGTCAACCCCGACGGCACGGTGACGATCTGGGCCATCACCTCGACCGTCAGCGGCGATGGCGACCAGGGCGCCGACCCCAACCAGCTGGTCACCATCACCGACCAGCTGGCAGCGACCGCGCCTGGTGCGGAGAGTTTTGCGACGGAACGGACCGCCGGGTTCGGCCAGGTGCTGCGCGGCGTCTCGTTCACGCCGGGAACGAGGGCCAGTAACTGACCGATCGCTGATCCTCCCCGGCCGCGCTGATCTTCCCCGGCTGCCCTGATCATCCCCGATCCGGGCAGCCGGGGATATGCGCATTAGTATCCTTCCGTGGCAGAAAGGGCAGCGCGGACCAGTTCGCCTGGCGGCGGGCACTGTCATTTACGGAGCCGTGCTACGGCAGCATCCTTCGAGGCTGCCCGGCTACCTCCGACGGCGGACCGATGCGATCGCGGACCAGGCCGCGCGCCCGCGATTCCCGCCATGCGCCTCGGCTGGATCGGAGCTGCTACTGCCCGCGCTGTCGCCAACGGCTCCGATTCCCCGGACAGGCGGTATCCCAGCCGTGCCCGGCTTGCGCATGCGCAGTACCGACTCAAGGCCAACCTGCGAGCGAATAACCAGCGCCAGGAGCGCACCTCCCACGGCCAGAGCCCCGGTAATCCGGAAGCGTCGCCATTCATGACTTGACGCCCGCGCACCACCACATTCCCCCAAGACGTGAGCATGCGACGACAGGCCCAGCATGGCAAGCGCCTGGTCCTGCTTCATGGGGGGAAGTGAGCCTATCCGCTTCTCCCATTCGTTCAGATCCGACAGCCAGCTCTGCACGTAGTCTGTGCAGATCTCTGGAGTAATTGCCTCCAGGCATTCCAGAGCGCTGTTCACCGAAGTGACAATGCGTCCTCGCGTCTCGGCGTCGAGGCGTACGCTCGGGGCCGCCGCTCGTGCTTTGATGTCCTCGAGAAAACCTTTCCGGACAAGCCGAAAGTTCGCCCAGTCGTCCGTGTCCACCTTCGAAATATCTTTGTGATCGTGCAGGAAGGCATACAGGCCCTCTGCGAGCAAGTCCCCGAACTCCTGCCGGGCGGCTCGTAGCGGGTCGGCAAACGGGTCATATTCCAATTGTCTCGCAAAGCCACCCGAACGGCCGAGCCGGCCGTTTGCCACGTCCTCATAGAAAAAGAGCCAGTCTTCGTTGTATATATCCGGGAAGAAACCCAGCGGAACTGCACAATCCACAGCCAGCACGGAACCGCTGACGAAAACATCCTGGATGGATCCGGTCATCCGGTTGGCCAGACAGGCGACGGAATTGTCCGGAAACTCCTTGACCCGCATCCCCGCAACAGGATATGAGTCGAGCATGCCAACTGTCCGGTGCAAGTCGATAAGCTTGACGCCTCGAATGTCATCATCCATGAAGAACAATCTGCGCCATCCGAGACCGCGTGCGAGAACGAGGGCGAGATTCCGCTTCATGCTCAGGTCGGAGTCTCGAGGCGCAGACGTCCCGAGGTCACCAAAAGACGTGGTGGCGAATTCGAAGAGCGAGTGACTGTATGCGTGGGGCAGATCGATCACCAGGGCCGGCGTGAATGAAAGCTCAGTGAGCATGCTCTGCACCTCTGAGGCCCTAGCTTCCCGACTGCATATGACTACAAGTGCACACCGCGCCTTGCGCGCCAAAGCAATGACATGTTTGAGGTTGGACGCTTCCCTGGCAGCCGGTACCACAATGGCATCGGGGAACTGCGCGAAGCGTCTCTTAGGTGAGACGGCAGCAGGTTCAACCAGCTGAGCGTGGGTGTTGTAGTGGCGAACGCCAGGACCGTGCGCCATCTATGCCGTCGTCCAGGCGCCGCCACCAGGAAAATGTGTCACGGTTACATGCCCTTCGACCAGAGCACCGCATCGGGATTATGAAAGTCGGGAGTCATAGCTTGACCCTGGAGGACCGCGACGCGCATGAGAATGAGAAAATTTCCGCGCCGCCCGAATTGGGAAGCTAGATGCTTTTCGTTTCCTTCTCGAAGCCGGGCGTCAGTGAGGCTCCGCACAGCGCCGAGCACGCCGCGGCTGTGGATGCCGTTACAGATAGTAAGAGTCCGGCTGGAATTCAGCGGATTCGGAACGCGGGCGAGCAGTCCCACGTCTTCTCGCAGCGCGCGCGGTTCCTCTGTGGTCCATCGGGGCGTGAATCTTTGCTCCTTGCCTTCCGTCGCGGTGACGAAAATCTCGCCAGTGGCAAGCGATGGGTCCTCGATTTGGCGGACCGGCAAGCGGACCATCTCCGAAAGTCGCTGGGTCACATCATTCCACGCGACTCCGCCGAGAAGTATAAGGTGGCCGGAGAGGGCATCGGGCGTTATCTTCGAGGAAGCCCGGTAGAAGACCTCCATGTTGGGATTCTCGGCCCTGATGTGACCATGCAGTTCCACCAGCGCATCAAGGTCGGCGTATCCGAGCAGCTCGGTGTAATTGGGGTCTGACGGATCTGCGAGGTCGGTTTTCTCGTCGCGGGGCAACTCGGCGCAGACCAACGTGGCTGGTCCTGTGTCGTCGAACTGCCATGTCCTCGCTATGGCGGTTTCCTGTTCGGACGCCGGACTGAGCACAGCTTCCCTGAGGCCGAGGAGCTCGTCCCTCAAGCGCTCATACGCGGCGGTCTCCTCGTCGTCGAGGTCCTCTAGCGGGATGAGATGGGGCTCGTCGTCGATCGAGCGGCTGGTGGCGAAGAATCTGGCGTAGGTGGAGATGCGTTCTCGCGGTGGGAGCTTGGGCGCCGCGAGATTCTCCCACGACGAGATCGTCGCGGGCGCCAAGGACTCCTCTCCTCCTAGCGCGCTGGCGAGTGAGGCCTGGGTGAGCCGCGCATCAGGCCAGTGCTTCTCGCGGAGGTTCCGGAGTCTCGCGGCGAGCCTGGAGGGCGCCGTATGAGCAGGTGGTATGGCAGATCGCCTCCCTCGAGGTGCCGAGCCGCTGACAACAGCCGACGGCAAGGGGCGGAGCCTCTGGGCGAGGTAGGGCCGCCAATTCGCGAACCTCAACGGTATCTGGTTGACGCTACTTCTATCAGCGACTTACCATCGTTGTATAGCTTAATTCAGTGTACTTCAGAAAACTCTACTGAACTACACTGAAGTTCAGGCCCTAGTAGTGGTCAGCTCTAAAGAACACTTAGAGTGCGACCAGAATAGGGAGTGTAGCCCGATGGCGCACAGGATTCAGGCAACGCGCGAGAGAGCCCCGCGGCCGATTCGCCGGCTGAGGGCTAGCTATCCACCTACACCCGCGCCACGCTGGGCCACCCCTGCGGCCGGTACGCCATTCGGCCGACGGCCGAAGTTTCCTCCTGGCGAGAGGGCAGCGGCCCCGCCCCGCCTGGCACGGGCCCCACCGAACGACACTGCCCTCCTGGATGACCGGGAGGGCAGTGGCATAGCTGGGCCGGTGTCGGCCGACGCCAGCGGATCACCGATCAGTCGCAGCAATTCGGCATGACCGTGACAACTTGATGCTAGCAACGATGCGATCACACGTCACGGGCCTGCTTCCCCGGGCTCCGGCCACGCCGGACCGGCCCGATGCCTCCCAGATCACCGAACGAGTGGAGGAGACGTGCTCGCAGCTC
>OBLU010000711.1_pt1 | contig 31057 bp, 33 predicted proteins | sample 1518681 | NCBI WGS metagenome assembly OBLU01 (sample SAMEA3539304, study PRJEB22396) | soil metagenome | biome: tundra; feature: field; material: soil | place: USA | collected 2010-05 | depth 0.15 m
TGGCGGGACTGGAGTTCAGACGTGTGCTCTTCCGATCTGCCTTCTTCGCCGCAGCGGCCGGGGCAGCGGCGCCTGCGGCGGCGAGCGGCGATGCGGCGAAGAAGGCCGAGCCCGCCAAAACCGAAGCCAAGAAGGAGCCGGCCAAGAAAGACGCAAAGAAATAATCCGTACAACGCGTCTGTACAGGAGGGGCCGTCAGTGGCTGGCGGCCCCTGTTTTTTTTGAGTCAAGTGCTGGGTAGGTGCATCCACGATGCCTGGATTACCGTTGCGTTTAATCGTCGGTCTCGGCAATCCGGGACCCGAACATCAGGCGACCCGTCACAATGCGGGTTTTTGGTTCGTGGACGTGCTCGCGCGGCGCCACGGCGGCGAGTTCCGTGATTATCGCAAGTATTCCGGGGAAACCGCTCGCGTCAGCGTCGGCACCGAAGAGATCGTTCTATTGAAGCCGACGACCTATATGAATCGCAGCGGGCTCTCGATCCGGCAACTCAGCGAGTTTTACAAAATCGCCGCGGACGACATATTAGTGGCGCATGACGAACTTGATTTACCGGTGGGCAGCCTGCGCCTCAAGCACGGCGGGGGCCACGGCGGACACAACGGTCTGCGCGACGCCATCGCGCACATCGGCGAGAGCTTTTGGCGGCTGCGCTTGGGGATCGGTCATCCGGGCAACAAGACCGACGTGATCGACTACGTATTGACCCGTGCGCCGCGCTCCGAGGAAGACCTCATCATGGAGGCGGTTAACCTGGCGGCGGATTGCATTCCGTTGCTGCTCGAACAAGGCGCCGAACGCGCCATGACCAAATTGCACAGTCGTGCGGGAAAGACCTAATGCCTATACATTGCGGAATCGTCGGTCTACCGAATGTCGGCAAATCGACGTTGTTCAACGCGCTCACGCGCGCGCAGATCGCGGCCGAGAATTACCCGTTCTGCACCATCGACCCGAATGTCGGCGTGGTTCCGGTGCCCGATCCGCGGCTGGATAAGCTCGCCGCCATCGTGCATCCGGAAAGAATTCTGCCGACGACCGTGGAATTCGTCGATATCGCCGGCCTGGTCGCGGGCGCCTCGAAGGGCGAGGGGCTCGGCAACAAATTTCTGGCGCACATTCGCGTAGTGGATGCGATCGCGCATGTGGTGCGATGCTTCGAGAACGACGACATCATTCATGTGTCGGGCAAGATCGATCCCGCGCACGACATCGGGGTGATCAACACCGAACTCGCGCTCGCGGATCTCGACAGCGTCGAACGTGCCTACCAGAAGGCGCTCAAGGCGGCCAAGACCTCGGACAAGGACGCGATCAAAATCCGCGATTTGCTCGAACGGGTGCGCGAAGCGCTGAACAACGCGCAGCCGGTACGCACGCTCGGTCTCAACGTCAACGAACGGGCACTGTTGCGCGACCTGCACCTGCTCACCGACAAGCCGGTGATGTATGTGGCGAACGTCGATGAGGGAGGCTTCACTAACAACCCAAGACTCGATCGCGTGCGGGAGCTTGCCAAGGCGGAGGGCGCCGTGGTGGTGCCGGTGTGCGCGGCGATCGAAGCGGAGATATCGCAGCTCGAGGAGGCCGATCGCGCCGATTTCCTGAAGGAGCTCAAGCTCGATGAGCCCGGACTCAATCGCGTGATTCGCGGCGCCTACGCGCTTTTGGGGCTGCAGACCTATTTCACCGCCGGCGTGAAAGAGGTTCGGGCCTGGACGGTGCGCGCGGGGTCGACGGCACCGCAGGCGGCGGGTGTGATTCATACGGACTTCGAGCACGGGTTCATACGCGCCGAAGTCATCGCTTACGAGGACTTCATCGCCTACAAGGGCGAGGCCGGCGCGAAGGAGGCCGGTAAGCTGCGTTTGGAGGGCAAGGAGTACGTGGTGCGCGAAGGCGACGTGATGCACTTTCGGTTCAATGTCTAGGCGGAGTGGCAATGACACCCATGCACGCGGCAGTTCTTTCTGTGTTGGCGATAACGACTCTCGCGTGCGGGCCCGCAACGCTCGCGCGGTTTCGATGGTAGAATTGCTTCTGTAGGACGCTGAATCCAGTCTCCAATATCGTGCGGCAACCAATGGGCGGTGGAAAGTCTTGATCCGTTTAATAACTCTCGCGACCATGTTGGCTCTAGGGCTTGCGGCATGCGCGCCGTCCTCGCACATCGTGGTGGGCACGGTGCGCCCGGCAATATCCCCATCGGAAGTCAAAATTTATCTGCAACCACCGCCTGCGTTTGAAGAAATCGCGGTTCTGAATGCTTCGGCGGACAGTATGTTCGGCACCGGCGGACAGAGCACGGTGGATAAGGTCATCCAGCGCTTGAAAGAAGAGGCCGCGAAACTCGGTGCGAACGGCGTCATCTTGGAAGGCATGTCCGAGCAACAAACCGGGTCGCTCGGCGGTGGCAGCGGATCCACCTCCTTTTCGGGCAACTCAGCGGTTGGCGTGGGAGTGGGGGGATCGCTGGGTATTTTCAAGAAGAGCGCCCATGCACGCGCCATCTTCGTTCCCCCCGGGCAACCGGGCGCTCCCGCCGGTAACGTTCAATAGCCGCCGAGATCAAGCGCCAACGATCACCAACATTTGAAGTCCCGACGCGACTTCTGCATTGCGATACCCTCTCGGCGGCAACTGTGCCGAGCCACGCCGAGGAATATCACGAGCAATACCTCGCGAAGATATCCGAATAGCCACCGCGGGATCTGGGGGGGATGCCGGGTTGCCTTCAAATCCGCCGAGTCACCGGTGGGTGAGAAGGCATAATCGCTGGATTAGCGATGGTTCCTGCGTAAACACAGTAAGTTATGCTGACTTGAAAACGTAGGTGCAACAATTTCTGCAGGAAAATGCCGGTTTCCCTTGAATTGAAAGTCTACCGGAACCCTACCGGTGATCTCATCGTAGGAAAATTTCCGGCTTAAGAACGCGCGTTGCCTACCAATCGTGGCGGCGGAATCGAACGCCTAGTTTCCAGCCAGCGTTTAGGGCACCTTAATCCCCAAGACTTGGCTGTTGGCGATTGAGAGCTAGTCTTGTTATTATCCCCACTCTAGAATCACGATAAACAGGGGGAATAGCATGGGTTCACTCGCCTGGTATGAAATGGCTGCCCTTTGGGGGTTTACATTATTGGTCATTATTTTGGACCAGAAAAACTTGCCCAAATAAGCTGATCCACGGGCGCTGAGAATTGCGCTGCGGATAGTCCGCCGCACCCTCGCCGCGTTTCAAGGGGCGCAAGGCAGATTGTGGACGCAGGCAGACCGCAAGCAGCGCCGTGACGCTGATCCAGCGCTCGCATGCGCCGAAGAGAAATATAGCGATGCGCGTGTGTTCGGAGTCGCGGAGATTCACGACTTTCGAGGCGAATTCGATCAAGCCCTTAGGTGGCTTGATCGCGCCTATGCAGCGCCACGCCGATCTCTGATGGGTTAAAGCCGATCCGCTTCTCATTAGCCTTCACTGGCCTTCACTCCCAACCCGCGTTACAAGGCATGCCCGCGCAAGATGAACCTGCCGGAGTAGCCATGCCGCCTAACTCCGTCGCTGTCATTGGGCTGTCCGGAAGCAGGCATTAGAGAACGGCAAGTCAGGGTCGCGAGGCGCCTCTCGACCGGCAGCCGCCGAATGCGGTGCCGGTGTAAATCTCACCGGAGCCTAACGGATTCTTCGCCGGCGGGAACGGGTGGTGACGCTTGGGCATGCACGACGGACACTTCAATGTCCTTGGCGAGCAACGTGTCGACGGCAGCGACGTTACCCCGATGGCGCACATAGACCAGTGTCGTGACTAACAGCTTCCGGCCATGCTATTTAAGGGTGCGGAAGACGGTTCCTGGCCGGCTCGTGCCCCTCGTCAATGGCGTTATTTTTTATATCAACGTGCCAGCCGGCCGATAAACGCAGCGATTTTGTGCCAGGTTTCGCCAGCTACGATCAACTTACAGTCCTCGACCTCGTTCGCCATGAAATCCAGAGTTGCCGGAGTTCCATTCACGATTATCGTAAGTCTGGCAATGCCGGGTGGAGTTTGGATGCCCCCGGATCTACATTGGATCGATTGGGCTGCAATACCAGCGCGGTTTAGTTCCTCCCGAATGTGACCAACGATCTTAAGCTTGCCTAACTCGAATGAAGTGAGTGCCATTCGAATTGCTCCACTAGCGCCCGCCGATGTTAAGCATATCGCGCATCGCTTGTCTCCCAATTGAGCGGAGCCATCGCAGAATGGATCTCGAACCGCGCCTCATCGCCCGGCAAGAAGCCTCAGCTTACGATCCTGCAATGAACCCGCGGCCCGGCGAGTAACGCTTGGATTGCATAAGTCCTTGATTTGGAAACGATACGCCGGAAAATCGGCTTGACAGGCAGACCCCGCCTCCGGACAATCCGGCGCTCTTTAGTGGTGAGGTAGCTCAGCTGGTTAGAGCGTGGCACTCATAATGCCGAGGTCGAGGGTTCGAGTCCCTCTCTCACCACCATAAAATCAATAAGTTGCGGGTGCTGGAAGTGGTTTCTGTGTGCCGGCTTGTGTGCCTCTTAAGTCATCGAGTCCTCGCCTTGTTCACTGCCTTTGCCACGCGCGCAAGATAGCGCATCGGTGCGCGACGTGAGGGGAGGGTTTCGCGGAAAATTCCGCGAAACTCGAACCGGCGATCGCGACCGCGCATGTCTCGCGGCCGTCGAACTGAAAACACCAACTCGAATACACGCTGACTGTTCGTAGCTTAGGAGTCGAGCCCGGAGCCCAACCGGCCGGCAATCCCTGGCGGTCGCTGCGAATTTTCTTCGGGTCGGCGCATTAGCGCCGCGGCTGCGCGCCGATCAAATGAGTTGTCTTTGGCCCGTCGCCGACTTGAAAGCGTCGGACCAGCTGTTCCATGATGCGATCGGCCTTCGTCACGCGCTGGTGCTGCCGGAGGTGATCCAGCCAGGAGTCCGTCAGAAAGGTCTCGATGAATCGGCCTTCCTTCGCAGGATCCTCGAATATACCCCAGTCATAAGCGCCGTCTCGACGACGCACGCGCGCGCTGCGCCCGAGCGCGTGCAGAAACGGCTCGCGGTTCTTCGGATCGATGTGGTATTCAACTGTCACCAGTACGGGTCCACGGTCAGGCTCTATCGCACTGGTCGTGATCGGGGCCGGCCAGTGCATCGAGGGCGACAGATCGTCTACCGCGCCCGTCTGAACCTTCCACGCCCGCGTGAGCGGAATCGCGATGATCGCACCCGCCGCTGCGATGAGAAGAGCGGTGGTCAAGCCGACCACGGCCGCAAGCTCGCCCCAGATCGCGCTGCCAATCGTCAGTGCGCCGAACATGACAGTCACGTATACCGCGAGGCCTCGGCCGCGGACCCATTCCGGCAGCGCAATCTGGGCGGACACATTGAGGCTTGCTACGGCAGAGATCCACGACGCACCCGCGATGAGACTAGCCACAACCGCGGTTGCGGAATCGTGGGCGAGCGCAAACAACCCCGTCGCCACCGCGCTTGCCAGCGTAGCGATCGAGAGGAGCCGATCTGCGCCCAACTTCTCCCTGAGCCATCGCAGCAGGAATGCACCGCCCACAGCCGAGGCCCCGATGATGCCGAGCAATAAGCCGTACAGCGCAGGGCCCCCGGCAATCTGGCTGCGTGTGACCAGTGGCAATAGGGCCCAGTAAGCGCTGGCAAAGACAAAGAATGCAGTCGCCCGGATCAGAGTCGCATTGAGGTTCGGGTTGTATCGCGCGTGCCGAAGACCAGTGCGCATGGCATTACCGAAACGCTCGGGCGGCAGCGGCGTGCCGCTTTTGTTTTTCGGCAAGCGCCACCGCACGAGGGCCACGATGACGCCCAAGTTACTGAACGCATTGACCCAGAACGGCGCCGCAATTCCGATCGCCCCGACGAGCAGACCGCCGATTGCCGGTCCGACGGCGCGGCTGACGTTGATGCCCACGCTGTTTGCCGCAACGGCGGCCGGCAGATCCGGTTTCGGCACGAGTTCCGGCACCACCGCCTGCCACCCTGGGGCCGTGATGGCTGAGCCCACGGTCACGATGAAGCTGAATACCAACAGGCTGACCGGTGTGATGAGGTGAAGCCAAACGAGCGCGGCGAAGGCGGTCGAGGTGATCATGATCGCGGACTCGCCGATGATCAAAAGGCGGCGCCGGTCCACGATGTCCGCAAGCGCACCCGCCGGAATCGCGAACAGAAACATTGGCAGACTGTTGGCTACCTGCACCATGGAGACGATGAACGGGTCCGGGTTGAGGCTCGTCATGAGCCAGCCCGATGCGACGTTGTACATCCAGCCGCCGATGTTCGAGACCACGGTCGCGGTCCAAATCACCGCGAATGTTCGGTTGCGAAACGGGGCCCACGCGGATGCAGCCGTGGGCGGATGGAAAGCAGCCGGAGGATACTTCGCTGGAGGGGCGCTCATCCTTCTCGTCCAAGATTAAGTGGAGCCTCATGCTAACTCGAAGGAAGGTTTTTCGCGTGTCGTTTCCGGATAGAGGGCTTCACTGGTGACGATCAAAGCCATATCGGTCGTTGAATCCAATATTGGCGGAGGATAGCCGCTTACGGATCGGGAATAGAGATTTCATCCAAGAATTGGCGGAGCGAGAGTATGCGGATCTCCTGATATTTCCTGAGATCCAGCATTGCCCGATCGCCAGTTACTATAATGTCAGCGTGCCCCGTCACAGCGCATTCGAGAATGCGGTTGTCAGGCTCGTCGTCGAGAACAGCTAATTTCTTGCGCGGAACGACAAGTTCAGCCAATTCAGACAAAAATACTGCTGTTCTGGCCAGATCTTCCGGTCCTTTCGAGAATTTTTGTGCCAATACGCCCAGCACCTCGTGAATGATCTCTTTGGATATGCAGAGATTGACCCGAGCGTCGATTCCTGAGTCGATGGCACGTTCAGCCTGTCCGCCTGGGATTGCCAACGCGGAAACGAAGATGTTGGTGTCGAAGACTGCTTTCAACGACGGAGTAAGCGCTCGAGGTCCCGCTCGGACAGCACGCCTGCAGCGCGAGCACGATTGGACCAGTAACCTTGCAGCTCCCGAAACTCGCCGCGCAAACGCGATCGCTTAAAGGCGCGCAGCGCGTCCTGCACCACGGCGCTCAATGATTTGTTCTCATCGCGTGCAATGGCCTCGACTTCGGCAGCAAGGTCCGCTGGTAAAGAGATCGCTTTCTTGACAGCTTTACTCACAGTTGCACCTAAGAATGTCTGGTAGTAAAAAATACCACCAGAGCGGCCTAAGCGCCAGTGCGCGCGCATGAGCGGCAGTAAGTCTTGCGTGAGTTTTGCGTGACTCAGTGCTGCTTCGTTATGCTTGGTGGTGTCAATTGCAACGGGCGCCACGCGGTAAGTTGTTGAAAATACTTGGGCTATCTTCCGATTTCAGCACTCATAATACCGAGGTCGAGGGTTCGAGTCCCTCTCTCACCACAAGTAAAATCAGTACCTTGCGCACGTTTGGCCGCCTTCCCCCGGCGCGCCGTGTGCCCTTTTTGTGCTACCAATTCGGCGGCTTTTGATAGCTGATCCGGCGCCAGATGCCCATAGCGCAGAACCATCGAGTAACTTTTCCAGTCCCCTAGCTGCATGAGCTCGTGGAGCGTGACCCCGCTTTGGACGGCCCATGAGGCAAACGTGTGCCGTAGGTCATGCCAGCGCAGCGGCCGGAGTTGCGCCCGCTTGACGGCCTTCTGGAAGGCTGCCGTGTTGCAGTCATCGACGTGGGCCCCGTCATATTGGAATACGCGATTGCCGGTTGACCACTGGTTTGGCGGCGGATCATGGTCCCCGGATACCCATACGCATGAGTCGTAACTGCTTCGGCAGACGGGAATGGCGAACAGTCTGGACGGCAAAGTCCCGACCACCTGGCTGGAGCTAGGTGGTCGGCTTGACCAGGTGGTTGCGGGACTTCTGGGTAACTCAGTGGTGCTTTGTGGTGCTCTCGGGTGAATTTGCAACGGACATCCCGCGAGTGTGGTTGTGAAAAATCAACTACTTACAATTATAAAAATTCCCGACTTTTCTGTCCCTTCGAGCTTTGAACCAGATGGTCGGCGTTCGAATCCGTCCGGGCGCGCAATAAATCGACAATTTAGCGGCGTGTTTTTTTTCCCTGCTGTGCTATTCAGGTAGCGCTAGGACTGTCGTTGGCAGGCGGTTGGGGCGCAGCGAGCCAAGCCTTCCGCTACTTTTTCCCCTTTCCGGGGTGATTCCACTTCTTGGCGTTCTCGGCGAACTGCGCGCGCTTGGCGTAGACGCCGCCCTTCGATTTCTCCTTCGCGATGTCGGCCTCGGTGATCTTGGCCCCAGATGCCTTACCGACGTCCTTGTGAAGTCTATCTTTCTTCAGGTGCAGTTTCATGGGTACGCGTGCCATTGCATCTTCCTCGCTGATTGAGTAACTGCTTTCTCGCGTCGGTAGTGGTTGTTGAAAAAAAGGCTATCCATACCGTCTTCAACATTGGTTGCGAAAGGCGTGCCTTTGAGTGCGCCCCGAAGTTTAGTTTAGCACTGTGTCTCGTGATTCGCGGTCCATTCTCGCGTGTCGCTCGGGGACCGTGTACCAAGTTAATCCAGGTACTTATCGAGCCGTATACTGGCGCTGTATAGCACAGCGAATAATGTCCAAACGGCTTTTTTTAAGCCCTATGCGGCAATTAGCATGCGCGTCTTCGAACCGCCGGCAGACGAACAAGCCGATTCGACCGCGCCGTGCGGCGGCTGCGGCGAGCGGGTGTGTGGAGAGAGTTTATCGCCTGCCTGGACTCGACACACGACGCACCCAGTCAGCGCGCGCGCGGCCGTCGGAATGCCACAAGCGATGCATCGTTGCGGACGGTTGGCTCATACTCCCTCAGCGTCGCCGACTGCCAGATCGACTCGAGTCGCGGGGCTGTTTCCGCAACAAATCGAGCGATGTGTTCGAGCGGCCCCGGTCTCGCGATCAGATATCCCTGCAGGTGGACATCGCCGCAATTCGCGACAAATTCAAGCTGGGCCGACCGCTCGATGCCCTCGGCGGTTACGGTCAACCCGAGCTTGTGGCACAGCCGCGTAACTGAATGCACGATCGCCGCGGCCCTCGCATTCGAGTCGACGTCTTTTATCAGGCTTCGATCGAGCTTGACTCGCGTGAGCGGCAACTCATCGATCGATTTCAACGACGAGTAGCCGGCCCCAAAGTCATCGAGTGCCACAGCGACGCCCATTCGCCGCAACTCGTTCAGCGCGTCGACGGCAAGCCTGCCGGTTTGCAGAGTGGTCTCAGTGAGCTCAATCTCCAGGCACTCCGCCGGCATTCTTGCCGAGCGAAGTGCCCGATCCACGCACTCGACGAATCGTCCCGTGAGGAACTGTTGCGGCGACACGTTGATGGCAACCCGTGCCTGCGGCCACGATTCGCTGCGAAGCTGCCGGACCGCGTCGATCGCTCCGTGCAGAACCCAGTCGCCCAGTTCGAGAATGAGACCGGACTGCTCCGCCGTCGCCATGAACTCATCGGCGGTCGCGATACGTCCATCAGGGTGGCGCCAACGGAGCAACGCCTCAATGACGCTGGTTTTCATCCCGACCAGGGAGACCTCCGGCTGGAAATGAAGCAGCAGGTCCCCGGATTCGAGCGCGCGGCGCAGGCCCTGTTCGGTTTCGAATCGATGCGACGCCGCAATCAGAAGCTCCGGATGATATAGGCTGAACCTTTTTCGGCCATGATCCTTCGCGTAAAACAGCGCCGAATCGGCGGCGCGCATGAGCGCCTCGAAGGTATCGCCGTGCTCGGGAAACATCGCGATGCCGACGCTTAGGCTGACGAGAAAGTCGCGACCGCTCACGCGCACCGGCTTTTGGAATGCGCACATGATTCGTTGGACGCGATCTTCCGCCGCCATGCTCGATTCGAGTTCGTCGACCACGAGCGTAAATTCGTCGCCACCGAGGCGCGCGAGAAGACCTCTCGGGCCTGCCACCTCCAGAAGACGCGCACCAATTTCACACAGAACACGGTCGCCGAACTGATGACCCAGGCTGTCGTTGATCGTCTTGAAGTTGTCGACGTCCATGTAGAAGACGGCGGCACAGCTCGTCCTTGTCCGCGCCAGATCGATGGTTGCCGTTAGGTGCCTCTCCAGCTCCCGTCGGTTCGGCAGGCCGGTGAGCGGGTCGTGATGAGCGAGGTGGTGGAGTTGCGCCGTGCGCTCGGCGACGCGGTTCTCGAGCGCCGCCTGCTGTTCGCGCAATTCCATGTGTGTTGTATTCAGGGCCGCGGTCATGTCGTTGAAGGCAACGGCGAGCTCGTCGAGTTCAAGCACGCCGCCGCGGGGAATCGGCGTATCGAACGCGCCCCGAGCAATATGGCGCGTGCCTTCGAGCAGCCGACGCGCGGGAGCCATGATTCCGAATGTAATGAAACCGGCGATTACGAGCACGACGCCGAGGATGCTCATGGCGACACGCGCGAGACGATTCTGGGCCGTCTCGGCGGTAGCTCGCGCGCGGCCAGCCTCAAGCGTGAGCGCCTGCCAGGCCGGCCTCTGCAGCCTGATCTCGATTTGCGCAGCCAGCTCCCGGGCCGATACATCAAATGCGGCGCGCGCGGTTTCGATCTGTTGCTGGATCTCTAGGACATGCGCCTGCGCACGCGATGCGACCGCGAAGTCTTCCCGCTCGAGATCGAGCCAGGCGCTCCCTACGGAGTGCGTAAGCTCTGCCGAGTGTGTGCGGAGAATCGCGGCGAATGCCGCGCTGTTTTGCGTGCCGGCGTGCGCGACGGCGGACGACGGAGCCGCGAAGCGTGACATCACGCTCGCGCGGAGCGCCGCGGCTGCCCGCGAGAGCTCCGTGAGGGACTTGAGCGCGAAGACCTGGTTGCCGGATTGAACGCCGGCAGCCGCACGCGCGGCGCGCATTGCCAGCGAGTCCAGGGCTGCTAGGGATCGGTTGATTTCGACGGCGCGCTGGCGGTGAAGATCACCGATCATCAATCCCTGGTTCCGGAACTCTCGCACGCGCGCGCGCAGGTCGGATGCAATGTTGCCGTCATCGCTCGGGGCTAGCCCCGAGAATTCGTCGAAGAGCTTGAGCATACCGGTCCCGGAGGACTTGACCGCGATGAGGTCATCGGATGACATGGTTCGCGACAGTCCGGTGACATGCCGCTCGAATTCCGTGAGGGACTCCGCGAGGTCTCGCGACATCCTTAGCGCGGGCTCATAGTGAGTCTCGAGGTGGCCGGCCAGCTCGGCGGTTTTGCTGGTGCTCTGCTGAACCGAACGCATTCCTAGCGCCAGAACGACGAGTACCGCGACGAATGCGAGCCCTAGACAGGTTCCGAGCGACGGCCGCGCCGATAAGACGGGAGCCGCTGTGGCCAGCTTCTCGGTCATGCCCCTCTGTCGGATCTGTCGCGTGTCCACCGCTCCTCCGGAGTCCAGACGATCTTCGCGAGCGGCCCCTGGCGCGGCCGGGAGTGGGCCGCATTGATCGGGTACCACGCGTTGACCGTGATGGTCGGTGCCCTCCAACGGCAGAGCCCGACCCGAGCTTGATTACGCTGCCTGATCCGAACGAATAGATGAAGTTCATTGGCATGATTTTGCGATGCATGTCACTGATGTCACCGGCAAATTGCGTTATGTCACTTGAAAATCTTTCGCCGCCGGATGCAGATACAGCCGTGGCTGGTGAGGGGGCGGTCGTGGAACGCGCCTGCGTCGCCGATAGCCGCCTTGTATCGTCTGATAGTACCTATGCTGTCATTTGCCGAATAGGCGGCTCGCGCGTCATCTTAGATAGCAACGTACTCGTGTCGGCGTTCACGAGTTTGGAGGGCGCTTCGCGCCAGTTATCGCGACTCGTTCTAAGCGGTTCTGCGGAAGCACAGATTCCAGTACCGCTGTTTGCCGAATATGAAGCGTCTGTTTCGCGGCCAATGATTCAGCCGCGCTGTCCTTTGCTGCCTGCGGAGCAGACACGGCTGTTCGATGCGTTTCGGTCGCGGACGCATTCGGCATCAGGCTCGGCGACGCCGAGAAGAATGTCGCGTAGAGCAGCGTCGTGTTGACCGACTGAAGACAGCACGGCACGGCGCGACCGGCAGAGGTCGATCGCGCGGAAAAGGTAATCAGCCTGCCCGGAAGCGGCCCGCCGCGATGGTCCGCAGAGGGTCGAAAGCGCCAGCTCTCGGGGCGGCCTGTTAGTTATAGGCGTCCGACTTTAACGCTTGGCTTCTCGCTATTGGCCGGCGGATGGTCGGGGACCATCTCCGCGCGGACGAAGACAAGGGATGCGGTATTAACTACGGTATCTGGACTCTCGCCCACCCCGCCTGCCGGCGTCGTTCTGAATGTGACCAACGGCAGCGAGACGTCGACGACTCGCGACGGCGAGGACACATTAATCTTGCCGCCATCATCGCCCGGTTCCCACGTCACGATCTTGTAGTACTTGCCGACCTTGAACATATGGTCCTCATCCGTGGTGTGGTGGTGTCCAAGTCTACGCCATCTTGTACGGCGAGAACGATTGCAGCTCGCACGAATAGGGATCCCGCGCCGTGAGCATCAGCGACGGCGAGCGCAAATCATGGCGCACCGCGCGTTTGTGATGATCTGTGCTGAGCGTACGTCGCGGAACGCCTCGGAAGGAAGTTCCCCAAAAGAGAAGTTGATAGTCGTTCGCCAAATGCCCGTACTCCCAAACGCCAAACTGGGTGGCTACTCCGCTGACAGTCAATGCCGCAGGGTGGGCCATATGCGGCCCAACGATTGAGCTGGTAATTGATTCCAGACTGACGTCCGGGTGGGACTCGTGCCACCAGATGTAAAGCTCGGTCATTGTGTCGGTCCTCTGGCGATGAACATACAAGGGTTCACGTACGCTCACCGTCGAGAACGGCGCTCATGCCAAATCGAACGCCAGATTGATATACAGAAATCCATGCGCCCGTCACGCAGCGCATGGACATTTCTCTGCCACAGCAATATTGCAGTTAAAAGGGTACTCTGCCCGCCTCTGATATCGGCTAAAGCGAAGCGCCCTATTTCGAGGAGTCTTTCACGTCTTGCTTGACGTCCCCGAACTTCGCTTGGACCTTGCCGAGGTTCTTTTCAATGTTGCCTTTAGCTTCCAGCGTCTTGTCGTCCATGACCTTGCCGGTCGCTTCCTTGACGGCTCCTTTCGCCTCTTCGACGCGACCCTTAACTTGGTCTTTGTTCATGCTCATGACATGCTCCTGTAACGAATACCGGCAGGCGGCCGGCACGCCCTAGCTTAAAAATTGGGACATTCTAAGTGTGTCAACAAGGAACGCCCCTTGGATTGCCGTTGATCGGTCGATCCGCGTAACCATTGCGTCAATAGATTGCTGCCTTGCTGGTCCCCGATCGATGAATTCAATCTAGGCCAGCTTGCCTGCGAAGTCTGTACGGAATCGTACGGATAGACGATTCGTAACGCGGTAGGCCGGCGCATCACAGCGGCGTGAACGAGATTGTTAACAACAATTGCACGGCGGCCGGGACGGTTCTGCAAGCGTGAGCCTGCGGAGCGCATCGACGCCGCGCTCATTTCAGCACCGGTCGAGTCGACATGAGTGGGGTGAGCCGTTCCCGCTCGTCACATCAGACTCACGCAACGGGAATATCAAATCCGATCGTCCTATATAAGTAGATTCCACACCGCACTGTGTGCGGTGGCGTACCAACCACTAATTGTCTTTGTGGTTCAATGACGCGTCGGAGTTATCAATCGAAGGGGAATCCCATGTACATCGGCGGCGGCATACTCGGAACCATTCTTGTCATTGCCTTGATCGTCTTCCTGGTGCGTAGAGCCTAAGGGGCTCGTTCAAACAATTTTCTTGGAGCATTCTTATGAATATTAAATCCTTTACGGCGGTGGCCGGTGTGGCACTCCTGGGCCTTTTCGCCAGTGGCGCCACCTTTGCCAATACCAAGGCGGAGATTAGCCGGAGCGCTGATCAAGCTCTCACGCACTTCTATACCCTCAATCCGGCGAATCAGGCGCTGGTCGGCAAGGCCGCCGGCGTATTGATCTTCGGGCACGTGACCAAGGGCGGCGTCGGCGTCGCGGGTGAGTACGGTGAAGGGGTCCTGCAGGTCCAGGGTCACACCGTCGATTACTACAGCGTCGCATCCGCCTCGGTTGGACTCACGCTCGGTGTGGCAAGTCATCGAGAAATCATCCTGTTCATGACTCAAGGAGCGCTCGATAAGTTCACCAAGAGCGAGGGGTGGTCTGCCGGTGGGGACACGGCCATCGCGGTTGTGTCGCAGGGTGCGGGTGCTAAATACGATAGCGCCACTTTGGGGAAGCCAATCCTCGGATTTATCTTCAGCGAAAAGGGCTTGATCGGAGACGCATCACTCGAAGGCACGAAGATCACGAAGATCAAGACCACGGATTGACCAAACGCAATCGGCTTCGGCTTAGAGGCGGTACGCATTGTGGTTCGGATTTGTCAAAGACCTCTAGTCGAGGTCGCTAAGAAAGGTGGAACATGGGTACAATTTTAATCATTGTCTTGCTCATCCTGTTGCTCGGCGGCGGCGGTGGCTATTACGGGTACCGCCGGTATGGTGGGTCGGGCCTGGGCGGCGTTCTGGGCTTGGTACTGATCGTTCTTTTAGTGCTGTGGTTCTTCGGCGGTCTGCGTATCAACGGCTGATCTAGAGGTCGGCGGGCATAATCGGGTGTCGGTCGGAGGCGGTGATAGTGTACGTTTCCTATGGAACAGTACGATCGGTCAGCGGCGGCAGATCTGCGCCGTGTTATGCCATTTAAAACTGCTCGCTGCAATGACATCGTTGGTATCATCGCCAGGATTTTTTGCAGGGCGCGGGCGGTGGGATACGTAACCAGGAGAACGTAATGAGCACGAACAAAGACCAGGTTAGAGGCCGAGTCAAAGAAGCGAAAGGCAAGATCAAAGAAGTCGCCGGTAAGCTTCTAAGCGACAAGAAGCTGCAAGCAAAGGGCAATGCGCAAAAGACTCTTGGCAAGGCACAAGCGAGGTTTGGTGACGTCAAACAACGCGTGAAAGAATCATCAAAGAAGCATCGCTGACTTTAGCCCAGCGGCCTAGCGGCCGGGACAGTAAAACAGCTGTTGCTGTAAATTGATGGAAACGCGTCTCGCGCAAAATCCAGGCTTTCCCGTAATCGGAGGCGCCACACTTATGATCACAGCGAATCTACCTGTAATGGTAGCCGGTGAATTGGTGACGATAAGGCCTATTCATCTACTCGCTGGCGGTGTGACGGTAGCTCAGACAGAGTAGGCGCGCTTTCAAGTGACTGCCATTCTTGCAGGGAACCTGTGAGATAACACATGCACATAGGTCTGGCGTGAACAAGTCTCGCTTGGCAATCTTGGCGGCTTTGATCGCCTTGCTGGCGACATCTTCGCGCGCGCAGTCTGAGGGCCCCGAGCAGGTGCGCCCATCCACCGGCCCAGTCGAGATGCTGCGCAAGGCCTCGACTGAGGTGGTTGATACTCTCGACAAAAGTCTCGACGCAGGCCATGACTGGCTATACCGTCGCCTGCAGCACCTGTTCGAGAAGATCGACCTGCAATTCGGCTCGCCCGAGCAAGCGCCGATCGTGGTGCCGCTTTCGCCGGTGCGCATCGGCTTCGACGCCCAGTTCCTGCACCGTCAGGATGGAGTCGACTCCAGCGTGTATCGGGATTTGGAGGCTACGCTCGCGCTACCCAACATCGAGCGGCGCATGAAATTGTTCGTGACCAGCGCCGATGTGCAGGAAACGCCCGTTGATCCGGCCGAAGAGCACAATCCGCTCAGCTTCGGTGCGCTATTCGCAGCGAAGTCGAATCTTAGGCTCGAACTCGGCGTGCGAGCAAGCAGCTCACCCTCGACCTTTGCGGCGGCGCGCTGGGCGCCGACCTGGTCGCTAGGAACTCTATCGCTGTATCCCTTTGTCAAACCGTACGTGCAGAGCGGAGTGGGCATCGGTACGAGCGGCGGGATCGCGCTCGAGGCGTGGAGCGACCGGTGGATGGTGCGCTCGACGAGCTATGCCGACTGGGTTCGCAATACCTCCGCGACGGATTGGTCGCAGACGTTGGTTTTCGGCTACGCGCGGGCCGTGATCCAGGAGCGTCGCTACGATCGGTTTGCGACCGGCCACGACCTTGCCTGCGGGGTGGTCGCACGCCTCGCTGTCTCCGGGGACCGGTCGTCTCGCGCCACCTTGTACGAGATCAGCGTGCTCATGAAGCGTCCGCTCCATGAAGGATGGCTGTTTGGATACATCGAGCCCGTGACGCAATGGAATCGCACTTATGGCTGGCATCCGGATATCGGCTTCCGGATGGGGTTCGACGTATTGTTCTGGGGGCTGGCTTCAGTGCCGGGTGAGGTCAGGAGCTATTGCGCATCAGCCGGCCGGACGTGATGGACTTCATGGGTTCGGCTGATTTCCCGAGCGGGATTGGTTTTCCGATCACTTGCTGCTATAGGACCAATCCCGTGTCGGTACGACGATCACATGGCTGAGGGCCCATCTACGCGGAGGCAACCTTGGTGACAATCCAGACTCCATGTTCAAGGTGCCGATTCCAGAAGCGCCTATCTTGATAACATATTTAATCGAGACAGCTCACCCGCGTACCGGGATTGGGTTACGTGTTCATCGGAATTTCCGCGGCGTGGACTTGCCCGGTTTAGTGGACACATCACTGTCACACAGCGAGGTCAACGTATCGCTCGCCCCATGTGACAGATCAGTCCGGAACCAGGGGCACGCGGTTCGGCCGGTAAGGCTCACACGTAAATGTGCTCGATCAGCTCCAGCGGCGCCCGCAGGGCCCGCATCTGGATCAGCGTCTTCGCGAGTGCAAAGTCAGGTGGCGTAACCCCCATGGCCAGGCCGTGACGCGCAACCTCAACTTCTTGGTCGAGCAGAGTCGCAAAGCCAGCGAGACGCGCGATGTATGCATCCGCGTCAGCTTTCGTCTCGATCGTGTGCTGATTGTCAAGGAATGAAGGCAGCTGCTGATAGCCGCCGTTGAGCTGGCTGAGAACGAAGGGCTGTCCGGCGACAATTAGAACTGCCGGCGAAATTGCGGTCATGGACGCCGGCGGTTTTCTGCGCATCGTCGACCGCAAGAAGGACATGATCATCGTATCCGGATTCAAAGTGTTTCCGAACGAAATCGAAAGCATAGGCGCCGTGCACCCGGCGGTGCTCGAATGCGGATGGATCGGTGTTCCAGACGCGCATTCCGGGCAGGTCGTCAAGGTGTTCGTGGTGGTGCGCGAGAGCAGTTCGGTCACTGTCGAGGAGCTGCACCAGCATTTCAGTGCGCGGCTCACGGCGTACAAATGGCCTAAGTTCCTGGAGTTCCGCCGGTCGCTGCCGAAAAGCAACGTCGGCAAGGTCCTCAGGCGCGAATTGATGCGCGAGGAGTCGACTCGCGCCGCTTGACCCGTGGGGCTACCAATGCATGCCGCGGGTAATCGAGGCAAAGGCGCCGAGTTCGCGCAAACCTTGTGCCTCGGTTGAGGGCGCGCCGCCGGCCGCCTCGGAATCCGGAAACATTCTGTAGCCCTCGCTCATGATGGCTCGGCCGATCTTGGGCGCGAATAACTCCACCAGCTGCGCGAATATGCCCAAGGGCGTCGCGAGACGCTCCGGATGATCGATGATCGCCGCGCAAACTCTCTCGGCCGCCTGCTCGGGCGACATCAGGTCGAAGTGCTCATACATTTTCGTCGGCGCTACCATCGGCGTGCGAACCAACGGCATGTTGACCACGGTGAAGCGAATGCCGCGCGCGGCGTACTCTGCCGCGGCACATCTTGAAAACGCTTCCAGTGCGGCTTTGGACGCATTGTAGGCTGCAAAGCGAGGGGCATTCGTCAAAACGCCGATCGAGGAAATATTGATGACGCGTCCCGCCCCGAATTGAACCATCGCGGGCAGCAGCCCCAAAGTCATCCGTACGGCCGCAAAGTAATTGATGCACATCAATCGCTCGTAGTCATGCAGCCGATCATAGGTTTGATCGATGCCACGTCGGATCGACCGGCCGGCATTGTTGATCAGAATATCCACGTGCCCATGCTCGGTGAGCAGCCGCTCAATCAGGCGATCGCACGCTTCGGCATCGCCGATGTCACAGGTGTAGGTGGTGACCTTGCCGCCGCGGGTCTCGATGTCCTCGCGCACGTTCGCCAACTTCTTCTCGTCCCGCGCGACGATGAGCAAGCGCGCGCCGGCTTCCGCCAGGCGCAATGCCGTGGCTCGCCCGATCCCCGATGAGCCGCCCGTCACGAGAACCGTCTTGTCCTTGACGCATCGGCGTAACGACGCCGCCGTGTGCAAGCCGGGATCGAGGCAGCGCTCCCAATAGTCCCACAGGCGCCAGACGTAGGTTTCCAGGGGGGGTACCCGAATCCCCGCAGGCTCCAAAAGTGCCTGAGCCTCTGCGGCATCGAAGGTGGTCGGATTATTGAGCAGCCCGAAGAGCGATCGGGGAATGCCGAGTTCGTCGAGCAGCTGCCCTGCGATGCGCCCGGCCGACGGCAGCATCTCCTTAAGCGGCCGCACCAGGTTCGCCACAGAGCCACACATGCCGGATTCGAAGCGCAGCGCCATGGCCGGAGCGTGCGCGGCCCGTGCGAACAGGTTCAGCACGTCGCCCACGCGATGATCCTGCGGGTCCGTGAGGTGAAAGCATTGGCCGTCCTGAGCCGGTGCGTGCGCAAGGTGGTCCACCGCCGCGACGACGAAATCGACCGGCACCAAGTTGACGTGCCCACCTTCGATTCCCACGAGCGGCAGCCAGCGTGGCAGGGAATCGCGTAATTTCTGTATCGCCTTGAAAAGGTAATAAGGACCGTCGATCTTATCCATGACCCCGGTACGTGAATGGCCGACGACCATTGCGGGCCGGTATATGCGCCAAGGAACCCGGCAGACGGTGCGAACCAGGGCCTCGGACTCGTGCTTGGTACGAAAATAAGGCAGATCCAGCCCTTCGGCTTCACCGAACAACCGTTCCGTGAACCTGCCGCGGTAGCGGCCCGCGACCGCGATGGAGCTGAAAAGGTGGAAACGGGCCGCCGGGATCTGGTGCGCCAGGTCGAGCGCATGGCGAGTTCCGAGCACGTTGGCGCCCACGAGATCTGCGTCCGCGGCATTCAAGTCGTACAAGGCGCCGAGATGGAAGAAATGGTCGATGCGGCCGGACATGGCACGCTGCTCGGGTGCCGATACGCCGAGCAGAGGCTCCGTCAAATCGCCGTTGACGGGCATTAGAAGTTTGCCGCCGGGGCCGCAGTCCCGCACCAAGCGGTCGAATTTAGCGCGCGATCCCGGCCTTACCAATATCCAAATGGGCTCGCCACGCCTGGCGAGCTCAACGACCAGATGCCGACCGATGAAACCGGTGCCGCCGGTGACGAAATATCCCATCCTTAAAACTCCGATCCGGCGTGGATGGGCAAACACGCTACACCGAACAAGTCGCCATCCATATAGTGGTAAACCGAGGGGTCCAAAAGCCGCTGAATTGAGCGACAGTAATGGTCATGACAATGGCCGAGAACATGTCGGGTGTCGACCGGGCCTGGCTGCGGATGGAGCGGCCGACGAACCCCATGGTCGTGATGGGGCTGTTGATCCTTCGTGGGCGATTGCGACTTGCCACGTTGCGTCAGCTGGTGAGCGAGCGGTTCCTGGCATTCGAGCGCTTCCGCTGTGTGCCGGTGGTGAATGCGCTCGGCGGACGCTGGGTGCGCGCCCAGGAGTTCAAGCTCGAGGATCACGTGCTGCGCGTCGCATTGCCTGCGCCCGCCGGAAAGGTTGAGTTGGAGTCATTGGCGGGCGAACTTGCGAGCGCGCCGCTCAACACCGGCCGGCCGCTGTGGACGTTCCATCTCATCGAGCGCTACCACGGCGGCAGCGCATTGATCGTTCGCATCCACCATTGTTACGCGGACGGCATCGCGCTGATGCACGTGCTCGCCACGCTGGCCGACGACGCCCCCGCCGGGACCGGCAGCGGCGCAGAGGCCCGCACTAACGCGGGCCCGGGATTGATTACCCAATCGCTGCGCGAGTTCGCGGATCTCTTTGAAAAGAGCGTCCACTACACTCTGCATCCGACCGAGGCGGCCACCGCAACGCGCGAAGCGCTTGGCATCGCCGGCGAAATTGCTCGCATCGGCGTACTGCTTGCGGACGATCCCGTGACCCGGCTCAAACACCCACTGACCGGCGTCAAACGCGTCGCGTGGGGGGAGCCGCTCGCGCTGCAAGAAGTCCGAACGGTCGGCCGCGTGCTCGGATGCACGATCAACGATGTGTTGGTCGCGACGCTCGCCGGTGCCCTCGGCCGCTATCTCGACGCCGCTGGGGAACCCACCGCGGGTGTGACGATCCGGGCAGCGGTGCCCGTCAATTTGCGTTCGGGCGATGTGGCGCCGCCCGAGCTTGGCAATCGCTTCGGGCTCGCATTCGTCGAATTGCCCATTGGCATCCGACACCCGCTGCAAAGGCTGTATGAGGTCCACGGCAGCATGCAGGCGTTGAAAGATTCGCCGCAGGCTTTGGTCACATACGGGCTTCTATCCTTGATCGGTAGTTTGCCCGATGCGGTCGAGGATCCCGCGATCGCGTGGTTCAGCGCCAAAGCCAGTCTTGTCGCCTCGAATGTACGTGGACCGGGTCGCCCGATGCATCTGGGGGGTGCTCCGATATCACAAATTCTGTTTTGGGTACCACAAACCGGCAGCATCGGCGTCGGGGTGAGCATGTTCAGCTATAACGAGGAGGTGCAGTACGGCGTGATCGCGGATCGGCGCCTGATCCCGGAACCGGGCGAACTCGTTTCGATCGTTCAAACGGAGTTCGACCGTCTGGTCTTTCTCGTGTTGCTGGGCGGCGGATCACTCGCCGATTGAGCTCGCCGTTCTGCTCGTCCGGTGCTCGATCGCCTCAGCGCAGGTAGCGCTGCGCGCGCTCGACATCGAGTTGCGCCATTGCGTCGCCGGGCTCAAGTGCGGCCGCTCGGGCGTATAGCTCATCCGCCTGTTCGCGGTATTTGTTCGCATCCACCAGCAGCAGGCCGTTGGCGTATTCGATCTGCGCAATCGGCGATTCGGGGGTGAGCTTGATGGCCCGCCGGAAGTGATCGATCGCGGCTTCGCGGGACGCTCGATAGGTAAGGCCGGCGAGCAGAGAGCCGATCTTTGCCACGATTTCCGCGTGATACAAACCGAGTGCGATGTGGGCCTCGGCGTGCCGCGGCTCGAGATCGAGCGTGGTATCGAGGTGCGTGCGAACCCGGGTGGCGATACCATCCGCGAGAGCTTTCACGATCGAGATTCGTTGGCTGTGCCGACCGAGCGCGAGCGCGAGCATGTATTGCGCATTCGCGTCATCCGGCAACATCTCGACTGCCCGTTCGCCGCGTGTGATGGCGGCATCCAGCAGACGGCCCGGCTCGCCGCCGCCGGCCTGCAACGAATGGATGGCGGCCGCCTTGTTGGCGGCGGTGGCGCCCAATGCGCCGAACTTGCCGCCGGCGGCGATCGCATCGGCGAAGTGTCCGATATGAAAGAGCCTCCACGCTTTCTGCACACCGTCTGCGACCTCGCCGGCGCCGCCATGGGCATCGACCCACTCGGCAAATTGGGCATGCTGTTTCGCGAGGCGCGTGACCCGCGCCGCGTTCGGGTACGGCTCCCGATCGCCCTTGTGCAGCTTCGCCCAGCGTTCCTCGAGTCCGCTTCCCGCAAGGATCTTGTCGAAACGACCTTTCGACGCGCCTCTCGGCCTTGCTGCACGCATTTGTACGCTCTTATAGTGGGAACTACGAATCGCCATATACCTGCCCTCGCATTTATGGTACTCACGTTGATTCGAATTTCCATTAAGGGCAAATACGCATAGGCGGCGAAGGCCGTGAGGGGAAGGACATGGCAGCGAAGAAGACATCAGCGAAACGGGCCCGCACCGGCGCAATGGACATGCAGGGACAACTGCTCAACATGCTGCATCAGGTGTGGCTCGCCGGGCTCGGCGCCGTTTCGAGGGCACAACACGGGGCGCCGAAGCTGCTCGAGGAATTGATTGCCGAGGGGGCGCACGTGCAGGCGGACACCCAGCAAGCGGCGGCAAAAGCGCTGCGGGGCGCCCTGAGCGGCGTGCAGGAGACCCTCAATGCGCGCATGGGCAAAGTGCGCGGTGAAGCGGTGGACGCATTCGAGAATCTCGAGAAGATTTTCCGGGCCCGTGTACACAGCGCGCTGACGCAGCTCGGCGTGCCGAGCGCCGGCGAGGTTCAATCGCTCAGCAAGCGAGTCGATGCGTTGAACGCCAACATCGACAGACTCGCGCGTTCGCGCACGGCAATGCCGCGGATGCGAGTCGCGCGTAACGGGTCTACGCATCCGCGGGCGCACTAGCGGCCGATGTTGACCATTGAGCCCGCCGCGCGACGCCAGGCGGGCCGCGCGAAGCTCGCCATCGCGCTGGCGGGCGGCGGACCGCTGGGCTTCTTTTATCAACTCGGCGCATTGCATGCGCTGAGCGAAGCGATCGAGGGCCGCAAGCTGACGGAATTCGATGTCTACGTCGGCGTCAGTTCCGGGTCGCTGATTGCCGCGGCGCTTGCCAGCGGTTTCGGTACCGCCGCCATGTGCGCCATGTTTCTGTACGACGAGTCGATATTGTTTCCGTTTTCACCCGCCATCCTCTTACGGCCGGCGTTCGGCGAGTATGCGCGCCGCTTGAGCCGCCTGCCAAAGGTGCTGGCGCAGATCGCGCAGCGGTGCGTACTTGACCCTCGTCGCGGTGTGTGGGAGGCGGGCATTGGCCCCTTGGGACGCTTGCTGCCGACGGCCCTTTTCGACAATGAACCGCTGCAGGATTATTTGCAGCTGCTGTTCAATTCGGAAGGGCATACGGACGACTTCCGAAAATTGCGGGCGCGCTTGTATGTCGTGGCGACGAACCTCAATACCGGTGCGACCGAGTCCTTCGGCGGTCCCGGCCATAAAGACGTACCCATCTCCCGCGCGCTGCTTGCGAGCAGTGCGCTCCCCGGGTTGTATCCCGCGGTTGAGATCGATGGGCAGCACTATGTCGACGGCGCTTTGATCCGCACCATGCATGCATCGCTCGCTTTGGAGGAGAAATGCAATTTCGTGATCTGTATCAATCCCATCGTGTCCTTCGACGCCTCGCGTGCGCGACGGTCGATCAATCTGGTGGATGAAGGATTGCCGGCGATTCTCGGGCAGACGTTTCGTGCGCTCGTCTATTCGCGCATGAAAGTCGGGATGGCCACTTACGCCGCCCGCTTCCCGGCGGCCGACACGCTGCTGCTCGAACCGGACCGCCACGACGAGCGGCTGTTCTTTGCCAATGTCTTTCGCTATGCGGAGCGGCTGAGCCTCGCTGACCATGCCTACCGGCGCACGCGGCGCGACCTGCTGGCGCAGGCCGATGTCATCGCGCCATTGCTCGAGCGCCGCGGCCTGCGATTGAATCTAAAAGTGCTGCGCGACCGGAACCGTTCGCTACCGGCGGCGAGTAAAAGTTCGCAGCGGGTGCGGCAGACGGCGCGACGCCTCGATCTGGCGTTGGAGCGGATCGAGCGCATGCTGCGGGCGCCTGGAATCCCGGGATAATTGCGTCGTGGCCGCGCGCTTCTGGCGGTGCATCCTCGGCCTCGCACTGGCGCTCGCGGCCGCATCGGGCGCCTGGCTGTCACGGGCACTTTCTTGGTCCTTGCCGGCTGTGTCCTCGGTTGCGCTCGGCCTGCTGCTGGCAATGCCGGTCGCACTCGTCTGCCTCTCCTTCGCGACCGCACAGGGCGCCGCAAGCGACGTCCAGGTACGCTGCAGCACGAGCGAGACATGGCGGGCGTTGTTGAGCGAAATTGCCGGGTTCACCCTTGCCGTTCTTGCAATGAGCGCCGTTTCGCAACCGCGACGGCGTGCACTGCAGCGGCCGGCGGCGTACCCCTCTCGCCCGGTACTGCTGCTGCACGGATTTCTGTGCAACGGCCGGGTGTGGAACGCCTTGCAGAGGCGACTGCATGCGGCAGGCTTTGGACCGATCGAAGCCCCCGATGTCGAGCCGCTGCTGGCGGACATCGAGGCGCAGGCCCGTCGCGTTGCGCCCGACCTGTTGGCGCTGCAAAGTCGTTGCAACGGCGAGCGCGTGGTGATCATCGCCCACAGCATGGGCGGGCTCATCGCACGGGCGCTATTGCGCGACCTCGGCGCGGGCGTCATCCGCCGCATCGTCACCATCGCCTCTCCCCATCATGGCACCGCACTGGTGCGCGGCCTGCCGTGGCCGAACGCCAGGCAAATGTCGGACGCCTCGCCCTGGCTGCGTACATTGAACACGGCGCAAGAGGGCCGATTCGCGGTACCTATCGCGAGCATTTACAGCGTGGATGACAACCTGGTGGCGCCCGGCGGCAGTGCCCGCCTGCAAGGTGCGGAACTGCATGAACTGTCCGGCGTCGGCCATCTCGGTATGTTGCACTCACGCCGCGCGCTCGATTGCGTGATCGCAACGCTTTCACCGGAAGCCCTTGGATGAGTGCCCCCGACCGGCTGGACGAGTTGCTGGCCCGCAAGCGAGGGCTCGAGACGTCTTCATGCCGGGCGCCCGATTTCGTCGCGCGCCTGCGCCAACTGCAAAGCTGGCAGACCGCTCGTCTGGCGAGAACGTACCAGGATTTTCATGAAGATCCGCGTTACTCGCCGGCTGTCGAGTTTTTCCTGAGCGATTTGTACGGACCGCAGGAGTTCAGCCATCGAGATCGGGACTTGGCGCGCGCTTGGCGCCACCTCAAGCGAGCGCTGCCCGCGGCCGCGATGAAGGTGCTCGGACGGGCCATCGAGATCGATGTGCTCACACTCGAACTCGACCATGCCATGGTGGGTGCGCTGGGAGCGGCTCCGCTCACCGACGTTACGTACGCGGCGGCGTATCGCGTCGTGGACGATCAAACCGCGCGCACTCGGCAAATCGATCTCATCGTCAGCGTTGGCGAGGATCTCGATCGCATCGTGCGTCGGGTGTGGCTCGGACCGCTGCTCAAGGCGGCGCACGTACCGGCCCATACGGCCGGTTTCGGCGCTCTGCAGGACTTCCTCGAGCGCGGGTATGATGCTTTCCGCCGAATGCACGACGCTGAACGTCTGCTGAAAGTCATCCGCGAGCGTGAGACGCTGTTCATGGATTCGATGCTTCGTGAGCCCGCACATGGCTGATGCGGTGTACGACTACATCATCGTCGGTGCCGGATCCGCGGGTTGCGTGCTGGCCAATCGCCTTTCGGCGCGGCCCACCGACAGAGTGCTGCTGCTCGAGGCCGGCGGTGCGGACTCAAATCCCTTCATCCACATGCCCGCGGGTCTGGCCCGGTTGGTTGGCAATAGGCGGATCAACTGGGAGTACTACACCGAACCCGAGCCTGAACTATATGGCCGGAAACTGTACTGGCCGCGCGGCCGGGTACTCGGCGGCAGCAGCTCGATCAACGCGATGTGTTATACGCGCGGCCACCCGCTCGACTATGACGAATGGGCTGCGCTCGGCGCCGACGGCTGGGACTACGCGAGCGTGCTGCGGTATTTTCGCAAGGCTGAGGACCAGGCGTGCGGCGCAAGCGAGCATCACGGCGTCGGCGGGCCGCTCTCGGTCGAGGACCTGAGGTTCCGCAATCCGTTGAGCGCGGTGTTCGTCGACGCCGCAGGCGAGTGCGGTCTGCGGCGCAATTCGGACTTCAACGGAGTCGCCCAGGACGGTGTGGGGTTCTATCAAGTCACACAGCGCCGCGGCCGGCGATGCAGCGCGGCCGTCGGATATCTGCAGCCGGCGTCCCGGCGAGCCAATCTCGAGATCCTTACCCACTGTCTGTCCCACCGGGTTCTATTTGAGGGCAGACGCGCCGTCGGCGTCGAGTACCAATTTCGCGGCGGCCTGCATCGTGCGCGGGCGGAGCGTGAAGTGATCCTGGCGGCCGGCACGATCGCATCGCCGCAGTTGCTCATGCTCTCGGGGATAGGGCGGCCGGACGAATTGAATGCTCTGGGAATACAGACGGTGGCCGAAAGCCCGCAGGTCGGGTGCAATCTGCAAGATCATCTCGACTTCTGCACGCTCAGCAAATGCACGCAGAAAGTCAGTTACGACTTCAATTTCTATCAGGAGTTGATGGTCGCCGCACGATATCTGCTGACGCGCTCCGGTCCCGGAGTCAGCAACATCGCGGAAGCGGGCGGATTCGTACGCAGCCACCTGGCGCCGGACCAGCGCCCGGACATTCAATTCCACTTTGTGCCGGCGCAACTCGATGACCACGGCCGCCATCGCCTAAGCGGTCATGGCTACACGTTGCATGCCTGCGCGCTGCGCCCTTTGAGTCGCGGACATCTGTCGCTGCGATCCAGCCGGCCCGAGGATCCGCCACGGATTTTCGCCTGCTACCTGAGCGAATCGAAAGACCTCGAGGTCATGCTCGAAGGTATCCGCTGGTCGCGCGAGATTCTGCACGCCGCCGCTTTCGCGCCGTTTCGCGGTGCGGAAATCTATCCGGGCGAAGCTGTCAGGTCGCGCCCGGGACTAAAAGATATACTCAGGCACAAAGCGGAGACGATCTATCACCCGGTTGGATCGTGCCGCATGGGCGCCGACTCCTCGTCCGTCGTTGATTGCCAACTGGGGGTGCGGGGCGTTGAAGGCTTGCGGGTCGCCGACGCTTCAGTCATGCCGCGGCTCATCGGCGGCAACACCAACGCGCCCACCATCATGATCGCCGAGAGGCTTGCTGATATGCTTACGGCTCAACATTGAAGTTCGAAGGACCGGCTGCGCCGCTATTTCGATGCGCGGTACCCCGGGGTTTCGGCGCGTTCTTATCTCTTTAAATACTGGTGGACGATCTCGATGAGCTCCTCGGCCGCGAGAACCTGCGGAGCCTCACGTCCCGCATGCGGATCGACCATATGTTCGCGAATGTGGTCTTCGATGACCTCCGCGATGAATCCGTCCAGAGCACCCCGGCATGCGGTTGCCTGTTGAAGGACGGCGGCACACTCATCGTCAGCCTCAACAGCGCGTTCGATAGCCTCAATCTGACCGCGCAGTCGCTTGAGGCGATTCAGCAGCTTGGCCTTTTCTTGCCCAATGTGACCCATAACTTCAAGCCCCTTGTATTACTATACCAGGGTAGGGTATATTTCGCCATGGCCGCGGACCTTCCATGGCCACGTGTTGACCATGATGATTCTGAATCAGCAGACGGAGTACTTAAAGACCCTATGCATTCCCAACCCAGTACCCCGACCATCGACCAAGACAGTCGCCTCGTGCCGAGGCTGTACTGCCAAGCCGTTGGCCCGGTCAGGGCTCGGAAGAGAGTCAGTGCGGAGAATTCAGCGCTAATCTGCTGATTCCCCGCAGTCACCGCTCCCGGGCCTAGGCAACGACGCTTGAGCATCCCGAGGAGTGGATCATGACCGTGTTTTCCAATTTCAATCTTTTCGTAACGGGCGCTTTTTCCCCGCGTTCATCGGTGTTGCCCGACCGATGCGGTACCGGGCGCCGATCAAACCATTTCGCCGCGGCGGCGCGAGTCGCAGCAGCGGCCGGCGAAATCGGGTTGTTCCTCTGGATGGCCTTCGCGGTTGCAGTTTGGCTATTAATGATGGCTGGCTTCTTTGCGTAGCGAGCGGTCCATGATAAACATCACTCGATACTGCTCGCGGTCTCCTGGAAGCGAACCAACCGACGGCCGCTCACATCAGCGGAGCTGCGCGGCGGCTACGTCGTGAACGTGGTTTGCAACGGGGGATCGCGAGCGCTTACCGGAACAGCGGCACGGTGCCCAGTGAACAAGGGACGGTGAAGTGAATTTTTTTGCGAGACTCTATTATCCCCTGCGCAAGGCTTGGAAAGCGGTTGGACTTTATCTGGTCATCGCTGGGCCGGGCATCGTCGTCATGGTCGCGGACAACGACGCGGGTGGCATTACCACGTACGCGGCCACGGGGGCGAAGTACGGCTACCACCTGATCTGGTTTTTGCTCATCCTGATCCCGGTTGCTTACTACGTTCAGGAGATGACCGTGCGTCTCGGCGCCGTCACAAAGAGGGGCCATGCGGAGGCGATCTTCGACGGCTTCGGCGCGTTTTGGGGCTGGTTTTCGCTTGTTGATCTGATGATAGTCGACTGGCTGACGCTGGTCACAGAGTTTGTCGGTATGACGGCGGCGCTCGCCATCTTCGGGATACCCCCATTGATTACCGTTGTGGTGGTCATCGGTTTGATGGCAGTCATAGTTCTGAACGGCAGATATTGGACGTTCGAGAAGCTCGCGCTGCTGTTTTGCGCGTTGAACCTGGTTTACATCCCGGGTGCATTTCTCGTGCACCCGTCCGTTCGAGACGTGCTGCATCAGGGTTTGATTCCAAACTTCGCCGGAGGATTCAATGGCCAGCTGTTTTTCTTCCTGATGGCCAACATCGGGACAACGATCGCCCCCTGGATGCTGTTCTTCCAACAAAGTGCCGTGGTCGATAAGGGGATGCTCGAGAAAGACATCCCGTGGGGCCGCTTCGATACATTACTCGGCTCGATCATTACCGTGATCGTGGCCGTATTCATCGTCATCGTGACCGGGACCGTGCTCCCGGGCATCGACATCGACAGCGCCGCCCAGGCGGCCGAGGAGCTGATGAAGACCGACCGCTACGTGGGGACTTTTCTCGCAATCGGCCTATTTGACGCCGGCTTGCTGGGCGCCATCTGTATCTCGCTGGCAAGTTCCTGGGCCTTCGGAGAGATTTTCGGCTGGGCGCATTCGCTCAATACGAAGATCCGCCAGGCGCCCTGGTTCTACGCAACGTACTTTCTCATGTTGATCACCTCAGGCCTGGTTGTGCTGATCCCGCAGGCGCCGCTGGTCTTAATCACCTTGTTCGTTCAGGTGATCGCCGTGACGCTGCTGCCGGCGGCTTTGGTGTTTTTGATTCTGCTTCTGAACGACCGAATGACTATGGGTGAGCGCCGCAATACGCCAGCGCAGAATCTCATCGGCGGCTTTATCGTGGTGTCGATCATTGTCCTTTCGACCTTGTACGGCTTTTCGGTATTGTTCCCCAACCTGTTCCAATAGCGAAGGACGATTAGATGAGCACATTGCGCAACCTTTTCGACAAATTCGCTGCGATAAATTCCCGCTATCGCGAACCGCGCATTGAGATGTCCCGGGCGGTCCGGCTCTCGCTGCTGGTGCTGCGGGTGTACCTGCTGGCGCTGGTGGGGTTAATGATTTACAAATTTGTTCTGATCGTGACGCAGGGGTAGGGCAATGGCCGTTGTCATGGAGCAGGAGTTCTTTCTCAGCGAGATCCTCGGCCGTCGAGTGTTCGTGAAAAAAAATCGGGTCGGGCGTCTAAGCGATCTTGCGATCGTCGAAACCGGCAAACTTCCTGAAGTCACCCAACTCGTTGTTTCGCGGCCCTTTGGCGATGCGCAGCTGACGGTTCCTTGGGATCGAGTGCGTCTCATATCCAACGAGGAGATCGTGCTCGATATCGGCGAGGACTTGGTGCAATTCGAGCGGGCGCCGCAGGAGCACCTGATTCTGCTCAAGGATCACATCCTCGACAAGAAGATTCTGGATCTTGACGACCACGAGGTCGAGATCGTGTACGACGTCAAGCTGGCCTTTCAGAACGACAAGCTCTATGCGGCCGAAGTCGACTTCAGCCACTATCGGGCGCTGCGCCGGCTGGGACTTCGCAAGCTCGCCAAACTGCTGACGAATCGCAATAAGGAGGATCGGGTGTCGTGGCTGTACGTTCAGCCGCTGCCGCAGCAGTTGGGGAGCTTCGCCGGGAACATCAAGCTCAAGGTCCCCAAGGCGGGCTTGAGCGAAATCCATCCGGTGGATCTAGCCGACATCCTCGAGGAGCTCGAGGGCGGCCAACGCGTTGCGTTGTTCAACGCGCTTGATGCCGAACAGGCATCGGACACATTGGAGGAAGTCGAGCCGCGGGTGCAACGGGAGTTGATCCGCGCCATCGAGAAAGAGCGTGCGGCGCTCCTGATCAACGAAATGACTCCGGTCCAGGCCGCCGACATCCTCGCCATTCTGCCTCGCGACCAGGCCGGCGCGATCCTAAAGCTGCTCGACCGGGACATATCCTCCAAGGTTTCGCACATCATTGACAAGCACGATGAACAAATTCTGCTTTATGGGTCCACCGATCTCATCCGGCTGCCGCCGAGCACACCGGCCGCGGAAGTCCTCGACCGATATCGGGAGCTCGCAAAGGACAAGGACGTCGTGATGTACGTCTACGTCACCGATGCCGCAGGGATCCTGAAAGGAGTCGTGGACATTAGAGACATGGTTGCAGCAGAACCTGGTCAGACGCTGGGCGACATCATGACCGAGCACGTGATTTCATTACCGAAGGACGCCACTTTGCGGGAGGCTGCGATGCTGTTCGAGCGCTACCATTTTCGGGCGCTGCCCATTACGGACGAAAATGATCAGCTGCTGAGCGCTGTTTCTTCTCGCGACGTCCGAAGTCTCAGGCCGAGACTCGCCTGATGCTTGCGCAAAGTCAACATCGGGAAACGGGTTGCCAGGATCTCATGGTTCGAAATAAAGAGGGCGGATCATGAGTTTGTGGGCCGCAATCAGGGATCCTTTGCAAGGAAAGGTCTCGTTGTCCAAAGTGGTCTGGCTATACGGGCTCGGGGGCTCGCTGCTGGTCAGTGCGCTCGGCCTGCTGCTGCCGGGAAGCGAGGTCGCGAGGCGCAGCTACGTGGTGTTCGGGCTGGTGTTCAGCATCTATGTGACGGTCGCGTCCTATCAATGTGCGGGGAACTGCCGGTCAAAGGCCTTGGCGCGGATGGCACAGATTTGTGCCGTGGTCTCGCTGGTGCTGCTGCCGGTGTTCGCGTACCTCGACTTCACGGGAGCACTCGAA
>OBLU010000713.1_pt1 | contig 31049 bp, 23 predicted proteins | sample 1518681 | NCBI WGS metagenome assembly OBLU01 (sample SAMEA3539304, study PRJEB22396) | soil metagenome | biome: tundra; feature: field; material: soil | place: USA | collected 2010-05 | depth 0.15 m
GTGGTCGCCGTACAAGCAAGGCCGCTGAGGGCCAGGGCCACCCATGCCCTTTGCCCACATAAGCGGAATGGCGTGGGTGGCCCTGGCCCTCAGCGGCCTTGCTTGTACGGCGACCACCACCCTGCTCTGGAACTGGGGGATTCACCACGTCCCCGCGTCCCGCGCCGGAGTCTTCCTCAACATCGAGCCGGCACTTGGTTCCTTTCTCGGAGTGAAGCTGCTCGGGGAGCATCTGGGCCCGTACGCGTGGCTCGGAGGTGGACTCATTCTTGCAGCAGCTATCACCCTCACCACTCGCGGACATGATGCAGAATTAGCTGTAATCCTGGAGTAACAATCAAGCATCTAAGCCCGGAATATGGCGGATTCCGACATCCCGTCTCCCTGCAATTTGAGTGTCGCGACTGGACGCAGCAAGCGCCGCGACCTGTACGAACTGATGGGCATTTATGTCTTGATCCTGGTCGTCATCTGGACGCCTCGCCCTTGGCAGAAAATGCTCTGGGTCGTGGCTGCCCTGTCAATCTCTTATGTCGCATGGGCATCGTATGAAGGTTTGAAGCCGATGGGTCTATGCACAGCGAATCTTCTGCGCTCTCTGTGGGGCGTTGCTCTTGCGGTGGCGGTCGCAATCGCGGCCGTCATGCTGGCCGGACGGCTGCACACACTCCACATGCCTGATACGCCCACGATGTTCTTGCGCCGGTATGGAATTTACGCGCTTTGGGCGGCGGTTCAGCAACTGATCTTGCAGACTTTCTTTTTGTCGCGCTCAATGCGGCTAGTGCCCAACGCTACAGCGGCGGCGGGCTTGGCTGCGGTTCTCTTCGCGATCGCTCACTTGCCAAATCCGATCTTGACGTTTGTCACCTTGATCTGCGGACTCGCATCCTGCCTCTTCTTCATCCACTATCGCAATCTCTGGCCACTGACTGTGGCACATGCCATCCTCGGCATTTCGATCGCTATCTCGATCCCCGGACCGGTCCTTCACAACATGCGCGTGGGCATCGGCTACCTGACCTATGTGGACCGCACGGTGCTTTCCCATCGAGTCACCTCACCGAAGCCATAACGACCAGATCGAATCCACCGTCGCATGAGTGACAGCCGAAGCGCCGACCCGGCGTTGCGCCCGCCACGCGCGCCCGTAGAAGATTCCGGCAATCGCTGCCAGCAGCACATAGCGCCAATTGAAGGGCAATGCCCGCTTGTTGAAGTGGCTCAAGCCGAATAGAGCTGCGGTCGTGGCAAGCGCAGCCCATCGGCCTATCCAGCGTTCCAGCACATTCTGGATCCACCCTCTGAAAAACAGCTCTTCAGGCACCGCGACAAACAAGAAGGTAAAAATCCAAGCAAAGGCGATGGCTCCGAACCCTGGCCAGACAGGGTGAATGTGCAGGAACCCCAGCGCCAATCCGAGCGCCAAAGCTATCGGAGTATAGATAGCGGCCTCGCGCAGACCAATAACCACGTCCTGCCCTCGAAGCCTCAAATCGAAGCCTGCTCCCGCGAGCGGCCGCAGCGCCACCAAGCCATATACACCAGCATCCAGCAGCAGCATCTTGTTGAAAACCGCCAAATGCGGAGGCCACGCATGCTCGAACCAGCGCAGATCGACAGCCAGGCCAAGCACCACAAGATTCAGCATCTCCGGCCAGCCACTTTGCCACGAGGGTCCAGATCGATTTGCCGTCCAAAGCATCGCGGCAATGGCGACGGGCAAAAGCATGTAGAGCGCGAACCAACTCCAGACGAATACCCCTGTACCCAAAGCCACCAGTAGATATGGAATGCACAGGAGCGACGGAAAGAGAATCTGGGCTAAATCAGGGAGAACCCGCGCGCACCCTGTGACGTGCTTGGAGAAGAAAGCTGCCGCAAGATAAGGCAACAACGTGAGCGCGCCGGCGATGACCAGGAGCGGCGAAATAGTGGGCACTAAGACATTTTGCGCCATGCGCGCTATCATGATCGTCGCCTAAATTAAAACCTTCTTAAGTTCCTTATCCAATAAGCCGATGTATAGGGGTGATGGATGCAATTGGCGGTGGCAAGTATGACACTCGTGAAGTGGAATGAAAGTCTTTCGGTTGGCGTAAAAGCTATGGACGACCAGCATATGTCACTTATGGACGCCCTCAACGATCTAAGTAAAGCCGTGATGAACGGGGAAACCACAAGAGTAACCGGACCGCTAGTGCACAAAATGGCGCAATACGTCCGCGATCATTTTTCAGCCGAGGAAGCGATGATGCGGGCTACGGCATTTCCCGGTCTCGCTGAACACAGCGCCAAACACAACGAACTGACGGCCAGGGTTCGTTTGTATGTGGACCGATTCGAGCACGGTGAGATTTCCCTCAATCTCCACCTACTAAACCTCATGCGCGAGTGGCTAACCGCGCACATCCGCGATGAGGATCGGAAATATGCTCCATGGTTAAGTGAACACGGAGAAAACTGGTCCTCGTTTGGCCCGGTTTTGGCTTCGCAAAGCGTCAGCCTTCAAAGGTAAGCTGACTCGAAAGGAAAGTCGAAGCAGGTTTGGACTCTGAGGCCAGGTCATAAACCAGCCTTTCCAGCACCAGTCTCTTATCGGGCGGCGACGAACGCAGTTCCAAATCCGCGCGGGCAATCAGTCTCAGGGCTCGCGTCAGATCCCGACGGCTCTTGTACCGGCGCGCCTGGCGAATCAGATCATCGGCGGCGAAGGGCGGAATGCGGAACCCCTGCCACAGTGCCTGCCAGATGGCGCGCTGATCGCGCACGTTTTTCTCCAGAATCACCAGCATCTGCCTGAAAGTCCGAGCCAGCATGTAGAGGTGACCGATAGCCGAGTCTTCTCCCGCGTCAGAGCTGTTCAACAACCCATGTAACAAGGCCAGCGCCTTGGTCCGGTTGCGTGAGCTGATGGCGTCCGTGAGTTCGTAGAGAGATCTCTGCTTCGCCCCCAGCACCATGGTTTCGACGTCACCCAGCGTGATTTTGCCGCGACCCAGGGTGTAGAGCATCAGTTTTTCGAGCTCTGACGAGACGCACATCATGTCGGCACCGAGGGCGTCTACCAGTTCGCGAGCTGCGTCCGGATCCATCCGCGTGCCTGCCTCTTGAGCCGTAGCCTGCACCCAGCGCATCGCATCTTCTTCGTTGACACGCGCAAGCTCCACCATCCCACAGTGCTCGCCCAAGGTTTCCGTGAGGCGCTCAAAACGGCTCTTATCGTCCATGTCCATGCGGCGACTGTCGGATGGGATACGCAGAAAGTCAGCAACAAAAACCAGCAATGCCTGAGGATTGGGAGACCGAAAATAGCGATCCAGCGCCGCAAACTCTTCCTTCTTGGCTCCCCGCGTATAAAGCTGCCGCACATTGCGCACAAAAATGACTTGAAAAGGCGCCATGAGCGATGGGGTCTGTGCGCGGTCCAGCACCTCGAAGATCGAGGTTCCGGAGAGGTCAAGGTCCGACAAGCAGAAATCCCGTAGGTCAGACGGAACAAACGCCTTGAGCAAAGCGATCCGGCATCGCTCTTGCAAAAATAGCTCATCCCCTCCCAGAACGTACCCCGGCTTCAGCGGGCCGCTGCCGGCTTGGGCGGACTCGATCTCCGCGACAAATCGGCCCACCGCACTGAACCCGGCTCCCCAGCGCCCGGCGCTCACAGAAGAAATCTCCGGGCAATGTGTGAAGGAATCATCTGCCTCCAGAATATCGTGCCACATGCCCACCGCACAGTGTGGAAGACAGGGCTGAAATCATAGGAGTTTAGCACTTAAGTCACACAAACTCGGACCTCTGAAGACCAGGAGCAGGCCGCGTTCCCGGGTTCAATCAGAGCCCTTCCAACACATCCGCCACCAGGGCGCGGGCAAATTCGCGCGAAAGCCGCTCTTCCGCCGCCGGACTTTCATCGAAGAAGCTCGACAGGTTGGTCGTGGATTGGTACTGCTGCCGGAACACATAATTCTTGTTTTCGTAGAGGACTTTCCCGTCGCCCCCAGTCAACGTTACTGCCACAACCACGGTGATCAGGAAGCTCGACGACTGTTGCGTCGACGTGTTGTAGGTGAGCGGAGAAACCGTCTGCTTGAGTATCGTTCCATGGAGTACCGCGTCGCCGCCGTCGTGCGGAGTAACCCTGAGCCGCGTGCGCGTGGTGAATTCGCGGATCACTGCGTCAGTCATCAGCGTCTCAGTGTGGTACGCCTCTGTGCGGGTGGCGAACACCGGAATCGACAGGGTCTGCACACCCGGAGGCAGGTGAGTTGCGGCGCCCAGCGTGTGATAGCCGCACCCTGATAATGCAACCAGCGCCGCCGCGAGCGTCACAATGGCGAACTTGCGCATGCCTCATCTTAACGTGCCGGGCAACGAGGCGACCGCTTCTCTAAACCCACGCGGTCGCCAGGTTGCCCAGGCGAGCGGTGGAAAGCTTGAGCCCGTCCTCCCGATCGATGAAGTAAAGCTGGTTCAGCTGTTCAGTTCCTAACTGCTCGATGCGTTGAAACCCTGCGTGCCTGAGTTCAGATTCCAACTGCTCCGCCGTGAAGAAGAGCTGAAATGGCTCACCCGCAGCGGCTACGCGAGCCGCCAGTCCGTCAAAAACCTTCCTTCGCTGCGGACCGAGAGTGTCTGGGGGAAAACAATAGTCGAAACTGACACCAGTACCCACCGGAAGTTTGGCGATGGCGCCGACTGTGGCCCGAAATCCCTCAAGAGTTAGATAGGGTACAACTCCCAGCCAAGCAAAAAACGCAACTTTGCCGCCGTCAAATCCCGCTTCTGCAAGGCCTTCGGCGAGAGCTTTGTGTTCGAAATCGAGAGGTACGAATGTCAGATTATCTGGAAGCTGGATACCGGCCTGTTGCAACATTTCGCGCTTCCACTGTTGCGTGGCAGGGAAATCCACTTCGAAGACACGGATCGATGGAAATGGGTTGCGGTAAGCAAAAGTATCCAGACCCGCTCCGAGTACCACATACTGACTGACTCCGCGGACTACGGCTTCAGCCAGGTGGTCCTCGGCGTATCGACTGCGTGCCGCCATGAAGCAGCGAAAGTCGCGGGCGACTGTGTGGCTGGCCCGTTCCAGATCCCGCTCAAACCCCGAGCCCAGCAGCGGCAACGCGATTGGGTCTTGCAGGATGGCGGGCGTGTCCACCAATTGGTGCGCGGCGCGCCGAATGGCCGCGCGAAGGGCAGTTTTACTGGCGCGGCCAGTTTCCATGGGGTTGAGTGTAAATCGCCGGGATGCCGGACAGCCGGGTACCATAAAGCCATGAGTTGGATTGGATGGGCACTTCTGTCTGCCCTGTTTGCCGCCGCCACTGCCCTGCTGGCCAAGATTGGCGTGGCCCACGTCGATTCGAATCTTGCCACCGCCATTCGTACCACCGTAGTCGTGATTTTTGCTTGGGGAATCGCCTTAGCGCTGGGCAAACATGGCGAAATTCGGCAGCTCGATCGCCGCACGCTGCTCTTCCTCACACTTTCCGGCCTGGCAACCGGCCTCTCTTGGATCTGCTACTTCCGAGCGCTGCAGCTGGGGCCTGCCTCGCGCGTCGCACCGCTCGACAAACTCAGCGTGCCATTGGTCATGGTATTCGCCTGGCTGCTATTGGGAGAGAAATTCACCCTGCCCGCCGCTCTGGGTGGCTTGCTCATCACAGCGGGCGCAATCGTCATGGTTCTGGGATGAAACCGGTATCCTTTTGATTGCGCCCTATCGTTTACGCAGGTTTAGTCCATGACTGTACGCCCTTTAGCTCACTCCCAATCCGAAGGTCAGACACCGCGGACACCCTCTGTTCGCCGCGTCGTCCTTACAGGCTTTATGGGTTCCGGGAAAAGCACAGTCGGGCCGCTGCTGGCTCGTCGACTCGGTTGGGACTTCGTTGATGTGGACGATGTGATCGCGGCTGAGACAGGCATGGCAATCAGCGATTTCTTCACTCAATATGGTGAAACAGCTTTTCGCGAACGCGAGCACACCATCATCGCCCGGCTTGCAAGTAACGATGCACTCGTCCTGGCTCTCGGCGGAGGCGCCATCGAGCACGACGCGACCCGAAACTTGTTGCTGACGGCTCCCGGAACCCTCCTCATTCATCTTGAAGTGGAACTGTCCACCACCCTTGCCCGTTGTCGAGGAACTGAGGGTTCGCGGCCGATCCTTGCCGACCATGCTAACCTCGCCAACCGCTATCAGCGCCGGCTGCCACTCTACCGAACCGCCCACTTCTCCATTCCCTCGGATTCCCTCACTCCGGATGGGGTCGTGACGCGAATTCTGCAGGTCCTTGCCGGGTAGAGCCTTGTCTCTCCCTGTGGCTCCCGCTTGGTATCATCAAGGAAGCGCCGGTGGGAGAACCCGCCGGAATTCTCGTACCGAGGTACTCTCCAGCCACAATGGCGCGCATTTCCCAAGCCACTGTACCCGTCGAATTCACCGCACCGATCGTCTCCGAAAGCGGATCGCACGGGCTACCCCACGCCCCCGCGGCTGGTTCAACGGCCACCCTGATTCACGATTTGCGTGAGTTATTTAAAGTGCGCGTTACGGGAATGGTGCTGGTGACAGGTTGGGCAGGCTTTTATCTCGGCTCTATGCAGTCCGGCATCTCGAGTGTGCAGCGCGGTCTGCTCGACACCCTGGTGGGCATCGGCCTCGTCTCTGCAGGTTCGAGCGCGCTCAATCAGGCTCTGGAGCGTAAGACCGACGCCCTCATGGTTCGTACCGCGGACCGGCCACTTGCGGCTGGACGCATTTCGCTTGCCGTGGGAGTTCTTGCTGGTATCGGCGCTCTTGCACTCGGGGCGTATTGGCTGCTATTGCACACTAACCTGCTCACCGTCGCACTGGCCCTGCTTACCGCATTTACTTACGTGGCGGTTTACACCCCGCTCAAACGCGTTACCACGATGGCTACTTTCATCGGAGCATTCCCGGGGGCTATGGGACCGATGCTCGGCTGGACTGCGGCGCGGGGACGCATCGAGTGGCCTGCGGTTGCCCTGTTCGCCATTCTCTTCGTGTGGCAGTTTCCGCACTTCATGGCCATCGCGTGGATGTACCGCGACGATTATGCCCGTGCGGGAATTCGCATGCTGCCCGTCGTACAGCCAGATGGATGGTCCACGGTGATCGAGGCGCTTTTCTACGCCGTGATCATGATTCCGGTCAGTCTGGCTCCCTGGCGTCTCGGCATGACAGGACTTACGTATGCCGTCCTGGCATCCGTTCTGGGGCTGTTTTACCTGGCTTACACGATTCGCTTTGCCGGGATCCTGCGCACCTCAAACCCGACAGAAAGCCGCATGCTGGCGCGCGATCTGCTCAAAGTCAGTGTCATCTACCTACCGCTCTTGATGACCACGCTGATGCTCTGCGCCATTGCCAGTCACTAAGGAAAGCATGACAACCGTAGCTCGCCCTTCGACAAGTCCGTCCGGCACACGCTTTGCCGTCGCGATTATCCTGGTGATAAGCGCAGCGGCCACCCTGTTCCTTTTTTGGCTTATCTATGTACACCCGGCATCAGATGCAGCGAGTACGCAGTTCACCTTCCTGCCGGCGCTCAATGCCCTGCTCAATGCGCTCAGCGCCACCGCGCTCCTGATTGGCTTCACGTTTATCCGGGCACATCGCATCTCCGCGCATCGGCGCTCGATGATGACCGCATTTGTTTTTTCCACTCTATTCTTGATCAGCTACATCATCCATCACGCGCTTCACGGCGATGTCCGCTACCCTGCCCACGGAGCCTTGAGGAATGTCTATCTGCCTCTGCTCGCCAGTCACATCATTCTGGCTGTGGTGGCACTGCCCATGGTGCTGGTCACCTTTTTCTTCTCGCTCACAGGCCGATTTCCTCAACACCGCAAAATCGCTCGATGGACATTTCCGCTCTGGCTGTATGTCTCAGTTACGGGCGTTATTACCTACGTGATGCTTCGCCTTGCAATGAGTTAGGAACGGCATGTCCGCACGTCCAAACAAGCACCGTCCGTCTAACCGGGAACCCAACGAAGCAGGCGACGGCACGCGTCAATTGCTGCAATGGGGCGGTTCGATTGTCGGTGCGGGGCTGCTCGCGGCGCTGATGTTGCAAACCGTTTTAGGTGGCTTTGGTCCTACAGGAGCAAGCACCAACGGCGGCTGGTTTGCGCTGATCGTCGCCCTTATGTGCCTTCCTTTCGGTGGACTGCTGCTGGCTTTAGGTGTGGCCAAATGGCTCCGCAACCGGGCCATCTCCCGCGAGCGCTGATCTCCAGCCCTGCCTCCTTCCAGAGAAGTCGTACGCGCTCATAGGGGTTCTCACTTAGACTCGGTGGAAAGAATGTTTGCGACCGCGTCGCGCTTCGAGTGCACGTAAACGTTCCGAGGGAAACCTTCTATGCATCCGCGATTCTTGTTCGCCGTCCTACTGCTGTCTGCCTGCTCATCGACCTTCGCCGCATCGGTCTTCACGACTCGCCTTGATGACCCCAAAGCTGTCTACCTTACCGAGGAACAGTTTGGTGCGCATGCAGATGGAAAGACAGACGACGCGTCCGCGATCCAGGCCGCGATCGACAAGGCCGAAGGAACCGGCCACGAAGGCATTGTCTTTGTCCCATCGGGCCGTTATCGTCTAACCCGCACCGTGTATGTTTGGCCCGGCGTGCGCATCTTTGGCTACGGCGCGACACGACCCGTCTTTATGCTCGCTGACAATACGCCTGGATTTCAAAAGGGTGTCGGTGACATGGTGATCTTCACCGGTCTCGGACCCAACGAATCACCGCGCGCGGGTTCTCGCGTTCCCTTCCCGCCTCCGGGGTCCGTGCCGCCGAACGCCGCTATCGCAGATGCTAACTCCAGTACATTCTATTCCGCCATGAGTAACATCGATTTTGAGATTGGCGACGGCAATCCTGCGGCTATCGCAATTCGCTTCCATGTAGCGCAGCATGCTTTTTTAAGCCACATGGATTTTCATGTCGGATCTGGCCTCGCCGCACTGACAGAGATCGGTAACGAAGCTGAAGACCTTCATTTCTACGGCGGCCGCTACGGAATCCTCACCGATAAAACTTCACCAGCCTGGCAGTTCACGCTGATTGATTCGACCTTCGACGGGCAACGTGAGTCGGCGATACGCGAGCACGAAGCTGGACTCACTCTCATTCGCGATACGTTTCGCAATGTGCCCACTGCAATCGACATCGATCCTGAATATTCAGACGAGTTGTGGGCAAAAGACTGCCGCTTCGAAAATATTTCTGCCCAGGCAGTCATCATCAGCAACGAAAGAAGCCCTCTCACTGAGATCGGATTTGAGAACGCCGTGCTGCAGAGCGTACCGACATTCGCTCTCCTCAGGGAAAGTAAAAAGACCGTCACTGGGCGCGGTGCAGTTTACGGGATCAAGAACTTCAACTACGGCCTCATCGTTCCTGGCGAAGGACAGATGGGTGAGATTGGCATGCAGTTCGACGCAGCGCCGCTTGCGGCCTTGCCAGCGCCGATGCCCGCGGCAATTCGCTCGATGCCGGCATCCGCGGAATGGGTCAACGTGCATACGCTGGGCGTCAAGGGCGACGGTACAACCGACGACACGGCCGCAATCAAAGGTGCGATCGATGCGCATCGGGTGCTCTATTTTCCGAGCGGACATTACATCGTCAGCGACACGATTGCGATGAAGCGCGACACCATCCTCATTGGCCTGCACCCGACTCTTACGCAATTCGACCTTCTCGATTCCACGCCCGGCTATCAACATGTTCGTGCTCCTAAAGCGGTTCTCTATGCACCGCCAGGCGGCGAGAATATTGTCAGTGGCATCGGAATCTTCACCGGCGGCATCAACCCGCGCGCAGTCGCGCTCCTTTGGAAATCAGGCGAAAGGTCTCTCGTCGATGATGTTCGCTTTCTAGGCGGGCACGGCAGCGGTACAAATCCATATAACAACAACCACACCGGCGACAGCGACTTGAGCAAGCGTTGGGATGGGCAATATCCGAGCCTGTGGGTCACACAAGGTGGAGGTGGCACCTTCGCCGATATCTGGACGCCGAACACGTTCGCTCAATCCGGATTCTACGTGTCGGATACATCCACGCCAGGCCATGTCTACGAGTTATCCACGGAGCATCATCTTCGAAATGAAATCAAATTTGATCGCGTTGAGAATTGGGACATCAATGCACCACAAACTGAAGAGGAAGCGGGCGAAAGTCCGGAATCGTTATCTCTCGAATTTGATTGGTCGAAAAACATCACGATTGCTAATTACCACGGCTATCGCGTAACCCGCTCGCGTGCACCGTATCCTACCGCCGTTCGTCTCTATCACTCCGAAAACATTCACTTCCGCAATGTACATGTAAATGCTGAGAGCGGTTACGCCGTTTGTGATGACAATGGATGCGGCACATTTCTGCGTGTCAGCAAATTCCCCTATGAGAATGCTATTGAAGACGTGACGCATCACATGGAAGTGCGCGAACGCGAGTTTGCCGTGCTCGATATCCCCGCCAACCCGCCGTCCCCCAAAGACGCTGACGGCGGGACGTTGCTCGCCTCCGGCAATAAGGTCGAGAAACTCGCAGATGGTTTCTTCTCTATCTCCGGCGCAACCGTCGACGCGAATGGAAAACTCTATTTCGTCGATCACCATCAACAGCGCATCTACGCCTGGTCCGCTCGTGAGGGACTTACGGTCGTGCTCGACAACCCGCTTGATCCCGTCAACCTCGCCTTTGACAAGGCTGGCAACCTGCTCGTGCTCTCCTCCGACGGCCCCGCATCCACTGTCTTTAGCTTCCGTCCGGGGTCCCCGGAATCCCCCATCACAGTTCTTCAACCGCAAGCGGTCAAGCCGCTTCCCGGCGCGTCAGCGGTCTTGCCTGTGAACTACTGGAACAATGGAGAGTTCGAAGATCAACTCGATTTCGAGACTTTCAAGTTCACGACACTGAGGGAAATGTTTGTCAAGGATGCCTCGACTACGAAAGAGAAGGAGTATGTCTCGCCGGATGGCAGCATCTTTCTGCCCGCTGGGCGAGTCTTTGAGCAAGGACCATCGGACTATACCGGCTGGCGATTTTCAGATAACCTGGACACCTACGGTTTTGTTGTCGCACCGGCAGGCCAGCGGATCTATGTGAGCAGTGAATCAGAAGACCGCACTTACAACGCGCTCGTGGAAGCAAACGGCACGCTCAGCGATTTGCGTCCCTTTGCCGACCGCGGTGGCGAAGGCGTCGCCGTCGATCCAGACGGCAACGTGTATGTCGCCAATGGACAGATCTTTGTCTATAACTCTTCAGGACGTGAGATCGGCCAAATCGATGTGCCCGAGCGTCCCATCGACATCGCCTTCGGGGGACCGGACCGTCGCACGCTGTTCATTCTTGCCCATCACGCACTCTTCGCCGCAACACTCCGCGTTCCGTAATTGAACAGCCAATCGTGAGTGCCCGGCGGCCGAGTAGGCTCTAATTTCCATGCAGGGTATTAGTGAAAAATGTAATCCAGTGTACAACTAATGAGGCTCCTCACTATGAGGTTGTATCCAACATGTATCTTATGAACGCGCTTATACACTTCGGAGTTGCATGAAGATCATTGGGATCGAAGAGCATTTTCTTTCTCCGGATGTCCGGGCATCCTGGGCAGCGGCGGCCAGCGCCGGTCAAGACGCAAGTGAATCGCTCCACCTCGGAGACATTCAAGACAGACTGGAAGAGTTAAGCGATGAACGGTTGGCGAGAATGGATGAAAGTGGGATCGATGTACAAGTCCTGTCTCTGACCAGCCCGGGGTTGCACAATCTCGAGCCCGCTGAAGGCATCTCCCTTGCACGCCGTACAAACGACCTGATCGCTGCAACGATCGCCCGCCACCCAGACCGATTCGATGGTTTCGCCACAATCCCCACCACTGCTCCTAGCGAGGCATTGAGGGAATTGGAGCGATCTGTTCGCGATCTAGGGCTGAAAGGTGGAATGCTCTTTGGCCGCACCATGGAGAAAAATCTCGATCATCTCGATTTTTGGCCGATTTTCGAGATTGCTGCTCATCTGCATATTCCACTCTTCATCCATCCTCAGACGCCGCCTCGCGCGGTACGCGAGGCCTACTACTCCGGCTTCGACTCGCAAGTGAATCTCGCATTTGCGACGTTCGGTCTTGGATGGCACTACGATTGTGGAATCCAGTTTCTTCGCCTTGCCCTCGCCGGCGTCTTCGATCGGTTCCCGGATCTTCAGATCATTCTTGGCCATTGGGGCGAAGTCGTGCTCTTCTACTCAGAGCGTTTGAAGGCGTTCTCCCGCGTGACCAAGTTGCAGCGTTCCGTCGTCGACACGATGCATGAGAACCTCTACGTAACTTCAAGCGGCATGTTCAGTCAGTCTAACTTTCAGCACGCCTTAGAAGTCGTCAGCATCGATCGAGTGCTCTTCTCAACCGACTACCCCTATCAATATCGACCTGGCGAAGGACCAAGACATTTCTTGGAGCAACTACCCGTGAGCCATGACGATAAGGTGAAGATCGCCCATGCCAATTGGGAGCATCTCACGCGCGACATTCATCGATAGGCACGTGGCTCGAGCATAGTGCGGATCTTTTGCCCGACCTGATCGCAACCGATCTGCTCGGGCACCGTGCGTCTCCGGTACCGCCGTTCTTCTCGAGTTCGCTGCGGCTCTATCTGGCGCGTACCGTTTGGGTATCGTCCGATGCGTACTTGCTCTCAAGAACCAAACACACCGGTAATATGCAATGCGGTACTCGCCGCATAGTCTTTACCCCTTCACTGGCGTTGCGGTGCCTCTCGCAAAGATTTGTGCCAGATCCCGCTGATTTGGACTGCTTACTACTCTTTTCTCATTCTTGGCGGTTCCGATCTCGCAAAGCATATGAATGCGAAAGTCGGCCCATCCCAAGGTCCATCCGGCGAAGTTGCGGAAACTAATTGTTTTGCTTCTGCACTCAAGAAGTCCAACGCTGAACTCAAACGGCCGCGGGCGGGTCCTTCGGTGTTTTATTGAGGCGAGTTGTTTGCACCGGTGGGTGGTTCTTGCTCTACAATCTTGAAGCGCTTGTGCTGGCTCTCTTCTGAGCGAGAGGACTTCTTCAGCTCAGATAAGCGGGCCACTAACGATTCAATCTCGCCCGAATGGTCGGTGCCACCAGCATGGCGAAGAGCGATCAGCAAATGATACATGGCGACTTGATCGTTAGGTTGGTCGTGGAGCGCAAGACGGCATTCTTCGATGGCCTTATCGTTGTGTCCAGAGCGCGCGTAAATACTTGACAGCAGATCATGAGCTTCCACCATGTCAGGCTTGAGGCGCACCGCATCGAGCGCGGACTGCAAGGCCTCGCTAGAGGCCTGATGATCACCGCTATCGCCGCGCATGTCGAGAATCTCTGCCAGGATGTAATGAAGCAGCGCACTGTCGGGATGCTTTTTCAACTGCGCACGAATCTTTTCGAGCGCAATGTCTTCGTGGTTTAACTCGAGCTCTGCGAGGTCGGTCGCGTAGGCACTCAGGCTCTGCCCTGAATCAAGCTGCTCGGCTTTCGCAAAATCAGCTTCGGCTTTGCTAATTTCAGCGACTTGCGCATAGAGCAGGCCGCGCGCAAGCAACAGTGCCGGAGCGTTAGGGATGCGCGCCAGCCCTGCATTAATCATCGCGATACCGACATCATAGGACTCATGGGTCAGGCAAAGCTGCGCAAAGGCCGTGTAGTTGCTCACATTTTCCGGGTCCAACACGATCGCCTGACGAGCCAACGCGACCGCCTTCGTGGTGTTGCCGGTCTGTTCGTACGCATCCGAGGCTAGGCTATTGAGATCCGGATCGGAAGGATTGGACTCAAGAAGCGGTTCGATCAGCTTCAGTGCAGCTTGATATTGTTTGGTGCGGACAAGGACCACGGCGAGGTCATACCGGGGGTAGATGCGGTCGGGGAGCAGCGCAGCGAGCTGCTGGAGGATCGGGATGGCCTTTTCATATTCCGAATTAGCGAAAAGGCAGGATGCATAGTCTTCGAGCGACCCAGGGTGGGTGTGGATGACTTCGCCGCTGAGACGGAAGTTATCAATCGCCGGTGCGCAATCTCCCTGCTTCACTTCAAGAACAGCCAGCATCTCGTGCGCGGTCAGGTCATGTGGGTCAGAGCGAACGATACGCTTGAGCAGTGGGATCGCATGCGTGTCATCAGCGGAGTACAAGAGCTGGACCTTTCCGCGAAGCGCGGCCGGCTCGTTGGGAGATAGTCTCAGAGCATGATCAAAGGCTGCAAGCGCGTCATCGTGGTACTTCTCGATGGAAAAGACGATGCCCTGGAGGGTGAACAGGCGTGCGTCATTCGGCGCGTGCCGGAGTGCGCTTTGGATAGCCTGCTGCGCTTGGTCGTAATGCTGCGAACGAATCAGACTCTGAATAGACTGTATAGACGGAGCCGAATTATTTAGCGGGGCTGCGGCGGTTGGTGGATCAGTTTGGGCGCCGCGAGATTGCGGCTCTGTTCTAGCCGTTAAAGCCACAAGCGTGGCACCGCACAGCAGCGCGTAATAGCCAGTGCGGAACATGCCGTAGCCCTCCTGAGGCAATTCGAGATCAAAAAACGATTCTACTGTGCGCGCACAACTTCGAGTACCGCATCTGCGTTCCAGTCTTCGGCTCCGCTTTGGGTCAGCTTGCGGGTGGAATCATCCCAATGCAGATGCGTCGTTTGGCTGGCGCCTTTTTCGTAGGCGTAGGTCAGGCCGTCATCGGTGTAAACGTCAAAGTTTCCGTCCGTGCCGGGATAGACCTTCACATGGGCAATCGTCTGCTTGTCACGAGTGCTCTCGACCGGAGAGCCAAGCGGAACAACTGAGCCCGCTCTGACGAACAACGGCAAAGTGTCGATAGGCGCGCTGACCTGAATTGTCTGGCCGCCTTCGAAGCGCTGATTAGTCCAGTAGTTGTACCAGACTGTGCCTGCAGGCAGATAAACAGCTTTCTGCGTCTCGCCTTGGGTGGTCACTGGCGCAACCAAAAATGCCGGACCGAACATGTATTCATCGCCAAGGTCGACAACTTTAGGATCGTTCGGAAAATCCATGAACAGCGGGCGCATGAACGGCGCACCCGTTCGATGCGTGTAGTCGGCGAGTGAATAAGTATAGGGCAGAAGCTCGTAGCGCAGCTTCAAGTACTTCTCGAGGATGGGCTCAGCCTGCTTGCCGTAAGACCAGACTTCGTTGTGCGGCCGTGTGCCGTGGGTTCGGAAGTTTGGCTGAAACACGCCATACTCGTACCAGCGCACATACAATTCAGGATAGTCATCATAGTTGCCAACTTCCTCGCGCACATCAGATGGATCAATCAGCGGCGGATGCAGCGGCCTGTGAACCTTAGGCAATGCCTGCCAGCCGCCGATATCGTTACCCCAGTACGCGATTCCAGATGCGGTGACATCGAGGCCCGTGGGGATCTGGCGCTGGAGAACGTCCCAAGTCGGAAAGATGTCGGACGACCAGAAGATCGCCCCGTTGTGTTGCGCTCCCAGGTAAGCATCTCGAGACAGGATCAACGCACGGCGCTCGGGCTCGTCCTTGCGAATGCCGTTGTAGAAAGTTGCGGTGTGAAAGAACGGGTAGACGTTGAAGTACTCAGTGCCAGGGCCGATCTTGAAGTAGTTTCCATTGGGCGGAAGATCGGGTTCCGTCTCGTCAGCCCAGAATGAGTCAAAGCCTTTGCTCGCGATGTTATCGCGCACAACGCTCCAATAGAACTTGGCAGCATCGGGATTGGTCGAGTCGATGTCAGAACCTTGCGTATCGTAAGGCAGCCCCTCTTCCGGTGTGTTGTCGCGATGGTGGAGGAACCAGTTGTTGCTCCTGATGGTGTCGTAGAAGCGAGTGCTAGGCTTGAATCGGGGCCAAACGCTGATCATGGTTTCAATGTTCATGGCGTGGAGGCGACGGTTCATCTCCGCAGGGTCAGGCCACTGCTCCTTGATGAAGTCCATCTGCCCCATCGAAGTGTAGTAGAACCAATCGAGCACAAGCAGGTCGATGGGTAGATGACGATCGCGATACCCCTTTGCGACGGCGAGCATTTCCTCCTGAGTGGTGTAGCGCTGCTTACATTGAATCAAGCCATAGGCCCACTTGGGGAGCATAGGAGTGTCACCGGTGAGATCGCGATAACCAACGTAGAGCTCGTCTGTGGTGTCGCCTGCAATCACGAAGAAGGAAACTCTCCGGCCAACTTGCGATATCCACTTGGTCTGTTCGTTGAAGCCAGGGAGGATGGTGGTCTTGGATGCGTTGTCCCACAGCAGCGCGTAGCCCTTGTTGGTGACAAGAAATGGGACACAGAAAGTTGGACCGCCTGCGGATTGATAGTCAGCCCAACACTCGACTTTGTGCCCGCGGTGGTTAAGATAGCCTTCCTGATTTTGCCCCAGGCCGTAGTAATTCTCGTCTTCAGGCGAGGCGAAGGTTGCTCCTACCCGGTAGAACGGGGGATCTTCAGGCCGCCGATCATTGTCAAGATTGAGATCGCCATCCTTGTCGTTAAGCACTGCCATCTCCCACCCTTGCATGTCCAGCAAAGGCTTGCCATTGGCGGTGATGCTAAGGTAAGCGCCGCGATTGGCTCCGTTGAAATTCCTTTGTGGGCCGCGATAGAACGTGCCATCGGGCCGGCGCACTGGAGGAGCGGGCGCGGCGAAGAACAAGTTCATGCGCGACGACTTGATGGTGTCGCCTTCGGGAGTTTTTTCGTGACTCCAGCCGCTGAACTCTGGTTTGCCCACGATGCCGTAGCCGGGCGCTGTCGTGACCTGATCCTTGAGTGTGCTGAGAGTGACCCGGACGATGTTGAGCGCGTAAGGTTCAACTGCGATAGTGCTGCCATCCCGTTCGATAACGATCGGGCCGGCCTGTGAGGAAACAAAGGTGGCGGCAAATAAGAAAAGAGGAGCTGTTACCAGAATAGGTGTTGCGGGCCTAAGAAATCTCATCTGCGAGTCTCCTTGTTTCGATCGCCTGTGAATCACTGAACGCTCCCCCGGGGACAGCCAGATGAAGACTTACTATATGTTCGAAAGCCGTTGGTTGAACGATGAATGACCCGCGAACGAGAGGAGAGAAGGAAGCGAGTAAGGCTTCCCTCTCTCTTGCGTGTGCATGCGGGCTAGAAACTGGCGCGCAGATGAAGCTGGAATCGGCGTGGCGAAAGTTGACTAGTTGCCTTTCCGAAGGAACCACTCGACAAGTCAGAGCTAATGCTGGTGAGATTGCTCCGGTTGAACAAGTCGGAGACTTCGCCTTTCGCCTCGATCTTCATCCGTTCTCCAAAGAAGAAGGGAGTCGAGAAGGACTTCTCAAAGGTGAAGTCTACGTCGTTGTATCCGGGTTGATCGTAGGTATTTCTGCCGAGGCTGCCTTCAGAGCCAAGATTTGGAACCGGGAAGGCAGAGGCGGCGAACAGACCATTGAGGTAGTCCTGCTTCTTTTTGCCGCTCAGATGATTTCCAAAGGCGGGCACGTTGGGTACGTCGTAGTTGTAGCCATCGCCGTTGTAATCACCGCCGGTGTTGCCGATGAGCTTGCCCGTGGAGTCATAGACGGGGTTGAAAGACGCGCTGGTGAAGACGGTGAAGGGCAAGCCGCTCTGCAAAATCCATACGCCGCCCACCTGCCAGCCCCCGAGAGCATTCCTGGCGAGCATCGAGTTGTAGTGATCGGGTAGCGACCAGGTTCCATCCGCCGAGAATTGTTGACGTATATCAAAGTCAGCCCTGCCACGCTGTGCCTTAAAGTCTTGCGACCGGATGATGTTGGTAGTGGCTGTGATCGATCCCTGATCAAGCGACTGCGCATTGCTGTAGACGTCCAGCGTTTTGCCATATGTGTAGATGCCGCGCAATGCGAGACCGTGAGTCAGACGTCGTTGAATGAGGGCAGAGCCGAAGTTACCGACGGAATTGCCATTGGAGGTGCCGTATTCGATATCGGCGAAGTTGGGATTGAGACGCCGCAAACTTCCGTTGTTCGCAATCAAGTCACCGTCGAACCGGTTGATGTCCTGGTAGATGGGCAAATGGTGAGCAGCCGAGGCGGAGTAGTTGACTTCGATCGCGGTGTTCTTTGGCAGTTCTTGCTGCACGCTGAGTGTCCAGTCCAGAACTTGGGTAAGACTGTAGTTCGGAGAGATGCCGCCCAGCGTTGCGCGCTGCAGGACGCCGTTGTTGACAAGTCCACCGCTGGAGTTGATGGTGACGTTACTGGTGTCGACTACGGGACAGGCTTCCTTGAAGCCTGTCGGAGCATTGCACATCTGGAATATGGGTGTGGTTCCAGACTGCACGTTCAGATTCGGCTTGAAATAATTGGGAAGGTTGCCCGCAGTGATGTCGGTTGAGTGAAGGTAAGGCGGCTGATCAGAGAACATGCCGAACCCGCCGCGGACGGCAGTCTTGCCCTTTCCGAAAACATCCCAGGCGAAACCAACGCGCGGATTGATGCCCCATGGGCTGTGGTCCAGCACCTGATGACCTTTAGCCAGGGCGGCGATTCCATTGCCGATCTGGAGATCCAGGTTTGTGCCTTGTCCGAGAACAAAGTTGGTCAAAGTCGGTGAGTAGATGGAGAAGAAATTGGCCATGGAATCATAACGAAGGCCGGCATTCAGGGTGAGTCTCGGCTTTATCTTCCAATCATCCTGAATATAGATGCCCGTGTAGAGAGCGCGATACCGTCGTTGATAAGGCGCTTCAGCATGATTGTTCAAATTGACGGGAGTGGCCGTTTCAGACGTAGCTTCGTCTTGAACGAAATCGAGAAGATTGTTGAAATTGTACGTCGGTCGATCGAAGGCGCCGTCTTGGGCATCGGCTTCACGAATATTGAACTGCTCAAAGCCGAACTTGAGAGTGTGAGTCTTGACGGTAGCCGTCATGACATCGCGCCACCCCAGTGTAGATTGGGTGAAGTTTCCAGGTCCCCAGTTGGAGAAGCCCTGCAACCCCGTAACGTTGACATAGGGAATCGCGTTGCTCGCTACCGGCAGATCCGCTCCATAGGGCCGAATTAGATTGGCTCCGCCTTCATTCAGCAAGCGTGGAGAAAAGACGTGCGTCCAATCGACGCTCACGAAATCGGAACTGTTGGACTGAGGGATGTTGAGCGCGGGACGAGGCTGCGCGCCAACCGACGTGTCGTAGGTTCGAATGGATGTGACGTAAAAACGGTCCTTGGCACCGAGATAGTAGTCACCGCGGACATCCCACTGGTATCCATCCTTGGGCACCGAGAAAGTGATGTTTGCCAAGCCGACCGCATTCAATGTTCCGGGAATTCCGGCCGGAGGAGTAAAGTAGCCGGGATTCTGTGCTTCCACTTGGCTGACGGTGAGCAGGTTGGTAGTCGGAAAAACTAGAGGTGGAGCGGCCTTGAGCACCTGCGCCGCAACTGTGTTGGGCAGGTTGGCCTGCACCCAGCTATCGAAGTCCTGCGTCTCAACGGTGTATTGCCCTGAGCTGGTGGTGCTGGAACGAAGCACATCGATGGCACCAAAGAGGAAGAACTTATTCTTGATGATCGGACCACCGAACGTGGCGCTGACCTCATTGCGCGAGAAAGTCGGCACCGCGGATTGGAAGTGCGTAAGGGCCGTCAATGCATTGTTGGTGAAGTAGTAGTCGAACGTCCCGTGGAAATCGTTGGTGCCAGACTTGGTGAAGACGTCTACCGTGGCGCCGCCGTTTCGTCCTTTAGAAGCATCAAAGTCATTGGTTCGAATATCCATGGAGGAAACGATTTCCGGATTGGGCGATATGGAAGTGCCACCACCGCGGGAGGGGGTATTCGTATAAGCCCCATCGATCTGAAATCCGTTTTGCTCTTGGCGCAAGCCAGCAGCGTTGATGTTAACTGCATATTCGTTGGTGTAATTGTCGGTGCTTCCGGCGGTGACCGCGCTGCCGGTCATGCCCGGCGTGAGAGCCGAGAGCCCGTAGACGTTCTGTCCGGGAAGCGGGGTCTGCTCGACTGTCATCTCAGAGATGACGGCGCCGGTAGTTGCAGCTACGGTGTTGATGGTGTTTTGCTCGGCGGAGACCGTGACATCCGTGGATACTGAGCCAACCTCAAGCGCAGGGGAAATGGTTCTAATCTCACCCACCTGAAGCGTAAGATTCTTCTCCTCCCACACCTTGAACCCGGCCACTTCGATACGCACCGAGTACGTGGATGCTGCGATGCTGTCGATGCGGAAATATCCCGACTGATTGCTATTGACGGTGCGGGCCACTCCCAATTTAGTGTCAAGGAGAGTTACCTTGGCGTTAGATAGAATGGCTCCCGATTGATCCTGTACCGTGCCTTCAATTCCGCTTGAGAATTGAGCGACAGCCGATACGCTTCCCATGCCGATCAGCAGCAAGAGTAGGATCGAAATGCGTGTTGAGAATCTCATGGTGGTCTCCTTTGAATGGCCTAGCTTTCCTGCTGTCACTGCAAACCTCTGATAACTTCGACTTCCTGGCAACTCGCTCAACGCCCCACGATCTGCACCGTGGTGCTCTCCGGAGTAGTCCACGCCGGTGCGCCATCGTGAGTAAAGCGGCTTGTAGCATCGTTCCAATGCAACTGCGTTATCTTGCTATCGCCTCTCTCGTAGGCGTAGGTGTTGCCGTCGTCGTTGTAGAGAGTGAACTCGGCGTTGGCTCCGGGGTAGATGCGCACGCTTGCGATGGATTGCTGTTGATGCGTGCTTTCTACTTCTGACCCGAGTGGAAGGATTGATCCCGCCCTGACAAAGAGTGGCAGCGTATCGATTGGCGCGGAAACCTGCACGGTTTGTCCGCCGTGGAGCCGCTCATTGGTCCAGTAGTTGTACCAGTCAGCTCCTGCCGGCAGGTAAACAGAACGGCTCGTCGCTCCTTGCTCAGTAATCGGCGCAACCAGAAATGCGGGGCCGAACATATATTCATCGCGAAGATCTGTCACTTTCGGATCGTTCGGAAAATCGAGCGGCAGTGCCCGCATAAATGGCGCGCCCGTCTGCCACGTGTGGAAACCCAGAGAATAGATGTAAGGCATAAGTTGATACCGCAACCGGAGGTATTTGCTGAGTATGGGCTCTGCCTCGTGTCCATATGACCACACCTCGTTCGCGGCCCGGCTGCCATGACTGCGGAAGATCGGAAGGAAGCTCGCATATTCAAACCACCGGGTATAAAGCTCCGGGTAATCGTCGTAGCCGCCCACGTTGGTGCGCGCATCCGACGGGTCCAATAACGGCGTGTGATCTGGGTGATGTTCCGCCGGTAAGTATTGCCAGCCACCGGTGTCGTTGGACCAATAAGTTAAGCCGGACGCCGCAAAATTCAAGCCGGTGGGAATTTGCCGCTTAAGCGTGTCCCACGTCGGATAGATATCCGAAGACCAGAAGATTGCTCCATTGCGTTGCGTGCCTGTGAACGCATCGCGCGAAAGAATTAGCGCACGCCGCTCCGGCTCGTCTTTGCGATAACCATCGAAGAGGGCCTTGGTGTGCAGAAACGGGTACACATTGAAAAATTCTGAGCCCGGACCGATGTGATAATAAGCACCCGTAGGAGGTAAGTCAGGCTCTGTTTCGTCCGCCCACAGATAATCGAATCCCCGGCTAAGAATGTTGTCGTGAATCGTCTTCCAGTACCATGCGGCAGCTTCCGGATTCGTGGTATCGATGTCAGAGCCCGCGCGGTCATAGGGTAGTCCATCAATCGGCGTGCCGTCGGCGAGGTTGATGAACCATCCCTTATCTTTTAGCTGATTGTAAAAACGACTGCCCGGTGCGAAGCGCGGCCACACGCTGATCATGGTCTCGTAACCCATGGCGTGCAATTGTTTGTTCATGGCCAGGGGTTCAGGCCAAAACCTCGGATCGAGATCCATCTGGCCCATCTTGGTGTAATAGAACCAATCCACAATGAGCATGTCGATGGGCAGATGCCGTTCGCGATACCCCTTGGCCACGGCAAGTAATTCATCTTGGCTGGCGTAACGTTGTTTGCACTGAATGTAGCCGTACGCAGCTTTTGGAAGAAGGTGCGTGGGACCTGTAAGCAGGCGATAGCCGGCATAAAAATCGTCGGCTGTACTTCCGGCAATGACAAAGAACGAGACCCGATCGCCCATCTCCGAAGTCCAGCGTGTCTGCTCGTTGAAGCCCGGCTCGATGGTGGTCTTAGAAGCGTTGTCCCACAGCAACGCATATCCCTTGTTGGTGACCAGAAATGGCACGCACGTGCTGGGCGCCGCCGGTGAGAGGTAGTCGTTCCAGCAGCGAACGGCGTGCCCCCGGTGGTCAAGGAAGCCTTCGTGATTTTGCCCCAGGCCGTAATAGTGTTCGTCGTTCGGAGATGCGAACGTAGCGCCGACAACCCACGAAGGAGGATCTTGAGGTCGACGCTCGTGCGCTAGTTCTGAATTTCCGTCTTTATGATTCGGAGTTGATTGCGACCAGCCTGTGAGTTCAAGAAGCTTCTTGCCCTCGGGTGTGGTGAAGACAATATGTGCGCCGGGGGTCGATCCGTTGAAAAACCTGGCGATATCTTTTTCAGTGGGTAGGGGCTGGGGGGCGGGAGCATGATCCTTCTCCACGGACACAACCATGTGCTCGGATTGGAATACGTCGAAGGCGGCCGTCTGAGTGGCCTTCCATCCCGAGGCAGAGGGAGCCGCAATTAACCCATATCCCGGTGCCGCCAGCGCAGCCTTCGGTTGAAGACTCAACGTCACCCGAATGACCTTGGGGGCGTATGCTTCCAAGACTATGGTTTGCCCCGGACGATTGAGTTGGAGACGCGGCGACTGGGCGAGAGCGCAGCCGGCAGCAATCGTCAACCCGGCAAGCACTACAACAGGAACACGAGTTCCAATAATGAGAGAGCCTCTTTCAAGAATCCGGTTTTTAGAATTGCATGGCCCATTGGAAAATCGTCTCGTAGCTCCGCAACCGCCTACGGACACGCGCGATCCAACCATAAGGCTTTTCAATGTCCGACCACCCTCACAATGGAATCGTCGGGCGCGGTCCACACAGCGGCGCCCTCATGGGTTAACAGCTGTTTGCCATCGTCCCAATGGAACTTCGTGATCGCCCCTGCTCCCTTTTCGTAGGCGTAAGTCGTGCCATCGTCGTTGAAAAGAGTGAAGTCGCCATCGCGTCCCGGATAGACGGCCAGCGCTGTTATTGATTGAGGCTGCCCTGTGCTCTCGATGGTGCTTCCAAGGGGAACAATCGAACCCGCACGAACGAAAAGAGGAATGGTCTCAATGGGTGCATCGACACGAACAGCCTGGCCGCCATGAATTCGCTCGTTGGTCCAGTAATTGAACCAGTCCGTTCCTGCCGGTAAATAAACTTCCCGGCTTGTTGCGCCTTGTTCGGTCACCGGCGCCACCAGGAAGGCAGGGCCGAACATGTATTCGTCGCCCATGTTTGCCACCTTCGGATCGCCGGGAAAATCCATGTAGAGCGCTCTCATATAAGGAGCACCCGTCAAATAACTCGAGTAGGCTTGCGAATACACATAGGGCAACAGTTGGTAGCGCAGCCGCAGATACTTTGCGAGGATTGGCTCCGCCTGCTTGCCGTACGACCAAGGCTCATTGAACGTCCGGGTCCCGTGAGTGCGGAAGATTGGCTCGAAGACCGCATATTGAAACCAGCGGACGTAGAGTTCGGGATAGTCGTCGTAGCCGCCCACTTCATCGCGTGCGTCTGATGGGTCAAGCAGCGGAGGATGCAGGGGATGGTGAACGACGGGCAGGTTGAGGAATCCTCCCGTATCGCTGCACCAGTAGGGCATGCCGGACGCGGTGAAATTGAGGCCCGCTGGAATTTGCCGCCGGAAGGTATCCCAGGTCGAGAAGATATCGGAGGACCAGAAGATGGTCCCATTGCGCTGCGCACCGAGATAGGAGGCGCGCGCCAAAATCATGGCGCGGCGATCGAGATCGCGACGGAACCCGTCGTAAACCGAGGAGGTATGAAAGAGAGGGTAGACATTGAAGTAACGAGTGCCCGGACCGACTTTAAAGTAGCTGCCGTTGGGAGGCAGGTCGGGCTCTGTTTCGTCGAGCCAGATCGCATCGAAGCCCTTCTCCACAAAGTGATCCCGAATCACGTTCCAGTACCAGCGTGCGGCCTCGGGATTGGTGGTATCTATATCCGATCCGACATGGTCGGGGGGCTTGCTGTTGGTCGGGGCACCATCTGCACGATGCTCGAGCCATCCATTCTTGACCAGCATGCCGTAGTAGCGCGAGCTCTGAATGAAGCGCGGCCAGATGCTGATCAGGGAGTGGAAGCCCATATCGTGGAGTTGACGATTCATCCCCTCGGGATCAGGCCACTTCGCCGGGTCCATGTCCATCTGGCCCATCTTGGTGTAGTAGAGGAAGTCGACCACGATGGTATCGGCAGGCAGGTGCCGCTCACGGTATCCCTTGGCGACCGCCAGGACCTCGTCCTGCGAATCGTAACGCTGCTTGCTTTGCGTGAAGCCATAGGCTGCTTTCGGCAGCATGGGGGTGGCGCCTGTCAGCAGACGGTAGCCCGTGTAAATCTCATCCGTATTCTTGCCGCTGATAACAAAGAAGGAGACCCTATCACCTACCTCCGACGTCCACTTGGTCCGCTCATTGAATCCGAGCTCGATGGTCGTCCGCGAGGGATTATCCCAGACCAGTCCATAGCCGCGGCTCGAGATAAGAAAGGGCACACAAACGCTTTCCCCACCAGGGGCGAAGTAATCGTGCCAGCAGCGAATCGTATGCCCGCGAAGATCAAGGAAGCCTTCCTGGTTTTGCCCCAGGCCGTAATAATGTTCGTCTTCGGGAGAAGCAAAGACGGCTCCGACGCGGTAAAAGGGCTCGTCGGACGGCCGCTTCTCATTCAAGATCTGGGTATTGCCCTCGCTGTCGTTAGGCCGCGACATCGACCAGCTGAGCATGTCGACCAGGGTCTTACCCTCGGGAGTGGTCACCTTGATGTGGGCGCGCGGTGCGGAAAGGAACTGGAAGTACTTATCGAGCTGCAGGTCGTCGCGGGTGGGATGGAGGGCATGGCTGGCCTCAACCGTGAGTACCATTTGCGATGAGGTGAAGACGTTGCCCCGTGAGTCCTGCTGATTGTCCCACCCAGCCGGGGACGGCTGGGCAAGAAAACCATATCCCGGGCGCGCAGCCGCCTTTTCCGGCAGCGCGCTGAGAGTGACCCGGATCACGTTGGGAGCATAAGGTTCGATCGCGATGAACGTGCCGTCTTGACTTAAAACCGCTGGTGCCTTCTGAGCCAACACTCCCGGAGCGGCGAATGATGAGCACACAACAAACCACGTCAGAACGCCCTTACTTCGACCCTGATTCCAGACTTTCGGGAACGACACGCTGTTCTCCTCCGACCGTGAGAGCACCCGGTATGGCCCTAGAGCCGATGGTTTGGGGTAGTTCCTTAGATCGAGGGAAACCTAGACCGATGGAAGGATGAGAACAAGTAAAACACGGTGTTTTACAGTAAGGTAGTGGACTTATTCGATAAATCAGTGATTTGGAGCGCCAATTTTTAAAGGAAAAAGGTCGATCCTTACCGTAAGGGAGACATCGCGTTTTGGAAGACAATCAGTCCCGCGCAACTTCGACAGAAGATCGAGGCTGCTTCGACATCATATGTTCGCTTGACAACTTTCCTTGGGTTCGGTCTACTTGCGTTTCAGCGGCGATAAGTTTTCCGAATGTCTTGGACTCAGATCGTCCGTCGCCCTGTCAGTTCTAAGAATCGGCACATGAGCCCTACACCCCTAATTGCGCCTAAGCGAGAAAACAATTTCGGAGCGGAACATCCGCTTTATACTTCCACCAGAGTGCATGACGCAGATCTGTGTGTCGAACATAAGAAGAGCAATCTCAGGGGTTGATCTCGCTTAAGGCGGGATAAAGATCCTGAAGGCCGGGGCCAAGGGCTTCTCGATCGTCGGTGAGGATCGAATGAAATCTGTTATGGATGTATCGCACGGGCACGAAGTCTCACAGTTCCTGCCGGAGGATTCCGAGGTCAAGCGAGAGGCGGTCTTGAGGGAACTGGACCGTATACTCTCGAGCCGCTTCTTCCGCAGCGCGGTACGTAGCAAGCAGTTTTTGGATTACGTGGTTCGCCATCGGCTCAAGGGTCAGCCGGAACAGCTCAAGGAACGGACTATCGGCACAGAGGTCTTCCAGCGGCCGGCAGGATATGCAACGGGCGACGATCCGGTTGTGAGGGTGCAGGCCGGCGAAGTCCGACGCCGGCTGGATCAGTATTATCAGACTGCCACCGACGATTCGGCAGTCCGCATCCAGCTTCCTCTGGGATCGTATTCTCCGGTATTTCAGTGGGGGCTTGCTCAACCGACTCCCGAGATCCCGATTCTGACCCTGCCCAAAACAGAAGTTCGACTTCCAGGTCGCAACCGGCATTGGCGCACTTGGCTTCTGGCCGCTTTAGGCCTCGCCATCGCGGTGGCTGGTACCGTTACTGCGCTGAAATTTCATCGGGCTACAACAAAATCGGTCCTCGACGAGTTCTGGAGCCCGGTCTTTGCAACTAGGCAGCCGGTTCTGATCTGCCTCGCCAAGCCAGTCGCTTACAGGCCGGTTGAATCCATCTACCGCCGCTACTCCAAAACGCACCCAGGCACCTTTCAGACCGAAGCTGAACGCACAAACACCCCCTTGCCGCTCGATCCAAGCGAAAAGCTGACCTGGGGAGATTTGTTCATGTACGCCGATTACGGTGTGGCGGCAGGAGATGTCCATGCCGCTGTAGCTTTGTCGGTGCTCTTGGGCCGAATCGACAAGCCCATGCAGTTGCGTATCGGGAGCAATTACACATATGAGGACCTACGCAACTCGCCTGCAGTCGTCATCGGAGGTTTTAACAACAAGTGGACAATGCAGTTAACCTCGAACTTGCACTATGCGTTCCTTGAAGACCACGAGAAATACATGATCCGCGAACAGGGCCCTGACGGCAAAATCTGGCGAACGCAGCTCAACGATGATGGCGATACTGTGGAAGATTTCGGGATCGTCAGTCGCCTCGTCAATGCCGGGACCGGACAGTTCACCGTCGCGGTCGCAGGTGTCGGCCCCATGGGAACGCAGGCGGCGGGCGAATTCGTTTCCAACGGGCGATATCTCGAGGAGGGTCTTCGTCGGGCTCCAGTAGACTGGGAAGAAGGCAATCTAGAGATCGTAGTGGGTACGAAAGTCACTGATTCAGTCTCTGGACCGCCCCGAGTCGTGGCAGAGTATTACTGGTAACTCCACTAGTATGGGTAAAGTCATATCTGGTTCAGGAAGTCGTCCACATCCTGAGCCACACGGCAGAGAATGAGCGACTCCGTTCGGAGAACCACTTCATAAGCAGCGATATCTTGCGCCGATGCGACGGTACGGTCGACACCGACAACCCTCTTTCCTCAGTTACCCATTTCGCAAAGTGATCGAGCTCATTTGCGAACCGCATGCGCGGAGTCGCTGGCTATTTCGGCACGCCTGCGAAGCGCAGCCACTTCCTCGCTCATAGAAGAGGTGGTCTGCTGAGGTTTTGAACGAATGCGCGAGAGGATCGCGCGATGTTGCCGTGCCCAGGTCAAAAGGGGAGTCCGGGACGCATCGAGACTGTCGCGAAAGGTCTCGTGAAGAAGAACACACTGAGGGAGAAAGAAGCGATCACCATCATTCAGACGACCATCATGGGAATGGCAACTCCTCAATGCCAGCGGATTAGCTTCCTTCTTGGACTCAGTGTCGCAGCCTATTCAGCTGTTCTACCAAGGCACAACGTTTGCTGTCGGACGTCAAGCTTTCTTTCCGGGAATTTTGATTGTCGACGGTCGAACTTTATGATTGTCGCCCGTCAGTTTGCCGTCGATCTCTATTACATGGGCGGAATGTGCGCTCATCCGCGCCGTCGCTCGTGATCTCATGGCACGGACCGGACCGGCGTTTGACGATGTCGAGGCGCGTCGTTCGTGGTTGGCCGACCACACGAATTGCACGGGCAAGATCGGGGTGATTGGCTTTTGCATGGGTGGTGGATTCGCGCTGATGCTCGTGTCCGGCCATGGATTCTCAGCGGCGAGCATCAACTACGGCGGGAAGCTGCCGCCCGATGTCGACAGTTTTCTTCACGCAGCTTGCCCCGTTGTTGGCAGCTACGGCAGCACGAGCCGCTGGGAGCAGGGGGTCGCCGACGAGTTAGAACGCGCACTCACTCGTGCACTCGTAGCACATGATGTCAAGAAATACCCCGAGGCAGGGCATTCCTTTATGAACGATAAGACACAGTTCTGGTTCAAACTGCTGCGTTTCACCGGAATTGCCTATAACGAACCGGCCGCAATGGATGCGCGACGCCGTATTGCAGGCTTCTTCCACACGCGCCTCGGCTGATCCTGAGTTCTTGATTGGAACCAGGCCGGAGCATCTGTCCATTGCTTCTATATGTGTCCAGTCGATAGCCAACATCACCGAATCACAGCGCTGACGTGAAGGCCGATATAGTACGGCCACAAAACGATGGCGAGGACGCCTCTCCAAAAACCTAGGTGCAGGAACCCGATCGTGAAGAGCCAGGCGGCACACCAGAGGCCACCGACAAACGTGTGCTGGACGACTTGTATCTTTGGCGTTTTACTCCCTTGCCCATCTGTTCCCATATTCATCTCCGTCATCGTCTATCCATTTGGGGCATGGCGTGGAACCGTGATGACGATCTTTCCCCGAGCATGTCCCTGGTCCTGGTACCGCATTGCGTCGGCCGTTTTACTCAACGGAAAGACTTGGTCGATGATTGGAATCACCCTGCCTGAAGCCATCATTTGGCGTATGACCTCGAGATCTTTGCTGTTAACCTTTGCAACGAATGTGGCATATCTCTGGCTAACGACAAGAGACACCAGGATCGTCAAGATCAGCCCTCCCAGCATTCCGATGATTGACTTTGGCCCACCAACCACCCCGGCACCCACAAACACGCCATCTGCAATCATGACCCGCCTGATTTCGACAAACGAATGGTTTCCCACCAGATCAAAAATCAGGTCGTACTTCTCACTACCTTTCGTGAAATCTTTCAGCGTGTAGTCGACTACGTGGTCCGCACCGATCTTCCGGACCATCTCTACATTTCGGGAGCTGCAAACGCCCGTGACCTGCGCGCCAAGGGCCTTCGCAATCTGCACAGCGAAAGTACCCACCCCTCCCGCTGCGCCGTTGATCAGAACATTTTGTCCCGGCCGAATGCGACCTTTATCACGAAGCCCTTGCAGTGCGGTGAGGGCCGCGATCGGGGCAGAGGCTGCCTGCTCGAAGGTTATGTTCTCTGGCTTTGTTACCAAGGCATTCTCGAGCGTGCACACGTACTCAGGGAAGGCCCCATCCACTTTGTCCATCCAGTTTCCTGCAGTGCAAACTCCGAACAACTCGTCGCCGGGTTTGAATCGCGTCACGCTTCGGCCAACCGCTTCGACCTGACCTGCAACGTCGCGTCCAGGCCTCGTGGTTTTGGGCTTTGGAAAGCCGAAGAGGAAACGCATCAAATAGGGTTCCCCTTTCATGAGGCCGCAGTCGAGTGGATTGACCGCCGCTGCGCGAACGCGCAGCAGAACCTGATTTTCGTTCGGTGTTGGTTTCTCTACTTCTTCGCATTTGAGAACATCAGGAGGACCGTAGTCGTGGTACACCATCGCCTTCATGAAAGCCTCCCGGTCCGAGGATGACGGAAGAATATCGCTTTAAGATTCCATGTCAGTGAGCCGAATCACGGCACCAGAACGCTCGCTGTCGGATCGCATCTATCAACTGCTCGTGAATCGGAATCACGAAAGCCGTTCCGCATCGCGCGTGCATTTGCAGTCGTAATTTATTTTGAGCATGATATGTCGAGGGTCGGAAAGCGGCGCCCGCCTCGGGAGAAACTACCGAAAACAGCTTTTCCTTCGGGGGCGCCATTGCAAACATGAGGCTCAATTTTAAGCAAGCTCCCGACCTCGTTTGTTCAACCCTTGTTGGCCTACATGTTTTCAGAGACGCTCGAGTTCTAGATGAATGTGCCGGTTATCAGCGTTGATATCGAAAAACCTAGTGCGCGGGCGGAATCCGTTCAGGCGATAGGGTGGGGAGTGGTATTTACTCCATTTACGAGCAAGCGTTGCAATCTGGGATTGTTCCGGCGATAGTTGGACGCGCCAAAATGAATGGGCTGCATCCAGGTACCGAAAGCGCGAACAACGGCGAGAGATGCGAGTCGGACGTCGGGTGAGGTTATGTCCACTGCTGCAGCACGAATGCCCGCACCCGCGAGGCAGGAAACACAAGTTGAGACCTCAGCCGGTTGTCGATATTGTTGGCGTAGTTCATCCACAGGTGTTGGTTCGCCAACGTGCGCACGGAAAGAGCGGAGGGCGTCTGAACGGACAGGGTCAATATAGTACAGTCCGTGATCAAGCGCTACAACCACATCTTCTTCGGACCGGACCCGCTTATGCTCTCCTGACAGCATGAGTTGCCGCATGTACGAACCATAATGATTGTGCTCGAAGACGGCCTTCCGAAGTGCAACGTCGATGTCTCCGTGAGTGCCTAAGCCAATTGTGACTCCAGGCCACGCCTTTCCGTTTCCAAAGCCAATGCAGACCACTGTGGGATGCCGAGTTCCTGCATCGATGGAATAAAGTTCGATCCGCGCTCCGATACGTTCAACTTCAACAAGGGCGCGCCGCACAAGTTCGTCGGAATCGTCGATCGCAATTGACAACGCAGGAAGTCCCGCGAGCCAAAAAAGCATGAAGGCGTCTCGCTCAATCAGCTCATAGAGGGCGTGGAGGGTAGCATCTTCTACGGTTGAGCCGGCGGCGAGGCCGTTGCTAGTGGTCTGAGTGAAGCAATCTGCGGGTGCGACCGGAAAGTTCATGTAGGTGGAGATGGCGGGAAGGTAAACGGCCTCGC
>OBLU010000714.1_pt1 | contig 31046 bp, 29 predicted proteins | sample 1518681 | NCBI WGS metagenome assembly OBLU01 (sample SAMEA3539304, study PRJEB22396) | soil metagenome | biome: tundra; feature: field; material: soil | place: USA | collected 2010-05 | depth 0.15 m
CAGCTATGAAATCAGATGCTTTGGCTAGATGAAAAACTTGGTTGCGGAATCGCTGCCGATACGGAGAGATTTGGTGTTGGTTCAGTCTGGTGCCGCGGCGCGTCTCAAGCCGATTCATGAACTTGAAGGGAGGTGGATTGGGCTTGCAGCAGGCGTCTCCAGGGGAGCGCGCCGGCAATCGCGAGGACAATAATTTCCGGCTCGATGGGATGGCGGTAGTCCATCATTGGATGAGTAATGTAATACGTCAGCGGGAAGGCGGCGATGAAGACCAGATAGGGCAGGAGCGCAGTGCGGTTCAGACGCCACAAACGGCGGATGCCGCGCAGCATCAGGAGCGTGATGCAACCGATGTAAGAAACAGTTGCCGGCTCGAACGGCTGGTCCCGCAGCTCTTCAGAGGAGAAGCTCCAGTAACCGCTCCAAAAATAGAGAATGCGTCGCAATGTTTTAAGAGCCAGGAAATAAGGCCGCGGGTTGTGGGTGAGATCGTAGATGGCCAGGGCGTGCTTTTGCGCCAGCCAGGCTGGCTCGCCCAGGGAGAGGAATTTGTGCATCTCCGCCGGACTGCTTGCCGGATATGGCCGGCCGTCCGCGCTTGGGGGTGAGGTTCGATCCAGGTAAGCATTGCCGAAGTTGTCGGTGTAAATCTCAAGCCAGAAGTTGTCGCGAACAGGGCAGAGGATGCCCAAGGCGCGGTAGTTGCGAACTGTCCACGGGGTAAGGACGGCGAGAGCTGCAAGTGTGGTGAGCGCGCCATTCACCACCCAGCGGCCGCCGGAACGGCGCACCTTGTAGAGAGCCACTGCCAGCAGAAAGGGAAGCGTGGAGAGCACTGCGGGATTGGAGAGAGCGGCGACGCCGTAGAGCGCCCCCCAGCCCAGCCATGCCAGAGGGCTTGCCGTCCGATTAATTCTTTGCGCGATGCAGAAGCAGGTTGTGAAGAGCAGTCCGGTCAGGGCATACTCCCAGACGCGGCCGGCCGAGAAATAGATGGCGAAGGGATAGAAGGCCCAGACCCAGGCTGCGATTCCTCCGACGCTGGCGCCGAGCGAGTATTTTGCGCTGAAGTAGACCGGGATACAGGTCAGGGCGCTGAACAGGCTATTGATGGAAAGGATGATGAAGCCCGAGGTGAGCGAGTAGATGCCAAAGAGCCGAAAGACGATGGAGAGGATAAAGGGATAGAGCGGAGGCTGCAGTGCGGTGGGCCCGCTCCAGGGGAAGTACGGCGAACTGAATCCATGACCACTGGCCAATGCGCGGGCGATCCAACCCATCTCCCAGCCGAACTGCTCGTAGAACTTATCCGCGTCGGGTAGACTGCGATAGGTGAAGCAGACCACTACCATGCGGATGGCGAACGCGGCCAGCATGCTGGCGAGAAGCATCCGGCGGGAGGTGAACAGGTTTCCCGATTGCACATGGGGAGCGGCCAAAGTTGCCAAGGTTATCGTCTCAACGGGGAAGATGGGCGCAGCTAGGATCGTCAAGCTTTCATGAGATTAGACGCGAGGAATTCCAATTGGAGTACATCTACTACATTTGATGCGCCGAAAAAGCGCCGAGACGTCCTGCAAGATGTGCGGACTCTGTACCCGCCCTGGAAAGCAAACCGCATAGTACAATCCTGGTGTATATTGCGCCCCGTCGGTGACGGGGTTGGAAGGTCGCCGTCATTCGTAGACAGAATGGTTGCATGAAGGCCTTGGCGCTGGAGATACAAGGAGACGACTTGTGGCAAACTATCCAGCTGGCGGCAGCAGGAAATGCACTGAACTGGGCGAGGCTGTCGATGTAAGCGTCATTGTCCCTTGTCACAACGAGGAGGAGTGTATCCATGAGTTCCACCGCAGAATGCGGCGTGTTCTTGAAGAGATGGGAACACCCTATGAAATGATCTTCGTGAATGACGGCTCCTCAGACCGCACTGCAGAGCTTCTGGCCGATATACAGCGCGTGGATCAGAATGTTGTCATTGTGGATCTGTCGCGAAATCATGGGCATCAATTAGCCCTGTCAGCTGGCCTGGACGTAGCGCATGGCCAAAGAGTGCTTCTGATTGATGCCGATTTGCAGGATCCCCCTGAGTTGTTACCAGAGTTGATGGCCGCGATGGATGCCGGCGCCGATGTCGCCTACGCCAAGCGGATCTCGCGGACAGGCGAGAGCCGCTTCAAGCGTTTGACAGCAGGTATCTTCTACCGGCTTCTGCGCGCGCTTTCGCATGCCGACGTGCCCGTCGATACAGGCGATTTTCGTTTGATCAGCTCACAGGTCGCCGATATCCTGCGGCGAATGCCCGAACCGCACCGCTTTTTGAGGGGCATGGTGGCCTGGGTCGGCTTTCGCCAGGTTGCGGTGAATTACCACCGCGACTGCAGATTTGGAGGAGAGACGAAATACGATATCGGGAGCATGGTGGGATTGGCCATCGACGCGGTCACGGGATTCGCTTCGGCACCACTAAGGTTCATGTTCTATTTGAGCGCCGCGGCGAGCGTTGCAGCGGCAGGCTTTCTTGCCTGGACAATTTATGCATTTCTTTTTCTTCCCGTTGTTCCCGGATGGGCAAGCCTCATGTGCGTTCAACTTGGGTTTTCGGCGATCAATCTGTTTGCCCTTGGGCTCATTGGGGAGTATGTGGGACGTTCCTACATCCAAGGAAAAGGCAGGCCTCCTTTTATTATTCGCTCTGTGACACGGGGGAAAAGCGATGTGGAGACGAGGACGGACGGCTCGTCTCACAACGCAGTGGAGAATAAGGAGGAACTGTCTCGTGGCTAAGGCGGAATTCGACAGTTATGCCGATACTTACTATGAGGAACATAAGAAGAACATAGAGATTACAGGTGAGGCCCCTGAGTACTTCGCCGAATATAAGATAGCGGACCTAGCCCATCATCTCTCGAAAACGCACACATCCTGCGGCAGGATTACGGATTTTGGCAGTGGCATCGGCAACTCAATACCGTACTTCCGGAGATACTTTCCTGGCGCAGCTCTAAGTTGCGCAGATGTATCCGCACAGAGCATTCAACTGGCGAAGGATAGATTCCCGGGCGAAGAAACTTTCTTGTTGATTGACGGGGAGAATATTTCCATCGACGATGCCAGCCAGGATGTTGTGTTTTCCGCTTGCGTGTTTCATCATATTCCCCACGAATATCACGATCAATGGTTAAAGGAGTTACTGCGCATCACCAGGCCCGGAGGCGTTTTGGCGATCTACGAACACAATCCTTTCAACCCGCTGACAGTACGAGCCTTCAATACCTGCCCCTTGGACAAGAATGCCCATATGATCCGAGCGTGGACTATGCGTCGAGCCTGCCTGATGGCAGGTTGGACGAGGGCGAGAATTGACTTTAGGCTGTTTTTCCCACGAGCACTGGCGTATTTGCGCCCTTTGGAACGGAGATTGGGATGGCTTGGCTTAGGAGCCCAATACCGTTTGTTGGCGTTGCGCTGATTGAGCAGAACCGGCGCATGCTGCTTTCACGATTGCTGCCTGTTTGTTCGTGAAGCAGAGCGCCGGACGGCCTGGGGCCGTCCGGCGTTTGTTGGTTGAGGAGGGAGTTAGCGGTTCTTTGCGACTTCTTCGACGGTGACTGGATCGAGGAAGGGCATGGCGGCACGCAGTTCCTTGCCGACGATTTCGATGGGGTGCTTGGCTTCGGCTTCGCGGAAGGCCTGGAATTCCTTGCGGCCGGAATTCTGGTCGGCGAGGAAGCGCTTGGCGAAGCTGCCATCCTGAATTTCCGTGAGGATGGCCTTCATGGCTTTCTTGCTCTCGGCGTTGATGACGCGCGGGCCGGAGACGTAGTCGCCCCACTCGGCGGTGTCGGAGATGGAGTAGCGCATGTAAGCCAGCCCGCCGCGGTAGATCAAGTCAACGATGAGCTTGAGCTCGTGGAGGACCTCGAAGTAGGCGCTCTCAGGTTGATAGCCGGCCTCGGTGAGGGTTTCATAGCCAGCCTTGATGAGTGCGCTGACGCCGCCACAGAGGACAGCCTGCTCGCCGAAGAGGTCGGTTTCGGTCTCCTCTTTGAAGGTCGTCTCGAGAACTCCGGCGCGGGTGCAGCCGATGCCCTTCAGGTAGCTGAGATTGAGGGCGTGAGCTGTGCCGGTTGCGTCCTGGTGGATGGCGATGAGGCCGGGGACGCCGCCTCCTTCGATGAAGACCTCGCGGACGCGATGGCCGGGAGCCTTGGGTGCGGCCATGCCCACATCAATGCCCTCTGCAGGAATGATGGTCTTGTAATGGATGTTGAAGCCGTGTGCGAAAAGAAGCAGCTTGCCTGCGATTAGATTGGGCCCGATCTCCTCGGCATAGAGCTTGGCGGCGGTCTGATCGGGGACCAGAACCATGACCACGTCGGCCCACTTGGTGGCTTCGGCGACGGTGGCAACTTCAAGGCCAGCCTTCTGGGCCTTGGCGATGGACTTGGAGTTGTCGGCGAGGCCTACCTTGACGTGAACGCCGGAGTCCTTGAGGTTGAGGGCGTGGGCGTGACCCTGAGAGCCGTAGCCGATGATGGCGACCTTCTTTGCTTGGATGAGGGAGAGGTCGGCGTCGTGATCGTAGTAAGTCTTGGCCATGATTTTTCTTGTTTTCCTTTGCGTGCGCTTGCGCGGTTAGAGTTGATTCGAATTGTTTGGGTGAGGGGCGTGCGGGGTGCTTACTCCGGCTCGCCGGGGGCTGTCTCTTCTAAAGTTTCCACGGTCTCGGCGTTGAGCACTGCAGATTCTTCCTGGCCAGCGCCCATGGCTTTGAGGACGCGGCTGGTGTGATGGCCGCGGCGCATGGTCATCTTGCCGCTGCGGCAGATTTCGAGGATGCGGCCCTCGTCTTCGCGGAGCACTTCAATTAGACCTTCGATCTTGCTTTCGACGCCGGTCATCTCGATCATCAGCGACTCCGACGTGAGGTCGACGATGCGAGCGCGAAAGACCTCAACAAGGTCGAAGATCTGAGAGCGGTTGCGCGGCGAAGCGGCGACCTTGATGAGCGCCAGCTCGCGCGTGACTGCCGGATCCTTGGCAATGTCGTCCACATCGACGACATTCTCAAGCTTATACAGGCTGGCGCGGATGCGGTGGCCGGCTTCAGTGGAGGCCTCGCAGACCAGGGTCAGGCGCGACAGGCCGGGCCGTTCGCTGCGGCCGACGGTGAGCGAGTTGATGTTGATGTTGAGGCGGCGGAATAACGAAGCCACACGCGTCAGCACTCCCGGTAAATCCTCTACGTAAGCTACAAAAGTGTGCAACATAAATCAGCCTCTAACTTTCGATTCTGAGCCTCGAACTTCTAGCCTCTAGCTTGTAAGTGCCAGCGGTGAGGATTGTGGTCGGCAATACAAGGCTACGAGCTAGGAGCTAGCAGCTCGAAGCTGTCTTACATCTCGTCGTCTGGGGATTCGAGCAATGGGTCGTGTTCGGGCCGGCGGATCATTTCGTGGAGCGCTGCGCCGACGGGAATCATGGGATAGACAGACTCTTCTTTTTCGACCAAAAAGTTGAGCAGGAAGGTGCCGGGAGCGGAACGCGCCTGTTCGACGGCTGAGGCAACTTCAGAGCGCTTGCGGACGGCGAGACCGGGCAGGCCATGCGCATCGGCGAGCTTGACGAAGTCGGGGCTGACAAGAGGAGTGGACTCGTAGTTGCGATCGTAGAAGAACTCCTGCCACTGGCGCACCATGCCGAGATAGCCGTTGTTAATGACGGCGATGTTGATCTTGATCTTCTCCTGGACAATGGTGGAGAGTTCGGCAGCGGTCATCTGGAAGCCACCGTCCCCAACGACGACCCAGACTTCTTTGTCGGGGCAGGCGAATTTGGCGCCGATCGCGGCGGGTAAAGCAAATCCCATGGTGCCAAGGCCGCCAGAGGTGACGAGCGAGCGAGGCGTGTCGTGGTGGTAGTACTGCGCCTCCCACATCTGGTGCTGGCCCACATCAGTGACCACGATGGCGTTGCCGTCTGTGATGCGCCAGAGGTCGTGCATGACATGCGCGGCATAAAGGTGGCCCGAGTCGGGAAGGTTTTTGATGTCGTGCACAGAGGCATCGCCCTTGCTCTCAGAGATTGTCTTGAGCCACGGCGCACCGTCGCGGCTGCCGATGCGGGGGAGCAACTGCTCAAGCACCTGGCGGAGATCGCCGATGAGCGCGACGTCGACCTTGATGTTCTTGTTGATCTCAGAGGGATCAATCTCAATGTGAATCTTCTTGGCCTTGGTGGCGTAGGTTGCGGTGGAACCAGTAACGCGGTCATCGAAGCGCATGCCGCAAGCAATGAGCAGGTCGGATTCCTGGATTGCGTGGTTGACCCAAGATTCTCCGTGCATGCCCATCATGCCCATGTTGAGCGGGTGTGAGGCTGGGAAGGCACCGAGGCCAAGCAGCGTCATGGCGACGGGAATCTGCGAACGCTCAGCAAGAGTGCGCACCTGTTCCATGGCGCCGGACTCGGAGATGCCGTGGCCGGCAAGGATGACAGGGCGTTGCGCGTTGCGGATGAGTTCGGCGGCTTGCGCGAGGCCGGAGTCGTCAACGCTGAGCATGGGGTGAGGGCGATAGGGACGCGGCTTGGCGGCAGCGAAGTCGAAGGTGGCCGAAGCCTGGAGCGCATCCTTGGTGATGTCGACATGCACGGGGCCGGGGCGGCCTGAGACCGCGATCTGAAATGCGGAACGAATGGCGGCAGCCAGATCTTCCGGCTTGTTGATGAGGAAGTTGTGCTTGGTGACGGGCAGCGTGATTCCAGTTATGTCGACTTCCTGGAACGCATCAGTACCGAGAACGCGGTTGGGCACGTTTGCGGTAATGGCGACCAGGGGAATGGAGTCAAGCATGGCCGTAGCAATACCGGTGACCAGGTTGGTGGCGCCAGGACCGCTGGTGGCCAGAGCCACTCCGACCTTGCCCGAGGCGCGCGCGTACCCGTCTGCCATGTGCGATGCGCCCTGCTCGTGGCGAACGAGAACGTGATGGATGGGGAACTTGCGCAGCGCGTCATAGGCGGGCAGGATGGCTCCGCCGGGATAGCCGAAGACGGTGGTGACGCCTTCGCCTACCAGTGTGGCCCAAAGGATCTCCGCGCCAGTGAGGCGTGTCGGTGTGGTGAGGTGGGCATTGGCGGCTAGCGTGTTGTTATCGGTTCCCATGGAAAGCTCCTTTTGAGCGGCTAGCTTCTAGCCACTAGCTTCTAGCTCGTTTTCGGGTAGTGCAGGCTTGGTTCTGTTGTTCTAATTACCGGCCCTTAGCTAGAGGCTAGGAGCTGGCAGCTGGTGTCACGTTGTTGCTCCTTCAGAAGCGGAGGTGACACGGTCAACATATTTGCGAAAAACGCCTTTGGGCCAGCGGAGGGCCGGGGGCGTGAATCCCTTGAGACGAATTGCAATTTCTTCGTCGCTGACTTCGAGGGTCAGCTTGCGATTGGGAATGTCGAAGTGGATGATGTCGCCTTCTTGGACCGCGGCGATGGGGCCGCCAACAAAAGCTTCAGGGGCCACGTGGCCTGCGGTGAAGCCGCGTGTTGCGCCGGAGAAGCGGCCGTCGGTGAGGAGGGCCACGTGCGCACTGAGTTCGGCATTCGAGGAAACGGCGGCGGTGACTTGCAGCATCTCTCTCATGCCGGGACCACCCTTTGGGCCTTCGTAGCGGATGACGAGCACGTCGCCGGGATTGATCTGTGCGGCTTGAACGGCGGCAAAACAATCCTCTTCGCACTCGAAGACGCGGGCGGGGCCGCGATGGTCGACGCGGTTGGCGGCGGCAACTTTCATCACGCAGCCTTCTGGGGCGAGGTTGCCCTTGAGGATGACGAGGCCGCCCGTGGGCTTGATGGGGTTGTCGAAGGTGTGGATGACGACCTGGCCGGGCGTTTCCACGGCGAGGGCGGCTTCTTCAGCGAGTGTTCGGCCGCTGATTGTGAGGGTGGAACCGTCGGCGTGGCCGGCGTCGATGAGGCGCTTGGCGAGGAGGCGCGAACCACCGGCGGCCTGGTAATCCGAGGCGACGAATTTGCCGGCGGGTGTGAGGTCGCAGATGAAGGGCGTGCGCTTGCTGATGACGTCAAAATCATCGATGGAGAGTGGGATGCCCATTTCTCGGGCGATGGCGATGAGGTGAAGAACGGCGTTTGTGGAACCGCCGCTGGCGGCCACGCTGGCGATGGTGTTCTCAATCGACTTGCGGGTGATGATCTGCGAGGGGCGGCGATTGGCGCGAACGGCGTCCATCAAGATGCGACCAGCTTCACGCGTAGCTTCGCGTTTGTCTTTGGATGTGGCAGGGACGCCGGAGAGATAGATGGGCGAGATGCCGAGGATTTCGCCAGACATGGCCATGGTGTTGGCGGTGAACTGGCCGCCGCACGAGCCTGCGCCGGGACAGGCGTTGGCTTCAAGAGCTTCGAGGCCCGCATCGTCAATGCGGCCGGCGGCGTGAGAGCCGATGCCTTCAAAGACGTTCTGGATGGTGATGTCGACGCCATTGAGTTTCCCGGGCGCGATGGAGCCGCCGTAGAGCATGAGGCCAGGAATGTCGAGGCGGCAGAGCGCCATGATGATGCCGGGCATGTTCTTGTCGCATCCGCCGATGCCAACGAGGCCGTCGAAGAGATTGCCGCGCGCGACCAGTTCGATGGAGTCGGCGATGACTTCGCGGCTCACGAGTGAGGCTTTCATGCCTTGCGTGCCCATGGTGATCCCGTCGGAGATGGTGATGGTATTGAATTCCATCGGTGTTCCGCCGGCTTCGCGAATGCCTTCTTTGAGGGCTTCGGCGACGTCGCGCAGGTGGACATTACAGGTGCCGATCTCTGTCCAGGTGTTGGCGATGCCGATGATGGGCTTGTGCAGGTCCTCTTTGCTGTAACCGACGCCGCGCAGATACGAGCGGGCTGCCGCCCTGCTGGGGCCTTCGGTCATCGGGATGCTTTGGCGCTTGCCTTGAACTGTCATGATGCTCGAAAGACCTTGTTGAGCTTCTAGCTCCTAGCTTCTAGCTGCTAGCTTGTTTTTGCTGCGGTGAACGTTCATTCCTTGTTCTGCTCCTGGCTTTGTGCTCTCCCACTCTAGCCGCAAAAAAAACAAAGACGCGGCGAGGGTGGGGCACCCAGATCATTTTGCCTTCAGCCAACCGGCTTCGTCGTGCTTTGCTTCGAAGGTGTTGAGCGCTGCTTCGTGGCGCAGTGTAAGACCGATGTCGTCGAGGCCTTCGACGAGACAGAACTTGCGGAACGGGTCTACGTCAAAGGTTGCGTGGAAGCCATGGTTGTCGGTCACAGTTTGAGCTTCTAGCGAGACGGTGAGTTGATAGTTGGGAATGTTCTTCGCGTTTTCGAGTAGATGGGCGACTTGTTCTTCGCTGAGGCGAACGAGAACGATGCCATTCTTACCTGCGTTGGAGAAAAAGATGTCAGCGAATGTAGGAGCGATGACGGCGCGGAAGCCGAAGTCGCTGAGAGCCCATGCGGCGTGCTCGCGGCTGGAGCCGCAGGCGAAGTTCTTGCCGGCTATGAGGATCTGAGCACCCTTGTAGCGCGGATCATTCAAGACAAACGCTGGGTCCGGATCGCCCGAACCGGTACGACGCCAGTCGAAGAAGAGGAAATCGCCGTAGCCGGTGCGCTCGATGCGCTTAAGGAACTGCTTGGGAATGATCTGGTCGGTATCGACGTTGGTTCGGTCGAGGGGTGCGGCCAGTGCGGTCAATGTGCGAAAGGGTACCATCAGGCTTTTCCTCCGTGCAATGCGGGCTCACGCACTGCCCAGTTGCGGATGTCGACGAAGTGGCCGGCGATTGCAGCTGCCGCGGCCATCTCGGGTGACACGAGGTGAGTGCGACCACCGCGACCCTGACGGCCTTCAAAGTTGCGATTGCTGGTGGAGGCGCAACGTTCACCCGGCGAAAGAATGTCAGGATTCATGCCCAGGCACATGGAGCAGCCGGGCTCGCGCCAGTCGAAGCCGGCTTCGATGAAGATTCGGTCGAGGCCTTCAGCTTCAGCGGCGGCTTTTACCGCCTGGGAGCCGGGGACGACCATCGCCCCAACATGCGTGGACACTTTGTAGCCGGCGGCGATCCGCGCGGCGGCGCGGAGATCTTCGAGGCGGCCGTTGGTGCAGGAGCCAATGAAGACGCGGTCGATGACGACCTCTTCAAGCGGCGTACCGGCTTTCAGATCCATGTACTCAAGAGCGCGCTCGAGGTCCTTGCGCTGCTGTTCATTGGGCGCGGCGGCGGGGTCGGGCACGGATGAGGTAATGGGCGCGACCATGCCGGGGCTGGTTCCCCAACTTACATAGGGAACAAGTGCGGCGGCGTCGATGACGAGTTCGCGGTCGAAGGTTGCGCCGGGGTCTGAAGGCAGCTTGCTCCACTCAGCAACCGCCTGGTCCCACGTAGCACCCGCTGGGCTGAAGCGGCGTCCCTTCAGGTAGGCATAGGTCTTTTCATCCGGAGCGATCATGCCGGCGCGGGCACCGGCTTCGATGCTCATATTGCAGACGGTCATGCGACCTTCCATGGAAAGGGCGCGGATGGCGGAGCCGGCGTATTCAATGACGCAGCCGGTCGCGCCGTCGGTGCCGATCTGCCCGATGATGGCGAGGATGATGTCCTTGGCTGTAACGCCGGTGGGCAGATTGCCTTCAACCGCGATGCGGAAGGTGCTGGGCTTGGACTGAGGGAGGGTCTGCGTGGCGAGAACATGTTCGACTTCGCTGGTGCCTATTCCAAACGCAAGAGCACCGAATGCGCCGTGTGTGCTGGTGTGCGAGTCGCCGCAGACGATGGTCATGCCGGGTTTGGTAATGCCGAGTTCAGGGCCGATGACGTGGACGATGCCTTGGTCGCGGGAATTGACGTCGTAAAGCTCGATGCCGAAGTCGGCGCAATTCTTGCGCAGAGTGGCGATTTGGGTGGCGGCGATCTGGTCGACGATGTTGAGGCGGCCCTCGATGGTGGTGGGCACGTTGTGGTCGACTGTAGCGATGGAACGGTCGGGGCGGCGAACCTTGCGGCCGGCGAGGCGCAGGCCTTCAAAGGCCTGTGGCGATGTGACCTCGTGGAGCAATTGCAGGTCGATGTAGAGCACGGTGGGCTCGCCCTGGGGCTCGACGACTACGTGCTTTTGCCAGACTTTTTCGAATAATGTTTTTGGTTCGGTGCTCATCGGTTAATTCACCACGTCCCTCAGGGGCTAAAGCCCCCGGCTATTTCCTGGTTCGTTGATGTCAGGGCTAAAGCCCTGACCTACCGCACGTTTTTCCTTCTTGTGGCGCGGCTAATGCCGAGCCCTTTCAAAACTGTGCTCAAGCGTTGACGAGCATTGTCTTTACGGTTTCACTGACCTTCGCGCCCATCTCTTTGGTGGAGAGGACGGTGAAGCCTTGTGGATTGGAGCGCGCGAGGTCGGGTGTGCGGAAGCCTTGTTCAAGGACCTTGCGGACCGACGCTTCAATGGCTGCGGCTTCGGCTTCAAGGCCGCCAGAGTGGCGCAGAATGAGCGCGCCGGTGAGGATGGCGCCGAGCGGATTGGCCAGGCCCTTGCCTGCAATGTCGGGTGCGGAGCCGTGGACCGGTTCATACAGGTTGACCTTGCCGCCGATGGTCGCCGAGGGCAACATGCCGAGCGAGCCGGTGATGACGGCGGCTTCGTCTGAGAGGATGTCGCCGAAGAGATTTTCGGTTACGACCACGTCGTAGCTGCGTGGCTGGTTCATCAGGTGCATGGACATGGCGTCGACGTATTGATGTTCGAGCGTGACGGAGGGGAACTCGGCGGCGACTTCGATCACTGCGGCGCGCCATAGCTGCGAGACCTCAAGCACGTTGGCCTTGTCGACGCTGGTGACCTTGTTGCGGCGCTTGGAAGCCAACTGGAATGCGATGCGTGCTACGCGGACGACTTCTGCCTTGGTGTAGCGCATGGTGTTCCAGGCTTCGTTCGTGGTGCGATTCCACTCGCGTGGCTGGCCGAAGTAGAGGCCGCCGAGGAGTTCGCGGACGAAGAGGATGTCGGCACCCTCGACGACATCGGGGCGCAAGGGGCTGTTGACGGTGAGCTCCTTGAAGGCGAAGGCGGGGCGGAGATTGGCGAAGCCGCCGAGCGCGGAGCGGATCTGCAGCAGGCCGGCCTCGGGGCGCTTGTCGGGGGCGAGGGAGTTGAACTCGTTGCCGCCGACTGCGCCGAGGAGGACGGCGTCGGAGTCAAGGGCTGCGGCGAGTGTGTCGGCTGGCAGGGGCGTGCCGTCCTGGACGATGGCGACGCCGCCGATGCGCTTGGAATCGAATTCAAAGGTGTGGCCGCCGAGGGATGCGACTTCGCGCAGGACCGCGACTGCTTCGTTGGTGACTTCGGGGCCGATGCCATCGCCGGCGGTGACTAGAATCTTCAGTTTCATGCGTACTCTCATTTCGGAAAGAAACTGTTTAGAAAATCTGGAAAAACGTACAGCAGTACAAAAACAACCACAAAGTTCAAAGTCAAGTCGAACGCAATCACTGGGCTAAAGTCAGGCATATGGCCCCCTGAAGTTTGCGGGGCCATCAGCCCAAGCTTTACAGGTGCATCCCGTACCGCAAACCCAGGAGTGAGGAAGAGGTAGCCGAGCCAAGTCCATCGTGTTATCAACGTTATCCAAGTTCCAACTTCAAAAAGAGCCATGACAAAACTACTGCGGCAAGCGATCTTGCCAATCGGTCACGTGCCATTATTAGCGCAGTTCGCTTCAATCAATCCAACTCCGAAACGGGCTCGCGGCGTTTTTCGCGGATCTGGTCGGGTAAGAGGCCGACTAGGTCCTGATCGTAGATGTTCTTCTTACGGTCGGCGAGGGCGACGAAGCGGTAGTAGGTCTGTTGCAGCTCCTCGCGGGTTAGGGTGAAGCCGAGCTGCTCAAGGCGATGGCGGAGAGCGGCGCGGCCGGAATGCTTGCCGAGGACAAGATGGGTTTTGGCGACGCCAACCAGCGCTGGAGTCATGATCTCGTAGCAGAGGGGGTTGGCCAACATGCCGTGCTGGTGGATGCCGGACTCGTGGGCAAAGGCGTTGTCGCCCACGATAGCCTTGTTTGGCGAGGGCCGGAAGGTGATGATCTGGCCCAGTACCTGGCTGGTGGCGTAAAGATTTTCAAGCTTGATGTTGGAGGAGACGCCGTAGCGGTCGCCGCGAACGTAGAGGGCGGCGGCGATCTCTTCGAGGGCTGCGTTGCCGGCGCGCTCGCCGATGCCGTTGATGGTGCATTCGACCTGACGTGCGCCGTTCTGAATCGCGGCGAGGGAGTTGGCGACGGCGAGGCCCAAGTCGTCATGGCAGTGCGAGGAGAGGATGATGTTTGCGGCGTCGATAGCGGGAACGCGCTCGCGAACCTCGGCGAACATGCGGCCGTACTCTTCGGGGGTGGAGTAGCCAACGGTGTCGGGCATGTTGATGGTAGTGGCACCGGCCTGGACGGCGACGCGGACCATTTCGACAAGGAAATCGCGGTCGGAACGAGTGGCGTCTTCTGGCGAGAACTCAACATCCTCGACATGGGTGCGGGCGAGACGAATGGATTCGGCGGTGAGGTCTAGGGCTTCCTGCCGGCCGATCTTGAGCTTGTATTCAAGATGCAGATCGCTCGAGGCGAGGAAGATGTGGATGCGGCTGCGGTCGGCGAACTGCAAGGCGCGGACGGCCATTTCGATGTCTTCAGTCTTGGCGCGAGCGAGAGAGGCGATGCGCGGCGTGCGGATTGCCTGGGTAATGGTGGCAATGGCCGCGAAGTCGCCCTCGGAGGCCATGGCAAAGCCGGCCTCGATAATGTCCACGCCAAGGTCTTCGAGGGCGTGGGCCATGGTGAGCTTTTCCTGCGTGGTCATGCTGCAGCCGGGGGACTGCTCGCCGTCGCGCAGAGTGGTGTCGAAGAAGACTACGCGATTTGAACGATCAGAGGTCATGGAGTAGCCTGCCAGGGGAAGTATTCTGTCAACCTATCCAGTGTCTCGCATCGGGGGTATATAAGGCAAAGTTATAATTCTTGGGCGGGCGATTACAATTGCTTATAATGCAGGGACCAGAGACTAGGGAACAACCGTGCGCCACGGAGCCTGCGACTAGGGAACAACCGTGCGCCACGGAGCCTGCCTTGAGCAATGCCGAATCGGTCCCGCTCTTGAGGCTATCGGATCCCACGAGTGATTCATTTGTGCTCAGGAAATACCGGTCTTTCTGTTCCCTGATCCCTACTCCCTGTTCCCTGTCTTTCGGAGGCTTTAATGGAGCTGAGTCAACTGGAGACTTTCTTGGCGGTGGCGGAGGAGCGCAGCTTCTCGCGGGCTGCGGTGCGGATGCACAGGACGCAGCCGGCGGTGAGCCAGGTGATCCGCAAGCTGGAGGCGTCGGTGGGAGAAACGCTGTTTGACCGGGCGGCGCGGGACGGATCGCTGACCGCAGCGGGGGTGCTGCTGCGCGACTATGCTTTGCGGCTGCTGGCCTTGAGGCGGGAAGCGGCGAGCGCGCTGGATGAGCTGAAGAGCCTGGAGCGGGGGCGGCTGCAACTGGCGGCGAACGAGTACACGTGTATGTATTTGCTACCGGCGATCGATCAGTTCCGGCGGGAGTTTCCGCAGGTGAGCGTGACGGTACACCGGATGCTGGCCTCGCATATTCCCGAAGAACTGATGCTGCGCACATTCGAGCTGGGGGTGATCTCATTTCGGCCGGACCCGGTGCAGTTTCGCACGATTGCCGTTTATGGAGACAGCCTGGCGCTCATTGTGAGCCCAAGTCATCCGCTGGCGGGCGCGGTGAGGGTCTCGATCAAGGACCTGGGTGCGGAGCTTTTTGTGGCCCACAACGTGACTTCGCCTTTGCGGCAAAAGGTGATTGAGGCATTTCAGGACCACCGTACGCCCTTGAACATGCAGATCGAACTGCCGACGATTGAGGCGATCAAACGATTCGTTGCAATGGGCAATGGGGTCGCACTTGTTCCGCATTTGACGGTGGCCAGGGAACTGGAGACTGGGGATCTGGTGAGGATCCCGGTGGATGGACTCGAGGTGAAACGGGTGCTGCGGCTGGTGCATCGGCGGCAGGCCACACTCTCCTACGCCGCCGGGGCGTTTTTGCGCACGGTGCGGATGCTTGCCAAAGAACAAGGGCCGCCGTTCTACTTTCAGGTTGAGCGGACGGGCTGAAGCGGCCTTGATTCGAGGGGAAAAGTGGATTTCAGGTAGGCTTTCAAGCGGGGAAGGCACCCCTTTCTGGCGGGATGCGTCTATAACCTGAATTGTTCCAACACAGCAGCTTTGGGCCGTGGCCCGTTCCGGCCATTTACAATTCTGAAAGCGGGGCCCGGCTTGAACCGGCGCGCCGGATTCGACAAGCTCGTTGCCAGCCGGACGGTTGTGCAGTGGTGAGGTTCAGGACTGAATGAAGAAGATTGCCTTAATAGCATTTCTGTTGGCCGTAAGCGTGGCCGCAGGCCGCGCTCAGGAAAGCCGCCAGGACGTCAGCATCAGCGGAATCGGGCTAGTAGAGCCATTCATCGCTTCGCAAACCGATGTTCAGGTCCACTCCAACTACGCATTGGGCGCGTTGGCCAGCTACCGTTTCATGCTCACGCCCTCGAGCGCGCTCGAGGCCAACTACGGCATTACGTACCAGAACAAGATTCACTACTACGTCAACCCCAACAATTACCAGGTGGCAACCCGCACCCAGGAATTGTCGGCAGCGTATGTGCGGACCTTCGCGTATAAGAAGTTCAACCCGTTCGTGGAAGGCGGGCCTGCGGGCTTCATTTTTCTTCCCATCCGCAACACCGGGACCACCAACCTGGACGTGAAGCGGCAAACAGCCGTTGGCGCGATTTACGGAGCCGGCATTGCTTACGAGATCAGCCCCAGCTTCGACATTCGAGCGGAGTATCGCGGCTATGTCAGCAAGGTGCCGAATTTCAACGACACACAGCTGACCACCAACAAGTGGTACAACATCTACGTGCCCACGGTCGGGGTTGCGTACCACTTCTAGAGTTTTTGTTGAAGGTTACGTGAAAAGAGTAACGCGAAAAGGACGGGCGTCAACCCGTCCTTTTTTCTTTGGTGCATGCGACCGGGAGCGCATTTTTGCGAGATCTACGGTTTTTCCGGGACTGGCCGGGGATTGCGCCGACGATCGATGGAATCATCTCTTGTCGAGGATAGAATGCATCTGGCGGACGGCCTGAGGAATTCGTTCCGGTGGTGTGCTGCCGAAACCGAGGATGAAGCCGTGCCTGGGCTTGTCACAGAGGTAAGAGGGCGAAAGCGGCCAAAGCCAAAGCCTTTCGCGCGAAGCTCTGGCTGAAATTTCCATGTCATTGAGGCCCGCGGGCAGGGTCATGGCAAGGTGCATTCCGGCTTTAGCGCCGTGCACTTGAAACCCTTCGCCGGAAGGGAATTCCGCGGCGAGACTCTCAATCAAGGCGGTTCGCCGTTGCTTATACACCTGGCGCATCTTGCGGATGTGCCGTGTGAAGTGGCCGTCGCTGATGAAGTCTGACAGGACTTCCTGATAGAGGTAGGCAGGGAAGATGTCCATGGCAAAGCGGACCGCGACGAATTTGTCCACCAGGTCGCGGGGAATCACCATGTAGCCGAGGCGCAGGGATGGAAACAAAACCTTGCTGAAGGTTCCGATGTAGATGACGCGCGAATTCATATCCAACCCGTGCAAGGATGGGACGGGCAGACTTTCATAGCGATACTCGCTGTCGTAGTCGTCCTCGACGATCCAGGCGCCGGCATTCTGGGCCCAGTTGAGGAGCTGAATGCGGCGTGATGCCCCCATGGTGGACCCAAGCGGATATTGGTGCGATGGAGTGACGAAGGCGGCCCTTGCTCTTGGAGCCCGTTTCAGGGCAAAGCTTACGTCCAACCCCTCCTGATCGACAGGGACCGGGACGAGGCGGCAGCCGGCGGCGGTCAGGACGATGCGCTGGAGGGGATAGCCGGGCTCCTCGACCCAAACGGAGTTTCCCGGATCAAGGAGCACGCGGGCCGTGATATCGAGCGCCTGCTGCGATCCGGAGACCACCATGATCTGATCGGGCTCACATTTGACGCCGCGAGCAGTGCGGAGATAATTGCAGATCGCATCGCGGAAGCGCTCAGAACCGCGTGGATCGACATGGTGGATTGCGCTGGCATGGGGATTCCGGGTGTGGCGCAGGACGAGGTTCGACCAGATTTTGAAAGGAAACTGGTCCAGCGCCGGCTGATGAACGCCAAATGAACCCCATCCGCGCAGCCTGGGTGAGTAGGGGAAGAGCGGATATAGGGAAGATCGCCGTGCGACGGGACGCGGGCCTGAAGGAGCCGGTTCCGTCTTGCCAGAGAGCTGTGGAACAGACATGAGCTGCTCCGGGAGCGACCCGGAAACAAAGGTTCCCGCACCTACGCGGCTTTCCAGGTAGCCCTCCGCGAGCAGTTGCGCATAAGCATTCAGGACAGGGAAGCGGGAGACACTGAGCGCGGAAGTGAGATCGCGGCTGGATGGAATTTTCTGGCCGGGACTCAGGTCACCGCTAAGGATTGCGGCGCGATATCCGTCGTAGATTTGCTTATGCAGCGGAGTTGGCGCGTTGCGGTCGACGGCCAGCGAGGGCATGGCTCCCTGGAGCACATTCTTCACGGTTTGCAGTATAGTGGCCCGCATGAAGTATCAACAAGTGGGTATTGCGACTGACCACTTGATGCTTGACACTGCTTGGTGGTCCGTTACGCCGGTAGGACCAACCAGAAACTGAGAGTGTGACGATGGACGTAGTCTTCAAGCAAGGCAGGCTGCTGTTCGCAGTTGCGATTGCGGCCTTTGGAGTAGAGAACCTGATCTGGGCTCACTCTACCGACCCGTTTCTGTCTGTGATTCCGTGGGTCCCAAATTATCCGGTGCTGGGCTACCTGACCGGCGTGGCGCTGCTAGCGGCCAGCGTGAGCATCGCGGCCAATCTGAAACCGTGGCTTGGGGCAACTCTGCTGGGCGCCTTTTTCCTGCTGTGCGATCTGTTTCTTCAGATCGTGAGAGTTGCTGCCGCACCATGGGATGTGGGTGTTCGGACATGCGCGTTTGAGACTTTAACCATGTGTGCCTCGGCCTGGATGCTGGCCGCGGCTTTGATGCCCGAGGGCGGAGAGTCTTCGCGATGGAAGATGGCATTGCATGGTCTGGTTCATTCTGGCCGCTATCTGTTTGCAGTCTCCATGATCGTGTTCGGCATCGATCACTATCTTGTTTTCAACTTTATCGTGAGCCTGGTGCCACATTGGATTCCTGGAAGCGGCTGGCTTTGGACCCATGTGACGGCGATCGGGTTTATTGCGGCGGGCGTGAGCATTGCGGCGCGACGGCTCGATCGGTGGGCAGCGGGAATGCTGGGGTTGATGTTCATGCTCTGGTTTCTGGTGCTTCATGCGCCCAGGGTGCTGAGTTACCCCCGTTGTCTTGATCCGGATGAGTGGTCGAGCGCATTCATTGCGCTGGGCGTGTGCGGCGGGGCTGGATTCTGGCGTGGTCGATTTCCGCGAAGCCGGGGTCGGAGACGGTTAGCTGAAAAGTGAAAGCCACTCCCCAAAAGTTGCAAGATCTTGCAGTTGCCAAATCTCAATGCCATCGCTAAAGTCTGAGAATCTCACACTGGAGTGGAGCATGAGACTCTTTCGAACCTTAGTCCTGGTGGCGTTTGGAACGATCTCTCATTCATGCATCGCAGTTTCTGCGACAGCTCAGAGTTGGGGTCACGCGATTCCATGTGGGACCGCGTGGGGTAATGCCGCATTTCCTGGAACGAACGGACTCGAGTCAGTGGAGGGCGGATTGATGGTCTACGACTCGAACATGGCGGTCTGCTGGCTGGCGGACGCTAATCTGGCTGGCAACCCTCAAGTCCGTGCGCTGGTGAAGCTTTCCGCTGTGAATCCCGACGGATCCGCGCCTGCGATCAACCCAGACGGAACCATGGATTATGAGACCGCTCTCAACTGGGTGGATGCGCTGAATGGCTTTAACGGCGGCAAGGGATGGCTGAATCACAACAACTGGCAGCTCCCTGCAACGGCGGCGGCTGATACGACCTGTACCTCACACAACGGAGGTGACTTCGGCGCGTTGTGTTCGGGGAGCGCGCAGGGCAACCTCTACAATGTCGGGCTGGGGCGCGTGTTTCCAGAGAGTGTGACGTCCTTTCTCTTCAATATCATCTGGCCATTGTTCAACCTGCAACCCGGACTCTACTGGACGTCTGATTCGAACAGCAGTGGAGAAGTGACGTTTTCATTCAATACGGGGCAGCAGGGATCGAACACGACCAAGTACAACTACTTTCATGTACTGCCGATGACACAAAGCCTGCTTGGCTCCATACCGTCCGGCTCGGGAGTGGTGCCCTATCGCAGCGGTCCTGGGGCGGGACGGGCCGTGTATGACACGGTCACTGGCACATCATGGACGCTTGACGCGAACCTGGCCGCCGCGACAAATTTCGGCGTCCGGGGACCACGACCACAACTTCGACTGTAGATGGAAGCGTGTTGACTGTGCCGTTGGTTGAGAAGGACGGCACCGTGTACTTCTCGGCTATCGATCCAACCGCGACAACCGGTTGGATTGTCTCAATGAATGCGCGGAACTTTGCCGGAACCAACACCTGGTCGCTGCCGGGCGTTGACGATCTGAATCAGCTCCGCATGGACATGGGCCTGCAGGCGGGCGACAGCCGGCTGGAATGGCCATTCTTTGTGGGTCCATTCTGGCAACTTCAACCCGGTTTTTATTGGGCATGCGAGCGCGATCCAAAAACGAGCGGTAATGCGCCGTGCGACCTCAGCATGAATCCGGGAACATCGCCGGGGCCGAGTGGACTTCCAATGCAGTATAGCTTCAACTACGATGACGGTTTCCTGGGGACCGACGAGAACGACAAGCAGTTCTACGTGATGGTCTACTATCCTGCTCCGTAAAAGCAAGGCGATGTGCGGCATGCCTGTCGATGCTCCCTTCAACTGTATTCTTGGGCCCACCAACGCTGTGGGTGCGCCATCCTTCGCCGGAAATGGGCGAAGGATGGCGCAGCCGGCAACAAGCAATCATGAATGGGCTTAGCCCACTGGGATGAGCGTGAGGTCAGTGGGGTGGGTCGCGGGCGCGTTTATGAGGCGAACCGGATCTGGCGTAGCGGAGAGATGAAGTGTGTGGCGATCGGACTCGAACCGCACCAAGGCATTCTTCTGGTCGAAGGTGAGAACAAAGCTTTGCAATGGGCATGAGCCAAAGTTTGCCAACGGGAATGCAGGATTGATTTCAACAAACGGGTGTTTGAAGGTGTAGGAGCCCAAGCGCACATCGGAGGCAAGATTGGCCCCTCTGACGAGGAAGCGAGTGGAGAGCGACTGCGCGTTGCTGAGGCCGGCGGAGTCAGAAGAGAACTTCAGCCTTGTCGTGAGCTCGAGGGGCAAGCTAAGGCCGGCGCCGCCCGAGTCGATCTGAGCCTCGATGCTGGTTGTGCCGATTGCCAAAAACACAACAGGAATCCCATCCGGCATGCGGAACGGCAATATGTTTCGCCCGCCATCGGGCGTCAATTCCCCTGTGCTGAGGGCCATTCGCCGGTTGGGGTAGTCAAGAGTGAGCAGGTAGTCGCGAAAAAGGACAAACCCCAACAGGCCCTGGCAGTAGCCGTCTCCGCTGCTGAGGTTGTGGACGGCAGCTTTGACCCCAGTGAACTCGACGCCAGCAACCTTGAGGGATTGGATGAGCACCATCGAGACCTTTTGTCCGCCTTTTCCGCTGGGATCGTTCAGGCGGATCTTGCCGGCCGAAGTCAGGCCCAACTGCTCAGCAAGTTCCGAGGTTACGAAGGCTTCTCCGCCGGTTCCCGTGTCGACGACGAAGCGGAAAGGGCCCTTTCCATTGATCATGACCATGACAAAGGGCTTGCCGTGGGTGAGATCGAGAGTGGCTTGGTGGACCGGTCCCTGGGCGGGCGCAGCCAGGGCGGCGAGAAGGAAGGCTAGAAGAACTGCGCCGATGGGGCCGAGGGGCTTGTCCATATGTGATGCCGCCGCATGATCGGGGAAACGGGTGGCATCTTCATTAAGTTCCCACTGAGTGGTTGGTGGCAATAGCCACTTTGGCGGTTAACGCCATAGCCATTGGGGTGGTCATTTTGTTAATCGATTTAGCGCACGCAAAGCACGATGATGGTTTCGTCGTCGAAGCGGTCGTGGGTTCCCTGGAAGAGGGTGACATCGGCGAGGATGGCGTCGGCGATGTCCTGGGCGGGCAGGTCGCGATGGGCGCAAAGGAGGCCGGCCAGGCGGTCCTCGCCGTACATCTCACCCTGGTCATTTTCGGCGTCGAGAATGCCGTCGGACACGAAGACGATGGCGTCGCCGGGCTGGGTGGCGACATTCAGTTCTTCATACGTGATGTTGGGAAAGAGACCGAGCGGGAAGCCTTCTGCACGCACAGTGACGAACTGGCCTGCGCGGCAGAAGATGGGCTGGACCGCGCCGGAGTTGGCAACCTGAAGGGTCTGGTCTTCATCGTTCCAGAGAGCGAAGAGCATGGAGACATATTGCGACTCGAGCTTGCGCTCCTGGAGTGCATCGTTGAGCAGGGTGAGCATTTGGGCCGGCCCAGGCTGCTGCGTGGCCTCAGAGCGCATGATGCCGCTGACAAGGGCAGCGAACAAGGCGGCGGGCGCAGCTTTTCCGCTGACGTCCCCGAGGACGATGGCGGTGCGGCTGGGGCCGTAGTCAATGAAATCGTAGAGGTCGCCGCCGATGGTGCGGGCGGGGAGAAAGCGGACGGCCATTTCAGCATGCGGATGCCCGGGGGGCGTGGGCGGCAGAAGGCGGAGCTGGACCTCGCGTGCCATGGCGATATCGCGCTCGAGCTGGCGCTCCTGGCGGCGGACGGCCTGGTAAAGGCGAGCATTCTCAATGGCGATGGCCACCTGGGCGGAGAGGGTGGTCAACATGCGCTCGTGCTCCTGGTTGAAGAAGCCGGTGCGAGTGTGTTCCAGGTCGAGCACGCCGATGATGCGGCCCTTGTAGAAGAGGGGGACGACCAGTTCGGAACGAGTCTCCTCATTCATGGGCAGGTAACGCGGGTCCTTGCGGACGTCGGGGACATTGATGAGGCGCCACTCGCGGACGGCGGCGCCAACCAGGCCGCTGGTGATTGCAATGCGGCGCAGCGGAGCATGGGTGTATCCGAATCGCCAAGCGTAGCGGGTGACGAGGGTTTCGCCTTTTTCATCGAGGAGCATGATTGTGAACATCTGGTAGTCGATGAGGCGGCGGAGGAGCTGACCGATGCGCTCGAGCAAAGGGTTCAGTTCGAGGATGGAGGCCAGTTCGACGGCGATCTCATTGAGCACTTCCAGGGTTTGCGCCTGTCGGGAGACACGGGTGTAGAGGCGGGCGTTCTCAATGGCCTGGGCGATGCGGGAGGCGGTAAGGGTGAGCAGGCGAAGATGCTCGGGGAGGAAGTAGTCTGCCTGCTCGCTCTCAAGGTCCATGACGCCGATGAGGCGGTTCTTGGCGATGAGGGGGACGGCCAACTCTGAACGGACCTCAGGGTTTGCAGGGACGTAGATGTCAGAGGTGGAGACGTCGTTGAGGAGGATGGGCTGGCGGGTGAGGGCGACCTGACCGACGACGCCTTTGCCGATGGGAAAACGGCTGCGCTCGATTTGGGAGGTGTGGCCGATCTGAAACCGCATGCGAAGCTCGTGCGTGCGGTCGTTGAGAAGCAGAATGGCGAAGATGCGGTAGTGGATAACGGCGCGAACAAGCTCGGAGGTGCGGTTGAGGAGGGTTTGGAGATCGAGAGTGGTGTTGAGGGCGTCAGTGAGCTGTATCAGGTAGCCGACGTCGGCAGGTTCAACGCGGGCATTGACGGGATCGAGATGCGCGTCTGGGCTAGAAGGGTCGGCGGGGCGGTAGTCGCCTTCGAACTCGGGTTCTTGAGGCGGCGATGGGGGGATGGGGGACATGGGTGTCGATTCGGAGAACAGGAAACGGGGAATAGGGAATAGAGATCATATCTGTCGTTCTTAAACTGCGCCTAGTTCGCGGACGATGGAGACGGAGGAGGAGGCGCCGATGCGGTTGGCTCCGGCTTCTAGGAGAGCCCGGACGTCAGCCAGCGTACGGATGCCGCCTGAGGCTTTGACCCCGGCGCGCGCTCCGGCCAGGCCGCGCAGCAGGGCAACGTCGGCCGGGGTAGCGCCGCCGCCGGCAAAGCCTGTCGAGGTCTTGAGGAAGTCTGCGCCGGCCTGGATGGCAATCTCCCCGCCGCGCAGCTTTTCTTCCATGGAGAGCAGTGTGGTTTCAAGGATGACTTTGAGTATTGCGCCGTGATGGTGGGCGACGGTGGCAGCGGCTTGAATAGTATGGTGGACGGCGTGGTGGTTGCCGCTTTTGAGCTGACCGATGGGGATGACCACGTCCAGCTCGCGGACGCCGAGGCGGGTGAGGGCGGCCGCTTCCTGGCGCAGCGTGGAGACCAGCGAAGCGCCAAGGGGAAAGCCGATGACGACGCCAACGGGAATGCCCGTGCCGGAGAGTCTTTTAACTGCCGTGGACGCCCAAACCGGGTTGACCATGGCGCAGGCAAAGCGGTAGCGGATGGCCTCGTCGCAGAGGTTCTCCACCTGCTGGCGGGTGGCGTCGGGCTTGAGGAGCGTGTGGTCGATGACCGCTGCCAGTGTTTGCCAACTCGTCAATGCCTGAGCCGCAAAGGCGGCTGAGTCGAAGCTGCCGTTGTCGAATTCGAGATCGGCTTCCTGGATGGGAGTGATTGCGGTCATAGGTGGATGCTCCTTGCCGGAGAACGCCGCTCTTCATGGCCGGCTGACCGGGCAGTGTACGGGAGATGAGTATAGTTCCTGGGGCAGCACCGGGCAAAATTCATGGTATTGAATGGGCGCGGTGTGGATGGTGATTTCATCATCCTGGATTCCCGATCAGCAGCGGACGATATTACTGGCCACAATTCCCACGGTTGCGTTGCGGGTATCCACCACCAGCTTTGCCTTGTAGACGATCGAGGCATAGTCGTACTGCGAGTGGTCGGTGACGATGACGACGCAGTCGAACTCCGGAATCTGGTCGAGCGGCGTGCAGGTCATATTGAGCGCATACTTACGGCCGCGACCGACGGTGGGGAAAAAGGGGTCGTTATATTCGACCTGGGCTCCGCGCTTTTGCAGCAGTTCAATGATGGTGAGCGAGGGCGACTCGCGGAGATCGTCGATGTCGCGTTTGTAGGCCACGCCGAGGACCAGAATTCGCGAACCATGAAGCGCCTTGTCGCGCTGGCTCATGGCTTCGGCGATGTTTTCGACGACGAAGTAGGGCATGGCGAGGTTAACCTGCCCGGCAAGTTCAATAAAGCGTGTGTGGAAATCAAACTGCTTTGCTTTCCAGGAGAGGTAGAACGGGTCGATGGGGATGCAGTGCCCGCCGAGGCCGGGGCCGGGATAGAAAGCCTGGAACCCGAAGGGCTTTGTCTTGGCGGCATCGATGACTTCAAACAAGTCGATGTCCATGCGCATGCAAAGCTGCTTGAGCTCGTTGACCAGGGCGATGTTGACGCAGCGATAGATGTTCTCAAGGAGTTTGGTCATCTCCGCGGCGGCGGGGGAAGAGACGGGGACGGTGCGATTGAAGATGGTTGAGTAGACAGCGGACGCCAGGTCGAGGGCCACCGGTCCGCAACCGCCCACAACTTTGGGTATATCCCGGCGTGCGACCGTGTCGTTTCCCGGATCTTCTCGCTCAGGAGAGAATGCGACATAGAATCCGGAACTCTCGGCGTTTCGCGCTACGCGCAGTGCGGAGGGATTCCCCTGCTCCAGCAGAGGTACAACGATCTCTTCGGTGGTGCCGGGATAGGTTGTGCTCTCGAGGATGATGAGCTGTCCTTCGCGGAGGTGGGCGGCGATGCTGCTTACAGTGCCGGTCACGTAGCTCAGGTCAGGTTCATGATACTCGGTGAGCGGCGTGGGCACACAGATGATGACAACGTCCATGCGGGCAATCTTGCTGTAATCCGTGGTGGCATTGAAGCCGTTTTGGCGGGCGGTCTGAATATCCGTGGCGGGGATGCGGACAATGTACGATCCGCCGCGATTCAGGTCATCTACCTTTGTTTGATCGATGTCGAAACCGGTAATGGCAAAGCGCTCCTCGCTGAAGAGCAAAGCGAGCGGAAGGCCCACATAACCCATTCCGACAATGCCAATGCGAGCCTGACGAGTTTCGATCTTACGCTTGGTCTCCTCGGTTCTGTCCAAAGAGGTATAGGTCACAGGTCACTCCCGGTGTTGGAATTTGCGTGCTTTGCGACGGTCTTGTACCAGTCAACCGTTCGCTCCAGGCCCTCGCGGAATTGAACTAGAGGCACGTAGCCAAGACATTTCTTTGCCAGGCTGATGTCGGCAAGTGAATGCTTTACGTCGCCTCCGCGTTCATCGGCGTAGCGAACTTCTCCTGAATATCCAGTGGCGTTGCGTAGTACCTCAACCGCCTGGTTGAGCGAAATCCGATGGCCCGTGGCCAGGTTGAAGACTTTGCCGGATGCGAGCTCGGCCGGAGCCTCGGAGGCCAGGAGATTGCCTTGGACCACGTTTTGAATGAAGGTAAAGTCTCGACTCTGTTCGCCATCTCCATAGATGGTGGGCGTCTCGCCCGCCAGCATCTTGAGTGTGAAGATGGCCAGAACGCCGGAGTAGTGGGAGGTGGGATCCTGATTGGGGCCGAAGACATTGAAATAGCGGAGGGTGACGGTTTCCAAGCCATAGACACGGGTGAACAACTGCATATATATTTCGCCTGCCAGCTTGGTCACCGCGTAGGGAGATATCGGGCTCGGAGCCATCTCCTCAGTCTTGGGCAAGGTTGGCGTGTTGCCGTAGACGGACGAAGAGCCGGCATAAATGACCCGGCGCACGTTTGCGTCTTTGGCCGCAGTCAGTAACTGGACCGTGCCTGAGATGCCGGCGTGGTTTGAGCCGACCGGATCTTCAATGGAACGGGGAACTGACGGGATGGCTGCCTCGTGAAAGATGCACTCGACGCCGCGACAGGCTTTGGCGACCGCAGCAGCGTCGTTGATATCGGCTTCAATGAAGTCCATTGCCTCCAGGCCGACGAGATTCTCCCGCTTGCCGGTGGAGAAGTTGTCAATACCACGGACTCGTTTGCCGCGCGCAAGCAACTCCGCAGCGATTGACCTGCCAATAAAGCCGGCAGCGCCTGTTACTAAATAGCTTTCCATTTTTCAACCTTTCACACAGCAGTCGTGTTTCATCGCTTCTTTGTGGCGAAGTTCCCTTCAGGGATTCTTGCATGGGATGGAGCAATCAGGGGAGCGCTGCAACGAACAGGTTGTTCTAAACCAAACGGGGTGATTCCCTACTATTGCCGGATAAAATCTTCGATCGATCTCGGCAGGTTCATTATCAGCAAAATCGGCTCAAGAGTCCAACTTTTGCATGAATCGCTAAAGGAATCGACTACTCGGGATGGTCCGGAGTCATCAGGCAGATGTCGGGAAGATTCCGGTAGCGCTCGGCATAGTCCATGCCGTAACCGATGACGAAGAGGTTGGGAATGGAGAAGCCTACATAGTCAGCTTCGATCTTTTCCAGGCGGCGCGAAGGCTTGTCGAGCAGGGCGGCGATGCGGAGGGTCTTGGGGTGCTGCTGGAGGAAAAGCTTGCGCAGGTAGGAGAGCGTGAGGCCGGTGTCGAGGATGTCTTCGACTACGAGGACGTTCTTGCCCTCGATGGGCTCGTCAAGGTCCTTGATCAGCTTGACCGCGCCGGAGGAGCGCTGGCCCTTGCCATAGCTGGATGTGGCTACGAAATCAAAGGTTGCGTCCACTTGTACTGCGCGGGCCAAGTCGGCCAGAAAGGGCGCCGCGCCTTTGAGCACGCCGACCATGACCAGTTTTTCACCGTTGAGGTCGTGGGTGATTTGAGCGCCCATCTCGGCGACGCGTTCGGCGATTTGTTGACGGGTGTACAGAACCTCAAGGCCTTGATGTATGACGGGAGCCATGCACACAGTATCGCGCGAAAGCGTGATCATCCGGCAAGTAGAATTGTGCAAATCAGGTCTGCAAATCGCGGTGGGGCACATTCGAGGTTGGGGTGCGTGCGCGCGATTCTTGCGACTGGCGCGTCTATACTTGATTGAGATGCTTCCTTATATCCACATCTGGAAACTGAACCTGCCGACCTTCGGGCTTATGCTCTGGTTTGCCGCGGTGGCGGCAGCCTATGTTATGGACCGGGGATTCAAGCGCGCGCACATCGGCGAGGGCAGGACGCGTGCGGAGGGGTCTGGGCCAGACGCGGTGGCGATGGTGGCGGTGGCCATGGTGGCCGGCATTGTGGGCGCGAAACTTTGGCACGTGATCGACACTCCCTCGGAGTTCAATGAAATGGGCTGGCGGGTCCTATGGGATTCGGCAGGCTTTGCATGGTTTGGTGGACTGCTGTTCGGCATCACAGCGCTGGTATTGCAGGGCAGGGCTGGGAAGATCGACGGCCTGCAGACGCTAGATCTGGCTGCTCCGGCGGCAGCCGTCGGGTATGGGATCGGGCGCATCGGGTGCTTTCTCTCAGGGGACGGATGCTACGGGTTGCCGACTAACCTTCCGTGGGGCATGAGCTTTCCAAACGGCATTTTGCCGACGTTGGTGCCGGTGCACCCCACCCCGCTTTATGAACTGGGCGCAGGGTTGCTGATCGGTTGGTGGCTGTGGTGGCGCGGAGGAAAGCGTCACGGGGATGGCGCGATTGTGGGCCAGTACCTGGTGCTGAGTGGAATTGCTCGCTTTCTGGTTGAATATATACGACGCAATCCCAAGGTTCTTTGGGGGTTATCGAACGCGCAACTGGCCAGTGCGGGGTCGGTTGCCGTCGGGATTGTGCTGATCTTGTGGGCGGTTACGCAGCCGATGCCAATAGAGGATTCTGCGTCGATTGAGCGCGAGGCGTAGCGCGAAACCAGAACGACTATGCCCTGCCGAGTTTGTTCGGGATTGCCGCTCGCTGATGGTCGCGTCGACTTGAGGGAACTGGCTTCGGGTTACACCATCCCTGGTTCCGCTGCAGGCTTCCTAAGTCTTGACGGACCAAGGGTCGATGACGGTGAGGCTGCAACCGGCAAAGTCGTTGATGTCACGCGTGGCCAAGGTGGCTCCGTGGACTTTGGCAATCGCGGCGATTTGCGCATCGAACTCCCGGATTGGGCGGCCGATTCTGCGGCGTGTTGAGAGAATTTGACCGTATTGACGCGCCGCAGACAAATCGAAATCCAGAACCCGGCCTCGGAAATCCTCAGCGATCATCCCGTCGACCGCTTCTCTCAGGGCTTTTTGTTTGTGCCCTGCTGCCATCATTTCGATGCCAGAAAGCACCTCGGCGAGGACCACGGAAGCTGTCCATATTTCTTCTTCCGGCTGCTTGTTGAGCCATGCTGAGACGGCCGGTTCTGGCCGCTCCCGCATCATCTCAGAGATCACGTTTGTGTCGAGCAGGATCATTCGTCAAACTTGGGAACTGGGCGGCTGGAAAACTGGCGAGGTGGAATCACGAGCTCCACACCTCCGAGCGCCGCGAATCGCTTGTGGATCGCGGTTCCGAGTCCCAGCCGAGGGTCGGGAGGGCTGCTCGAAACCAGATCGGAGAGCATTGCGCGCGCCTCGGCTTCCATGGAGCGACCATTGAGCGCGGCGCGGACCTGGAGGCGGCGCTTGACCTTTTCGTCGATATTGCGGATGGTGAGGGTCGGCATGTCAGCAGAATAGCATAAGATTGCTAGCAATGACAGCAATGCTAGCACTGTCTTGCTTCGCTACAGTCTCTTGATGAACGAGAGGGCCTGGGCGAGCTGGGGGAAGAGAGCTTCTTCGGCTTTGAACTCGCGGGAGTGGACGCAGCGGCGGAGGCCTCGCATCTTGACGGGATGCTTGAGGTGGAGCATCTCGTGGTAGAGCAGGTATTCAATGGCGTACCTCGGACTTGAGGGACGGTCGAAGACGCGGCTGACGACGATGGTGTTATGAGCGGCGTCGTAATGGCCCAGAGACCGCTTGGCCATGTGCTCGCTCCAAGTGAGTTCCGGGCGGCCGAGAAGACCACCAAAGAAGCGGAAATTGAGCGCATCGAAGACTTCGTCCAGATGATAGAAGCGGCCCTCGGGGCCGGTGAGCCGCTTGCTGCCGCGAGCGTGGCGAACGAGTTCGGTTTGCCGGGTGACGGCAGCGCTGGAGACAAAACGCTTGTAGCGCAGGCTTTGGGCGGCGTCGATGGGCTTTTTGTAGAGCTTGGCCAGCAGAATGTGGGCTATGGAGCGGACGACAGACTCGGGCGCGCCCTCCAGGAGGTCAGAAAGACTGACGTAGATTTGCCCTTCGCGGAGGCGGATGGTGGTGTTCAGCGAGGTAAAGCGACGGAAACGAACCGCGACGGGGGGCATCGGAGCGCGTGGGCGCAAGGCTCGATATTCTTGCTGAAAGATTGGGACAAAGTCGACGGTCACCAAGATGGAGGTTAGCACAACGAGGTGCGGGGACTAGGGATTAGGGACTAGAAGAGCGTGCATCGAATCACCCTTTCTTTGGACTCCCTGATGAATCCCACCCGGTACACCGTGGCTGAATTGCCGACCTCGTGGCCTGCTGTCCCCTATTCCCTAGTCCCTGCACTATTTCGGTTCGGCGCGTTCCTGGCCTTGTTCGTCTTTGTGGAGATCGAAGTACTCTGTTTGTTCACGGAGCAGACGCGTGGCCTGGTCGGCCAAATCCTCGCCACTCTCAATTGCTTCTTTTCTGGCCAGATCAAAGGCGGGCTCGCCAGCCAGCGCGCGCAGAATGGTTAACCAGCGCTGCGTTGCCGCAGGGAGCGGCTTCAACGACTTGCGGATATCGGCGTGGCGGTCGGAGTAGACGTCGAGATTGGATGCGAACTCGTCCATGAGAGCGGTAAGGTCCTGGAGCTCACCGTCGAGGCGGCGGCTGCGGGCGGCGGACTTGGCTCGGCTGGAGAGCCCCTTGATTACGTCGGCATGTTCGTTGAGAAACTGTGTGTAGAGCTTGACGCGATCGTCCGGGAAGACGCCGGCTTCGCGGATCTGCTCGATCTGGGCTTCAGTCAACGGCTCGCGCTTTTCGATTTGCGCAGGCAGGGGTGCGGCAATCAACAGGCAGGCCACGATCGAGGCAACACAGCGGATCGGACGCATAGGCTCTCACTGCGAGGATCAGGGGTCAGATCAGGGGGGAGAGAGATCTGAGATTGAAGTTCTTCATGTCTGACGGCGGCCATGACCGCAACCAGGTTGGGTCAGTTATAGCACGGATTCTTATGTGGTTGAAGCCCAGTTCCAGCATAAGTGACGATTGACGGTCGCGAAGATTCTGGCCGGGAGTGCAGCCAGGTAGGATGGCCTCTGTGGTGGCGTCCGGTTGGCTACTTGCGAAAGACCTGCATGAGGGCTTCGTTCTGGGCCTCATTTACCTGGGCGAGCGTCTGCTCGACCAAGGGACGGTCTTCATAGTTGCTGTTGTGGAGCATCTCGCTGAGCCGGAAGGCGGTATGGCGGAGCAGAATTTCGGCGCTCTTGAGCCGCTTGTTGTCTTCGGCCATGGTGAGGTGGATCTTATGCGCCAACTGCTGAATTTGCTTGAGCATGTCGGTGGATTTGGCCACATCCCCCGCGGCGTATTGGCGAAGGCTTACTTCAGTCATTTCATGGACGATTTCGGCGTAGAGGAAGCACTGCTCGCGGGGGTGAGCCAGGCTTGCCTTGGCCTGGAGTGCGTCTATGCTTTGTTGGTCAAAAGTCTTGTCATCGAACCCAGAGGCGCGTGCCGGAATTGTAATCACGGTGACGAGTGCGAGGATGGCCGACGAAACCATTGACCGCATGAGCAACCTCCGCAGGTGCGGCTTTACCCTTGACCGTCACTATGGAGCATTTATTGAAA
>OBLU010000718.1_pt1 | contig 31034 bp, 18 predicted proteins | sample 1518681 | NCBI WGS metagenome assembly OBLU01 (sample SAMEA3539304, study PRJEB22396) | soil metagenome | biome: tundra; feature: field; material: soil | place: USA | collected 2010-05 | depth 0.15 m
GTGATTGGATCATTGAACGCGCGCGGCGGGTGAAGCCCATATTACATTCTCATTAAGTTTATGATCCTTTTATGAAACGGGACCTATCCAAGCTGCGGACTTTCTACACTCGGGTCGGCTATTTGTATGGCAGAAGGCCCGGGCGAATGTTGTTGTTCGTGACCTGCTTGCTGGGCTGGACCTGTCTGGCAATGGGCGCCGACTAGCCACAGTGGCGCGGTCGGGACCGCAACGGCGTGGCGCCCGAAAGTCCGCCGCTGGCCGATGCGTGGCCCAGCGCTGGCCCCAAGCTTGTGTGGCAGATCCAGCCCCTGATGAACGGCGGGAAGGAGACCGGCCACAGTTCACCGGTGGTGGCAGGAGGCCGAGTGTATCTCTACGGTAATTGGATGGATGCCAATGCCACGGGAGGCGCCAACGACGCCGTGGTGTGCCTGAGCGCCAGCACCGGACATATCCTGTGGCGCTCAGTATTTCCCGCAGTCAAGGAGGGCGAGGTGCGTTGCCAAGGCAGCACCCCGTGCGTCGTGGATGAACGTCTGTATGTGGCCGGCCGGAAACGGGCTTACTGTTTGGATACCAAGGACGGCAAACTCCTCTGGCAGCAGCCTATTGACTCGCCATTCGATGGCATATCGTGCTCGTTCGCCGTAGTGGACGGCGTAGCCATCCTGATCTGCAAGGGCTTTTATGGGTTTGATGCGCTCACGGGCCAGGTCCGCTGGCGTCGTGCGGAGGAACCGGGGCACTGGAACAAAGACGGAGCCTGGGGCGCTTACCCGTCCCCTATTTGTTGGCGCCACGAGGGAAAGAACTATGTTGTATGTTCCTGCAGGTCCGTGGAGCTCATGGACCCGGCTACCGGACGGGCAGTTTGGAAAATACCCTGGGTTGAGGGCGGCTGGTCAAGCTGGAACGGAAACAGCACCCCCGCCATAATCGGGGATCGGATGGTTCTCAACCAAAAAGCGGGCGGAATGGAAGGCTACACGTTGTCGCTGGAGGGTCCGAGGAAACTATGGCACATTCCCGACCACGACGTGGCGACTAGCCCCCTCATCTACCAGGGGAAAGTTTACATGATCGGCGGGGGCGATTATGGAAAAACCACCAGCATCCGGTGCGCTGACCTGCAATCCGGCGCGGTGGCCTGGGAACAGCGCACGCAACCCCAAGGCGCTTCTTCTCCGCTGGCTGCGGATGGCAAGATCTTCGGTTATTTGCAGTTTGGCCGGGTGCTGGGCATGTGGAAAGCCGAGCCAGACCACTATACCCCCCTGGCCACCGCTCCTGTGAGGGCAGATGGGTATTCATCGCTGGCCTTTGCCGACGGTCGCCTCTACCTCCGGCTGGCCGACGGGGTGGCCTGTTACGATGTGACCCGCACGGGCAACCCGGGAGTGTTGAGCAAGAGCGAAGCTGCTGACCATGTGCTGAAGTTCCACCAGGAGGAGGCCAACAAGGGGAATGCCTACTACCAATTTCGCATGGGCCAGCGTTACCTCATTGGGGATGGAGTTGAAAAAGATACCTCGAAAGCCTGCGACATGTTCCTGAAAGCCGCCGCCCAAGGAAACGAAGAAGCGAAGGCGGCTTTACAAAAGCTGAAGCCGTGAACGGATAATAAACGATTATGCGCTTCGCCTGTCAGGAATTTCAATTGCGACGTTCATTGCAATGAAACAACAGGACCAACGTGATGCTGTTGAAAGGACGGGTTAAACCCCAGGCGCCGAAGGTGCGTCGTGGGAGCGTCATTTTTCCCCTCACCCCAGCCCTCCCCAATCCTTCGTCGTGGGGAGAGGGAATTCGCTCCGGTGGCAATGGTGGTACGAGCAAGATGCGCTCAGGCGCCTCCTTTGCGGAAGCCCGCAATTGACATCGGAGCCCGGGAGGGAAAGAATGCCGCAAGCTTCATGTGGGCCTCTGTGCAAATTGGGAATCGCTCGTCTTTCTGGGGCGGTGTTCTTGTCCTGGCGGTTGGGGGGGCGTCCGCGACAGAGCTTCCCGCCAGCCCGCTGGCGGTGGTGCGCGACGCGGACGGCCACCTGGAGCTGTTCAAGATCGGCGCCGACAGCACGCTGCGCTACCGCTGGCAAAGGCAGCCAGGTGGCGATTGGTCGCCTTGGTCCGGGTTGGGCGGCTCGTGGCTGCCCGGATTGGCCGCCGCGACCAATGCCGCCGGCGAGATCGAAGTTTTCGCCGTGGACCGGGCCAGCCATGCGTTGAGTTGCATCCAACAAAGACGGCAAACGCACAACTGGTCCGGCTGGACAGTCCTGGGCGGCCCGGTGGTTCCCCCCGCAACCGTCGGGCTGAATACCGATGGCCGGCTGGAAGTGTGCGCGGTGGATACGAATGGCGCTGTCAAACATATCTTCCAGACGGAGCCGGGCGGCGGGTGGTCGGTTTGGGAAGATTTCGGCGGGCGGTTGCACCCGGGGCTGCTGTGTGTCCGCCATCGCGATGGCCCGCTGGAATTGTTCGGGGTGGACACGGTTTCCAGTCATTTGCTGCATCGCTGGCAAAGGGCGGCTGGGGCGTCGCGGGACTGGCTGCCGTGGGCCGATCTGGGCGGAACCATCGGGCCGGGGATCGCTGCGGCCCAGGCCAGTGACGGGCGCCTGCAGATTTTCGCCGTGGCCAGCACCAACTCGACGGTGTACGGGCTTTGCCAGGAATCGCCGGGAGATAGTACGCGGTGGTTGCCGTGGGAGGATTTCAGCAGTCGGGCGAAATCCTCCGATCTCTTTGAGGATGGATTGGCCGCCGCGGAGGATGCGGACGGGCGCATCGAGGTTTTCGGGGTGAGAAAGGGCGGATCGGATGTCATGCATGGCTGGCAGGGCAGACTGCAGGGGGGGGCCTGGACGGCCTGGTTCACCATGGGCGGCTCGTTGCGTCCGCCGCTGGTGGTGGGCCAGAATCAAGATGGGAACCTGGAAATATTTGGCATGGATAGCCGGGCGGAAGGGATGGTCCATCACCGCCGCCAGATCAGCGCCAACACCGATTGGCTTTATTGGTCGAGCATGGACTGGCCGCCCACCGAGTATTTGGCGCGCGTCTGGCAAACCGATGAGGGGCTGCCGAATAACCGCGTGCAGGCCATCGCGCAAACGCCGGACGGCTTCTTATGGGTGGGAACGCATGAGGGACTGGCGCGATTCGACGGCCTGGAATTCACCACCTTCAACGGCCCGCCCACGCCCGAAATCAAGAGTGCGTCAATCACCGCGTTGTGCGTGGCGGCCGACGGCACCTTGTGGATCGGCACTGACAACGCGGGGGTAGTGCGGTGGCGCGACGGCCGGTTTTCCGCTTTCGCCGAAAAAGACGGGCCTGCGGGCCGGAACATCCACGCAATTTACCAGGCGCGGAACCAGGCGATCTGGATTGCCTCGACGCAGGGGTTGCACCGATTCCAGGATGGCCGCTTTCAAACCTACACGACCAAACAAGGGTTGTTCTCGGATGATGTATGGGCGATTTGCGAGGACAGCGGTGGTAATATCTGGGCCGGCACGAGCCAGGGCCTCAACTGCCTGCGCGCCGGGGAAATGGAAGCCTTCACCGTCATCAACGGAGTGCCCAACGACCCCATGCGTTCGCTTTGCCAGGACCGGGGAGGCCGGGTCTGGATTGGCTCCGACCACGGGCTGGTGTCGTTCAACACCACGGGTGTCGGCCACAATCGCCCGGTCCCCATTAGCGCTGAAGACGGTGTGATCCGGTACAACACGGGACGATTTTACAATTACAGCACCACCTACGGTTTGTCCGATAGTATAGTCAGCGCGGTCTTCGAGGACAGCCAAACCAATCTTTGGGTGGGAACCTACAGTGGATTGAACCGGTTCATCGATGGCCGTTTTCGCGCCGAATTGAATAGCAGCGGCATGCCTTACGACCAGATCAATGCGATTTTCGAGGATAGCTGGGGGGACGTCTGGGTCGGCTCGCGCGAAGGGCTGATCCGGCTGACCCCCAAGCCGTTCTCCGTCTATACCAAACGGCAGGGCTTGAGCCATAATAATGTGAATTCGGTGCTCGAGGATCATGCGGGGCGGCTCTGGGTGGGCACCTGGGGTGGCGGACTGGATCAAATCACGGAGGACAAGGTGCGGGTGTACGCCACGACGAACCAGTTCGCCAGCGATTTTATCCTGGCTTTGTGCGAGGACCGGGACGGCGGAATATGGGTGGGTGCGGATTATGGTGGCGGCCTGAGCTATATCCACAATAACAATATCATGCACTACACCTCCGAAGATGGGTTGCCCGACGTGGCGGTGACCGCCTTGCATCAGGATCGCACGGGGAACTTTTGGGTGGGCACCGCTCTCGGGTTGGGCCGCTGGACGAACGGACGCTTCGTCCGCGAAAGCCAGTGCGGCAGCCAGCGCGTGCGGGCGATATGCGAGGATAGCGTGGGTATTCTTTGGTTCGGGGGCGAGGTTGGGCTGATGCGCCGGCGCGCGGGACAGTTCGAGAACCTGAGCGTGAAAGGCGCGTTCCCACTGGAAACGGTCTCCGCCCTGTACGCCGATGCCAACGGGAAGACGCTGTGGGTCGGAACGCTGAAAGGCGGCCTGCTGCGGTGGCGGGACAGCCAGGTTGACCGATACACCGTGCAACAGGGCTTGCTGAGTGACGAAATATTGGGGATAGCCGAGGACCAGGGGTGGCTGTGGATGACTTCCACCAAGGGGATTTTTCGAGTGCGAAAACGAGACTTGGAATCTCTGCGCACGGTGATGCCCTGTATCAGTTACGGAAAGGCCGATGGGTTGGAGAGCATTGTCTGCGGCGGCATGGCCACGCCGAGTGTTTGGAAGACGGCGGATCACCGGCTTTGCTTCACCACGACCAAGGGCCTGGCGATCGTTGATGCCCTCAATGTCCGGGGCGCACTTTCCCCTCCCCTGGTCCGGGTCGAGCGGGTTGACCTCGACCGCCAGCCGATGCCCTGGCCGGCTTCTGGGGAGTTGCTCCTGCCGCCCAGTCACGGGGAGCTGGAGTTTCGCTATACCGCGCTCGATTTGCGGGCGGCCGAAAAATGCCGGTTTAAATGCAAACTGGACGGCGTGGACCCGGACTGGATTGACGCGGGAACGCGCCACGTGGCCCACTATAGCAGCATCGGGCCCGGCAGCTACTGCTTCCACGTCGTGGCCTGCAACCGGGACGGCGTCTGGAACCAAGTCGGGGTTTCGATTCCCCTGCGGTTGCGCCCACATGTCTGGCAGACGTGGTGGTTTCGGGCGCTGTGCGCGGGCGCGGCTTTGGCCGGGGTAGCGGCCCTAGCGCGGGGCGTGACGAAGCGGCGGATGCTGCGCCGGCTGCAGTTGCAGGAACTGCAACACGCCCTGGAAAAAGAGCGCGGGCGCATCGCCAAGGATATCCATGACGATTTGGGTTCCAGCCTGACGCGGATCATGTTGCTGGGAAGCCGGGCCGAACAGGACCTGGCGGAGCACAAGGAAATCCAGTCGCACCTGCGCAAGATTGTGAGTTTCTCCCGCGCCACGATTCAAGCCATGGACGAAATTGTCTGGGCGGTTAACCCGAAGCATGACACGCTCGAGGGGTTGGTCGGCTACCTGACCCAGTACACGGAACAACTCTTTGAGGACACCGCGATCCGATGCCGGCTGGAAATGCCGATCTCGTCGCCGTCGTTTGTCCTGCCCGCGGATGTGCGGCATGATTTGTTCCTGGTGGTGAAGGAAGCCCTGAACAATGTGCTCAAGCACTCCGCCGCCTCCGAGGTGCGGTTGGAGGTCTCGGTGGAGGGCGAGATGGTGCGGATTGTGATTGCGGACAACGGGTGCGGGTTCGACGCTGACTCCGCGCGTCCTGGCAGGAAAGGAAACGGGTTGGACAACATGCGCCGGCGGACGGAGAGCCGGGGCGGCGATTTGGCCGTGGCCAGTGTCCGTGGGAGCGGAACGCGGATCACCCTGAGCATGCGGGTGAAACAGGGGGCTTCCGTGGATCAGTAATGCGGACATCCACCGGCTCCCGGCCGCATATATTATGGGGCTGGCCGCCGCCAGTGCGTTGACCCATGCTATTAAACGATGACTGTTACAAGCGTTGACACTACTCGAATCAAAGTGGCCGTGGTGGATGATGATGAGGAGATTCGCATCAGCTTCGCCGATCAGATCACCCGCGCCCGCGGCTTCCAATTGGTTGGCAGTTACGCCAGCGCGGAATCGGCTCTGGCGGAACTCCCGCAGTGCAAGCCGGACGTCGTGCTGATGGACATCAATCTTCCCGGGATCGACGGGGTGGAGTGTGTGCGGCATTTGAAGGCGCGGCTGCCGACGGTGCAATTTATCATGCTGACCGTCTATCAGGACAGCGATCGCCTGATCAATTCCCTTATGGCGGGAGCCAGCGGCTATTTGCTCAAGCGCACGCCGCCCAACAAACTGTTGGGCGCGATCCGGGAGGTTTGCTCCGGGGGCGCGCCCATGACGCCGGAGATGGCGCGGCGGGTGGTGCAGCACTTTCAGCAGATACCCGCGCCCTTGCCCGCCCTCCCCTCGCTGACCCCGCGCGAGAAGGACGTTCTCGGCCAATTGGCCAAGGGCTACTGTTACAAGGAAATCGCAAGCCACCTGCACATCGGTATCGGCACGTTGCAAGGTTATATTTCCAACATCTACGAGAAACTGCGCGTCCACTCGCGCACCGAGGCCGTTGTCAAGTACTTGAAGCGCTAGCAAGCCGCCCCCTATGAATATGGGGGTTTACGCCCGGACGGAAACCGGGCCATACTTGCTGCCATGCTAAACCGATTGTTCGAAATCAAAGCATGACGCCGACTAAGAAAATAAGAAAAGGAAATACTATGAAGAATCTTCCATTGAACAAACGCGCATCGTGGGCGACTACGGCTCCACGCGTAAACATGGCCTTGTGCCTGGCGGCGGTGATGTTTGGCGCAACAAGTGCCGCGCACGCGGCTTCGCAAACCTGGAACAATGGCTCCGGCAATTTTATCTGGGACACCAGTTCCCTTAACTGGGGCGGTGCCGCCTGGACGGCCGGCAGTGATGCCGTTTTTGGCGCGACCGGCGTCGGCACCATCACGGTCAGCGGCACGCAGTCGGTCGGCACCGGTTCCGACACGCCGCTAACCTTCAGCACCGCCGGTTACACGCTTACGGGCGGCACCCTGGCATTCCCAGCCGCGAGTACGAGCACCTTGCTTGTCAGTTCCGACGCCACGATTGACTCGATCCTGTCCGACCCCAGCACCACGAGTGTTTTTGCCAAAACCGGCGCTGGCAACCTGACGCTCAACCCCGGGGCGCTCGGCACGAACACGGTGGGAATCCTCAAAGCGTCCGCCGGGAATCTTACCTTGCAAAGTGGAACCTTGAACTTAATCGGGGGCTCCACGGCGGCGACGGGTGGTGGTTTCGAGGTCGCCGGCGGCACAGTGACGGTGGCCGGCGGGACGTTGAATTCCAGTGTCGGGTCTTATGGGGACATCCAAGCTAAAGGCACATTGAATGTCACCGCTGGCAGTTGTAATATTCTTACCGTTGAATTGTTAAACGGCTACTCGACGGCTGGAACAATTAACTTGAGCGGGTCGGGTGTTCTCAACGTCAACATATTGCGTGTCACTCAAGCCGCCGCTGCTCCGGGCGGCGTGGTCAATCTTAATGGCGGCACGCTCCAGTTGAACCGGTTCAACACCGCAGCCGGCATTGGCACGGTGAATTTCAACGGGTCCACGGTTCAGGCCAAGAGTTCCCTGGCTAATTTTACCGCAACCTCAGCAACCACCACTTACAATGTGCAGGCGGGCGGCGCAATCTTTGACACGGCCGGTTACAACCCCACGAACACGGCTGGTTACAATATAACGATTGCCGCGCCCCTTACCCATGACAACACGCTTGGTGCGATTCCCGATGGCGGGGTGGTGAAAACCGGTGCTGGCACACTGACGTTTTCCGGCACAAATACCTATACCGGGCCGACTACGGTCAACGGCGGCACCTTGACCATCAGCAACGCCACGCTGGCCGCCAACTCAATCGTCACGATTGCCTCTGGTGGCATTTTGGATCTTGAATTCGCTGGAAACAACACGGTTTTGGCTTTGGTGCTTGGCGGGGTTGTAATGCCCGCCGGAACCTACAATGCTGCCAGCACCCCGGCCTATTTCACCGGCACCGGCAGCCTGGTCAGCGTTTTTGGCAGCAATGCGAACCCGACCGAGACCTGGACCGGTGCGGTCAATAACAACTGGGATACCACCACCACGAATTGGAGCCAATCGGGCGCTGCCGCCACCTGGATCAACGCCCCGTCTCCCGCCAATGCCATATTTAACGCGGCGGGCGCGGGCACGATCAACCTCACGCAACCCATCAATGCGAACAGTCTCCTCTTCACTGCGGCGGGTTACACCATCGCCGGCAACACGCTGACGCTCGGCAGCGCCGCGCCGAACGTCAGCGCCGCCGCCGCCACGACCATCTCGTCAACCCTGTCCGGCAGTCTTGTTTGCGACAACGCCGGCACGCTGACATTGAGCGGTGCGAACGCCTTCACCGGCGGGGTCACGAATCAGGGGGGCATCCTTGCACTGGGCAACCTGAATGCGCTACAGGGTGCCACGGCGGGTGCCGTGATCGCCGGCAGCGTGCACGCCAACCAGTTCGGCACGTTTGCCAATGTTCCGACCTTCGTTCTCAACGGGCTGGGGGTCGGCACTGGTGCCGATTACGGCGCCTTGGACTTTGATAATGGCAGCACTGGCACGGTTGTTTGGGACGGCAACTTGGTGCTCGCTTCGACGGCTGCCATCAACTCTTACGGAATTACCTATACCGTGAACCTCAACGGTGTCATTTCCGGTCCGGGCAACCTGATCCTGGCGGCACAAGGCGGCGACAATTCTGCCGATACTGCGGTTCATGTGTTGAACCAGAGGAATACTTACCAAGGCACCACGCAAATCCTCAATCGGAATGGCCTGTCAAGCTATACGGTTCAGCTCGGTGCGGCCAATGCCCTGCCTACTACAACTTCGCTCGATATTTCCACCACCACGAACGTCTCCGGCCAGTCGGCGTCGCTGGACCTCAACGGCTTTAACCAGACACTGGCCGGGTTGACCTCGACTGCCAGCGCCAGCACCCGGTCCGTGGAGAACAGCTCCGGCACACCGGCTACCCTCACGATCAGCAATGCGGTGGCTAGTGTCTTTACCGGCGTGTTGGGATATTCCCACCCCAATTTCTCTCTCCTCAAGCAGGGTGCAGGCACGCTCACGATCACCAATGCCAACGGCTACAACGGCGACACCACAGTCAGCGGCGGCCGCCTCGTCACCAGCCCGACCAGCAGTGGCAACGGAACTTACGAAGTCGCGGCGAACGCCACGCTGGAGACCCAGATCTTAAGCCCCTATACTACGCTCTATGTCAGCAGCCTGACCCTTGCGGGCGGCAGCACAAACACCATCACCCTGCTGGTGCCCGGAAATCCCGGCGCCGCGCCCATCTATGCCGGGAACCTCACGGTCAACGGTCCCGCCACAATCAATCTTGCCGGAAGCCAATTTGCGCCCGGCACCTTCACGCTTATCACCTATGGCGGCGGCGGCGTTGGGGGAACAGGCGGCTTCAGTGCCCTCCACCTCGGCACGTTGCCCGCCGGCGTCCAGGCGCAATTGGTGAACTCGGGATCTTCCGTTGACCTCCAAATCCTCGCCCTACCGCGGAATCTGACCTGGCAAGGCACGGTGAATGGCGTCTGGGATATCAATGGCACCAGCAACTGGTTAAACACGGACACCAGCGCGAAGGCCAGCTACAATGAAGCCAACAACATCGGGGACAACGTCACCTTTGACGACACCGCCACCGGCACCACCTCAATCACGCTCAACACCACCGTCCACCCGGATGTGTGGATCGCGAACAACAATGGTCTGTCATACACGATTTCAGGCATTGGCAAGATCAGCGGCCCAGCGGGCCTGCAGATGTTGGGCTCCGGCACGCTGGTGCTCGCTACGACCAATGACTACAGCGGCGTCACGACGTTGGGCGGCAGCTATGGCACCCTGCAAATAGGCAACGGTGGCACCATCGGCTCGCTCGGAACAAACACCGTGACTGTGACCGCGTCCGGCGCCACCCTGGCCTTTAACCGGACGAACACACTGGCCGTCAACAACGCGATCGTCAACGGCGGCGCCAATCCCAATGTCGTGTTCAACTCCGGCACGGTGATCCTAGGCGGGAGCGCTGGCAACACCGGCTTGTCGGCCACTGTCAACAGCAGCGCCACGATCGTGCTGGCCAAGGCTTCAAGTCCCACCGTTGATGCGGTTGACGGGGGGCTTTTCGTCAATTCGGGCGGTCTCGTCCAGTTGGGCGGCACCGGCGGGAACCAGATTAACGATGCGATCACCGTGCTCATGAACGGCGGAACTTTTGATCTCGCTGGACAAAACGAAACGTTCACCGGTTTCAACGGCTACGGTGTCATCACAAACAGCGGGGCCAATGGGACGGTGACCTTGAGTGGCAATCAGGGACTGACTGCGATCAACGGTCTCCTGCTTTTGAGTGGTGGCACGATTAATTCCACCGTCAACGACGCTGTGTATGCTGGGGCTACCTTCCAAATGACCGGCGGAGCGCACAACTGCGGTAACGTTTTTTATAACGGCATCTACGCCGGCTCGGGCGTTGCCGCCGCGGACTTTGAAGGCGGCACGTTCAGTTGTTCGTCTCAGTTGGTGGTCGGCTTCCAAAATGCGGGCCAGCTTACGGTCGGCGGCTCCGCTTTGCTGAACCTCAGCGTTATAGGCACCGGGGACCCCAGCAGCGCAACCGTTTATTTGAACGGTGGCACGGTGGCTTTGCAATACTTTCACAATCGTGGCAGCGGCCCAAGCCAGATTTATTTCAATGGCTCTCTAGTCCGCGCCACGGCCAACGTCGGCACCTTCATCGAGCCAGTGACCGATGCCTTCATCAGCACCAACGGCGCAATCATTGACAGCCAGGCCAATGCCATCGGTATTCCGCAACCGCTGGAAAGCGATCCGGCGCTGGCGGGCGGGGCCGACGGCGGCCTGACGAAACTGGGCACCGGTTCACTCACCCTCTCGGCTACGAATACCTACACCGGCCCCACCGTGGTCAGCAACGGCACGTTGGTCGTCAACGGCGTGTTGGGCAACGGTGCCGTGTCCGTCGGGGTCGGCACCACGCTCGCCGGCAGCGGTATTATCGGGGGACCGGTCACGGTCAAAACCAACGGCACCCTCAATGTAGGTGGTGTCGCCACCAATGTGCTGACCATCAACAATACCCTTACGTTCATGCCTGGCAGCACGAATGTTGCGATAATTAGTTCCACCAACGGGACTTCCGACTTGGTTAAAGGCATTACCACCGCCAACTACGCAGGAACCTTGCAGGTGAACAATCTGGCCAGCCCGAACACGCCCACCAATGGCCAGACCTTCCAGATCTTCAGTGCCAGCGGTTTCTCTGGCAATTTCACCAACATCACCTCCGCGCCGGGTGCGGGTCTGGCCTGGAGCTTTGCCCCGTCCAGCGGCATCCTGTCGGTGGTTTCGGGTGTCTCCCAAACGGCGCCCAACATCACCTCGTCGGTTACCGGCTCAAACTTGACGCTGTCCTGGGCCGCCGATCACACCGGCTGGCGGTTGCTTGAACAGACCAACCACCTGAATCTGGGGGTCAGCAGCAACACCAACGATTGGGCGACAGTCAACGGCTCCGCCCTTACCAACCAGGTGACGATTCCCATCGCTCCGGCTAAGCCTGGGGATTACTACCGATTGGTGTATCCATAAGTTGAAACGAACTGGCACGTCCGATCTTGTCCTTCCGGATGAAATTCGATCATAAGCAGTGTTCGGTTCGGGGGACAGGTCGGGAGTGCTGATAAGTCAGTAATCAAAAACAATTCTTAACAAACCCGCGGGTTTTGAAAGAGCCTCCGTTGACAGCGGTGCTTTGTTGATATAAAACATGCATATGATCATTTTTGGCAAAGAGCTATGGGTTTGCCATGCTCGCAGTTTTAACTGTGTCCGGCAAACTCGCTTCGTTTTTCTTCAATCAAAACATGGTAGGATGAAGCCTCGTTACTTTTCTCGTGATCGGGCGTTCACCCTGATCGAGCTTTTGGTGGTGATTGCGATTATTGCCATCCTTGCGGCGCTTTTGTTGCCGGCCTTGAGCAGAGCGAAGGCTAAAGCGCAGGTCACCTACTGCATGAACAACGAGAAGCAGATGACCTTGGCCTGGCTCTTGTATGCCGACGACAATATTCAGAAGCTGGTTCCCAATGTCGGCGATGGACAAGGCGCCGTGTACTATGACCCTAGCTACGACTGGTGTTATGGCGATGTCAGTGCTTTGCCGGGCGAAACCAATACCCTGGCTCTGACGGAATCCCTCTTGTGGCCCTATACCAAAGCGCTTGGCGTTTACAAATGCCCGGCTGATCCGGGCAATCCAGTCGGGACGCCCAGGGTCAGGAGCATTTCCATGAACGGTTACATGAACGGGATGGGCGGGGGGACCGTGGCCGGATTTAAGAACTTTCTCAAAACCTCTGATCTTCCTGTGAATGGAGGGTCTTCGCAATGGTTCGTTTTTCTGGACGAGAAACCGCTCTCCATCAACGACGAGTATTTTGAAGTGAGAATGGCGCAAGCGACGCCCGTGTCCATTGTCATGAATGATTGGCCTTCTCAAGTCCACAGCGCCGCTTGTGGTTTCGGTTTTGCGGATGGGCACGCGGAAATCCATAAATGGAAGGGCCCATCCATGTCATCCGCAACCACTGTTGGTGCTGCAACTTTTGTCAAGCCGTCGGCCGATTTCAACGATGGCTATTGGCTCACGTCTCATACCACCTACGCCACCCCTAACTAACAGTCTGTAATTCCTGAAGACCCCGGCTGCTTCATCGCATTCCAAACCTTTCCCGCAAGCCAATTCTTCGTCCACAACCGCCCAGACTCGAAAAACAAACAGAATCAGCGACAATCATCAACAAATAACACTAGCCACCACTCCCATAAAAAAACTCCTCTTCCTTGCCATCTCGGCCTTCTCCATCTCGGTTTATGCGCTGCCGACCTACGAGCCGTTTACCGAGTTCGCCGCCGCCATCAATGCGAATGGCGGCTCCATTAACCTCGCCACCGGCGGATATACCGCTCCCAGCGGGGAATCATGGAGCGCTCTCTATTTCAGCGGCACTGCGGGCACACATCTGATCGGAGTGGACATTTATGTTACAAACGTGGCCGTGGCAAACAGCGTGTTTACGTACACTGCGCTGAGCACAATTCTCCCTCCCACATTCCCAGGCCTTCCTTCGAGTGGAAGCGCCATCACTAATTTTGCCGTCAATCCCGCCCAACCCTTGGTTTCAGGTGCCGTGAGCCCCAACATCGTGGGCAACAGCGCGGTGCTCAAATTTGCGCAGGACATCACCCGGCCAACGAATGGGACAACCAAGACGCTTTTCGTGTCTTACCTCTTTTCCGTCGCCCAGAAAGGTCAAACCGGGGCAGGAAACATCGGGCGCTATCTGGGTTTCCTGGCGTCCAGCAACCTTAACGAAGGGTGGATTGGAAATGCGCCAGTAGCGGGGGCTGCTTATACAAACTGGAACGCCCTGTTTAACGCCTTCGGGACCACCACGAACAAATACTTTGGGCATGGCGTCTTTAACGGCGGCCCTGAATATATCGAGCCCTGTGATAACAGCTCCGGCAAAGCTTACACCACCCCGCCAACGACCTTCTCTGTGGCTTTTGGGGCGCCTTGCCTTATTGTCGGCGAGTATGTTTTTTTGCCAACCAATGTCGTGTCTTCATCCATACGGGACACCAATATTCTATGGGTGAACCCTGCCATCAGCAGCTTTGGCGGGCCAACGCCTCCCGCGCCAGGCATCGCCTACGCGATGACTAACGCCATGACCGACGTGGGTGGGCTGGTGTTGATCGATCGCCCGGGTTCCGGCTCGTCGGGCGGTGTTGGGACCAATTACATTGCCAACCTGATCATCGGCAGCACCTGGAGTTACGTAACGGGCGGTCCTGAGTTCACCAACCAGCCCGCGAACCTTTTCGCTGGCACTGGTGACACCGTGTCCCTGAGCGGTCTGGCTGTAGCGGCGGGCCAGACCGTCTCTTATCAGTGGCAAAAAATCACGGGCAATACCACGAATAATGTTAGCAACGGCAGCGGCGGTGCGGGCGGTGCAGCCGTCGTTACCGGAGCCACCGGCCCCACCCTGACCCTCAGCGTCATTTCCGCCGGAGACCTTGGCACATACCAGGTCGTGGCGATGGCCAGCGGCACGGGTTTCACCCTGACCAGCTCACAAGCCCAGATCGCCAGTATGATCTTTACCTCCTCCCAGCCACAACCCGTGACGGTCAACTACAGCTCGAATGCGACATTCACGGCCAATGTCGCAACGACGAACGCCACAATGTCTTACGCCTGGTACAAAGGCGCAAACCTGCTCGTCAATGGGCCTCAAGCCGGGGGCAGCACGGCAAGCGGCGCGCAGGGCACCACTCTGGGCAGTTCATTGACCGCGACCTTGACTCTGAACAATGTTTCCTATCTGGACGATGGCAGCTACACTCTCTTTGTCACCAACAACGTTAGCAACTCGTTGCTTTCAACTACTCCCGCAACGCTGACCGTCATCGACCCGATTATCGCAACCCAGCCGCAGACAAACATCATGCAGATTTCCGTGGGAGGCACCACTAATTTCTCGGTCGTGGCAATTGGAACGGGGCCGCTTTCTTATCAATGGTACGGCGCCGTCCAGGGCCAGCTTTCTGACGGCGGTAACTTTTCCGGCTCAGCCACCAGCACGCTCACGATCACCAACGCCCAGCTTGCCAACTCGGACAATTATTACGTGATTGTCACCGGCCCGGGCGGCTCTATGCAAAGCTCGAATGCGATTGTTTATGTCAACAGCAACGCGCTCGGACCGTTCAGTCCGACCAGTTTGCCCACCTCCATCGCTCCCAATTCGGTAGTGGACTATGTTATTTTTGATCCTACCCTGGCCTCCACTATTCAAACCCCACCCACGTGGAACAATGTTATGAGCCTGGCCGGCGGGGCCGACCAGACATTTTCGACGGTTACGCTCGGTGGCATGACAGGCGACCAGGCTACGGGCACCTATTTCAACTGGGCTGACCCCAACTGGCGGCGGTTTGTGTCAATTCCGCAAATCGACATCTTGCTGTTGGTGTATGGCAACTCCACGATGTACGATAACACCAACGGCGGATTGGCGACCACCTACTCGTATGGCCAAGTTCCAAATACGGTCGCTTACGAGCACTCAGGCGCCTTCCCGCTGGGCGCGAACAACGGTCAATGGAATTGGATGTTGCTCTCGGTAACCAATGTTGTGGATGTTAATGGCTATCGTACTGTCGGCGACACTTCCTTTGGGACACTGTCTGGTGGCGCGGATGGCGGAATCAACAACGGGACGATCCGATTGGAAGCTGCCTGGCCTGCCGGGTGCGGACCGACCATCGCGGCGGTCGCCTTCGGTCCGCAGGGGGCGTTCGGGACCTCCAACCAGGTCAACCGATTTGCCAATTCGGTTAACTGTGCGCCGGAGCCGACAAATAATCTGGCCTACATTGATTTCAATCAGAGTAGTACCAACAACCTGAACGTGATAAATGACCCCAACTTGGGGGAGACCTACTCCGTTCAAAGCGGGGTGGGCCCTTCGGGCGACCTGCGCACGGCCATTCAGTCCACCAGCGGACAGATGGAATTTACCATTCTTAACAATTATTTGGGCCAGCCATGCAATGAGGATCTCACCATGCAACTTTGCATGGAGGTTTATGATGATCCGGCCCTGGTCGGCTCCCAGTTCGCTCCGTACCAGTACGCCACGGATTCCCAGGGTGACCTGACAACCTACCTCGGGAATTATTACACGCTGACCGGAAGCGGTCAGTGGTTGAAAGTGGCTTTCTATTTTGGGCCGGCAAATTTGCAGGGAGTTAACACGGCGCCGCTCACCGGTGGCCCGACCGTGCTTTTCGTTGGGGCTTTGCCTTACATTGACCGGGTAGAGCTCGGAGTGATTCGCACCGGCACTAACGCGCTCGCCGGGCAGATTCCCGATCCGAACTATTACATCGCTCCGCTCGTCACCTGCAGCAACGGCTACGGCTATTATGCGGAGTGGTATCCCACCGCCGGCATCACCAACAATGTGAATATTTCCGGCGCCTATACCATCGTCAGTGGGGTGGGTCCCGCTAACGACAAGCGTATCGCCGAAGTGCCTAATCCCATCGGGGTCGGCAGTGCCGCCTACGAGCAGTTTGCGCTCTTGAACAATGTTTTCGGGCCCGTTTATCAGGATAACTCCGACGTCATCATTAGCGTGGACTATTACGATGATCCAGCTCTTACCAACAACGACCTGTATCCCAATACGTACCAAACCATGAACAACGGGAACATATCCGTCGTCAGCCCGCAAAGTCCTTACGGCACTCCCGTCTTCCTGGCGGGAACCGGCAAGTGGCAGACGGCGGCTTGGGAGCTTCCCAATGTGAACTTTTATGGAGCATACCTGTGCCGCTTCGCATCCAGCGCTCCGATTTATATCTCACGGGTGCGTTTCAATGTGATTCGCCCCTGTGGTTCCTTTGAAGGGGTTGATTATCTTCAGAACCTCGGCATGACTGTCACAAACAGCCAAATGAGTCTCAATTGGCGTGGACAGGCCTCGCTGCAAAGCGCGCCGGTCGTCACGGGCGCTTACGGCAACTTGCTGAGCGTTACCAACACCGTGACCAATGTTTACGCGCCAGCCATGACCAATACGGCGCGGTTCTACCGGCTCGCATGGCCTGGCTATCCTTCGTATCTCAGTCCATACGGACCCTAGAATTGTCACATAAACTCAAACGACAGGGGACAGGGTGGATCTCCAGGGGCTTTGCCTTGGGGATCCACGCATTTGACTCGCCGCGGCTTGGCACTTGTCGTCTGGAGTGGCAACGGGTAAGATGTGTGGCTGTGAAAATGGCATGTAATAATATCGGAGTGGCTCGCGGCGGCTTGATCCAAGGAGTACCTGAACGTATGTCAAACAACACACCTAATGAAAAGCGCTTGAGAAGTCAGGCTTTTGATTCAACGGTCTCGCGCCGCCAGTTCCTTGCCCTGACAGGGGCGGCCTTGGCTCTGCCCAGCCTGATTCCCAGCCGCGTCCTGGGCGCGGCGTCGCCTTCGGAGCGCATCAACCTGGGAGTGGTCGGCAGCGGCAACCAGGGCACAACGAACATGAAGGCGTTTCTGGCGCTGAAAGAGTGCCAGGTGGTCGCCGTGTGTGATGTTGATAAGGGGCACCTGGAAAGTGCTGTCGGCGTCGTGAACGAGCATTACCAGAACCACGATTGCAAGCCCTATGGCGATTTCCGCGAGCTGCTGTCGCGCAAGGACATCGATGCGGTGATGCTGGCGACGCCGGATCATTGGCATGAGCTGGTCGCGGTCGAAGCCGCCCGGCACGGCAAGGACATTTACGGCGAGAAGCCGCTGGCGCGCACCATTGCGGAACAGCAGGCGATTGTGTCGGCGGTGCAGGCGAACCGGCGCATCTGGCAAACCGGTTCCTGGCAGCGCTCGGTCGCAATCTTTCACAAGGCGGCAGAGATTGTGCGCAACGGCCTGATCGGCGACGTCACCCGCGTCGAAGTAGGGCTGCCCGAGGGGAACAGGAATTCCGGCAAAGCGGCCACTTCCATGACCCCCAGTGAGCCTCCGCCCGAATTGGATTACGACCTGTGGATGGGTCCCTCGAAGATGATGCCCTACATCCAGGGACGGGTGCATCGGAACTGGCGCTGGAACTACAACACCGGCGGCGGCCAGTTGATGGACTGGATTGGACATCATTGCGATATCGCCCATTGGGGGTGCGACTTCGACAACTCCGGCCCGTCGGAGATCGAAGGGCATGGCGAGTTCCCACCCAAGGATGCCGTGTGGAACACCGCCACAAAATACCGCATCGAGTTGCGCTATCCCCGGAACATCACAATGATCATCGCCGGTGGCTACAAGGACATTCGCGGCGGCTGTAAATGGATTGGGACCAAGGGCTGGGTTTATGTCGAGCGCGGGGTCTTTGAAGGCTCCAATGAGGAGTGGCGCGACTACCGGACCCTGCCGGAGGAGTTGCGCAAAGTGAAACTCTACCAGTCCAGCAATCACCACCAGAATTTCCTGGACTGCGTCAAGTCGCGGAAGCCGACGATTACGCCGGTGGAGACGGCGCATCATTCGGCCAGCCCCGGCCATCTGGGCCTGATTTCGATGCTGGTCGGGCGCAAGATCAAGTGGGATGTGCAAACCGAACGCATCCTGGATGATGCCGAGGCCAGCCAGTTGCTCACCCGCCCCTTCCGCCCGCCCTGGAAGCTGGGCTGAAATCATTGTTTATGATTACCCGACGCGCCTTTCTTAGAACCTGCGGCCTGACCGGCCTTGCTCTGTCCACGCCCGCTTGGGCCGCCGCTCAAGCCCAGTCGCTGTTCGACGGCCAATCGCTCAAGGGTTGGCACAAACCGCCCAAACGGATTGGGCACGGCACCGGAGGGCACTGGTGGGTGGAAGATGGCATCCTGCTGGGCGAGCAAGACCCTCCTGGCTCAGGCAACGGCGGCCTCCTGCTGAGTGACGAGAAGTTCGGCGACTTCGATTTGCAGCTCGAAATGCTCTGCGATTACGGTCCTGACACCGGAGTCTTCTTTCGCTGCACCGATCGGGGAGACGGGTTTCAGATGTATGTGGATTATCATGAGGGCGGCAACGTCGGCCATTTGCGGGGTGAGATGCCCGGGGCTTTTGCGTTGAAACCTTTCCAGATTTTCGCGGTGCGCGGTCCCGATGGCCAGCCCACGGCGTTCACCACACGCCCCGACCCCCGCGCCCTGAAGTGGCCCGAGGGCGTTTATGAATACACCTGCACCGCCGAGCAGTGGCTCAAGGCCTGGCGCGTGAAGGAGTGGAACAGCGCCCGCGTCCGCTGCACCGGCAAGTACCCCCAAATCACCACCTGGGTCAATGATCTGAAAGTCTGTCATTGGAATGGAGAAACCTGCCCACTGCCTGGTTACGACAAGGAACGCGTGTTCGAGATTCTCGGACGCGAGGGCTCCATCGCGCTGCAGATCCACGGCGGCAAAGCCATGTGGCCGGTGGGGACCAAGTGCCGCTGGCGCAATATACGAATCCAGCGGATTTGAAGCGGGGTTGTTTCTAAAGACCGCCCCCGAGAGAGACTTCGGCCATGCCATCCCGCCAAAACACATCCCTGGCCTTTAGCGGGTTCGCCGGCTGCCTCAGAACTCCTGGCCCGCTGCCCGATTCTGGGGAGGCGTGGAATTTGTATGGACCCGTTTCCAAGTCGAGTATTTCCTTCCCCCTCACCCCAGCCCTCTCCCTTGGGGAGAGGGAGAAACATCCGCCGCACTCAGATAAGTCGCAACGTTCAGGCGTTCCCAGCGACGGACAGCGGGGCACCCTCTCCCCAAGGGAGAGGGCTGGGGTGAGGGGGAACTGGGCTCACGTCGTTTCCACGGCCTCAGGATGTCTGTACCTGTCGGCAGTGTTGCTTCTGTTCACTTGTGGAAAGGCGCTTCCCGCCGGAACTGGAGATGCCGCCCGCCCCAATGTCCTGTTCATCCTGTGCGATGACCTCGGTTATGGTGACGTGGGTGTATTCTTTCAGAACCTCCGGCGGGAACAGAACCGCTCGGCGCCGAGCCACTTCACACCGAAGATTGATACGCTGGCCGCAGAGGGAATTCGGCTGCCTCATTACTACTGCCCCGCCCCGGTCTGCGCCCCCTCGCGAGCGTCGATGTTGCTGGGCGTGCATCAGGGCCACGCGAATGTGCGCGACAACCAGTTCGACAAAGCGCTGGAGCACAACCACACGCTGGGCACTGTCATGAAGGGAGCCGGCTATGCCACCGCGTGCATCGGCAAATGGGGCTTGCAGGGCACCCCAGCCCCCGCGCCACCGGATTGGCCCGCGCATCCGCTCAATCGCGGTTTCGATTATTACTACGGCTACATCCGCCATAGCGACGGCCACGAGCACTACCCCAAAGAGGGCGTTTATCAAAAGACCAAACAAGTATGGGAGAACCGCACCGAGGTTTCCGCAGGTCTGGATAAGTGTTATACCACCGACCTGTTCACGGCCCGCGCCAAGGAGTGGATCAGCCAGCATGAGCGGACAAACCCAGCGCAGCAGTTCTTCCTCTACCTGGCATACGATACCCCCCACGCGGTGCTGGAGCTGCCCACGCAGGCCTACCCCGCCGGCGGCGGCACCAACGGCGGCCTCCAATGGCTGGGCAAACCGGGCCGGATGATCAACACCGCCAGTGGAACCGTAGATTCCTGGTACCATCCCAGCTACGCCAACGCCACCTGGGACGACGATAACAACCCGGCCACGCCGCCCGTCCCCTGGCCCGACGTTTACAAACGCTTCGCCACCGATGTGCGGCGCCTGGATGATTGCGTGGGCGACCTGCTCCAACTGCTCAAGGACCTTGGCATCGACCGGAACACCCTGGTCGTTTTCACCAGCGACAACGGTCCCAGCCGGGAATCGTATTTGCCCCAGGATTACGAGCCGACTTTCTTTCACAGCTTCGGCCCTTTCGACGGCATCAAGCGCGACTGCTGGGAAGGGGGCCTGCGCGTCGGCGCCATCGCACGCTGGCCCGGAAGCATCCCGCCCGATCGCACCAGCAATCTGCCCTGCGCCGCCTGGGACTGGATGCCGACCTTCGCTGAGCTGGCCGGCGTGCCCGCCCCGGCGCGCACGGATGGCAAATCGCTTGTGCCGACGCTCACCGGACATGGCAAGCAGCAACCGCCCACGGTCTATTGCGAGTACTTCGAGAGCGGCAAGACTCCCAATTATCCGGAATTCGCCCCGGCCCATCGTGGGCGGGTGCGCAAGCAGATGCAGGTCCTCCGCATTGGCGACTTCATCGGCGTGCGCTACAACGTGACGAACGCAGCCGATGCCTTCGAAATCTACAACATCCTCACTGACCCGCAGGAAACGAACAACTTGGCCTCAGCCAACACAGGCTTACAGCAGCAACTCAAAGAGCGCGTCCTCCAAGTGCGACGTCCGGGCGGAGGAGTTACCCGCCCCTACGACAACGCCCTGGTCCCTGCGGTCCGGGCCGATACGCTCCTCAGCAACCAAGTCAATTTCGCCGTCTCTGAAGGCCATTGGCCTTGGCTGCCTGACCTCGACACCCTCGTTCCCCGGAAGATCGGTCTCGTGGCGGGCCTCGACCTGGGCGTCCGAAGTCGCGATACCGACTACGGCATCCGCTTTAGCGGCTACTTTCTGGCGCCCGCCGACGGCCAATATACGTTCTACCTGACTTCCGACGCGGGGGCGCAACTGCGGCTGCACGAGGCCCTGGTCATTGATGACGATTTCAACCATGACGGCTCCGAGGTTGCCGCCTCGATTCGCCTTCAGGCTGGGTTGCATCCTCTGCGCCTGTTCTACCGGCATCAGGCTGGCCCGGCGCGGTTGCGCCTCGAGTACTCCGGCCCCGGCTTCCAAAGACAACCCGTGCCCCTGGCGGCGCTTCGCGCCAATCCCGGATCCGACTCGTGAAAATGATGGGGGCTTGAAGCGGTAACCTGGCGGCTACGGCTGCTGGCGCATGGCTTGCTGGACGCGCCGGAAATCGGGCCATTCGTCGGGCGCCACCATTTGGCCGACGTAGAGCGCCACCTTCGGCACCACCCACTTCCAATGTTCGGCATGACCGTCGGCGAAGCTTAGATTGGCCGCCCGATTGTGCCGATCGGTCGGCATGTCCCACCAATACCCGTCGTTCGAACTCCCAGCGACCGGGCAGCCGAAGTTGCTGTCCTGAATGGTGTTTTCATTTTCATCGATGAAAAAGAACACCGAAGAAGGCAACTGAATCTCGCGCGCATGTTTCCATTGATAGACGGGAACATCGGCGAAGTCAGAGGGAGCAAGTTCTTTAGAGCCATTGATCGAGAGGCTTAAGTTGTAAGTACGCCATCGCAACTGGTTGGTGTTTGCCAAGGTGGAGCGGTCGGACGGACAGTGGTAGATCGGCAGCGAGGTGTTGTACTGAAACAGCGCGCCATTGATAATGGCGCTCGGATCGTATTCGAGGACCGCATTGACATCCGGCAGCCAGGAGAGGCTGCTCAAGAACTTCCAGGAGATGTTGGTGACCGGGCCGCTGAACGAGGCGACCGAATTGTTAGGCGGATTCTTATCTTCGTTGTCGCCGATGTACATCTGCGCGCAGTACTGGAGCTGCTTCAAATTGTTGAGGCATACGATGTTTTGCGCCTGAAGCTTGGCTCGGCTGAGGGTCGGCAAAAGCAAGGCCGCCAGGATGGCAATGATTGCGATCACGACCAGCAGTTCGATCAATGTAAATCCCCATCTTCGCCCCACAGGAGAACTTCGTTGCGGCTTCAGATGAGTTTCGGTTTTCACAGGACCTTCGGTCGGTCGGCAGCGCAGTATTACTTTCTTCCACTTGCTGAGAATTGCAAGGCCGTCTATCTCCGGCACGGCTGTGCACGGAACCCAACCAAGCCATCCAACTGAGCGCGGATTGCACCCAGAGCCTCGAACTGGTGATCGACAAATGTGACCTCCCTCAGTGGGGACCCTCAGCGGGAAGATCAACCCGTCTTCCGGTCGCCGCGGACTCGCGCGCCGCGTCGAGAATCTCCGTCACGGTCATATTCACTTCGAGCGACGAAAGCCCCGATGGGCGGAGGTCTCCGCGCACCACCGCCACCATATAGGAGAGCGGGCCGCTCTCCGGGCCGGTCAAAGGTGGGACGGTAACCGAAGTCTCCTTTTCAGGCTGGTCGCCCTTCAAGACTCGCAGCAGATTATTTCGCGGCACCAGCACGTACCCCGTCTGGCCGTAAATTTCCATGTCCTTTCGGTTGTAAGGCCAGTTCCATGATGCCTGGATGATTCCTTGGGCCTTGGGATACGTCACCACGATCGTCGCTTCGTCGTCCACCTTGGGATAAACATCCGGCTTGAGGTGTTGGGTTACCGCGAAGACCGAGGTTGGCCGCTGCCCTTGCATGAGCCAGGTCATCAGGTCAGCACCGTAACAACCAAAATCCGTTAGCGCCCCGCCACCGTTGAGCACCGGGTCGGTAAGCCACTGCAAAAACTCCGGCGGGCATCCAATTTCCTTTGGGCCGCGATGTCCGTCATGCACCACAACCTTCCGCAAATCCCCGATTGCATTCTGCTCCCGGAGTAATCTGTACGCGGCCTGATTGGCGGAATACCAAGTGGTTTCGTAATTGACGAGCAGATGAACGCCGCCCTTTTTGGCGGCGGCGGCCATGGCGCGGGCATGCTCCATGTTCACCGCCAATGGTTTCTCCATCATCACGTGAATGCCCCGCGGGGCGCACGTTTCCACGACCCGCCGGTGATCGAACGTGCTGGTGAACGTCGCCACCGCCTGCACATTGGTTTTGGCCAGCAACTCTTCCAGACTGGCGCAAAACAGATTGGTATTGAGTTTGTAAAGCCGGGCGCATTGCGCGACCAACTCTTGATCCGGTTCAACGATGCCGACCACTTGCACCTCCGTATGGGCGAGCGCGAGCGGCAGGAATCCCCGCACATGGCTGTGAACGAGACCGATGATGGCAAGGCGCACCGGAGGCTGGTTTGTATCAGCAAGAGCAGGCGGAGCGGTTAAGCCGAGGAGGACATAAAGGCCAAAAAGAATGCAGTTCATGATTTATACAGGTTGTGGGTGACAATTCAGGTTTGTCAAGTTGGGTGAAACGCATTAAAAAACATTATTGACAAACCCACACAGATATTAGTAGAATTCGATTCCGTCAGGGTTCAGTTCGTATCAACTGATAACTGGCGCTGACACAGGAATAAACATCAGCTAATAAATTGCAAACCCTTTCGGAAAACACCATGAAACCAACACAAGCCCAGCCCGCCCGCTGGGGGACCTTCACCCCAATCCTAATCCTCTCCGCCGCATTTCTTGTCGCGCCCGCCGCCGGTCGCGCCGATACCATTTATGTTTCAAACAGTGGCGACAACACAATCCGGAAGTTCACGTCCGGCGGCACCGGCTCTGTCTTTGCCAGCGCTGGCTTGGACGCTCCGGAAGGCTTGGCCTTAGACAGCGCCGGCAACCTCTATGTGGCAAATTATGGCAATAGCACGATCATGAAGTTCACGCCCGGCGGCGTCGGCTCGGTCTTCGCCAATACCGGCTTGCTCGGCCCGTCGACCCTGTCTTTTGACAGAGCCGGCAACCTCTATGTGGCAAATACAGGTTCCTATGACTATGGGATACAAAATTACCATTCGTACATTGAAAAGTTCACGCCGAGTGGTGTCGGTTCAGTTTTCGCCGACGCCACGGCCAGGGACCCGGATGGCCTGGCTTGTGACAGCGCAGGCAACCTCTATGCGGCATACCGAAGCAACCTCCCGGCAATAATGAAGTTCACGCCCGGGGGTACGGGCTCGGTCTTCGCCAGCACCGGCACGCCCTCCGCGCAAGGCTTGGCCTTCGACAGCGCGGGCAACCTCTACGACTCATATGGTCCAGCCGGCACCATTGGAAGATTCTCACTCACGGGGACCGGTCTTGGCATATTCGCCAGTGGCTTGCTGAACCCCGTTGGCGTGGCCTTTGACAGCGCTGGCAACCTCTACGCGGCGAACTTCACCAGTAGCAACGGATACATCGAGAAGCTCACGCCGGGCGGCGCGGGCTCTGTCTTCGCCACAGGTCTGAGCTGGCCGGTCTTCGTCGCCATTCAAGTCCCCGAACCCTCGACTTGGGCGGTTCTAGTCCTCGGTCTCCCGGCGCTGTTCGCCTGCCTTCGGACCCGCCAGAGCGCCTAGGCCCTCACAACCCCCTCAACTTCCGTTGCGTGATCGTGCGCGACCTCGTCGCCACCAAATACCGCCATCCTCATCCACATCCACCTTCAGCATGTCCTCCGGCCGGTTCGGATCGTGTTGCAACGCCGGAAGCGTCTCAGCCGGGAGCGCGCATCGCGCATGAATAAACAGTCAGGGCACGATGCCCGCCTCGACGTCCCACGAAGCGGTGCAGGATCTGCGGTCCTTCACTTTCCAATGCTGAGCGGAGTTGTTGAATTCGACGTTGCTGGCCCTGGCTGGCGCTGGTGAGTGCCGATCACTCACTGGTAATCCTGGTTATGGTAGCGGTGACTGCGGAACAGCCCTGAGTGCGACCTGCCATTCAGTGTATCTTGACTGAGTCCTGCTGCCGTGTTATCAAATCGTGCATGAATAGCGCCCGACGTTGGTTGCTCGCATTGTGCTCCGCAGTTGTCCTGAGCGCTCGCGGCGGAGAATTTCCAGACGATTGGACATGGGACAAAGACAGTCAGGCGCGTGCCAAGCATGAGGCGCTGGAAGGCAAACCGATGCCCAAGCTGGACCTCGCCGGCTGGGTAAATGGCCAGGTGAAACCCGAGGAAATGAGAGGCAAGGTGGTGGTGGTGGATTTCTATGCAACTTGGTGTGGCCCCTGCATGGCTGCCATTCCCCACAACAACGAGTTACTGAAGAAGTACAAGGACAAGGGGCTGATCATCGTTGGCGTTTGCACTTCGAGCAGGGGCCAGGAGAAAATGGAGCAGACGGCAAGTGACCGAGGAATCGCCTATCCGTCCGCCCGTGATCCGCAGCTCACATCCCAAAAGGCCTGGCAGGTGCATTATTATCCCACCTATGCAATCGTGGACCGCAAAGGGACCGTGCGCATCATCGGCCTGAAGCCCAATTATGTGGAGCAGGTAGTCAAGAAACTGCTGGCCGAAGCCCCTGGTGCTTAGACCAGGCACCAATCTTCGGCATCGCGGGGACATTCTTAAACGTCAACTCGGAAGACCGGCCTGAAATCGTAGGTCCCGTGTCTTCGGACCGACCATTGGAATTTCGACGTGGAGAGTAAGAGTCCGCTGGTGGATCACATCCTGCACGGGGTTTTCAGGCTCTTCCTGAAGGTGCCCGCTAACCGTCCAGGGAGCAACTGCGCCCTCAAAAGCGCGGCCAAGAGGTCACAGCACGCTAATGGAAGTCTGAAGAGTGCGTCTTGGCCTTGCGGTGAACTGCGTGGATTAGCCAACCCAGCAAAAGCGCGCATACGATTACCGCGATGGGGAGCATCTCAAGCAATAGGTGCGGGCGGTACACCTTCTCCCCAACCGGGTTTGGATAAGAAGCATAACTAGCCCCGAGCACGCAAGTTGCCTGAACTGCTAGCATTGCAATCAGCGCTAATGCCCTGCCTGTTCTCATGCCAACACTTTCACCCCGCCGGCAGGTTTCGTCAAGACCCTTGCCTGGCTCCATCTGCACCGAACGTCAAAACCATCAACAACTATCAACAAGAAAGGAAAAAGCACCATTGACAAACCCAGTTCCGATTACCCCCGGCTGCCAAGGTAGAGCGGCTAACGTGCCTCAAGTCTGGCTGATCGCCCTTTAGCGATGAAGGAACGGGAATCCGCTCGACTGTCCCTCACGGGGGCTTGACACCCACGCGGCGGAAGAAGGGGCCGGAGCCCAGGCCGTTAGTACCGGTGTAGCTGGGCTCCGCCCGTTCTTGACGCTGCGCGGGGCAACGCGAGAGGTCGCCGCTTTCCGACCGGCAGACAAGCCTCCGAGTGCCAAGGCCTATGGATTCTTCAGCCGATAGAACCGATTGCCCGCTGGCGGACTGACGAGCAGGTATTTGAACGAGCCATTGTCTTGCACGGTTTCCGCCGGCGTGACCCAATTCGTCGTGGCGAGGTTGGTGTTCACCTGCGGGTTGAAACCGGTCGAAAGCGAGGGCCAATAGACCATCACCGTGTTTGGGGTAGTGAGTTTGATGCCCAACACTGGCGCGCCGAGCGTTTGCACAGCGTAAAGCCCCCAGAAACCGCCCGTAAGCGAATAATTCCCGCCGCTCATCGAGCCTCCGGCATCGGGCTGGCCGATGGTGCCGCTGACGGCATACACGCCGCCGGTGCTGGTGCCTCCGCCGCCGGAGACTTTGGACCAGTCAATTGAGTATTGCTGCCCCCACATCGGAAGGCAGAGGGCAAAGGGTAGAACACAGAGGATCATGAGCTTGGTTTTCATGGATTTATTCCTTTCCAGTTTCGGTTACGGCAACTGCTGCATGGCCTTGATGCCCGAAGACGTTAGGATGCGAATCCGGGAGGCGTTGGCCGCGTTCGTGGGTACTAGCAGGATGCCGTAGGTTGTCCCGTTCTTGCTGATGCGCAGCGGCGAAGTTGCTGTGCCGACCTCACAGGCAATCTTGATGGTGCCCGTGCCGTCGTAGGCGCGCAGACCAATATCGTTCGCCGGCGGACCAACGGACCAACTAAAGTTGTCGAATTTCCCGTAGGTCGGGTTACCCCCGCCCGGCGGCTCGGAGGAGAATACCACGGTCCAAACGTTCTGGGTGCTGGAAGTGAAGGACAGGGTGTACCATGGGCCTTGCCCACTGGAGCTGGTCGGCAGGAGGCTTGTCGGGTAATAGACCGTGCCGAGATAGTTCCCATAGAAGTCGAAGGCTTGAAGATACGGGCGTTTTGTCAGGACGCCCATAAACTCCGGTGGTGCAACCGCCGCCGCGTCTATGCTCACCGTCTGGGCGGCCGAGGAAAGGAAGACCTCGACGTAGCCGTCCCGCTGGTCGAAAAAGAGGTTGCCGCCGATCGAAACCACGTTGGGAGGTGTTTCTGCTGACGCAGAGTAGCGGGCAAAAACACTGGATCCGGCCGTCAGGGGATTGGTGAAGATCAAACCAGAGTAATGGGTGTTGATCACGGTACCGTCGGCCACGTCGTCGAAGTTGATGACGTTAGCGGCGTTGGCCGCCAAAGCCACTAACGCCAGAAGTGAAAGCCAGTATTTCATTTTCATACGGGAATAACCGGGCCGCAGCCTGCCCGGGCTGCCGTCGTCGGCCAGGCTGGTGACGGTGTTCGCTAGCGACTGGGCCGACGGGCCACAGCAACCGACCGCCAAGGCGGTCACAAGTAGTTTGATGGTTTTCATGATCAGGAATGGTCAAAGCTCCCGGACTATTCTGGTGGACTCATAGCGAGACATTCGCCGCCGTTCAAAGGTCGGTGCGAAGCCAGATTTGGCCGGTGGCCGGGCTGGACGGGTCCGACGTGCGGGTCTCGATAATCAAACCGCCTGTGGCTTTGATGGGGCCGCCCTGAACCTCTAACGCCGCAGTCGGCGAAGTGGTGCCAATTCCGACGTTGCCGCTGTTGTTGATTCTCATGCGGAGGTTGCTGGCCGTGTAAAAATCCAGCGCAAACTGCCCGGTGCCGCTGGTGCGCTTGGAAGAAATGCCCTCGCCGCTGGCTGGACCAAAAGTCAGCCCCGGCATCAAGCTTCCGGCGTTGATGCCGGCCGGGTCGGTGAAGGCATTGCCACCGCCGGCGTTGTTCCAGGCCAGCGCCAGATTGGTGGTGCCCCCGGTGAAACCAAGCCCGCCGCCCGTCCCACCAAAGAGCACCGGCCCGTCAGGACTTATCCCTGCGAATGGGCTGCTGCCCGACCAACTCAGACCGTGGTATTGGTCGCTCCCTTCACGTAGATAAATCGCGTTTCTGTTCATGCGCAGCGTGCTGCCCAGGCTCGTTGCGCCTGAAAACGTGTTTTGGCCGCTGAATGTCTGGCTGGCGTTGAGCAAGGCGACGTTGGCGGAGAGCCGGGCATCAGGAACGCTGCCGATTAAATTGACCGCGTTGAGGCTCGTCAAGCCGGCCCCGGAGCCGGTGAAGGCGGCGGCGCTGACCGTGCTATTGGCATAGATGGCACCGGCAAGATTCAGATTGCCGTTAAGTGTGAGGCTGCCCAGGGTCACGGCGGATTCATTGTTGGTCACCACTGCCGAAGGGATTTGGGCCAGGGGCACGGTACCGCTCAATTGGCTGGCCGGCAGCGTCCCGTCCAGGTTCTCCGCCGTGATGGCATAGGGCGTGGGCGTGAGTGGCTGCCGCGGCGATAGCTCCGTGTAGTTCACGGCGCCGTTGGTGCGCACGGAAATGTCCAGCCACAAGGCGCTGCCGCTGAACTGATTGCCAAAGTCCAGCGTGACGGTGAACAGCCCGTTGGTGACGCCGACAGCGGTGGCGCTCACGGTCAGGCCGTGTTGCGTGCCCCCGCTGGCGGCGTCGTAGAGCGCGAAGCTCAAGTCATAGACGCCGCTGGCTGGATTGCCCCCGGCGCTGAGCCGGCCCTGGTAGGTGAAGGCGGTGCCCTGGGCGTGGGCCGTTGAGAGTTGATGGTTGAAGGTGAATGCCAGCGCCAGAAGCGCCAGCCCTGGTATGATGCGATTTGTCTTTTTCATTGTTGACATTTCTTGGTGTTCTTAGTTTGAGGTTTGTGCTACTCCATTGGTTATTCTTTGGACGCCCGGTAGAAACGGCTGCGGGTGCCGGCGCCGCTTTCAGCGGTGAAGGGATTGAAGGTGCTTGGCGCCGGAGGATGGCCGCACCGGGGGCAAACCCAATCACTGGGTGATCGCGCAGCCTGCAACGGCCGCTCTCCGCTTCTACCTTGCGTGCCCGAAAACGAGTATTGCATCACTATTCGGCAGCGATCCGTCCGTTTACTCACTTATCCAGACCCCGCCCTGAACGCTGCGCATTATGACAGGTTATGAGCCACCCTGCAAGACTTTTCGTTGAGTATTTTTGAGTCGGGTGGTAGTGGGCATTCACCAGGCCAGGCATCAGGACGGCATCGCCCAAGTCCACGGCCGCCGGCAGGCTCCGCTCGTCCCTCACTCCGCCACGCCTGCTCCGCTCTGCCCCTTCAGCTCACTGACCTGGGGGCAGGACGGATCGGAACCCGAGGCCGTTGAGGTTGTCCGTCGGGGCGAAGTAGGTGCGGAACGCCGTCCGGCAGTCCATCGCGTTGCCGTCCCAAGCGCCGCCGCGAACCACACGATAAGAGCCCGATGCGGGTCCGCGAGGATCGGTCTGCGACCATACCAGTCCCAACACCGCTGGAACACATTTCCAGCCATGTCATACAACCCATACGCGTTAGCCGCAAAATATCCCACCGGACTCGTGTAAGGATTAACCCCGTCGTTGAACGTCGGGTCATAGCCTGTGCCTGAACTCACATCGTAGGCGTAGGGGCCCCCAGCCGAAAAGGGCCAAGCCCAGTAGTTCGCCTGACTCCATGAAATGGTGTTACCCCACGGAAACCGCTGCCCGCTCGCCCCGCCTCGCGCCGCCTTCTCCCACTCCGCCTCCGTCGGCAGCCGATACCCGCTGCCCCAGTTCACATACGGCGCCACCTCATCGCTCCGATACCGCACGCTCAACCCTGCGTCCGTGTAATAGGCCGGCACCCGCCCCTCCTTCTCGCTCCGCACGTTGCACCACTTCACACAGTCATACCAGTTAATGGTCTGCACCGGGTGGGTGCTCGCTTTGCCAGAACCTCCATAGCAGGGGTCAGTTAATGAGAATGTCATATTCATCATGGCACTGCCCATTTGCTGGTGTGCATCGCAGAAGCAGTTCAGCAGGCCGCCTAAAAACATGACAACCTCATTAACTGACCCCTGATCTTCCTGGGTGTTCATACGCCGCTGGGGATTTGGGTTTGGTCTTTAGCGTTCTGGGCGGCCTGGGTTTTCCGGGCTCGCGGGGTGGGGGCCACGGTCGGGGGCGGCGGGTTGGTTTTCAAGCCCAGATCGGCGGCTTGGCAGCGCCGTGTGCGCACGCGCCACCAGTCCACGCTGAACTGCCGACCAATCGCCACAATGATCTGCTTGCGCTTGCTCCGGGTGG
>OBLU010000719.1_pt1 | contig 31026 bp, 32 predicted proteins | sample 1518681 | NCBI WGS metagenome assembly OBLU01 (sample SAMEA3539304, study PRJEB22396) | soil metagenome | biome: tundra; feature: field; material: soil | place: USA | collected 2010-05 | depth 0.15 m
TATTTATAGAAGTAGTACACAATATTATAAGATTACAATATCGAAATTCATCTCCGCAGCAAGCTGACGGAGTATTCTTTCAAAGCAAATAAAATTAAAATTTTTGATGAATGATTATTGGAAAGATTGACAAAAAGATTTCTCTTAGGCTGATGCTGGGCGAAATTGTGATCAGGATATAAGGTATTTTCGCCTAAGGGTTGGAGAATAATAAATGAAAAAAAGGTATCAGGATTATCTAACTGATGAATTATTTATTTTGAGTTTCGATTCGAATTGTTATGGTTCCGGTATTTTAAAATCAATTGTCAGGCAAAGAATAATCACACATAAAAACGGTGATGGTACTTATTATATAGCTTGAATTTTATTAATACGTGAAAAGATTAAAATACCCTGGTAGTCCATGATATTGCCTGCAGGGAAGTTCGAAATTCCATGTTAATAAATGGCAACTCAAAGGTCATACCTACTTAACAGTCACGAAAAAGGCGCAACCCATGCCTAAAGGTGGAATATATGGGAAAACACCTGTTCCAAGAGGCACTCCATTTCCGGTTAAAGTAATGGGCTGAAGTCCGGAAGTCGACAAATTACCGGCGCCAGTGAACTGTATTCCATTTACGATTCCAGTACTTAATACATAAGTTCCGGGGGTGGAAACGTTTACCTGCAGAACTATATTATTTGTTTGTTGCAACCCAACACCCACATTGTAAGTTCCATTGATCTGGGCAGTGGGACAATTTCCGCCAGTGCCCTCCAGCGTATAAATGGCGGTACCTCCTGAAACTCCGGAGACTAATCCTCCTTCTAAACTGTATTCTTTTGAGCAGGAAGTAAATAACAAAGTACTGAAAATGGCGAATAGTATCGCCCTAGGGTGTAAAAATGGTTTCATAGATTAGGTTTAAAGTAATTAAACGCTCATTTTGGAGATTTATTTTTGAAAAAATGAATCTTTTCGACCAAAAAAAGTGTTAGAAAGGATATTTCCGGAGGAATTAGCTCAGGAAATGCATCGAACTATTACATTGATGCAGAATGGTTTAGACTTCTTTTTCCAGAAGGATAGAAAGAATTCAGGGAATTTCCCTAATATTATCGTCAGAATATTCCCCAATATCTTCCGGATGCAATCCATATCTTTTTGCAGATTTGACAAAATATGAAACATGATGATTAAAATATGACAATTCATGTTGTACTTCGTCTGTATCAAACCCCACTTTTGTTCCTATATAATGTTTGAAAGGATGAAGCTCTCCGATCCGCACATATCCACCCATCCGGTTTGAGTTTTCCGGACGTTTATTTGAATATGGGATCGAGATGTTCAATATGCTCCAATACCAAACTGAAGGAAATGAGGTCATAAAACGTATTGCCGAAATTCCATGGTTTATTAATGTCTGCTTTTATAAATTGTGCTATGTCTACTTTTATTTTTTATTTTGCCATTTCCTTCATTTCTTCTGAAAGATAAATGACTGTAATCTGCTGTGCCCTTTCCGCAAACCAACCTGTATTTTTCCCGGTGCCACATCCAATTTCCAGCACTGATCTGGATGGAATATTTATTAGAATTGACTTTAAAGCTTTTGCTTCGAGGTCCCGAGTCTTATTCTTATTGGTATCATATTGTAAAGCCCATTTATTATAGGCTTCTCTGGTATCCATTTCTTCGTTTATTGAATGAAATATAAATGTATTAATTAATAATAAAACCTACATGATATGCGTGCATCAGGATTTGATATTTATTTTATTTTTTAGTGGCCAATGAATTGGAAAAATAAAATTAAAATACTCTGTCATTACTTTATTAGTAATTCAAACTTTATAAATACATTTATAAAAATTGCTGATGACTTTCCTGATTATCTTTTTATGTATTGCCGGTCTTGTTTTGATGATTACCTGGGGAAAAATTAATCCATTCCTGGCTTTCCTGGTAGTTTCTATTGCAGCAGGTCTTTTATTAGGAATACCTTTTGATAAGGTAATAACTTCTGTACAAAAGGGAATAGGTGATATGCTTGGATCGCTGGTAATTATTATTGCCTTAGGTGCTATGCTCGGCAAATTAGTTGCAGCCAGCGGGGCTGCGCAAAAAATTGCATCCGTAATGATGAGGGCTTTTGGTACCAAATATATTCAATGGGCCCTGGTAGTTACCGGCTTTATAATTGGCATTCCTTTATTTTATGGTGTAGGATTTGTTTTATTGGTTCCGCTTATATTTTCAGTAGTATATCAATATAAATTACCGGCAGTTTACATTGGCCTTCCAATGCTGGCCGCCTTATCGGTAACTTTTGGATTCCTGCCGCCGCATCCTTCTCCAACTGCTTTGGTTATGCAGTTCCATGCCAATATTGGATTAACATTAATTTATGGCCTTATTATAGCAATCCCTGCTATCATATTGGCAGGACCGGTATTTTCAAAAACATTAAAAAATATTCATTCAGTTCCCCTGGAAACTTTTCATGGAACCATTTTACCAGAGGATCAATTACCGGGAACTGTAAGTAGTTTCTTATCCGCACTTCTTCCTGTGTTTCTTTTAATGGTATCAACGATGATGGCTCATTTTGTTTCATCAGAAAACTTCACTGGCCAGGTAATAGCATTTTTTTCAGAACCAGCAGTGGTGATGCTTATTTCATTAGCGGTAGCCACATACTCACTTGGCATAAAACAAGGCACTTCTATAAAACAGGTTATGTCCTCTTATGCTGATGCGGTAAAAGATATTTCTGTAATATTATTAATCATAGGTAGTTCCGGCGCATTGAAACAGGTACTTACTGACAGCGGAATTAATGAGCAGATTGTTGCGGGGTTAAACAAGGTTAATATTCACCCACTGGTTCTTGCCTGGATTATTGCGGCTATCATTAGAATATGTGTTGGTTCTGCTACAGTAGCCGGTCTCACAACTGCAGGTATCTTAGCGCCCATGATTCTGCACAGCAGCATCAATCCCAATTTAATGGTATTGTCAATTGGTGCCGGAAGCCTCGCATGCTCTCATGTAAATGATTCGGGCTTCTGGCTGTTTAAAGAATATTTCAATCTTAGCTTAAAAGATACATTCCGTTCCTGGACGATGATGGAAACTATTGTGTCCGTCGTTGGTTTGATCGGTGTATTAATCCTTCATATTTTTGTATAATAAAATATAATTATGGAAATCAATACTCCATCGCAAAATTTTAAACAAACAGGCTTCAGTCTTCCTCAGGCTCCATCCCCTATGGGTGTTTATAAACCTTTCCTCATTGACGGGAAACACCTGTATGTTTCCGGACACGGACCTTTACAAAATGACGGAACCTTTATAACAGGCAGGGTAGGATTTGAAATGGATATAGAGCAAGGAAAGCGCGCGGCGCAGCAGGTAGGATTAACCATTCTTTCTACGATCATTGCTCATCTTGGGAGTTTGGATAAGGTTAAAAGAGTCGTCAAAGTATTAGGGGTGGTGAATTGCACGGGAGATTTTACAAAACACCCCTACGTCATAAATGGCTGCAGTGAATTATTTAAAAAAATCTGGGGCGAAGAAAATGGTGTCGGAGTACGAAGCGCAGTAGGCGTTGGGTCTTTACCGGATAATATTCCTGTAGAAATTGAAGCCTTGTTTGAATTATATTAAAGGTAAATGAATAATAAAAATGAAATAGGAAGCGATTGGTACCTGATTGATAATATTGGGGAGATCGATACCCCGGCATTGGTGGTTTACCGGGAAAGGGTAGTCGAAAATATTAAATCAGCTATTTCAATGGTTGGTAAGGTGGAGCGATTGCGGCCTCATGTAAAAACACATAAAACCATTGAGGTATCTAAATTGCTGATGGCCGCTGGTATCCATAAATTTAAATGTGCCACCATTGCTGAAGCAGAAATGCTTGCAATGGCGGGTGCAGCGGATGTATTATTAGCTTACCAGCCGGGCGGTCCCAAGTTGGAGCGTTTCATACGACTGGTTCAAAAATATCCATCAACAAAATTCTCCTGCCTGGTGGATAATATTTTTTCTGCAAATAATATGAATGCCGAAGCTCTTAAGAACAATGTTTCTTTCGATGTTTATTTAGACCTTAATGTTGGCATGAACCGAACAGGGATTAAACCGGGGGAAGCTGCTATTGAATTATACAAGGCCTGCGGAAAAATGAAAGGAATTCAAGCAATTGGTTTGCATGCTTACGATGGCCATATTCGCAATCCGGACATAAATCAACGCTCAATTGAGTCTGATATGGCCTTTGAATCGGTCCAACAAATGAGAAATAAACTCAGAGAAATGGGATTGGCTAAACCTCTGCTTGTTGCAGGGGGCTCACCAACTTTTTCAATACATGCAAAAAAAAGTGACCGGGAATGCAGTCCCGGAACTTTTGTTTTTTGGGACAAAGGATACCAGCAAACCTTTTCTGATCAAAATTTCCGTACTGCGGCATTAGTAATATCAAGGATTATTTCCTTACCAACCCCAACAACTATTTGCCTCGATCTTGGACACAAATCTATTGCATCGGAAAATGCTTTAGATAAACGCGTCTTTTTTATCAATGCAACTGATTTAAAATTTATCAGCCAAAGTGAAGAACACTTGGTTGCGGAAGTAAAGGAGGGCCATTCTTTTAAAATGGGTGACATATTTTATGGGCTACCATTTCATATCTGCCCCACTGTAGCTTTGTATGAACGGGCGATTGTAATTGAAAATCACAAAACATTTTCAGAATGGAAAATAATTGGCAGGGACAGAAAGATAAATGTATAATTATGAATGAAGTATCGTAAGTAGATAATACAGATGGTCCATTCTTAATTTCAAACTCTAAATTAAAACAGCATTGTTTACCATTGATGCCCATCTTGATCTTAGTATGAATGCGATGGAATGGAACCGTGATTTAAGAAAACCATTGAAGGAAATTAATGAGCGTGAGGAAAAATTAACGGATAAACCGGATCGAGGAATGGCTACCGTTTCATTTCCAGAATTGCGAAAAGGAAATATAGGATTGGTAGTTGCGACACAAATCGCCCGGGTAGTAGATACCGGAAATGTATTGCCTGGATGGCATTCACCTGAACAGGCCTGGGCGCAAACGCAGGCTCAACTTGCATGGTATAATACTATGGAAGAAGCGGGAGAAATGATTCAAATCAACAATATCAATTCTCTTGAAAAACATCTTTCTCTTTGGAATAATGAAATTAGGATGCATGATTTGCCCATTGGATATATATTAAGTCTTGAGGGAGCTGACTCATTGATTTCTTTAAAGTATCTTGAAAAGGCCTATCGGTTTGGGTTGCGGGCAATTGGTCCTGCGCATTATGGTCCCGGTCGTTATGCAAATGGAACCAATGCAACGGGAACAATGGGAGCCAGCGGAATAGCGTTGCTTAAAGAAATGGAACGTTTGAAAATCATTCTTGATGTAACACATTTATGTGATGATACCTTTTGGCAGGCGCTTGATAATTTTGAGGGGAATATATGGGCAAGCCATAATAATGTTCGTGCTCTCGTTCCTCACAACAGGCAATTCAATGATGAACAGATTAAAGCGCTGATTGAAAGAGGGGCTGTTATTGGCGGTGCTTTAGATGCCTGGATGATAGTACCGGGTTGGGAAAGGGGAAAATCAACACCGGTTTCTATGGATTGCAACCTTGAAAGGATTATAGATCATTTTGACCATATTTGCCAACTTGCCGGTAATGCATTGCATATTGGTATTGGTACAGACCTGGATGGTGGATTCGGCAGGGAGCAATGTCCCTATGATTTAGAAACTATTGCAGACCTTCAAAAACTTCCTTCCTTATTCTATAAGGGGGGGTACTCAAAGGAGGATGTTGAAAATATTATGTATGGAAATTGGTTAAGGTTTTTAAGAAAGGCGTGGGGATAATAAGATTCTTTTTAGGTAATCAGGAAAGTGTGATTCATTCAATAAGCAATTTAAAAGAACCACATCATTTTGAAAGAAATATTTCGTTAGCCCCGCCTTACGAAATGCCATTTAAGAAAATATATAACTATCATGAATAATTGTGGATTTATCCTAAGTATCCCATCCGTTTCCTGATTTCATTTTCAGCTTCTTTGCCGGCCCATTTATTACATAGATAAAGTCCGAGGTCTATCGATGAGGTTACAGCCCCGGTAGTTATTACGTTATTATCTTCAACGATTCTGTCAGTCACTACTTTCTTACAATAAGGTCTTAAGGATTCATATTCCTGGTAATTGGTCGTCGCCCTTTTACCTTCCAAAAAGCCTGCTGCGCCAAGTATAAGGCTACCTGTGCAAATAGAAATTTTAAGAGATGACTTCTTAACAGTTTGTATCCATTTAACAAAATTGGGTTCGAATTGTAATTTCCTGGTTCCAAAACCACCTGGAATGATGATTACGTCATATCCATTAAGAGATGGTTTAATTTGGGTAGGTATAATTTCCAGTCCGAAATTATCTTTAGCCTTGCCTGAATAAGAACAAATATCCCATGATAAGTCCGGGATGTAATTGAGAGATTTCAATCTGCTTATTGGATCATAAATTCCAACAAAGTCCAGCCAGGTAATACCGTTAAAAATTATATACGCGATTTTCATAATACCTGTTTATTGGGTACAATCAACTCAAAAATATCCCAATCTTTTCATCAAATTTACTCTCCCGGAAAAATATTTCTTTAACCCTGATTAAAGGCCACCAGGCTTTAAACTACAAATCGTTTGCCAGATGAGTGAATATCCTTACTCCACATGCGATTCTTATAAATTATATTCAATCTTTCGATGTGGAGCATAAAGTTCAATTTTCTTCTTGAGATCCCCGGGACGAAAAGGTTTTAATACATAGTCATTAAATCCCGATTCAGTTATTAGTGAATCCATATTTTCCAATAGTGCCGCTGTGAAGGCTATTATGGGAGTTTTAGTATCTGTTTCCCGGATCTTTTTCAGAGCAGTATAACCATCCATTTCAGGCATTTCAAGATCCATAAGAATCAAATCAAATTTGTGGTATTTCAATAATTCAAGTGCATGCACCCCATTTCTTGCTTCTTTTATGCGAATTTCCCATTTTAGCAGGAAGCTTCTTAAAATGCCTGCATTTATTTCATTATCCTCTACCATCAAGATCCTTACGCCGCGGATATCAGGTGGCACGCCATCGTTCGTTATTTCCTGTTTTGTTTTCACTGGTTCAGGTGCCAGGTCGAATTTGGCTGTGAAATAAAAACGTGAGCCTTTTTCCAATTCGCTTTCTACCTGTAATTTACCTCCAAAGGCATTTACCAGTTTTTCACTAATGGTAAGTCCGAGCCCGGTGCCATCAAATCTCCTTAAATCATTATCATTTACCTGGACGAAATCGTAAAAAATTTCCTGGTGCTTCTCTTTTGGAATGCCGATACCCGTGTCTTCCACCTCAAAAAATAGTGTAACACTTTTTTCTGTAAGTTCTTCTATGGTTACGTTAAGCATTACATGTCCGGAAATAGTAAACTTGAGTGCATTAGAAAGGAGGTTTGCAAGTACCTGTCTCAGTTTTACCTGGTCACTTAATAAATTGATCGTTCCGATACGTGGATCATGAGTGAATAAAAGCTCAATCTTCTTTCTTTCATATTCATTAGCGAAAGATTTCGTTAACTTATCCAAACTTTCTTTCATATTGAATACATGCTTATTGAGCTCAAGCTTTCCTGCATCTATTTTGCTGAAATCAAGTATATCATTTATTATTCCGAGCATGTGTTCAGATGAATGACGGAGAATATTGATGTGGTTTATGATATTATCCGGTAGATTATTTTCAGTTAAAATGAGGTTGGATGTTCCGATAATTCCATTAAGTGGAGTGCGGAGTTCATGACTCATATTGCTTAAAAAACGGGCTTTTGCCTTAGCGGCTTTTTCCATCTTTTCTTTATAAATAACCAAATCTTCTTTTGCTTTGGTGATTTCAGTTATGTTCCTGATGGTAAGCAGCAAAAATTGGTTGTCTTCTTTTACAAACGAAAAGCTTTTTAAAATCACATCAAAACGCTTTTTTGTATAGTTTAAAAAAGTTGCTTCACCGGTCCAATCGTCAGGAATTTTATTCATCAACAATTCAAGGTTTTCGCTGTCTTCAGCCAGGTAGCGCATCATTAGCTGTGATATATAAAGACCATGAAAATTAATAGTATCAGGTAAATCAAACATTTTAACAAGACTTTCGTTGTAATCATCTATTTCCAGCGTTTCCTTATCAAAAATGATATAGCCATCCATATAAGAATGAAAAAGCGCTTCCTGATAAGTAGATTCTTTTGAGATCTTTCTGTAGGAGGGGTGTAATAATAAGTAATTAGTTATAAGTAAGCCTGAGAATAAAAGCGACGCTATAAATCTAAATGTAAATAAAATTCCTCCGGAAGATATTTCAGTAACCGGGTGAATAACAGCATATTGAATAATTCCAATCGCGGAGATGAATAATACAATTAGAGTTAAAAATTGAAATCTTCTTTTGTTAGCAATGGTAGTGCTGCTGTTAATATATCCAAGCGTAACCGGGAAAAAATAAAAACAGCTACCCCCAAAGAAGCCATTTTTCAGGTAAATGAAAGAGAGTATTGCAGTAGAAACAGTGAATACTATTATAGGGAAAATTTCTTTCTTATTTCCTTTCTGCAGAAATAAAAAGAACGCACTATATAATATTCCTATTGATACCATTAAAATGGAATCAAGGTAACTTTTGAAATGAATTAGTAAGGCAGTATCAACCAGAATAATTAAAAAGAAAGAGGCAATTGCAGTAGATAGCGTGAAGGAATAAAGTTTGGACTTTCCTTCAAGGAGGTTTTTGGGTTTCACTTGGATACGGGTTTAATTATTGTGTTAACAATTTAAGGTTGATTAAATTGTATCTGCCTGGAATAAAACGAATAAATAGATATTTTATTGGATTTTTCTCAAAAAATGACGAGATCAGATACTACAAAATCCTTCCGGACGTTATGCTTCGAAACCAACCTATGAATTTAGTTGAATTTACATTCGATGACCGATTAGACACCGATTTTCTGAATGAATTATACGGTGGTGATAAAGAACACGCAACAATGGTGTTTGAGCAATTCCTGAAAGAAATTCACGTTCAGTTAAAAGAGATAGACAATAGTTATAATTCCGGTAATTCTGAACTACTAAGACAAAAAGTTCACAAACTTAAACCTGTTTTCAGCTTTGTAGGACTTACATGGCTAACAGACAAAGCTGAGGCGATTGAAAATCAGTGTAAGCAAAATACTGATCAATCGGCCATGGATGAGTTATACAAAGATTTTACAAAAAATATTCTTGAATTCATTCCAATAATTGAAAATGAATTAGTAAAACTCAAAGAATAAATAGAATAAAGTACCCCCTATGAAACCAAAAGCTATCATTGTTGACGACGAACCTTTAGCCAGGAGCTTCCTGGAGCGCTATTGCGAAAAGAACGGAAACCTGGAAGTGGCCGGCTCCTTTCCGAGTGCAACTACTGCCCTGGAGTTTCTCAAATTGAATGAAATAGACATCCTCTTTCTTGATGTGGAAATGCCCGATATCACCGGGTTTCAAATGCTGGATCAATTGCAGTACATGCCAAAGATCATTCTAACCACATCAAAGACAGATTATGCCTTCGATGCATTTCAGTATAACGTAGCCGACTATCTTAAAAAACCCTTTACATTTAACCGGTTCCAGGAGGCAGTCTCAAAAGTGATCGACAAAGATGTCGTTACTAAAACAGAGGCAAAACAGGATGATATTTACATAAAATCTGAAGGGAAGTTTACTCGCCTTAATTACCACGATATTCTTTATATCGAAAGCGTAGGCGATTATGTAAAATATATTACGAATTCCAAGCATTACCTAACTCACAGTACGCTGAAAGCTGTTGAAGAAAAAATGAACAGGGACCATTTTATGAAAGTACACCGGTCCTATATTGTAAACCTTCATAAAATAAAGGATATACAGGATTACTCATTAGTAATAGAAGGCAAGGTAATTCCAATCAGTAAGGTCCATAAGCCTGATGTAATGCAGAGAATAAAAGTAGTTTAGAAGTATTTTACCTGGTAAGATTACTATCCTCAAACCGTATTTTTCCAACTTTATTATTCGGGTATCCCTTATAGGATACTTTATTTTTCCCGTTATCGAATTTTCCTTACCATTCGTCGTAGATTACAACCCATCTGCCGAAAAGAATCAAATAAGGAATCACAATTTTACATCTTTGTATCAGAAATCAATGATAAGCTTTAAAATCCAAATTCAGAAAAAACAAAAAATCCAAATCCAAACAAGACCAAAAGATTAAATATCCAGATCCTTACGAAAACCAAAACATCCAAATTCAGAAAGAACCAAAGTATCCAAAATGCTGATTAAAAACCAAAAGAATCCGAAATCCAAAAAAAGCCATGCACATATAAAAATGTGTTGAACCACAAAGTTCCAATCCTTATCAAAGAATTTGAAGCCCCGACTTACCCGGGGCTTTTTTGTGTTAGCTTATTGCAAATTAGCCAAAATAGTGGCCTGAAGCGGCCTGAAAGGGCTATCGCCGGAAAGTTACCAATTGTCGAAATAGGGTCCCCATTTACCGAAAATTTAGAAAAATGGGATCAATGTTTTGCACCTTTGTATCTGTAAGCAATAACATGCTTTTGAAATCCAAATCCTAACGAAAAGTGTAAACTTTTTAAAAACCGAAAATCATGCAATTAAATTCAATTCTAATCACAATGTTAAGCCTGGGAATTCTTTCCTTGATTTTTTCTATCGCATTATATGCTTCAAAATCCAAAATTAATTTAGATAGAACTCAAAGAAGCTACCCAACTGCGGCGTAATCGAAAATCTTCAAAGCTGCAGATGAACATTCTGGAAAAATAATTTTAAAGAAATAACCCCTTCACAGGAGTTTTTTAAAATCCATTTCAAACAAAATCGTTAAAAATAGCCTTGCCTATCCCGGTAAGGATTAAATTCCGGGCAGCTGGCATCATGTTATCGCCAGAATCATACTATTCGTCGAAGAAAAGAATTCCTTCACCGAAAATATCCAGAGAGGGGAGTACTTTTTAACATCTTTGTATAAGAAATCAATGATAAGCTTTAGAACCGAAATTCAAAAAGAACAAAAGTCCAAATCCCAACAAAACCAAAACCAAATCCAGATTCCAACGAAAACCAAAACTTCCAAGATTCAAAAAGACCGTAAAATCCAAGATCCTGATTAAATAACCAAATAATCCGGGTATCCCCAAAAACTAATCTCACTTTCTTCCAGGAAAGGGGGTTGAACCACGAGAGTTAAAAACTTACAAAAGAATCAAAAAAGGCTCCGACTTACCCGGAGTCTTTTTGTTAAGGAAGATGCCTGATTTAACTAATATAACCCACAAACCCAGCCTAATCGTTTATCGGCTGAAATGGTCCAATCATCGAAGCAAAGTATCCTTTTACCGAAAAGAACAAGATTTCGACCATCCATTTTGCATCTTTATGCCAGTAAACTCATAGAATTCCATTAATCCTGATTTGAAAACCTTAAATAATTGAACCAATATATCCTGATAAAAATTTGATTTGGATCTTAAAGAAAAGCCTGATCCTTCTAAAATTAAATATCTATGAAAGCAGATTTATTTGAATTGATAACTTCTTTAATGGCAATTTCATCATTTATTTTTTCCGTTATTATTTGGATTCAATTTTCCAAAATGAAAAACGATCAAACGCTGGAAAAGGAAGAGCAGCAAGACTACCGGGAATATACAAAGGTGCCGGGGTACCATACTGCATTAAACTAGTACTTCAATTTCTCCTTCCCGAATACTGGCGATTCCCGGTAATTAATTTTAATTGATGAAATTATATTAAAGACTCTTATATCTTCGAATTTTCCTCGCTGTCCAGGCTAATTAAACCAACTTCTTGGATTAATTTTTACAAAAGAAATACTTCGGAAAATTGTTATTGATAATGAAAATTGTCAGAATACTAAGGTCAGAGCACTTAATTTTGTAATTTAACTTTGGGGTAGTTCACTGGTGTTCAGAAATTCACCCCGGCAAGTAAAAAGAACTAAACTCATGCCTACCTCCAACTTTTAACTAAAATCAAATAAGATAAGCTTTTTTAAGATAAGAACAACCTGGACGAATGCGGAATTTGTTCCTTTAAAATTATGTATAGCAGCTGCTTATATTTTGGCAGGAACCTATTTCCACAACTTTTTCAGCAAATATTATATTCCGGTAATAATAATATTCGTTGTAACCGTTATTTGGTCCGTTTATTTATGGGTTACCAAAATGAAAAATGAAAAACAGGAATGATTACCCGAAGTAATTATTTCACAGAAATTATATTCTTTAGATAATTACTTTAGGTTTTTCATAAAGAAAAGTGAAATGAATCCATTATGTGGCATCATTCATGCAGCTTTTTATTAAATTGAATAGTCTTCTTAAAAAGAATATGAAATTATTTTCTTTATTATTTGCCATTTGCCTTTTTAGTATTCAATGCAAAAAAAGCGTCTTGACCGACCCTGTATTAACCGGCAAACTCATCGTAAACGGCCCATGCCTGCACTATGCTATCCAATTGGAAAAGGGGAATATTGATACAGCTAACATTGTAGCTTCCTGGTATAATAGAGGTAATGACAGTACTTATACCAATGTATTTACGGTATCCAATTATTGCACATTCGGAAATTATGGTCTCCAAAAGGGAGATGTTTTTACTTTTCAGATTGACTCCAACCCCTCAGCACAAAATTGCTTTAATTGTATGATAGTTGTCGCGGTGCCACCAAAAGAAAATGCAGTAATCAATGTGAATAAAATAAACTGAACGGGGAGCTCACTAAAATGATCTAAAGAAGCGCGACATTAGCATAATGTTTATTTTTCGGATTTCTGATTAACTTAAAATATTCGGCAGATACGATTATTGCTTCAGGCTTTTCAAATAGGCGATGCTTTGTGGCACATGTTCATTCACAAAATTGCTTTCGTCTTCAATAAAAAAATGTTTGATTCCAATCTTTTTGGCTTCTTTTATTATTGCGGGAATATCAATTTCTCCTGTTCCCAATGCAACATCATTTTCAACAGATGTGCCACCGCTAAGATTCCCGACTGTCCCCTTTCTCATATCTTTTAAATGCATTAACTTCCACCGGCTTCCATATTTTTCCATTAAAGCAACGGGATTTCTACCGCCAAAGGTTATCCAGAAAATGTCCATTTCAAAAGACACATATTTGGGGTTGGTATTTTTAACCAGGTAATCTAACAGCGTACCGTTTTTGTAAGGCTGAAACTCATATCCATGCGCATGATAGCAAAAGATAAGTGCGCTATCTTTTAATAATTTCCCGGCTTTGTTAAATACGGCTACTGCTTTTTCTGCATCTTGAAGTGTAAATGCACCTTTGTGAGGAATCCATGCACACATTACATATTTGGCTCCCAATTCTTTGGCGACATGGGCTACGGAATCCGGTGATTTTACAAACTGATCATAGCTTGCTTCTGATGAAGGAATGGAGATCCCTCTTTGGATGCATATGCGCTTAAATTCTTCCGGAGGCAGGCCATGGCTTGTACTTTCCATTTCAGTGAATCCCATCATTTTTATGGTATCCAGCGTTTTGCTTATGTCAAGGGGGAAACTTCTCCTGAAAGTATATGCCTGAACACCTAAAGGCGTTGTAAATAGCGGTTTATTATCCTGAGCGCTGATGTATTCATTAAATAGCATCAATGTTATTAAAGAAATAAGAGTGACGGACTTTTTCATAATTTTTTTTATTAAAATTTATATATTAGACCATTAACCCATCTTCGAAATTGAACTTCTGAAATGAAGCGCAAAATCCTTTTTGCACTTAGGGTCGTCAAACATTTCACCAATGAAATCAAAATTTATTTAAAATCTTCATCTGTTAGGCCGACGTTGATTTTTATTTCTTTAAACTCCAGTTTAATTTCAAATGACTGTGAAATTGTTTCTGTAAAAGGAAACATGATCCCATCTACTTCCTTATAATTTGAATAACTAATAGCACTTGATGCTGCTTCTGAAATAATCTCGCTTCGAATTTTATATCCGGAGGAGGAATCATAATAATCCTTAAAACTCATACCTGAAGGGGTATTTATTCTTACTACATAAGCATCTTTTCCCTCAATATTTTCCAAATAAGGCGCCAGCGAAAGTTCATAACCGGGGCTGTTATATCGTAATTCCGGGAAGGGCATCGATTGTTCAATAACTCTTTTTCTTGACGCGTCATCTACAGGCTGAGGATATCCCATTGAAGAGATGCTGGCGCTATCGCCGTTTATCAGCGTTTTTTGTACAACAGTGTTAGAGGGTGATAGCATAATTTCCTGGAGTAAGTGATCAGGAGCTTTATATTTATTTGATAGCTGAATATTTTGACCCTTTACATTACCTGATGCGAGGAAAGAAAAATCTTTAATGGCTTTAATCTTACCAGTATCGCCAATAGCTTTTATATAAGAATTGATAACATCAGATGCAGAAATGCCTTTTGGAACAGGCTTTGGTGGTATATCCGAGAAGGTATTATTGGAAGGATCAATATCAGGAAAATCATGATCATGATCAATAGTAACCCTTTTAATTTTTGAAGTCGAAGGATACCGGAACGTCCAATTACCACCGCGTTGCCATATCTCAACCGGCAAAGTCATAGAGTCTTTGGTACCATTTTCCTGCTCAATCAGCAAGGGAACCGGCAACACCATTTGTTCGTTATTTACTAAGGTGATCAAGGCGCCTTTTGCCGGATTATTATCAATATACTTTACCGAGGTTACTCCCTGATCAAGTTTTGCGTTGGATAAAAACCATCCCCGCCAGAAATAGGAAAGATCTTCACCACTTACATTTTCCATCGTTCTGAAAAAATCCCAGGGTGTAGGGTGCTTAAAGGCCCAGCGGTCAATGTAGATCCTGAAAGCAGAATCGAAGCGTTCCTTTCCCAGAATGTAATTTCGAAGAATATGCAAACCATCGCTCGGCTTTTCATAGGCAGCTATTCCCAAAAATTCCGGCTGGGTTACCTCGGGTATAGTCATGATATCATCTGCATCCTTCTTAAACATATAAGGCGCCAGTTTCTGAACATCATTCTTTTGATAAAATTCACCATGATTAAAAACTTTAGTGTCCACACCATTAATGAATGTATTAAATCCTTCATCCATCCATGGATATTTACGTTCATTTGAGCCAACGATCATTGGAAACCATGTATGTCCAAACTCATGATTGGTAACGTCCCATAAACCACCAGCTTCACTTCTATAAGAACAAAATACAATGCCGGGATATTCCATTCCATCAACATTTCCTGCAACATTAGTAGCTGAAGGATAGGGAAATCCATACCATTCATTTGAATACAATTCTATGGCACCTTTTACAAATTCAGTTGATCTTTTCCACCCGCTGTCGGTAGCGCTTTCTACGGGGTAAACAGATTGCGCAAGGGCCTTTTTACCTCCCGGTAAATTAATTCGGGCAGCGTCCCAAATGAAGGCCTTTGATGCAGCCCATGCCACATCACGAGTATTGCTGCAAATGAAATGCCATGTAAGACTTGATTTTGAAGGATAATAGGCTGTTCCCCCTAACTCATCTGCACCGATAACTGTAACTGTTTTATCGCTGTTCTTTGCCTGTTCAAGACGATTCCTGACATTAGGGGTAAGCACCTCTGAAGGATTTTGCAATTGGCCGGAGCCTACAATAATTAAATTAGCCGGAGCGATAATAGTAAAGTCAATATTTCCGTATTCAAGATAGAACTCTCCGGCACCGAGGTAAGGCAAAGTATTCCAGCCTTCAATGTCATCATACACGCACATCCGTGGATACCATTGCGCTATCTCATATATCCATCCATTTTTAGTATTAATCCTTCCCATGCGGTCTGTTCCATATTGGGGTACCGAAAATGAATAATTGATTTTTAATTGAACATTCCCGGATTTTGCAGGTAATATTTTCGGTAGCCAAACTTGCATTCTCGTATCGGTAACTATAAATTTTGCCTTGGTAGTTACTCCATTCATTATTACCTCAACGGATTTCAATTCATCTCCTTTTGTATATGATTGATTTGCATTTCGTCCATCGCCAATTGGGGTTGAGGCCTCTGCCCGGCTATCTTCCCGGTAAATATTCTGGTCCAATTGCAGCCATAAAAACTTCATCGCATCCGGGCTATTATTCTTATAGGTAATCAGAACAGAGCCTTTAATTACATGTTCCGAAGTATCTAATGAAGCAAGAATATTATAATCAACCTTGTTTTGCCAATAAGCAGGGCCGGGTTGCCCGCCTGCACTGCGGTATGCATTACCGCTAGATGGATAAAATAATGGATCAAAAGCCTGGTGCTGGTCATAATGAGATCCACTGTCTGTTTGTGAAAAAACAGGCTTTCCGGAAATCAAAATGAATAAAATCAAAAGGGACGCATTTTTCATTCTAAAAAATTATGCGGCGAAGTTATATTATTTGAATAGGAATTAATATTGTTTTGTACGAACGGTTTGCTAAAAATCAGAACAAATTATGGAATTGATTTTTACCAACTAATGAATCCTGGCCTTATTTTTCAAAAGTTTATATAAGAATTATTGTATACAAGGTAAAATAACCAAAATCGTTTCTTTCTTACAAAAGATATAGAAACTTATTCTCTTCATCTAAGGCTAGAATTATTATCTTTCCTTTCAGGAATTCGCAATTCTATAATTCGCATTATAAATGATATCGGGTAAATGAAAGCAACAAAATTCCGTTGGGTTATTATTGCTTTGGTTTTTTTTATCACTGTGGTCAATTATATTGATCGTTCTGCTATTGCATTCGCTATGCCTATTCTTGGCAAGCGTTTTCACCTGGATGAAGAAGATATTGGATTAACACTGGGCGCATTTAATATTGGGTATGCCCTTATGGTTTTTATTGGCGGATTACTTGTAGACCGGCTTGGCTCCCGGCGGGTTTGGTTAGTTGCTGCATTGATCTGGTCATTGAGCATAGTTTCAACTGCTGCTGCTACGGGTCTGGTTATGTTGTTTGTAGTTCGTTTAATGCTGGGAGTAGCCGAAGGTCCCAACTTTCCTGCATTGAATCGGGTTGTCGGAGATTGGCTGCCTGGTGATGAAAGGGCAGTAGCACTTGGTAATGCACTTGTCGCAGTGCCGATAGCACTGATGATAGGTGGCCCGATTGTTTCCAACCTGGCAGCAGCTTTTGGCTGGAGAGGAATGTTTATTATACTGGGTGTTTTGGGAATCATCTGGGTGCCGGTGTGGTATTTTGTTTATCGTGATTTCCCGGAACACGCCAAACAGGTGAATGATGAGGAATTGAAACATATCCGGGGAAGCCTCGAAATTTCACGCAATTTATCGGATGCGGCTATTCGCAAAGGTAGCCATATATCGCAACCCGGGATGTGGAGATTCCTGCTTACTAATCCTACGCTCATGTCAAATAACTGGGCCTTTTTCGTGTTTGGGTATAATCTCTTTTTCTTTATGAATTGGTTGCCTACTTTCTTAAGCCAATCCTATCAGTTAAATGTTAAGGAAGTCGGTATTTTCACGATTCTTCCCTGGCTTTTGGCATCTGTACTTTTATATTCTGTAGGTATTCTTTCGGATCGCATCTGGAAGGCAACCGGAAAATTAAGGCTTGCCAGGTCTTATCCTATCTGGATTTCACAATTATTGGGGGCTGTTTTTTTAATGCCGCTGTTATTCTTTCATTCAATTAACCTTGCTGCCATTTTTATTTCGCTTTGTGTAGGTTTTAATATGTCTGCTAATTCCGCATTTTATGCAATTAATGTTGATATGATTAAAGAGCGTTCCGGAACAGCGTTAGGTATTATGGATTTCTTTTTCGCTATTGCCGGGCTGGTTGCCTCAACCTTAACCGGAATTATTATTCAAATTACAGGATCGTTCTTTGGCGCCTTCGTTCTGGTAATAGGTCTAAACCTGAGTTCTGTTTTAGGAGTATTATTATTCCATCATCCTGACAGACCTTTCAATATTGGGTCAAGGGTTGTCAGGGCTCAGGGGTGATATTATCTTTATTGTTAATGCAGGAATGCTATCAGTTTTATTGATTTGCGTCCATATTTACAGGAAGTTGATTGACAGGTTCTTTTTTTTCTTCTTTTGGCGGGATTCCAAAATTATATCTTATTGTTAGTCCGATCCTTCTGCTGTCCTGGATTCTTGTTCCATTGATCAGTACACTGCCTTGTTGTAAATGGAAAATGGATTTGTTCGTTTTTAAAATATCATTACCGGATGCAACGATGCTGAGCTTTTTATTCATAAGCGTTTTGGTGATGCTCAGGTTGAGCTGCCCCATCGTTTTTAGCTGATTGAATGCCCGGAACCCATTTACATACATCCATGCGTTTAAATTAAATCGTAGTGTAGGCGTAGCCTTTAGTTCGTGCCCTGTAAAAAAAGTCCAGCTCGTTCTTTCATAATTCAGGGGTAATCCCTGGTATTCGCCAAGGTAATGAACATGATTAAATTGAACGCCCGCATACATGAAGTACCTGCCGCCGGCCGGCAAACCTCCAAAAAGACGGCCGTATACTTCCTTTTTTTCACCAAGGTTGTCATAGGTCCGGTAGGCGATTTTGGTGGTGTCATCCTGGTAAGTGACAGGGCTCCACACATTTTTGGAATCATTAGTCCCCAATGCAAAAACCGGGAAGTCGTTATAGGTAGCATTGATTTCATTGTTGGTAGTAAACTGGGGCTGCAATTTTGGATTGCCTACATTAAAAGTAAAAGGATCAATAAATTGAGGAGATGGGTTCAATTCTCCGTAGCCCGGTCGGTAAATACTGCGTCGGGATATGACGTTGCCGATAAGCTGGTATCCTAATACTTTAAACAAGGGGCGCTTAATATAGAAATACGGGAACAAATCATTTCTATTAATTGAAAAAGTGTTGCCTGTTGGTATAAATTGCCGGCCCATCATATTTGTATTCTCAAAGCGCAGTCCTGCTTTCAGCACTAAAATGCGAAACGTTTTAGTTAATTGAAGATAAGCCGCATTTATTTTTTCTGTATAGGAAAATTGGGAGGTCTGATCAGGGTCAACCTGTTGAGGCGAGTTGCCTGTTTGTTTGTAATATAACCCATTATTTTTGTTAGTTGCGCTGTTCAATTTAACGCCGGTTTCTAACAGGAATTTATATTTTAATTTCAGCGAAAGGTCTGATTTTAGGGCAAAAACTTCAGACGTCATGCTGTTATTTCCATTTCCCGTCACAACAGGAGAATCAGGGACCAGGAAGTTGTTTGTGTATGATTGGGTGTTATTATTTTTAGAGTAAGTATAGTCAAACTCATTATTCCATTCGCTGCCAAGAGAATCAATTTTATATTTTGACGAAAGCGTATTGGTGACAAGCAAACCATTACCCTTGTTGATAATGGGTGTTTGGCTTTTAAAAAACTCATTCTGAATATTTGTACTACTAAATTCATTTTCACTCACACCGTTACTACTATTGGAATTGGCAGTTAGTCGCAGGTCATTTGAGATATTAAATTGTTTGTTAAACGCATAATCAATACCACCGCTGATGTAATTTGTCTTAGTGGAATATTTTATTGAAGATTTTTGCATAAGTAATGTATCAACATTAATATCCCGGTTGGATTGAATGTCCTCATAATAATTTCTGCTAGTATATTGGTAGGAAAAATAAGAATTGATTTTACCAATGCCTTTATAAATGCTAAAGCCAGAGGATATTGTTCCATATTCTCCCCGGTCATATCTTGCATTCACACTGCCTGTAGTTCCAATATTAATTCCTTTTTTTAATACGACGTTTATAATACCCCCGCTGCTGGCAGCATCGTATTTTGCAGATGGTGTTCTTATTATTTCTATTTTACTAACACTACCGGCTGGCAGGCTCTTTAATATGGTGGCAATGTCATTAGTGCTCATTTTCATCTCCCTGCCGTTTATATATATTGAAGCAGGAGTAGAGCCATTTAGATAAGCATTTCCATCCTGGTCAACAACAGTACCGGGCGTTTTCTCCAAAATTTCATATGCGTTTGTGCTGCTGTTGGCAAGTACTTCAGCATCTACAATGGTCTTATCATCCTCCTGTTTTATTAGAGGTTTCTTCTCAACAACCTTCACCGTATCCAGCGTATTGCTTTTTGCCGTAAGTTCAATAGTAACAGATAACGGTTTATTGGCGATAGTAATGGTTTTATACCTGGTTTCAAAACCTATAGCGGAAACTTTTACAAAGTATTTTGCAAATGGAGCCACTAAAAATGTGTTTGAATGGGCATTGCTGATTTGCGATTGTAATAACAAACTATCAGGTACGGAATGAACCTGGATCGTAGCATTTGTCAGGGAATCTTTACCGGAAGTGATTACGGAAATCTTTAGACGGATAGCCTGTGCGCTACTTATATGGTATAAAAAAATAAATAACCCAAGGGTTATTAATCTAACGCTCATCCGCTTTTTACTTAAGAACAACGAAGAAACGAAGGAAAGTATTAATTCCGAAAGAAAACCTTCTGATGGTGAATCTTTATTTTTTCAGGATCAATAATTTCCTGACCCGTGGATTAATACATACTCCTAAGATCCTATACAACCAGATTAAATTTTTCTTTTATAAAATATTCTTCAGCCTAACATATTGTAACAGCATAATAGTTTTTGCATCTCTTATTTCACCGGTTTCAATCATTTTTAGTGCATCATCAATATTCATTTCCAATACTTCAATATTTTCCTGTTCATAAGAAACACCGCCTCCTTCGTGTACTTTCATTTGCTGCGAATACTCAGCGATAAAGAAATATAACATTTCTGTAGCGCCACCAGGTGACATATAAACTTCAAAAATTTTCTGTGCATTATTTATCCTGTATCCGGTTTCTTCTTCTGTTTCTCTTTCTATGCAATCTTCAGGATTTTCATTATCCAGTAAGCCTGCGCATGCTTCTATGAGCATACCGGTTTCATTACCATTTATATAAGAAGGTAACCTAAACTGCCTGGTCAGGACAATGCTTTTTTGTTCTTTATTATATAATAAAATAGCTGCTCCATTACCTCTGCCAAAAGCTTCCCGCGTTTGTGTTTGCCACGTTCCATCCTTCATTAAATATTTAAAAGTCACTTCTTTAAGAGTAGACCATTTCTGTGAAAGTATCTCTGTTTTTATAATCTTTATGTTATTGGGCATGTTGTGTCAGATTTGAAATTAAGGTATCAGGTATGAGGTATGATGCATGAGGTATGAGGTATTTTATTTTATATCTTGTCTATTTCAGATTGCACGACTCTGCCTGCCTATTGGCCTTTTACAAAATCAAAAATAATCTTTGCTGCATTAGCAGAGGCATCACCACCTTCAGATAATAAATTTCTTAATGCTACATAATCTGTTTCTATTCTCTCCCTTTTCAAGGTATCAAATAATATCCCTTTTAATTCCCTGGTAATATTTTCAGAAGTCAACTCATTTTGAATTAATTCCTTTACCACCTCTTTATCCATGATCAAGTTCACAAGACAAATATATTTGAGCTTTACGAGTCTCTTTGCAATTTGGTAGGATAAGGTTCCTGCCTTATAACATACAATTTCCGGTACACCAAATAGAGCTGTTTCGAGCGTGGCTGTCCCTGAAGTGACCAAAGCTGCTCTTGCCTGCATCAGGAGCGAATAGGTGCCATCGGATACTACTTTTACATTGCTATAGGGCGCAAGAAAGGGCATATAAAAATCATCTTCAACGGAAGGCGCTTTGGCAACTACAAAAGTGTATTCAGGAAAATTTCGCGAGGCTTCGAGCATGACCGGTAGCTTTATTTGGATCTCCTGCCGGCGGCTCCCCGGCAGCAAAGCTATGATGTTTGGTTCCTGCCTGAAGGTATTATGCTCCTTCTTATAATTTTCGACTACTTTTACCAGTGGGTGTCCTACGTATTCAACATCATAATTCCATTTTTTGAAAAACTGTTTTTCAAAAGGAAGAATCACAATCATTTTTTCAACATATTTTTTGATAATCTTCACCCTGCTTTCTTTCCATGCCCACACCTGTGGAGAAATATAAAAAATAGTTTTGTATTTTTTTTGATGAGTGAACCTGGCTATCCGTAAATTAAAAGCAGAATAATTAATGAGGATTACTACATCTGGTTTATCATGTTCAATGTCCCTTTTGCAAAATTTTATGTTCCCCATTATAACAAACAGATTCTTCACCACTTCGGTGAAACCCATAAAGGCGAGATCTCTATAATGTTTTACCAGTGTACCCCCGGCGGCTTCCATTTTATCTCCTCCCCAACACCAGATCGTGGCTTCCGGGTCAAGTTTCTTAATTTCTTTAATAAGATTGCTGCCATGCAGGTCTCCCGAAGCTTCTCCTGCAATAATATAATATTTCATGGTGCTTTAAAATCGAATGAATATTTAAAGATAATCAGAAATCCTGTTGGGGAAACGCCCTATAAATTAATGAGAGAAGGAAGCTTTCCTTATGGCTAATAATGCTGCCTGTTTAAAAATACTTGAATGCAAATGCAATTATCGCATAGATAATCGTTATGGTGAAGATACCTTTTGCCGTATTATCACGGTGGCCACTGATATAAAAGGTGAATATCGCTGCATTCGCCAATAAAGAAACGCTGATGAATACCGAAATCAAATTAGGATTTGACCTGAGGTATTGGAGCATATCAGAAAGACTGAATTCTTTAAACTTAATAAATTTATAAATTGAAAAACCAATAAATGGCGCAATCAGGCCTACTAACATTCCAAATTTGAAATTATCTTTTTTGAAGATCATAGGATATCCCAGGTTTTTTCCAGTTCTTTTTTCAGTTGGTAATTGGTAAGGTCAAACTGAACAGGAACCACACTTACATAATTGTGTTCCAGCGCCCAGACGTCAGTGTCTTTACCCTTATCAAAATTTTTGAATTCTCCAGTCAGCCAATAATACTTTTTACCATGAGGATCAACCCGCTCATCAAAGTCCTCATCATATTTGGCATAAGCCTGTTTGCAAACCTTCACCCCCTGTAATTCATCAAGAGGTACGGAAGGTATGTTTACATTTAGCAGAAGATGCCTATCCATTTTTGTTTTCAGCAGGCTTTTAACAATTTTATGAACATAATACCTGGCTGGTGCAAAATCTGCTTCGTATTTGTAATCTAGCAATGAAAAACCGATGGATGGTATACTTTCTATCGAAGCTTCCATGGCAGCACTCATAGTTCCGGAATAAATTACATTAATGGAATGATTGGCGCCATGGTTTATTCCACTTAGACAAATATCCGGCTTACGGTGTAATATTTTATCTACGGCCAGTTTTACACAATCCACAGGGGTGCCACTTGTTTGCCAGGCTTCTATGCCTTCAAACAAATCTTCCATCTTATTAAGCCTTAAGGGAATTCCAATAGTAATAGCATGTCCCATTCCACTTTGAAACTTGTCGGGGGCCACCACAATCACAGTACCTAAATCTTTGACAGCTTCTACTAAATTACGTATACCCGGAGCTGTTATACCATCATCATTAGTAACCAGGATAATGGGTTTTTCTTTTTTTTCAACCTTCATGAACGTCTTAATTTCTCAATGCACATTTTTAATATTTTCGTACCAATTCACTAAAACCATCTGAGCCACGGTCTTGCCACTGCTTCTCTAAACGGCCATGGCATAGAAATTAGTATAAGTAATAATGATATTCCGAAAAAAAAGAGGCTTCTTCTGAATTTTGCAGGTGAAGAATTAGCTTTTTTTACCATTACTCTGCCAACATGTACCAAAATCCAGGATATTATCATCATAAACTCATGCTCCATAGTAAAGAAGCGCAAGGCAGGATCTTTCATATACTCGCCAAGGTGTTTTAATTTGTCAAACCATCCGCCTGCAAAGTATAGGCTTAAACCAACTAATAATTGAATATCCATGCTTAACATGAAGAAAAAATTGCTCCGACTGTCAGGTCCTAAATATTCTTTCTTGCCTGATAAACCACTGAGGGCATTCAATACAGTCCAGATTCCAAATAGCAAAACGAACCAGCGTAATAAATTATGTGTTATCAGAAGTACCTGCATATAAAAAATTTTTGCAAAAATAAGGGATTGGTGATTAGGTATCAGGTATTAGGTATTAGGTATCAGCTATGGGGTATCAAGTATGAGGCATCAGTTATTATACCATTCCCACAAAAGCCTCGAAAGTTTGCGGCTCAGCTCCCATGCTTCATTCTTTTCGTCCCAGGTTTGATCAATATTATGATTGGTGCAAATGCAGAAAATATAGCGGCAACGCTTTCCATTTACAAAAAGCACCTCACTTCTACTGGCATCAATTGCTCCACTCTTACTGGCAATAAAAACATCAGACGGAATTTGGGAAATTGCCTCTTCATCCCAGTAGTTTCTTCCCAACAGTCGTAGCATCCTGGAACTGGCTTCTTTATTAATCACTTCGCCCTTTACGATTTTCTCCATAAGAGTTGCCATTTCATAAGGTGTTGTCTGACCCCAGCCGTATTCGGCCCTATTATCTTCCCTTCCCGGTGTGCGGCTATTTACGCGGGTTACTTTAATTTCGAGGCTATCCATCAGTTCGTTGATGCGGGTGCCGGTTCCTGCAATACTTTGGAGCCACAGGCTGGCGGTATTATCACTCATCGTAAGCATAAGCATCATCACTTTGCTCAATTCAATTTTTTCATCGCTCTTATATGAACCAAGAATATCAACTCCGGGATACAGAAGGGAATCTTTATAAACCATTTCCTGGTGATATTGCAGTTCACCCCGTTCTATTTTATCCATTAATCCTATCAGGATTGGAATTTTTACCATACTTGCTGTCGGAAAAATTGAATCCGCATTAATAACAACTGTCTTATTCTTCCTGAGATCATGAACATAAACGCCTGCTTCTCCATGAAAGCCAACCAATATTTGTTGGATTTCTCTTTTCAACTTTTTATCAGTTTTTTGGGAAATGGAAATACCAGGTAATGTTATGAAAATCAGGATCAATAGAAAGCCGGGGATAATTTGTTTCATGATGAAAAAGGCTTCAATTTTTTATTTGCTGCAACCTGAAGCTAAAGCAAAAAATCAGATGAAACTTTAGGAAGGAAATAATTTGTATTTGGGCAAAGAATTATTTATATTCTTTCAGTGGATTAGGCATAGAAAAACCCGGAGCTGTTTTGTCAACCGGCATTCTTGAATGGAAATTTGGTTTCAGGCAAGGCATATTATCTGGGGGCATGGCATATACTTTCCCCAAATCTGTTTCATAAAGATATTTTGGTTTTTTTTCGGTATTGAAGGCAAGAAACTCATTACCAAACGTGGGCGTATTTTTTCCATTCAAATGAATTTTGTTTTGCCTTAATAAGTTAATAAGTTGGGCGGAATCACCCTGTATTGATAAATGATCATCCTGTGCTTTTAAGGTGGAAAAAATAAAAAGCAGCAAAACTAAAATTTGAACTTGCTTCATGATGAACAATTAAAAACTCAAATTTAAAAAATTTTCCCAAATATAAGTTGTGCAAATTTTTATTCCTTTTGCAAAAATAAAGATATTAAAACTTATGATCCGGTTTTATCAGTTGGGGAAACTCTTTTTGAAATTCCCTGATTTCCGGAATTGAAACATTTTGAACATAGCCTCCATCCGGGTTTTTTGAAATATAATCCTGGTGATAGGCTTCTGCCGGCCAGAACTTTTTTAATGGCATCACCTGGGCCGCTATAGGTGCATTATATTTTCCGGAAGCATCCATATTATGAATATAACTCACTATTTCCTTTTTTTCGTTGTCATTTGTATAAAATGCTATGGATCGATATTGGGTTCCAAGGTCGGGGCCCTGCCCATTCACCTGTGTGGGATTTTGGCCGGCAAAATAAACAGTCAAAAGGGTCTGGTAAGAAATTTGGTTTGGATCGTAATAGACTTCAACGCTTTCAGCATGGCCCGTATTACCAGTTTCTACATCTTCATAGGTAGGGCTTGAGGTAGTACCGCCGGCATACCCTGAGATTGCTTCTTTCACTCCTTTCACGCTTTCAAATAGCGCTTCTTCATGCCAAAAGCAACCCGCAGCAAAATAGGCCTTACTATATTTCGCAAGATCAGTCTTCTTTTCTGCTGAAGGCATCATTTTATTTTCTGATTTTTGAGCACAGGATGTTAGCGCAATCATTAGGGTGGTTGAGAAAAATAATAGTGCTATGGATTTCATTTTATTTTAATTTGATTCATATACGGGAAATGCAAAATTAAAGATGTTAAAAGAAAGTGAGAAAGATAGACTAATTCGCTAAAAAGGAAATCACCAGAAGTTTTTTATTGTGTTCTATAATTAAAACCAGTTTTGCTGGGGTTCATCCGGTAGAAAATTATCAGGGATAACCGGGCTTTCGGCTGAAGCATTTTCAATAGCAAGATCTTCCAGATTTTCCTTTTTCCGGTTGATGTGGGCAAAGACTCCTTTTACAATACTGAATTTATCAATTACAGCTTCTGCAGCATAAATATTACCTGAAACTACAGCATCTTTTGAAGTGATTATTTTTCCTGTGCAATGGATATTCCCATTCACTTTCCCTTTTACGATGATATCCTTTACCCGGATTTCCCCATTGATAATCCCCTGCTTTTCGATAATTAGCTTTGCATTCACGGTAACATCACCATTTATGATTCCGCCAATTCCACCTTCTTTTTCGGAAACGAAATTACCGCTCACCTCAATACCCGGCGGGATATAAAACCTTTTATTAAAGAGAAAAAATGGTTTCATGATGAGAAGTTAGGATTTATTAATGCTATACCTGTTCAAAAATGGAAGTTGTAGTAGTAGCATTTCCAATATCAATGCCAATACAGCGGGAAGGATTATTATCTGAAACGCGCAGGGAATTATATAAATACCCAATGCTTGCTATAATTTCAGGTTGGGGAACAACTTCTACAGGAATAAATCCATGAAATTCCTCAGCTACCGCATCCGTAAGTTCATTATAATGGGCACCTCCACCTAATAAATAGATTTTTGAACATTGTTCCAGGTCTCCATCTGTGAAATGCTGCCGCATCAGAGGCGAAACTACTTCCTTATAATATTGGCGAAGTAAGGTAATCCTCATTTCTTTCAAATCGATTCGGCGCCTGTTGGCAAAAATTGATCCCTTTACAAAGGCCTCATCCATCTGGTGCTCATTCTTCATTTCAAGGTAATAATTGATATTCAGCTCACGTGCAAGGTTACCTATTACATAGCGTATGCCATGCGAACTAAAGCATGTGCGGTGAACCAAACCGTCAGAAGTTGCAAAGCCGCCTTCCACTGTTCCAAATCCAAAACTTATCGCAATAAAATTTTCATTAGCGATGTCAGGTAAGGTTTTCTTTAAACCAATAATTCCGCCAACTATTTCAGGAATTACATCAAAGGTGTCAACTTCGAAAGTATTTTTTTTAATACCGCCCTTCACATTAAATGTGCTTGCATCGTATTCAACCAGGAAATGCCTGCGGCCGAGAAATTGCTGCGCGTCATTTTTATAAACATTATAGGTAGAAAGCGGGAAACCTGTTGTTACGGTAAAAGGTTGCTTCACCTTATCCAATATATTCACCATGGATGACCTGAAAAGTATATCAAAATCCTCTTCTAAAGGAGCAGCATTTACAATACGACCGGCATTGATGGCGCTTCTCTTAGCCATATTGCCTACGAGGTACCACGTTTCGTTCCTCTTAACCTTTAATCCGTTTAAGAGGTCCTTTGCTGAATTTTCGGTATTACCAAAAGCTGTTTCATAAACACTGGGAAAACTAATTGTAATCGGCTTCATAATAGGGAATTTGGTATAGACGTAAAGTTCTTATTGTTTTTTTATAATTTGCTAAAGTTAGTAACTCAAATTTAATTTTACCGTTATTTTCCTTTTCCGGAAAGGAAAAATACTTCAATAATCCTTAATTTTGGACGTTCATTGCCCGATAGTATAACGGTAGTACGACAGATTCTGATTCTGTTTGTCTTGGTTCGAATCCAGGTCGGGTAACTAAGCCAAATTCCCTCAAAACTATCGTGCAATATTTTGGTAAGATATATAAAATAACTCTTCTGGAAATCTTAATCGACTTTTTTTGAATGTAGAGGCAACTTATAAAATGATTTTGAAGCAGTAATAAAGAGGGTATCATGATTTTTTCCTCCAATACACACATTCGCTGTCCAGGGCTCAGGCACCGGAATCTGTTGAATTAATTTTCCTTCCTTGTTATATACAGTCACACCCGTCCCTGTTAAATAAATATTACCATCATTATCAATTGTCATTCCGTCTGATCCCTGGTTCACAAAAAGTTGTTTATTGGAAAGGCTGCCATACCTATTAATGGCGTACTTATAGGTTTTGTTGGATTCTATATCAGCTATGTATAAGATTTTGCCATCCGGGCTACCGATTAATCCATTGGGTTTTTGAAGGGCTTCCTCAACTATAACCGGTTTTTTTTTATTTCCTGCAAGGTAATAAACACGTTGCGCCCTCATATGCGGATGGTCACTTTTCCAATACCCCCTTTTATAATATGGATCTGTGAAATAAATTCCATTATTTACGGGATTTACCCACACATCATTAGGGCCATTAAAAATCCCTCCTTTGAAGTTACCAAGAATTATTATAACATTCTTTTTCGGGCTAATAGACCATAATTGATTCTTTTCATCGGCACAGGTAATCAGATTTCCTTTGGTATCAAAATACATTCCATTTGAGCGACCTGCGTGATTCATGAAGATCGTTAATTTTCCATTTGTATCATATTCCCAGATACAATTGTTGGGCTGGTCTGTAAAATAAATATTCCCTTTTGCATCCGAGGCTGGCCCTTCTGTAAATTGAAATTGATTTGAAATAAGTTTAGGTGTATCATTAGCAATTTTAACAAGCACAATGCCTGTATCAGCAAAAACTCTATGAATATTTGATTTTAGATTTGATAATCCGGTTTTCTTCAGCCAATCAATTGGTGCGCCATATAATCCCACATTAAAGAATGTAAAATATATGGGAAAAAAAAATGTGGTTATAATCTTTTTCATCAGTTTAAATATTCAAATAAATTTTAAAAAGCAAATCATCGGTTAATTAAATTTACAATCATAGAAAATAGGAAGAAAAAATAAATTTGGTAAAACTAAAAGAATTAGTATTTTTGCCTAAATAAATTAGCTTCTATGGCAATAGCAGGACTCAATCTAAAATATTTACGCAAGCTCCGTGGATGGACACAGGAAGAATTTGCGTCTAAATTAGGCATCAAGCGCTCCCTTATTGGTGCTTATGAAGAAGAGCGGGCAGAGCCGCGAACTGACGTTCTCGAAATTGTAAGCGAGATATTTAAAGTTACGCTTGACGAATTGCTACTTCATGATCTCAGTGAATCCAAAGGTGCAAGCTATTTGGCAAAAAGAAGGCAACTCAAGATGATGAACGCTGACAGGAACATCATACATTTTGTACCGGTAAAAGCCGCAGCAGGATACCTGGCTGGTTATGCCGATGCTGAATTTATTGACGAGCTTAATACCTTTACTTTACCTATGCTCACCGGAGGAACATACCGTGCATTTGAGATTATTGGAGATAGTATGATGCCAACACCAAGCGGCAGCATAATTGTTGGGGAAAAAGTGGAAGATATCGAGGATGTAAAAAATAATACAGCATGTATAGTGGTTAGCAAGAGTGAAGGCATAGTGTACAAAAGAGTAGTAAAAAGCAATAAGAATAAAAGCAAACTCACTTTAGTAAGTGATAATCCGGCTTACCAACCTTACCAGGTAAATACAGCGGATGTTTTGGAAATGTGGCAGGCACAGGCTGCGATCAATAAAGTTACCCAGCAGCAGCGGTGGGATATGAATTCATTGGCAAATCTTGTTAGTAACCTGCAGGACCAGGTTAGCTCTCTCAAGAAGAAAATGAATTAGGTTTGCGATCAGGCATTAGATTTCGCTTCATTCTTACAATTTGAATGAAGCCGTTCAGATACATCGATTAACAATTTAAAAAACAAAGTCATGATTAAATTACAAATCATCGGTAATCTTGGTAAAGATTGCATCGTGAAAGAAGTAAACGGAAAAAACGTAATTAATTTCAGTGTGGCCCATACTGAAAAATTTAAGGATTCTACAGGCGCTCCAAGGGAACGCACCACGTGGGTAGAATGTGCTTACTGGAGTGACAGAACTGCAATTTCCCCTTACCTGAAAAAAGGACAATTGGTTTTTGCAGAAGGTTCACCGGAAGCTGACGGCTATTTGAACAAAGAAAACCAGGCTTCGGCCACTTTAAGGATGAGAGTACGTGAAATACAACTTTTAGGCGGGAGAACGGATAATAACTCAGGAAATGCTAATTCCGATTCTTCATCTTCCGATTCTTCATCTTCCGATTCTTATTCCAGTTCAAATGCGAAGATGCCGAATACAGCCGATATGGGAGAACCTGCAGATGATCTTCCTTTTTAGGATTTATTCCTTTGATAAAAAAAGCGGCACTAAAAATATGCCGCTTTTTTGTTGCGTTGTGCTTAGAATTATTGAATTGTTTGCCCTGGTTTTATTCTTAATTAGAAAACCACCTGCTTTGCTGGTGGTTATGTTCTATTTTGTTTTACATTATTTTTGTTAAAGTGATTAAGTCTTATAAATATCGGATTTATCCCACCAGG